>Ga0214472_10008407_pt1 | contig 10780 bp, 6 predicted proteins | sample RVTome_6_FD_207662 | JGI IMG/M metagenome (GOLD analysis project Ga0214472, IMG submission 207662) | Soil microbial communities from uranium-contaminated site in the Upper Colorado River Basin, Wyoming, United States - RVT140D175 | ecosystem: Environmental > Terrestrial > Soil > Contaminated >...
TGGTGTGGAACCTGATCGGCGGGTTGATCCAGCCGATTTACAGCCGCGGGCGCCTGAAGGCGGGCGTCGCGCGCGATGAAGCAATGGTGACGGAGGCGATGGCGCGGTACGAAGGTTCTCTGCTGCGGGCGTACGGTGAAGTCGAGATTGCGCTGGCCGCGGAGGACATCTTGGCGCGGCGTGAAGTAGCGCTCGAATCCGCCACCAGGCAATCGCTGGCGGCTCGCGATCTGGCTGAAGACCGTTACAGGCGCGGACTGGCGGACATTATCACGGTGCTTTCGTCACAGCGGACGGCGCTGGATTCAGAAAGTCAGTTGCTGGCATTGCGGCGCCAACGGCTCGACAACCGTGTCGATTTGCACCTGGCTCTGGGAGGCGGCTTTGAAGCCGCGGCGCCTGTCCCGCCGTCGGGACTTCAGCAGCGGCCCGCCGCCGACGGGCCGCGAGAGGGTTTATGAAAATCATACGGATCATCCTTCAGGTTCTATTGCCAATCGTGATTCTCGCGGCGGCAGCCGCTCTCGCCCTGACCATGATCGAGGCGCGGCCGGAACCCGAGACGCAGCCGGTCGAGGTGACGCCGCCGCTCGTGCAGGTGATGGAAGTGAAGCCGACAGGCCGGCGGCTTACGGTCAACGCGGAGGGTACCGTGTTCCCGCGGACGGAGACGGATTTGGTTCCCGAGGTATCGGGACGCGTCTTTTGGGTATCGCCGTCGCTGGCTTCCGGGGGATTCTTCGAGAAGGATGAACAACTGCTGAAGGTGGATCGCCGCGAGTACGAGTTGGCTGTGATTCAGGCGCGGTCGGCGGTGGCGCAGGCCGAGCTGACGCTCGCGACCGAACAGGAAGAGGCGGACTTGGCTCGCAAGGAATGGGCGAGTCTGGGCGAAGGTGAACCGACGCCGCTGACATTGCGCGAGCCACAGGTGGCGCAGGCCAAGGCCACTCTCGCTTCGGCGCAGGCGGCGCTCGATCGAACCGAGTATGACCTCGAGCGTACGGTCGTGAAGGCGCCGTATACCGGCCTGATTCGGACAAAAAGCGTGGACGTGGGGCAGTTCGTGAGCCGCGGCGCGCCGGTGGCGCGTGTCTACGCGGTGGACTTCGCCGAAGTGCGGCTGCCGATTCCCGACGCGGAGTTAGAGTATGTCAATCTGCCGCTGGCGTTTCGCGGACAGGAAGGCGTCCCGGAAGGACCGAGGGTGACTCTGCGGGCCGAGTTCGCCGGGCGTGAACACACCTGGGAAGGGCATATAGTCCGCACCGAAGCGGAGATCGATCCGCAGAGCCGCATGGTGCAGGCCGTAGCCCGCGTCGCGGACCCTTACGGTCAGGGCGGGCGCCGCGGGCGGCCTCCGCTGGCGGTGGGCATGTTTGTCAAGGCGGAGATCGAAGGCAACTGGGCCGGCCCGGTGACAGTGTTGCCGCGTTCGGCTTTGCGAGGCGGCGACACGGTTTATGTCGTGGATGAAAACGGGCGGTTGGAGTTTCGTCCGGTCGAGATCCTGCGGATGGAACGTGAGCAGGTGCTGATTCGCTCCGGTTTGCGGGCGGGCGAGCGGGTTTGCCTTTCGATTCTCGAAACGGCGGTTGACGGGATGAAGGTACAAGTGGTCGAGACGGAAGCGGCCCCGGTTCCCGTGTCGTAGGGCCCCGGGTGTCGTAAGGCAAGGAGAGCGGATTTAGATATGCACGGCCTGATCTCTTGGTTTGCCCGCAACGGCGTGGCCGCCAACCTGTTGATGATGGTGATCGTCGTCATGGGGGCGGTGACGATTCCGGGATTGAAGAAGGAAATTTTTCCCGAGTACGCCATCGACATGGTCACGGTGTCGGTGGACTTCCGCGGCGGTACGCCCGAGGAGATCGAGGAAACGGTTTGCGTGCGGATCGAGGAAGAGATCCAGGATCTGGACGGCATTAAGAAGATCACGTCGCGCGCGTCCGAGGGCAACGGAACCGTCACGGTGGAAGTGATGTCCGGGTACGATTCGCGGCGGCTGCTTGACGACATCAAGTCGCGGGTTGATTCGATCGATACGTTCCCGGATGAGACCGAGAAGCCGGTGGTGCAGGAAGTTTTGAACAGGCGGCAAGTCATCAACGTCTCGATCTCGGGCGATGCGGACGAGAAGACGCTGAAGCGATTAGGCGAGCAGGTGCGGGACGAGATCATGGATCTGCCCGGCATCACACACGCGGATCTGGTCAACGTCAGGGACTATGAGATTTCAATCGAGGTGTCGGAAGGCGCGCTGCGGCGCCACAACCTGACGTTCGATTTCGTGGCCCAGATGGTGCGGCGGTTTTCGCTCGATCTGCCCGGCGGTTCGTTGAAGACGGAGACAGGCGAGATCCTGCTGCGAACGAAGGGGCAGGCCTACGTTCGCGAGGATTTCGAGAAGCTGCCGCTGTTGACGAAGCCGGACGGGACGAGAGTCTATCTCAAAGACGTGGCGGAGATCGTGGACGGCTTCACGGACACGGATCAGTGGGCCTTCTTCAATGGCAAGAAGTCGGTGATGATCCCCGTTTTTCGCGTGGGCAATCAGAACGCGATTACGGTGGCGGCGATCATTCACGACTACGTCGAGGCGGCTCGCCAGCGGATGCCGGAAGGCATTGCGATCGAGGTGTGGAAGGACGATTCGGCGTTCTTGCGGGGCCGCATGGATTTGCTGCTGCGCAACGCCGCGAGCGGACTGGTTTTAGTGTTCATCGTGCTGGCGCTGTTCTTGCGGGTACGGCTGGCTTTCTGGGTGACGCTCGGGATTCCGATTTCATTCTTGGGGACACTCGCGCTGATGCCGATGTACGGCGGGTCGATCAACATGATCTCGCTGTTCGCGATGATCCTCGTGCTGGGCATCATTGTGGATGACGCGATTGTGGTCGGCGAGAGCGTCTTTACGGAGCAGAAGCACGGCCATACGGGCGTAGAAGGGGCTATTACCGGAACGCAGAGCGTGGGCATCCCGGTGATCTTTGGCGTTCTGACGACGGTAGCTGCGTTCGCGCCGATGACGTTCTTACCCGGATACATGGGTAAGATCTGGCGCGTGATTCCATTAGCCGTGATTCCGACGCTGCTGTTTTCACTGATAGAATCGCAGCTTATTTTGCCGAACCACCTGTCTCATAGTCGCCCCGAGAGGGATGCGGGCCGGCGGCGTAATCTACTGGTCCGCATGTGGAACGGATTTTTCGACTTCTTCGAGCATGGGCTCGAGTGGTTTATCGAGCGCATCTACGGGCCGATCTTGAAGCTGGCGCTCCATTGGCGTTATGCGACGGTATCGGTGGCGCTGGCGACGCTGCTATTGACGGCGGGCTTGGTGGGCGGCGGTTTCTTGCAATTCACGTTCTTCCCGCAGGTAGAAGCGGACTACGTTGTCGGGACGATCACGATGCCGCTCGAGACACCCGTCACCGTGACGGAGCGGGCCATCAAGAGAATGCAGGCCGCGGCGGAGCAGTTGCAACGCGAGATTGATGCTGCATCGGGCGAGAAGGTGTTTCAGCATGTGCTGGCGACGGTGGGAAACCAGCCTCTGACGACCGAAAGCCGTCAAAACGCGGGCGGCAGGGGATCGGGAGGCGCTGGGTCGCACGTGGGCGAAGTGGGCATTGAGCTGACACCATCGGAAGGCCGGTCGATTCCCAGCAGTGAACTGGCGAATCGCTGGCGGGAACTGACCGGGCCGATTCCGGGCGCGGTCGAGTTGAAGTTTACGTCGGATCTGCTCGGCGCTGCCGCGGACGTCGATTTTCAGCTTCGCGGCCGTGACACCGAGGCGTTGCGGCAGGTATCTGAAAAGCTGAAGACCAAACTGGCGACCTATCCAGGCGTGTTCGACATTACGGACTCATTCCGAGGCGGAAAGCCGGAGGTCAAGCTGGCGCTGAATTCCGAGGGCGAGGGGCTGGGGCTAACGTTGCAGGGCCTTGCGAATCAGGTGCGCCAGGGGTTCTACGGCGAAGAGGCGCAGAGGATTCAGCGCGGCCGCGACGATATTCGCGTCATGGTGCGTTATCCCAAAGACGAGCGCAGTTCACTGGGCGATCTCGAGTCGATGCGGGTCAGGACCCCGGGCGGGAATGAGGCGCCCTTCTCCACCGTCGCCGAAGCCGCGCTGGGCCGCGGGTTCGCCAACATTCAGCGGGTGAATCGTCAGCGGGTGATCAACGTCACGGCCGAAGTGGATGCGTCCGTAACGAACGAAAACACGGTGATCGAGGATGTGAGCAAGACGTTTCTGCTGCCGCTGCTCGAGAAGGAGTATCCGAGCGTGAGTTTCACGATGGAAGGGCAGCAGCGCGAGCAGATGGAGTTGATCGACGACCTGATCATCGGCTTCGGCGTCGCTCTTTTTGTGATCTACGTGCTGCTGGCGATTCCATTCAAGTCGTACGTACAGCCCCTGATCGTGATGACGGCGGTGCCGTTCGGCATTGTCGGCGCGGTGTGGGGACACTGGCTCACCGGTTATGAGCTGAGCATCATGTCGATGCTGGGCGTAGTGGCTCTGACCGGCGTGGTTGTGAATGACAGTCTTGTCTTGGTCGAATACATCAACCGTCATCGCGACGACGGACATGTACTGGGCGAGGCTGTGCGCAAAGCGGGCCTGGTTCGTTTCCGGCCGATTCTGTTGACGTCGCTGACGACTGCCGCGGGCATTACGCCCCTGATGCTCGAGAAGAGCGTCCAGGCGCAGTTTCTGATTCCGATGGCGGTCGCTCTTGCCTTTGGCGTTCTGTTCGCGACCGTGATCTCGTTGCTGCTGGTGCCGGCCGGGTACTTGATTATTGAAGACTTCCAGAGATTTCTGAGGTGGATGCTCAGCGGCTTGGTGTGGCTCTATTCTCCGCTTCAGCGGGAGCAGGCGGCCGGGGGCAGCGCCTCGACCTCCGGCGGAACCCGGCTGCGGGCTAACGGTTTCTCGATCCGGCCGTCGGCCGCCGATCCATCCGCTGACGGGGCCGCGGACGGGGCTGCTGATGGGGCGGGGGAAATTACGGCCGGAGGGTTGCAACGCGGCCCGCGCCGCGAGGAGGAATAGCTTCCGATACTCATGGCGTCACGGAGTAAGCGGCTGGAAGAGAACGCGGACGGCGAGTTCTACGTTGACCAGTCCTGCATCGACTGCGACACGTGCCGCTTCGTTGCGCCGGAGGTGTTTGCGCGAGACGAGCGGATCGAGCAATCGTTCGTGAGCCGCCAGCCGTCGTCGGAGACGGAAAGCGAGCGGGCGCTGATGGCTCTGGTCGCCTGCCCGACGAGCTCGATTGGGACTCTGAGCGGTGTGAGCGCCAAGGCGGCCGCGGCGCGCTTTCCCGAGCAGGTCGCCGAGAACGTTCACTACTGCGGGTACGCAGCGGAGGCGTCGTTCGGCGCATCAAGCTACCTGATTCAGCGGGCGGAGGGAAACTGGATGGTGGATTCGCCGCGCGCCGCCGGTCCGCTGCTCAAGAACATCGAGTCGATGGGCGGGGTGAAGCGGATGTTCTTGTCGCATCGCGACGATGTGGCCGACCACGCCAAGTTTGCGCGGCGCTTCGGTTGCGAGCGCGTGATCCATCGGCTGGAGGCTCGCGGCGCGCTGGCTGCGGTCGAAACGAAACTGGACATCGACGAGCCGGCGAAGATCGACGACGATCTGTGGGCCATCCCCGTACCGGGGCATACCGAGGGCAGTATCGCGTACCTCTACCGCGACAAGTTCCTGTTCACAGGCGATCACTTGTGGTGGTCGCCGAACGTCGGGGCGCTGCACGCTTCGCGGCGCGTTTGCTGGTATGACTGGCGGCAGCAGATTCGGTCGATGGAGCGGCTGCTTGATTTCTCGTTCGAGTGGGTGCTGCCGGGGCACGGCCGGCGGTCCCAAACGGGGTCGTCCGCGCACATGAAAGACGAGATTCGAGCCGTTATTCGCCGAATGCGGGCTGTTTGAGCCACCGGCGGGCGGCTGACCTGGGCGGCTTGTTGCCATTATCTTGTTGATTTCATGATGTTTACTCCCATCCAAGCGGCGGGGAGAAGATAGAATGTCCCAAAATATCCCGAGAACAAGCCGTTTTTTGGGACTTTTTGTTGGCTCGGGATTGGTGGAGCGAGTTGAATTTTGCCGCGGGCGCGGGCTGTCGATTTCGGTTGCCAAGTGGGGGGCCTGAGTCCGGAAGAATCGGGACCCGGCAATGCTGGAGCCTTGCGCCGCGAGCGGGGGCCGAGGGTGGTGGAGGAAAAGGCCGCGGATCCGGCGGGTCGCGGGCTCGGCGATGGTTCGATGGGACATGCGTTTTTCCCGCCTAGATTCGCGCTACGGGTGCTCTGCGCGGAGTTGGAGTTAGACCTCTTACCAGCTTTCGGTTTGACACTAGCACGAGGCGTCAAGTTTTTTGGGGTGTTTTGAGGCTAAGTAGTTGAAGGTGCTGGCTTGGATGGGTTGTGACTGGATTTGACTGCACCGTTGAGCGGTTGAGTCGTTGAGCCGATGACGACCGGCGCGGTGGCTTGGGATTCGTTTGGAATTTTCGGGTATACGGGCTTTGCGCCATGCTTGGCCGACGGGGGCCGGGATCGTTGCTTGGTTGAGGGTGGGGTTCGTTTCGCAATTGGCCGGCAAGCTTCGGTACCGAAACGCCGTCACCGGAAGGCGCGAACGCGCTTCTCTGTGTCGTCTGGCGGCGTGAGAGATCCTATGTGTCTTCGATCTCGATCTCTATAGGTGTCGCGATTCCGACTTGTGCCGCCACGGGGGTATAGATGTCGATATTCTCGGCGGGCGTATACAGCGAGACTACAAGTGAGTACCGAGTCTTTCGATTCCACCTCTCGATATGGGGTCGCTCTCTCCACCAACCCACGATGGGACAGACCCCAATCAGATTGGTCTGGGCGATATCGGCGGCATTGCCATGCCAGATATCTGAATGGATAGAACCACGGTGGCGAGTGGCGGATCCAATGGTCCATCGGCTGCTGTCGCTTGTAGTGTCTGGCGATTGGCCTTCTTCGCGTGCCGCCTGGTTCAGCCTAATCAGAAGTTCTTCTCTGTTCTCTTCGGCCGTGTTTAGTTCAAATCTAAGGCCATGGGATGCGTACCGATATCGATCTCTCCATCCAATCTGGCCAGGACCGGGCTCCACGAAGTAGGACAGGGTTATGCGCAAACTAACCTCCGTCTCACCAAGACCGAGCAGTACATCGCGGGGCCATGGCAGCTGATGGATGTGCATGTCCTTGGTTTTGTAACGACCATCCTCTCTCTGATAAGGCTGAATCTCGCTTTCGGCGACGAGCGTCAGACTATTCTGCGCACAGCGGATGGCACGCTCGAAGTTGGGTACTCCGTACCCACACCGCCTGAGCAGGCACTCGTAGCTACCCTTCGATTCATCGTCTAGGAAGGCATCGCGCATGGCTTGCGTCCACTCAGCCGAGTGAACCATTAGTGCTCGGATTGTCTCCGGCCACACGTCAGGGTAGGCAGCCTGCAGTCGGGCCGCCATCCGGGCTGCCAAGGCGGTCGCGGCGCTCGTCATATTGTGAGCGGCCAAGTGTCGGATTAGCGGCTGATGGTGGGTAGAGACTAGAGCTAAATCATCAATCGCTACACATTCGCCATCGGCCACTGAGGCGGCATTCCCACCCTCCATCAAGATGTCAGGCTTGGCGGGCCACCTGTTCTCCCATGTCGATGATGTGCTCGTGAAAGGGGAGATGTCCCCTGACCCGGCAACTGGCTTATAGCCGGCATAGTCTGGGTCTCTGATGACCGTTTTCTGCGTCGAAGCGCCCACTGTCAGCGCGTTCCAGGCCTGCCCTGGGTCATGCACCGCATTGGTTACAGTCCTTTGAGGGAAGGTCCGCCATTCATCGGGATCGCCGGTGTTGCCGGCGGCAACGAGAATGAGTCGACGTGTGTCGTCATCCACTCCTGCCGCCAAGGCATCGATCTCTCCAGACCACGAGGACGGACGACCGCGGTCCCGATCGTCGACCGACGAGACAGCCATGCAAATGATCCTCTTCCGGTCAGGGGCCTCGATTTCCGCCCGGCTGATGCCTTGTGCCGTGAGATAGCCGTATAGCTCATGCGGATTCTCACGCCCAGGCTGTTGGAGGATCTTGACCGATTCCAGAACGTGTGTCACGCGAATAATATGCCCGGATGCCAAGGCATCCTGGAGGTCGCCAAACGCGGCAATCCCTGCCATCCGCGTACCGTGGCCGTTCCTATCATCAATTCCCCATTCCGTCCGAGTGGTGTGGCAGTCGCGAGTCTGCAGGACTGGTTCCAGCAGCGGGTGGCCGTTGTTTACACCCGTATCCAGGACGCACACCGCGATGCCTCTATCACCCACGTCCAGACGCCCCAGTAGCTCCCGCACGGCCTCCGCCTGTTCTGCATTCCCCAAGTCCAGCCAGAAGGCCCCCGTCTCCTTGGCCAGGCGGAATTCTGCGATGTCGTCACTGGAACTGAGAATCTCCGCTAACTGCGGACCGTTGGCGCTGACCTGAATTACGGTCCGCTCGGGGAACATCAAGGCCCCCACGGTCGATTCGATCTCCAACTGCCGCAACAACTCGCGGAATCGTTGTTCGGTCTCGGGGACGGATCCTGGTTGGGTCCGAATCCAGACCTCGCACCACATGGCCTCGTCCGTAGGCATGCTTGCCGAATCAGTCCAGAGTGATTTGGTTAGGGCCAACTTGATATCCGCAATACTATCCACAAGCTGGCGGTTCTTTGGCTCGTCTTTCTTGGTGCGGTCGGTCTCATAAGCCTGAGCTTTTCTGAGAAAGTGACCCTGCTTGTTGGCAGGCACGAAGACCGTTGCGATCATCCGTTCGTCATCCCCGCTCCCTTCAGTCACCGAGAGCAACCGGATTCCTTGTCGGAGGTCTTCCAAGCTCTTGCTGACCAATTTCTCCCCTGGGTCGCTGCGGAACTCCAAGTAGACGCCCGACCGGGTTGGCAATGCGACTGCATGCCGCTTAGCAGCCTCTTCCTCGGCTTGCTGCCATGCTGAATCGAGTTGACTTCTCAGCCACTGACCGTGGGAACTGACATCGCGGCGAGGTATCTCCTTCCCGCGACCTCCAGGAGGGCTCGTGTAATCCAGGCGCTCGAAATACCTTTCACCCAGAAAAATGTGCTTATAGCCAGTGCTGGGCACGCGTTACCCCCCGTTTTTGCTGTAGATCTCCCGGCGGTGCTCCAGCATGTTGGCCAGCATCTTCTTCGTGACCTTCCCCTTCTTGGTCGTGAGCAAGACCTGCTTGATCGCGTCGTCACAAGCACGTGTAATCTCAGCATGGCTCAAGGAATCGGCATCTTCCGCCAAGTTATCCATATTCGGGGTTTTCGACATGAAGTTGCCCATGCGGTTCTTGATCAGCTGCACTCGCTGTGAAGCGTTGGGAAGGTCGTAATACAGCACATCGTCGAAGCGCCGAAACAGAGCCGTATCGAGCACAGCGAAGGTATTGGTAGCCGCGATGATCATACTCTCCGACTCGTCCTGCTCGATGAACTGGAGAAACGAGTTCAGCACACGACGCATCTCGCCAACCTCGTGCTCCCGGCCACGCTGGGTGCCAATGGCGTCGAACTCATCGAACAGGTAGATGCCCGGTTCTTCCTGAATGATGTCGAAAATCTGGCGTAGCTTGGCGGCCGTCTCCCCCATATACTTCGTGACAAGCTTATGCACTAAGACAGTGTGCAACGGTAGCCCAATTTCGCCGGCGATTGCCGCCGCCGTCATCGTCTTCCCGGTACCGGGCGGTCCGGCGAGGAGAACCCGACGCCGGTTTGTCATACCATGCTGCTTGAGTTTTTGGCGATGGCGATACTCGTCTAAAATCCTTGCGATGCGAGTTCGCAACTCGTCGCGCACAATCAAGTCGGACAGACGTGCGGTCGGACGGGACTGAAGCAGCATCTCGCTTAAATCCCGCGGCGCACTCACGCCTGAAAGGAGCCCATTGTGACGCTTTGCTCTATCCACGTAGGTGCGGATGTCGTGGGCCAGTGATGAGTGCCCTAACTTCGCCTCGTGGGCGGCAATCTGCAACGCCACCGTCAGGAAACGCTCAGCGTCTCCTTCGAAGTGTGAGCGAATCATTGCCTTTATCTGTTCCGAGGTAGGCATTCTTTGCGGCCTCTCAACAGTCTAGTATGCGCCTACAGACCCGCCACAATCCAGGCGGTCATGGAAACGGCTTCACGTCCTGGCCCTCTCGAAAAAACGGGTCCCCTCATTTCGCTCACGAGGCCGTGGGGGGCGCCCCCTGGGCCCTCGCCACAAACTGTAAGGGCGGCACCGCACCGACCTACTGGATTTCCGGGTCGTTTTCGCTGGCGGGCTCGTTGCCGAAGTGGTTGCGGATGATGTTGGTGTGGTCGGTGTAGAAGGTGCGTCCGCCGGTGACGCTGAAGGTCTGGGGATCGGCGTTGACGGTGTATCCGCCGGGGGTTCCGACCATGGTAAAGACGTAGCCGGATTTGATGCCGGTTGACAGATCGCCAGGCAAGAGATCGGCGGCGGCGGGGGATGGCGCGGCGTTGCCGGTGGGCGGACCCAGCTCCATCAGGGACTGCGCGTAGCGGCCGTAGGTTGAGAAGTACTGGATCTGGGCGGTGTTGACGGTGTGCAGCGCCCGGATTGACGCCATCTCGAAAGCCGCCATCCGCGCGGTCGTGAGTTTCGGAATGGCGATCGCGGCAATGATCAGGATGATCGCGATCACGATCAGCAACTCGATG
>Ga0214472_10008408_pt1 | contig 10780 bp, 9 predicted proteins | sample RVTome_6_FD_207662 | JGI IMG/M metagenome (GOLD analysis project Ga0214472, IMG submission 207662) | Soil microbial communities from uranium-contaminated site in the Upper Colorado River Basin, Wyoming, United States - RVT140D175 | ecosystem: Environmental > Terrestrial > Soil > Contaminated >...
ACAACTGGCAGCGACCCCACCACGGCCGCTGGAACCAAGGACAACCCCCCGCACAAATCATCAACCCCAACCCCAAACTCCACCCATGAACCACCCCACCCGTCGCAGAATCGCGCGATGCGACACTCAGGGGGGAGTACCCGACTCCGCAGGAGTCGGGGGAGGGGGGTCAACTCACCTCAGACGCCCGCTGCCCGCCGGGTCTGGCGGGCAGCGGTAGCACTTGGCAAGTAGTGACTCCTAGTTGAACCAGAGGGTGGACTCCACCTCGAGATCGGAGAGCCGATTCGCTTGCAGGGCACGCCACGACAGGGTCCACAGCGTGTCACCGATCACGATCGACCGCATGATCGAGGGATCCTGGTTGGTGGAGTCGGGCCAGCAGAGCTCGACTCGCTCGCTGTCCGCGATCTCGCCGAGTTCGATGCCGTAGGACTCCTCCACCCAGGCCCGGGCCTCGTCGGCCGGGATTCGCTCGCAATAGGTGCCGGCGTATCCACCGATGTCTTCGGCTTCGCACACCAGAACCACCATGCCGGCGGCCTTGGTGTCGCCTGAGGTTTCCACGATGCGGCAGTCGGTGGTGGGCGTCGCCCCCTCCTCACGATGGTGGCTGACCCGGCCGAACTCGCGCAGGCCATCATCGGTCTTCAGCACCACTGCCCCGTAGAACTGCTCCTCCCACAGGTTCAGTGGCAACACGGCGACGTCCTCGGGCGCCCAGTACAGGAAGGCGAGATGATCCCACTCGACATCGGTATATCCGTCCTGCTTGGTCCACGAGCCCAACTCCCGCGGATTGGCGGGATCGGACACGTCGAACAGCGTTGCCTTGGCTCCGAGGACCCGGCCCTCGTCGTCGGCGTCCTGTCCGACACCGAGGAGCAACCCGTCGCCGAGCGGATGCAGGTAGGCCGAGTAGCCGGGGATCTTCAACTCGCCCGACACCGTGGGGTTCTCCGGATCGCGCAGGTCGAGCACGTACAGCGGGTCCACCTGGCGGAAGGTCACCACGTAGCCGGTCTCGCCGATGAAACGCACCGAGTAGATCCGCTCGCCGTCACCCATGGCCCCGACCGAGCCCACCTCGGCGAGCTCGCCATTGCGCTCGGTGAGCACCACGACCTGGGACTCGGAGTCCTCGCCGCCCCAGGGCGTGCCGGTGGTGGTGGCCACGCGGAGGAAGCCCTCGTGCTCGTCCATGGCGAACTGGTTGAGGAGGTGTCCCTCCACCGAACCGCTCGCCCTGTACTGGGCCGGGCCCTCGCCCGAGATGTCGAACTTGTGGATCGCGGTCTCGTAGGTCTGTTCCAGCGCCTCCATGTCATTGGGGAAGCGCGCCCAGGCGTCGTCGGGGATGTACACGTTGGTGGACACGTACAGCGCCTCGGCGGAGGCGTACACGGTCTGCCCTTCGGCGATGACGCCGGTGCCATTCCCCACCTGAAGCGCCCCGCCCAGGTCGAGGGTGGTGACTGACAGTGTGTCGAACCCGGCGAATTCCTCCGGGCGATGCATCCGTGAGCACTCGACGAGCAAGCCGCTTCCGGTCTCATGGCCCTCCGCGTCGTACACGGTGTACCCCGGCAGCCAGGTCTCGATCTTCGAGTCCTGAATGATCTGGCGGTTGGCATTGAGCGCGAATTCCTCGGCGCTCGAGTTCGACGGATACACAAAGGGCAGCTGGTGGGGATACGAGGACACCACCATTCGCACCGTGTCACCGATGGCTCGGGCGCTCAGATAGCTGCCGTCGAGGCGCACGGTGCGCACCACCTGCAGCGCGTCGGGGTTGCTCAGATCGACTTCCTGGACGATCGACACCGGCTCGCCCCAGCCCCCGGGGGCGATCCGGGCGGCATCGGCCGCGAACATCGGAATTGCCCAGAGATCACCCTGGCTGAACACGAAGGCGCGGTCGCCGCTGATGAAGAAACGGTGGCCCCACCCTGACTCGAGACGCACCTCGTCGCGCAGCACCGGTTCCCCACCGGTCACGTCGACGTAGCGCATCACCCCGTCGATGATCGAGACGATCCAGTTGCCGTCGGTCTTCACGATGTCCGGTTCGTCCACCCCGGCCACCTGGACATTGGTGCCGGAGTAGCCATTTCCGCCTTCGGTACCCGTGGGCACCGGGGCGCCGGCGGCGGCAGTGGTCACCGCGCTGTCGCGGGCGCCGCCTTCGGCGAAATCACCCTCCGCCAACACCGGGCCGAACCAGATCGGACCGCCACCGAGGCCATAGGGACCGACCCGCTCCAGTGCCTCAGCCTTGAAATGGGCGAGGACGGCGTCACAGGCATTGAATGGCACCAGGCGCGCCGAGAAGGTGAGATCGCGCGGGTCGAATCCGGAAGCGAATCCCGAGAGGCCTCCCGTGGTGCTGGTGGAGCCCGAATTGCCCGAACAGGCCGTGAGAGACATGGCGAGGACGGCCACGAGAGCGAGCGAACGGCGCATGAGGATCAAACCTCCCTTGGGTGTCGCCGCTGGGACGATATCCGGCCAACGTTCGGTTCCCCGGTAGCGTCCCGGGGATGCGAATCCTGCTCAGCAACGACGACGGCATCGAGGCCCCCGGCCTCATCCCCTTCGCCCGTGCCCTGGAAGCGGTCGGAGAGGTCATGGTGGTGGTACCCGATCGGGAGCGGTCCTGGGTGGCCAAGGCGATCACCCGGTTCGACCCGGTCAAGGTGGAGAAACGGGTGGTCGACGGATACGAGGTCCATGCCTGCAGCGGCTACCCCGCCGACTGCGTCCAGTTGGGGATCCATGTGCTGTTTCCCCTGAAGCCCGACATCGTGGTGTCCGGAGTCAACATCGGGTACAACCACGGCACCGCCTACCTCCAATCCAGCGGCACCGCCGCCGCCGCCCTCGAGGCGGGCATCGCCGGAGTCCCCGCCATCGCCTTCTCCACCGGATCCGAGGAGGTCCCGTGGAAGGAGTGGAAGGTGTGGTCGCTCACTCCCGACGCGAGCGGAATGTGGGCCCGGGTCGGGGCAGTCGCCGCCGGTCTCGTCGCCGACGCCTTTCCCCTGCTGCACGGCGGTGATGTCCTCAACATCGGCATCCCCGACACTGCCGACGCCACCACCTTGCGCCGGATCACGCGGGTGGGACGGGTGGGTTACGACCGCCTCTTTGCCGAACAGAGCCCCGGGGTCTACATCCACTCGTATGGAGGGCTGGTCCAGGCCGAAGACGGCGCCGACGGTGACACCGATGTCGGTGCCGCCGCCGACGGCGTGATCGCCATCACCCCGATCAGCGGCGCAGGCGACGCGGTGCGGCAAGTGAACCTCGACGGGTTGGTGCCGCGGCTCAGCCGATGAGGTGGCGGGTGCGCTGAAACAGACGGTTGGCCAAGCGATGCAGGGTCAGGCGGGCCGGGAAGCGATCGTCCCAGGACAGGTAGAGGGTGCTGCCGCCCAGGCCGTTGTCCGTCACCGACACGGCCAGAGTCTGACTCCCCCCGGTCCGGTTCAGCGCCCCCCGCAGCCGGACCTCACCGTTGTGACGACGCTGTGCCGGCGCCTCGAGGCCGATGTCGACGGCCGCGTCGAGGACCGCCTCCCACACGTCCCCGCTGGGCGCGGCGACCGTCTTTGTCATGAAATGCGCCAAGACCCAAACCTCTCACCCCTCTTGAACCGGATGATATATCGGGACTGGAGTTATGACTCAGCCGTGGACGGCAGCGCCGGACCCACCAGCGGCGTCAGGGCGAGTTCCTCATTACAGTCCCGCTCCATGATCCGGGTGGGGTCGATCGTGCTGCGGGTCGACGATCTCCGGCGCCAGACCGAGTTCTGGAGTGCAGCTCTCGATTATGTGCCGCGCGACGAGAACAGCGACGACTTCGTGCTGCTTCGGCCGCGTCATGGCACGGGACCGAACCTGTCGCTCGACCGGGTTCGCTCGACCCTCCAGGTGCCGCCCCGGATCCACCTCGACCTCTATGCAGAAGACCAGGCCGCAGAGGTGAAGCGGTTGCTTGCCCTTGGCGCCACCGAGGTGCATTGGGACAAGATGCCAGCCGACGCCGACTACGTAATCATGGCCGACCCGGAGGGGAATCGGTTCTGCGTGATCGACGCGGGTTGAGAGAATGCCCCGGCGGCGGGGCGCCGCCAGCGGTTCCGCTTCCCGCTACGCCCGGACGACCATCATGGGGCGATGACTCGAACCGGGCTCCCCGCGGCAGCACTTGCGATGGTCCTGCTCGCCGCCGGATGCAGCGACTCGCCGGGTGGGGCTACCGCGGCCACGACCGTTGCCTTCACCACCGGCACCACCACCACGACCAGCACGACCACGACAACTCTTGCCCCGACCACCACCACGTCGACCACAACCACCACGACCATCCCGCGGCTCGACCGCAGCGACGGTGCGACGGTGGGTCGCCTGCGCGCCGACCTGGCCGCGCTCCTCGCCAACGGCCCCCGCAAATCGGGGACCCCGGCGGAGGCCGCGGCCGCCGAGTACTTCGCCGCGGTGGCCGCGGAGATCACCGGATCCGCCGCCGAGCTCCAACCGGTGCCGCTGCCGAATGGTGCCGTGTCGCAGAACGTCTGGGCCAGCCCGGTCGGAGGCGGTGATCGGCTTCTCGTCTTGGGGGCCCACCTCGACTCCGTCGACGGAGCCCCCGGGGGCAACGACAACGGCTCGGGATCGGTGATCCTCCTCGAGATCCTCCGACGCCTGGTCGAGGATCCTCCGGACGGACTGCGGGTCGTCGTGGTCGGGTTTGGCGCCGAGGAGCGGATCGGCGACTCCGGACATCACTTCGGGTCGCGCCATGCGGTCGATGAACTGGTAGCCGCAGATGCCCTGCCTGCCTTCATGATCTCCGTCGACATGGTCGGTGTTGGCAACGATCTGCACGTGATCGACTTTCGCGACGCCGACCCGGCCTTCGCCGATGAGTTGTGGGAGGCGGCCGTCGCTGCGGGGTTCGAGGTGGACCGGCGCAGCCGCGGCGAGATCTCGGACCATGTCGCCTTTGCCCGCGCAGGAGTGCCGGCAGCACACATCTGGCGATCCGAGGATCCGGAGTATCACACCCCGGGCGATGACGACTTCGAAGATGCAGCTGTCCTGGAGTCGCTGGCCCTGGTCGAGGTGCTGATCGACCACCTGATCCCGGAGCAGCACGAGCTCGAGGGTGGGGACCAGGACCACATTTGAGTGAATGGCTATTGGCGGGAATGGCGATTGGCTATTGGCGGGAATGGCGATTGGCGATTGGCTATTGGCTATTGGGCGGAATGGCGATTGGCTATTGGCCAGAGGTACCTCGCAACCGGTAACTCGTAACCGGTAACCGGCAACTTCCGCTCAGTCGTCCAACTGCCGGAGAAACGACAGCGGCACTTCGTTGTCCGGGCAGATCTCCACCAGGAGCGGATACGGGTTCTGCAGGTTGTTCAGGTCGACCCGGCGTGATCCCGGCATCCAACCGAAATGCAGGTGCGGCGAGTCGGCGTTTCCTGAGGAGCCGAGCCGGCCGATGACATCCCCCGCCTCTACCCGAGTTCCGGTCCAGATCCACTTCTCCCAGTAATCGAGGTGGGCGTAGTAGTAGACGTCGCCGGTGGAGTCGGCCCGGATGTAGATCTGCCGGCCCCCCTGGCGGTGCCAGTTGGCCTGGAGCACGACGCCATCCTCAATCGCCTGCACCGGAATCCCGCGCTGGCCCGTCATGTCGATGCCCTTGTGCGACCTGTCACCGGGGCGGGCGTCACCCCAGTTGTTGATGAACCAGTTGGTCCCCAGCACCGGGCACACCCGCTCCGGGCCGATACCCCTCGCGGCGCGGCGCAAGGAGTCGAGCGCGCTGGCGAACCGCAGCCAATCGGGGGCAAGCCCCTGCGCCAGCCAGGCCTCGAGCGGCTCGAGCTCGGTCCCGCGGATCAACTCGGCGATGGTCACGGCATCGGCATCCAATGGCAGCGACTGCACCACCACCATTGCCTCCCAACTCAGTGATGCGAGCAGGGTCCGCTCGGCCTCGTAGAACAACGTACCGATGAACACGGTGAGGCCGGCCTGATCGATCTCGCGCAGCGCCTCACGGTCGGCTCCGGGATCCAGTCCGCGCGCGTAGAGGGCGGCAGTCTTGGCCTCGGCCTGCGCCGTCAGAGCGTTCAGCGGAAACAGGGTCGACGGTCCGGACCAGTCGCCTTCCTGGGCCGCGGCGGAGCCGGCTCCCAGCACCAATACGACGGCAAGGGCTACAACGCGCAGCATCGGTGGCGCGACATTAGAGGAGCCCCGGAGCTGTCAACGCCGGGGCACCACGACCGGTTCTCCCTCGGGCCCATGCATCAGATGCACCCTGGCCCCGGAGAACCGGGCAATCGCGGACTCGGTCAGCACCGCGGCGGGCAGTCCTTGCGCCACCACGGTGCCGGCATCGAGTAGCAGCAGGCGCCCGGCGTACTGGGCGGCAAAGGTCAGGTCGTGGATTGCGGCGACCACCGCCATCCCCCGCTCGACTCGCAACTCGTCCACCAGGTCGAGCACCTGCTGGGCGTGGCCGATGTCGAGCGAGGTGGTGGGTTCGTCGAGGAGCAGCACCCCCGCCTCCTGAGTCAGAGCCCGCGCCAGCACCACTCGCTGCCTCTCGCCACCCGACAGGGTGCCGAGTGGGCGCCGTTCGAGATCGGCGGCGTCGAGGCGAGCCAGGGCGCGACGCGCCGCCATCACATCTGCGGGACCCTCGATCCCGAAGTAGCCGGAGTAGGGAATCCGCCCCAGCAGCGTGTAGTCGAGCACCGACATGTCGTCCGGCAACACCCGGTGTTGGGGGACCATGGCGATGGCGGCGGCCACTCGCCGCCGGCTCATCGTCGCCACGGCAACCCCATCCACCAGCACCGAGCCGCGATGAGGGATGGTCCCCGCCACGGCGCGCAGCAGCGAGGTCTTGCCCGATCCGTTGGGACCGACCAGTGCCAGCCACTCCCCTGCTGCGACGGTGACATCCACACCGGCCACTGCCATGCGGTCACCAAACGAGACCCCGAGGCCGGAGAGGACGAGTTCGCTCATCGCTCGCCGCCCCGAGTCGAGGTGCGCAGCACCAGCAGGAAGAAGGGACCACCGATGAACGCGGTGACCGCCCCAATGGGAACCTCGGCGGGGCTGAGCACGCTTCGGGCGACCAAGTCGGCGACGACCATGAACGCCCCACCTCCGAGGACGCTGAGGGGAAGGATCACCCGGTACGACCCACCTACCAGGAGACGCACGGCGTGGGGAACGATGATGCCGACGAATCCGATGAGGCCGCTCACCGCCACCGCACCTGCGGTAGCCAGGGTGGCGGCGAGCACGACGATGATGCGCACCCGCTCCGGGCGCACCCCGAGGGTGCGGGCCTCCTCCTCACCGACGGCGAGCGCGTCTAGCAGGCGGCGGTGCAGCAACACCACGGTGATCCCCACCCCGGCATAGGGAAGGAGCAGGAGCACCTCCTGCCATCCCGCAGTACCGAGGCGGCCCAGGATCCACGAGTAGACCTCGCGGATCACATCGGTGTTGCGCTGCTGGACGAACGTCTGCGCCGCGGTGAGAAACGCGGCAACGGCCACACCCGCCAGGATCAGCGTCGAGCCGGTGCGCCGCCCTCCCGCCGCAGCGCCGAGCCCATACGCCGCCACCACCGCCGCCACGGCCCCCACGAATGCGGCGACCCCAACCAGCAGGGAACCCGATCCGGCCGTGACGATCGCCAGCGTCGCCCCCAACCCGGCGCCGGCAGCGACGCCGAGCAGATACGGATCAGCGAGGGGATTGCGAAACACTCCCTGGTAGGCGCCCCCGGACACGGAGAGCACCGCGCCGACCAGCAGCGCCAGGACCACCCGGGGCAGACGCAACTCGAACAGAATCGCCACCTCGCGGTCGGAGAGACCCGAGTCCACCGAGATGAGCGGCAGCCGGTCCGCCAGCGCCGCCATCACCCTTCCCGGTGCCAGCGCCGCCGGTCCGACCAGGATCCCCGCCAACGCTGCGGCCATCACGACGGCGATCGCGATCATCAATGCAGGGCGCGGGATGCGGCGCTCTCTCAGGGCTACTCCTCGTAGATCGCGTCGGCGATCGCCCGCAAGAAGTCGACGATGCGCGGTCCCCATCGTGATGCCAGCGCTTCGTCCACCACGATCACACGGCCCCCGGATACCGCGGCCATCTCGTCCCACCCGGGACGCGCCGCCACCACCACCGCGGTCTGCCCGCAGCACGCCCCGTCGCCGAGGAAGACATAGTCGGGATTGGCTCCGATGATGAACTCTGCCGACAACTGGGGAAACCCGCCCCCGGCGGCATCGGCGATGCTGGTCAGGCCGAGCAGTCCATAGAGCGATCCGAGGAACGTGTCAGAGCCAATCGAGAAATACGTCGGATCGAGCTCGTGGTAGTAGGTGGGGGCCTGGACCGGCTGCGGCACGTCTGCGACGATCGCAGCGATGTCGCGGCGCATCGATTCCACCACCGCGTCGGCCTCGGCCCGGTGCCCGGCGATGTCACCGATCTCGCCGATCTGGCGATACACCCCCTCGAGGTCGGCAGGGGCGTCGAGCACCAACACCGGAATCCCGAGGCTGCCCAAGCCCGCCACCAGGTCGTTGGGATCGAAGGTGACGATCACCAGGTCCGGGGCTAGTGCGGCAAAGCCCTCCACGCTCGGGTTGAACGCATCGATGTGAGGAAGCGCGGCCGCCGCGGCCGGATAGTCGGAGAAGGCATCGACGGCCACGACTGCGTCCCCGGCCCCGATGGCGAACAGGATCTCGGTATGGGTGGCAGAGCCGGAGACGATGCGTTCGGGTGGTTCGGTCAGCGTGATCCCCGCGATCTCGCGGGGGTAGCCGTTTGGTGCCTGGGTCGTGACGATGGCGTCATCACCGCACGCCGCGGCGAGGACTGCCAACAGGGCGAGGACCGCAAGCGGTCTCTTCATGAAAGAACCTCCTCGATATCCGAGGAGGAGGTGTCGTGCCGGGTGGCGGGCGACCCTTCCTCCGAAGGCCTCCAAACCGACCCGTCGTCAGGCGACCCGACTCGTCCCCTTGCGGGGCTTCACGGTTGCGGGACAGCGCCGGATTCACACCGGACTTCGCTGGACGGCGGACCACAGTCGTGGCTGACTGCGGGGCAATAGTAGGCGCATCACACGGGGCGGGTGCCGGGTACCGGGTACCGGGTGTCGGGTACCGGAGGTTTAGGACCCTCGCCCCTCGCCCCTGGCATGGGGACAGTCCCAACACGTCCATGACTCGGCGTCGGGCATCTGGTAACCGGTAACGGGTAACGTTCCCCGATGTCCCGCTCCCTGCGTATCGCCCTCTTCGCCCTGCTCGCGGCTGCTGGCATCGCTGTGGCGCGGCGCTGGAAGACCGAAGCGGCTCCCCGCATGCGAGGCTCCTGGACCCCTCTCTGATGCGCATCGCCCTGCATGCCGTCGGTGAGACGGGCACCCGAGCCGGCCTCATCCTCCTCGCCGAGCGCTCGCTGACTGCCCTCGGGATCTACGGCGGGGGTTCCCTCGCGTCGGATCGCCGGGCATTGCGCATTACGGAGTTGGCCGGCTTCGACCTCCTCGTGACCGACGACCCGGATCCGGCGCCGCTCGCCGCCATCGCCGTCGAGGACGGGCTGTCGTGCGTAACCAGCGGCGAGGTGCCGGCCGCGGTGGCCGAGCGTTTTGCGACGCAAGGGCGCACGCTGCTCACCGGCACGGGGCTGCGCGGCCTGGCGGCGACCCTCGCTGCCCATGAGGCCGCGGGGATGGAGGGCCCGGTGCGCACCAGTGTCGCCTGGACCATCCCCGGGAAGTCGTTGCGCCGCGGACTCGCCGTCGGTTTCCCCGATCCGGTCGGGGCGCGCTGGGGCCGCTCCGTGCCCGGTGGGGTCGAGGTTCCGGTAGGCGGGTCGTGGGCGGCGGCATCGGTGACCGTGACGGGCCGCTTCGCCGGCAAGACCGTGGAGCGCCTCGTGGGCGTCGCCGATCAGCGCGACCACCTCGAGGGGGTCGCACTCGCCGCCGGAGCCATCGCCGTGGCGTCCGGTGCCTTCGCTCCCGGAGGCCATACCCCGGCCGATGCCCCCACCGCCTACCTCGGTGCCGCGCTGGGAGTCGGGTTGGGTGTGGCGGTGCACACGGAGTGAGCTGAGAGTTCAGAGTTCAGAGTTCAGAGTCAAGAGCCGACAGCACCTCGACTCTCGACTCTCAACTCTCAACTCTGAACTCGACCTCAGTTCGCCTTCTCCTCCACGGGTTTCGGTTCGGCGGGCTTCTTCGGCTTCAAGCCGGGGAGGATGCTGCGACGCGGTGGTTCGGTCTTGCGCGAAGCGAACGACATCACCGGCCGGGTGACGATCGGGCCGGTGGTCTCCTCGAGCACGACCACCTCGATGCCGCCGACCAGGTCGCTGATCAGGTTGTAGACGACCGAACCCAGGGTGATGAACCCGGTCATGGCGATCATCCATACCACCGCCAGCAGGACGGCGATCCTGAAGTAGACCGCCCCCTCCAGGTTGATCCCGTTCTCCAGTCCGATGAGCAGGGCCAGTTCGTTGATCTTCTCGGGGATTCCGGCATTCACAAAGATTGCCCAGAAGATCACCGTGCCCAGCACGAACACGAGGGCCATGATCACGTTGAAGACCAGCGACACCTTGAGAACGGTCCAGGGGTCGATCTTGCGGATCACGCGCCGAACGCGCTGCACGGCCATGCGGGCAGGGTAACGGCGGCTGG
>Ga0214472_10008410_pt1 | contig 10778 bp, 11 predicted proteins | sample RVTome_6_FD_207662 | JGI IMG/M metagenome (GOLD analysis project Ga0214472, IMG submission 207662) | Soil microbial communities from uranium-contaminated site in the Upper Colorado River Basin, Wyoming, United States - RVT140D175 | ecosystem: Environmental > Terrestrial > Soil > Contaminated >...
CCCGGCACCATCGGCCTCTTCTGGTTCCAAGACGACGCCTAGCTGCGCCTATATCGGAGCGTTCCCAAGAAAAATGGGCGTCGCGGAGCGGATTCGTACAGCGGTTCGAGACCGCGCTGAGAGCTCTCGGCTCTACGTGCGACTCCGCAGTGTCCTGCGATCGGGCTCTTGACGTGTACGTACATTGTCCGTACACTGCTCGTATGGCGAAGGTAGCCCGAGCAAGAGATCGTTGGGAGTTCCGCGTAGAGGCTCAAGCCGACGAGTTCGTCCGTCGAGCCGCAGACGTTTCCCACCGCACCCTCACGGATTTCGTAGTTGAGGCAGCGGTTGTCGAAGCCGACCGCGTGCTAGGCGACCGTACGAGTTTCGTTCTCGAGGATGAGTCATGGACGCGGTTCGTCGAGCTGCTCGACCGCCCGCCTCAGGAGAATCCCAGACTGACCAAGCTGTTCGCGAAGCCGAGCGTCTTCGAGTAACCCAGTGGCGTATCGGCGCCCGGAGCCGCTCGCGCGCCATCACGAGCCCGACGACTTCGCGTGCGGCGAGCCAGCCCTCGATGGGTGGCTCAAGAAACATGCCCGCGCCGCCAACGCGTCCGAATCGGCGCGCGTGCTCGTCGTCACGACGGACGACGACACCGCGACGGTGGTCGGCTACTACGCTCTGGCCGCCGCGCAGGTGGAGCCCGCAGACGCGACCGAGCGGGCGAGGAAGGGACAGCCGTCTCGCCGTCCGGTGCCCGCAGTTCTCCTTGCCCGCCTCGCCGTCGACCACCGACACCAGGGCGGCGGCCTCGGACGGTCGCTTCTGCAGGACGTCCTGCTTCGGTGCGTGGAGGCCGCGGACGCGATCGGTGTTCGAGTCCTCCTCGTCCACGCAAAGCATGAACGGGCGAAGGCGTGGTACGAGCAATACGGGTTCGAGGAGCCCCCAACTGACCCGCTGCACCTGATGATGCTGATGAAGGACGTCCGCGCCTTCGTCGAGCGCCGCCTGTCAACGTAGCTGGTCGCCGCCAGGCATCTTGCGCGGGCAACCCGCGCCCGGGGTGAACGAAGCCCGCAGCTTCCCCGGCAGCAGGACGCCATGGCTGTAGCGCTCGTCCGGTTCCTCGTCGATCTCGCGCGCGAGCGCCGGCCCGTACACCGGCGCGCCGAGCTCGCTGCGATACCGCCAGGCGGAGCGCTGGTGGCTGCCGCAGGTGAGGCAGATTGCGACGACCGCGCCGAGGCCGCGCAGCGACTCCTCCGCAAGCGGCAGCGGATCGATCAAGACAACGCCCTCGTCTGACGCGAGCGCATAGGAGTCGCTGACGAAGTCGATCCGCTCGTCGTGCAACGTCCAGTGCCAGACACCTGGCACGACCTCGTCGGCTCCGGTCGCAATGGTGCGGGGCTCACTCATCGACGCGCCTATGCTAGGGCGGCATGGAGCATCTGGCCCACTGGGACGAGGTGGAGGGCTACCGACGTGAGGCTGGGCATCTGGCGGGGACCTGGTTCGATCTCGGCTCCGCCGCGGGCAGCGTCGGCGTCGGCCTGAAGCGGATCCAGGTCGACCCCGGCAGGTGGTCGACGCCGGCCCACTCTGAGGGAGCAGAGGAGGAGATCTTCTTCGTGCTCGCGGGCTCCGGGATCTCCTGGCAGGACGGCGAGGTCTACGAGGTCGGCGAGGGTGATTGCCTCGCCCACCTCCCGGAGGACGAGGCCCACACGTTGCGGGCGGGCCCCGAGGGGCTCGACGTGCTCGCCTTCGGCCAGCGAATTCCGCAGGGAAACACCGTGCTGCCCCGGGCGGGCGTCGCCTGGATGGGCATGAGCTGGGTCGACGTCGGCGGTCCGCATCCCTGGGAACGGGAGGCGGGGGCCGGAGAGCCGGGGGTGGGTGAGGTGCTGGAGCGCCCGACAGGGATCGTGAACCTCGAAGACGCGGAAGTCATGGGAACCGAGCGCGGCGATGCTTCATTTGTCTCGCGAGAGTTGGGCCTTGCGGTCGAATCCGTCGCGACCGGGATCTCGCACATCACGATCGCGGCGGGCAAGACCGGCTTTCCACCTCACTGCCATTCGTCCGAGGAAGAGCTCTTCGTCGTGCTCGAGGGCGACGGAATCGTCATCCTCGGCGAGGACGAGCATCCCCTTCGCCCGGGCCATCTTGTCTCCAGGCCGCCGGCAACGCGAGTCCCGCACTCGTTCCGTGCGGGCAAAGAGGGCCTCGTCTATCTCGCCTACGGCACCCGCGACCCGAACGACATCGCCTACTACCCGCGCTCGAACAAGGTCAACCTGCGCGGTGTGGGCGTCATGGCGCGGCTCGAGAAGCTCGACTACTGGGACGGCGAGCCCCGCTCCTGACATCCGGGCGCATGCGTATTCTGGATACGTCCTGGCCCTCTCCGTGAGTACGCGCCCAGCGCTGGCCGGCTTTGCTGGCATGGACCAAGGCGCGCCGAGAGAGAGGAAAGTGCCGGATCTGAACGTTCCCGTCGGCACCGTGACCGGAGTCGGTCCGAGGATCGCGACCAATCTCGGCAAGCTCGGGATCCGGACGGTTCGCGACCTCCTCGAGCACATCCCGCGCGGGTATCTGGACTGGCGCGAAGCGGCGAGCTTCGGGGACCTGGCCGCGGGGGAGGAGGCGACGGTGCGCTGCACGCTCGAGCGCATCCGCGTGCGCCCGACGAGGAAGCGGCGGCTGAAGATCGTCGAAGGTGTGGTCGTCGACGCGGCCGGCGTCCGGGAGACGGCGGTGTGGTTCAACCAGGAATACCTCGCCAAGCTCCCGGCGGGCACCGAGCTACTGCTGCACGGGACCCGCGAGCTCGGGGGCAGCTTCCGGGTCGTGCGGCATGAGGTAGGAGACGCGGGACTCCACACCCTCGGGCTCGTTCCCGAGTATCCGGCCAGCGAGGAAGTTGCCTCCCAGCGGCTCCGCGCCTTCGTCGAGGAGGCGCTCCCGCTCGCTCGCTCTGTGCCCGACCCGCTGCCGGCCGTGCTCCGCGTCGCCGAGGGGCTGCCGCTCCTGGGCGATGCGCTCGCCGCGGTCCACAGGCCCTCGCGCCGAGAGGACGCCGAGGCGGCCCGAACGCGGCTTGCCTTCCAAGAGCTTGTTGTCTTCCAGCTCGGTCTCCTGCGGCGCCGTCGCGAGCTCGAGGAGGGCGCGACGGCTCCCGGCCTCGGCGAAGAAGGCGAGCTGCTCAGCCGCTATCGCGCAGCGCTTCCGTTCGAGCTGACCCCCGAGCAGGAGGCCGCGATCGGCGAGATCGGCAGGGATCTTCGTGGGACCCGGCCGATGCAGAGGCTCCTCCAGGGCGACGTCGGCTCGGGGAAGACCGTGGTCGCCCTCCACGCCCTGCTCCGCGCGGTCGAGCGCGGCTACCAGGGGGCACTCATGGCGCCGACCGAGACCCTCGCCGAGCAACACTTCCTCACGCTCGAGCCGATCTGCGCGGAGCTCGGCGTCCGCGTCTCGCTGCTCACCGGCTCGGTCAAACACACACTCGAGGAGGCGCAGATCGTCGTCGGGACACACGCGCTCATCCAGGAGGGTGTTGCGCTCGACAAGCTCGCGGTCGCGGTCGTCGACGAGCAGCACCGCTTTGGCGTCGAGCAGCGGCGAGCCTTGGGAGCAACGACTCCCCACACGCTGCACATGACGGCGACGCCGATTCCTCGCACCCTGGCCCAGGCCGTTTACGGAGAGCTCGACGTCACCGAGATATCCAGGCCGCCGAAGGGGCGCAAGCCCGTCGTCACCCGCTGGGTTAGCCACGAGCGCAGCGCGGAGGCCTACACGCGCCTACGCCGCCATCTGCAGGATGGGCGGCAGGCCTACGTCGTCTGCCCGCTCGTGTCCGAGTCGGAGGGGTCGCGCCCGACAGGGCGGGGGTGGGGTGGTGGGAGTTCATTAGAAGCGAGAGCGGCTGAGCAGGAAGCGGAGCGGCTGCGCCGGGCGGAGCTGAGAGGCTTCCGCGTCGGCTGCCTGCACGGCAGGCTGCGGCCGGTTGATCGCCGCGCCGTCATGGACTCGTTCAAGCGCCGGGAGCTGGACGTTCTCGTCGCGACGACCGTGATCGAGGTCGGTGTCGACGTCCCGAACGCGACGATCATGATCGTCCAGGAGGCCGACCGCTTCGGGCTCGCCCAGCTGCACCAGCTGCGAGGGCGTGTCGGGCGCGGCGGGGAGCAGTCCTATTGCCTGCTCGTCTCCCGGCCCAAGGAAGAGCTCACGGAGGCGGCGCAGACCCGTCTCCAGGCGCTGGTGGACAGCTCCGACGGCTTCGAGCTCGCCGAGGTCGACCTCGAGCTGCGCGGCGAGGGCGAGCTGCTCGGCACGCGGCAATCCGGGCTTCCCGATCTCAAGTTCGCGAGCCTGAGGCGCGATCGACGCCTGACCGCCAAGGCGCGCCGGTGGGCGGAGGAGCTCCTGGACGACGAGGGCGCGCTCGCGGCCGAGGTCGAACGGCTCTTCCCAGATGAGGATCATCGCGGGTTCGCGTAAGGGCGCGCGGATCTTCGCGCCCAAAGGCCGCAAGGTCCGGCCGACCGGAGACCGGGTTCGCGAGGCCGCGTTCAACCTGATCGGGCCGGTCGAGGGCATGGAGGTGCTCGATCTCTTCGCCGGCTCGGGCGCGATGGGCCTCGAAGCGCTATCCCGGGGCGCCGCCAGCGTCACCTTCGTCGAGAGCGACCGGAGCGCGGCCGAGGTCATCCTCCGCAACCTCGACAAGCTCGAGCTGAAGGGGGCGGACGTTCTGCGTGAAGACGCTGGGCGGAAGCTCGCGAGCGATGCCGCCGCCGGCAGGCGGTACGATCTCGTGCTCATCGACCCTCCCTACCGCATGCTTCCTCGCGTTCTGCCCGCACTAGCCGAGCACCTGCCCGCCGTCCTCGCGCCCGACGGCCTTGTCGTCGTCGAGTCGGATGCCCGCGAGGAGCCCGAGCTCCCGCTGCCCCAGCGGACGAGCCGGAAGTATGGGTCCGTCCGCGTGACGGTCTTCGAAGCCCGGTGAGCAATTCGGAGCCCATCACCGCGATCTGTCCGGGCAGCTACGACCCGGTCACGAACGGGCACCTCGACATCATCGTGCGCACCGCCGGAATCTTTGATCGCGTCGTCGTCGGCGTCGTCCGCGACCCGCAGCACAAGCAGGCGATGTTCCCGGTCGAGGAACGCGTCGGCTTCCTGCGCGAGGCGCTGTCCGGCTACACCAACGTCGAAGTCGAGGTCTTCGCGGAGCTCGTGGTGGAATTCGCACGCCGCTGGGGCGCAAAGACGATGGTGAAAGGTCTTCGTGCCATCTCCGATTTCGAGTGGGAATTCCAGATGCACCACCTGAACCGCAACCTGGCGCCGGACGTGGAGACCATGTACCTGATGTCAAGCCCGCAGTACAGCTTCCTCTCCTCGAGTGGCGTGAAGGAGGTCGCGAGCTTCGGCGGCAACGTGGACGAACTCGTCCCAGAGGCCGTGGCTAAACGCTTTGCCGAGATGTTTCCCCGTCCGAAGGGCGGTGCGCCGGTCTCACCGCAAGAGTAGACTCAGGCAGGCCATGGACGTACTCGTACTCATCGACAAGCTGGACGACCTCGTGCACAACGCGAAGGCCGTGCCGCTCACAGACCAGGTGCGGATCGACCGCGAGGAGATCTACGACATCCTCGACCAGATGCGGGCGACGATCCCGGAGGAGATCAAGCAGGCCCGCTGGATCGTGAAGGAGCGGCAGGAGATGCTCGCCGAGGCGAAGCGCGAGGCCGATCGGATTCTGGGCGAGGCCCGTGAGCAGGCCGTGCGGGAGGCATCTCAGACCGAGATCGTGAAGCTCGCGGAGCGGCAGGCTCAGGAGATCGTCGAGGACGCGCGCCGCCAGGCCCGGGAGACGCGGCTCGAGATGGAGGACTGGGCCGACGGGATCCTCTCCACGCTCGAGGTCAACCTCGACAAGTTCCTCGGGGCCGTCCGGCGTGGCCGGGAGCGGCTCCACGAGCGCTCGCAGGAGACCGTCGTCGCCGGCGTCGCCTCCTCCGAGAACGAGCAACCGGTCGTCTAGAACCCTCTAGCCCTTTCGCTACGCTGGCGGCGTGACGATCTTCAACGTCCGCACCGTCAAGCTGCAGCCCGGCGAGCAGTTCCGGGACAAGAAAGAAGTCGAGCTGGAGCCGCTCGAGCTCGGCGGGCAGCGCTATGTCCCGATCCCGGAGACTCCGGAAGCCTCGCTGACCTTGAACAGGCTGATTTCAGGCCTGATGCTCGAGCTCGAGCTGAATGTTCGGCTGGTCGGGCCGTGCGTGCGCTGCCTGACAGATGCCGGCATCTCGCTCGACGTGCACGCCAGGGAGTACCAGGCCACCAATCCCGGCGAGGCGGAGGAGCTCACGACCCCGTACCTCGTCGACGACCGTCTCGACCTGTCCGCCTGGGCTCGCGATGCCGTCGTGCTCGGCCTGCCCGACAAGATTCTCTGCCGTGCGGACTGCGCCGGGCTCTGCCCGGAATGCGGGCGGGACCTGAACCTCGAGCCGCACGAGCACGAGCAGCAGGCGACCGACCCCCGCTGGGGCGCCCTCGCGAAGCTGCGGGACCGCCTCTAATCGGGCGGGATAAATCCCGCCCCTACAGGGTCGCTACACTCCGCCTTCATGGCCGTTCCCAAGCGAAAGACGTCGAAGTCGCGGCGCGACAAGCGCCGGGCCACGCACAAGCTCTCGATCCCGGCTGTCGTCGAGTGCCCGCAGTGCCACCGGCCCAAGCGGCCTCATCACGTCTGCCCGACCTGCGGCACGTATCGCGGCCGCGAAGTCGAGCCGCTCGAGACGCCGGCCCCTTAGGAGATGACTCGCATCCGCGTCGCCGTCGACGCGATGGGCGGCGACCGGGCACCGGAGGAGATCGTCGCGGGCGCGCTGGAGGCTGCCGGGGACGGGGTCGAGCCCGTTCTCTACGGACGCCGGGACGTGCTCGAGCCGCTTGCGGGCGAACTCGAGATCGTTCATGCCGAGGAGATCGTCGCGATGGACGAAAAGCCGGCCGACGCTGCCCGCGACAAACGCGAGAGCTCGATGTTCCTCGCCTGTCGCGCCGTGGGAGAAGACGAGGCCCAGGTGGTGGTTTCGGCCGGTAACACGGGCGCCATGCTCGCGGCCGGGCTGCTCGAGATCCGCCGGCTACCGGACGTGCACCGGCCCGCGATTGCCGTCGTCCTCCCGGCGGTTGCCGGCCCATCGGTGCTCATCGACTCCGGAGCGAACGCAGACGCCCGCCCCGAGCATTTGCTCCAGTTCGGGCACATGGGCGCCGTCTTCGCCGAGGAGATCCTCGGGCTGCGCGCGCCGGAAGTGGCGCTGCTCTCGATCGGGGAGGAGCCCGAGAAGGGGAACCGTCTCGTGCGCGAGGCCCACGCCTTGCTCGCGACGAGCTCACTCCACTTCGTCGGCAACACCGAGAGCCGGGAGCTCCTCGCGAAAGCCGCAGACGTGGTCGTCTGCGACGGCTTCAGCGGCAACCTCGCGCTGAAGCTCCTCGAGGGCTCGATCAAGACGCTCCTCGAGGGCATACGGGCCGAGATCGCGGCGACGACTCGGGGGAAGCTCGGCGGCCTCCTGATTCGCCCGGCCGCGCGGCGCCTGCGGGAGCGACTCGATCCCGAGACGTACGGGGGCGCGTACCTGCTCGGTCTGCGCGGACTGGTGGTCATCGCGCACGGCAACTCCTCCCGGCGGGCGATCGCGAACGCGATCCGACTGGCCGCCCAGGGTGTCCGCGGGCAGGTGGTCGAGCGGGTTGCGGATCGGCTCTCGGAGCGGGTTGCCGCCCGCCAGAGCTAGCGTGTAGCATCCTGCGTCCCTTGGGCCGAGAAGCGAAAGGCAGGTAAGAGAGCGAGATGGCAGCGACGCGCGAGGAGATCCACGAGCGAGTCAAGGAAGTGCTCGTCGAGCAACTCGGGATCGAAGAGAGCCAGATCACCCCGGAAGCCTCGTTCCAGGAGGATCTCGACGCCGACTCGCTCGACCTCGTCGAGCTGATCATGGAACTGGAAGACCAGTTCGGGATCAAGATCTCGGACGAAGATGCTCAGCAGATCCAGACGGTCGGTCAGGCTGTCGACTACATCACGGCTCAGCAGTAGCGGCACGCTCACGGAGCTCATCGACACGCTGCCCGACGAGCGGCTGCGCCACGCCTTCACGCATGCCTCGTGGGCGGAGGACCGCGCCGAGTCCTACGAGCGGCTCGAGTTCCTGGGCGACAGCGTCCTCGGGCTCGCGATCGCTCAGGAGCTCTACGAGCGTTACCCCGAGAACCCCGAAGGCCAGCTCGCGAAGATCCGCGCCCATGTCGTCTCGCGGCAAAGTTGTGCGATCGTCGGCCGGCAGCTCGGGCTCGGCCAGCGGCTCGCCGAGCTCGCCGGGGAACACGACTCGGCCGAGGTCGAGGCGCTCTCCCAGAATCCCAATGTCATCTCCGCTCTCGTCGAAGCGTGCCTCGGTGCGCTCTACCTCGAGTTCGGGTTCGAGCGGATCCAGCCGGCGATCGTAGAGGCGTTCGCCGAGCGGATCGAGTACGCCGTCGAAGGCCACGTCGACTTCAAAACGGAGCTCCAGGAGGAGCTCGCCCGCCGCGGTCTCGCCGTCTCGTACGCCGTCGTCGAGGTCGAGGGACCGCCGCACGACCGCCGCTTCACCTGCTCGGCGAACATCGACGGAGAGGAGTACGGCGTCGGCACCGGCGCCTCGAAGAAGGCGGCGGAACAGCAGGCCGCGCGCAAGGCGCTGGCCCGGGTTCAGGCTGGGTAAACCGCAACGCGGAGCGCCGCCCCCCGTCCGTCCCGGTAGTCAGACTGCATCCGCGTGCACCTGCGTTCCATCTGCCTGCGCGGCTTTAAATCATTCCCTGAGCCCGTCGAGATCCGGCTCGAGCCGGGTGTCGCTGTGGTCGTGGGCCCAAACGGGTCGGGCAAGTCGAACGTCGTCGACGCCGTGGTCTGGGCGGCCGGGAGCCTGAGCCCGAGCGAGCTCCGGGCCGAGAAGCCCGACGACGTCCTCTTCGCCGGTGCGGGCGAGCACCCCGCGGCCGACTGGTGCGAAGTCGAGCTTCAGCTGGACAACGAGGAAGGAGAGGGACCCGTCGACTACTCCGAGCTTTCGATCGCCCGCCGCCTGCACCGGGCCGGCGAGGGCGAATACCTCGTCAACGGAGCCCATGTGCGCCGGCTGGACGTCGTCGAGCTCCTGGCCGACATCGGCCTCGGGGGGGAGATGCACTCGGTCGTCGGGCAGGGGAAAGTCGAGCAGATCCTCTCCTCGAAGCCGGCCGAGCGCCGCGCGCTCGTCGAGGAGGCCGCCGGGCTCGGGAAATTCAAACGGCGCCGCCACCGGGCCGAGCTGAAGCTCGCGCGCGTCCAGATCCAGGTCGAACGGGCCGGAGACCTCGAGGACGAGGTGCGCAAGCGCCTCCGCCCGCTCGCGTTGCAGGCGAGCGCGGCCCAGCGGGCGGAGAAGCTCGCCGACGAGCTCGAAGGGTTGCGAGGAAGGATCGCGGCCGCCGAGCTCGAGCGGCTCGACCGCCGGCTGACGGAGGTTGGAGAAAGCCGCGCCGAGGCGGCGCTCGAGCGCAGGCGCAGGGACGAGCGGCTCACGGGCGTCCTCGAGGAGCGCAGGCAGGCGGAGGAAGCCCTTACAGAGGCGGCGAGCCGGCACGAGGAAGCGACTGCGGCTCTCTACCGGATGCGCAGTGCGGCAGAGCGGCTCGAGCTCCGCGGAGAGCGGGCTGAGGAGACGGCGCGCGCGCTCCGCGGCGACACAGAACGCCCAGCGCCGCCGCCTCCGACGTACGAAAAGGTCGTGACGGCCTCCGCCGCCTGGCAACCGGAGGAGGTTCCCGACGCGACGGAGGCCGCAAGCAAGCTCGCGCGCGCCCGCCGCGACGGGCTTGACGCGGTGGTCGCGCTTGCGGGCGGGCGTATGTGGTTCTCGTCAGGTCATGCACAGGCGGAGCGCCCGCGGCCGCGAACGAGTCTCGCCGAGGCCGCGGAGCAGCTCGCCGCGCAGCTCGCCTCGTGCGTGGAGCGCGCCCGCCGCTTCGAGCCTGCTCTGCAGGCGCGCGTCGATGGGGGTGGCAGCCGCGCGGGCGAGCTCGGCGAGGAGTTGCGCGCGCTCGGTGCACGCGAGGCCGAGCTCCGGCGGGCGGCGAGCGAGGCCTCCGAACGCCTCACGGCTATCGAGATCGAGGTCGCGCGGCTCGAGCGCGAGCGGGAGGAAGTCGCCGCCCGTCTTCCGGAAGGCGGCCAGCCTGAGCTCCTGAGCGACGAAGAGGTGGAAGAGCTTCGCGTCAAGATCGAGCGGCTAGAGCGGCGACGCGAGGCGCTGGGGCAGGTGAACCCGCTCGCGGCCGAGGAACATGCGCGCGAGTCAGAGCGTCTGCGCGACCTCACGGCACAGCGCGAGGACCTCGAGCGGTCGCTCGGCGAGCTGGCCCGCCTCCGCGACGAGCTGTCCGAGACCGTCGAGCGCCGCTTCGAGGAGACCTATGCCGCGGTCGAGGGTCACTTCGCCGAGGTCGCCGCCACGCTCTTCCCCGGCGGCAAGGGCCGGCTCATCCGTACCGAGGACGAGGACGAGGCGGGAGTCGAGATCGAGCTGCAGCCTGCGGGAAAAAAGATCACGCGCCTGTCTCTCCTCTCGGGCGGCGAGAAGGCGCTCGGAGCCATCTCCTTCCTCTTCGCGCTCTTCCTCGCCCGCCCCTGCCCGTTCTACGTCCTCGACGAGGTCGAGGCC
>Ga0214472_10008411_pt1 | contig 10775 bp, 14 predicted proteins | sample RVTome_6_FD_207662 | JGI IMG/M metagenome (GOLD analysis project Ga0214472, IMG submission 207662) | Soil microbial communities from uranium-contaminated site in the Upper Colorado River Basin, Wyoming, United States - RVT140D175 | ecosystem: Environmental > Terrestrial > Soil > Contaminated >...
GCCGAGATACGGTCCGTCGCGACGATGAGCAAGTGTTCGGAGTCGACGCGATAGATGTCGCGCACTTTGCCGCGGCCCATCAGGGGCAAGCTTCGGAGCCTGGATTCGAAAACGGCGGCGCCTTGTAGCTCACTGATGTTCACTGACGATCCTTCTGGCTTGGAAGCGCTGCGGCTGGAATAATGATCCGGCCGGTGTCGGAGGTGCGTAAGCAGTCCGAATCGCCGCCGTCGCGCAGCGAGGACGATGTCTACGGCTCAGGCGAAGATGATGACGGGAAAGAGGCGGTTTGAGCAATACCCCGGCGCTCGCCGGTTGATGGCGGCGGTCGGCTGCTGACCACCGGGAGATCGCGAAGCACCCATGCAGTGGGCTGGAAAGGCGTTAGGGGGGATCGTCGGCTACGTCGCCGCCGGGCCGCTGGGCTCGCTCTTGGGACTGGTGCTCGGCCATCAGTTCGATGAAGGTATCGCCGGGCGGCTGACGGCGGGGAGCGGACGGCGCCTCACCGCGGAAACGCAGAAGCTGTTCTTCGGCACGACTTTCGCCGTCATGGGGCACGTCGCGAAATCCGACGGCCGTGTGTCCGAAGAAGAAATCCGAGCCGCGCGCCGCATCATGCACGGAATGGCGCTGTCCCCGGAACAGGTGACGACGGCGATCGAGCAGTTCACCAACGGCAAGACCCCCGGTTTCGACCTCGCCGCAGTTTTGCGCCGCTTGCGCACGCAAATCGGCGCTCGCCGGGATCTGGTCAGGGCATTCGTCGAGATTCAGGTCCAAGCGCTGATCGCCAGCGGCGGCATGGATCGCGAGAAACGCGAGCTGTTATGGAGGATCGCCAGTGAGCTCGGAATGGGCCGGGTCGAGCTCGCGCAGATCGAGGCGCTCGTGCGGGCGCAGCAGGCCGCGTCCTCGGCGCGCCGGAGCGAGGAAACACGCCTAGACGACGCCTACGAGGTACTTGGGGTCAAGCCCAGCGCCGATGAGAGGGAAATCAAGCTCGCTTATCGTCGTCTGATGAGCCAGCATCATCCCGACAAGCTGGTCGCGCGCGGGTTGCCAGAGTCGATGAAGAGCAGTGCCGAGGAGAGAACTCGCGAAATCCGCGCCGCGTATGACCGAATCAAGCGGCAGCGCGAATTCAACTAGGACCGGGGGCGGCGATCAGGCAGGCCTTCGGAGCGCTTCTTGTCTCGCTTTCGGGGCCTGGCGACGCGCGTTGAAGACCACGATGGTCTTGCCGTTGGCGCGGACCAGACCTTGTTCCTCGAGGACCTTCAACACCCGGCCCGCCATCTCGCGCGAGCAACCCACGAGCCGTGAGAGTTCCTGGCGCGAAACCTTGATCTGCATCCCTTCGGGATGCGTCATGGCGTCCGGCTCGTTGCACAGGTCCATGATCGCGTGGGCGACGCGTCCGGTGACGTCGACGAATGCAAGATCTCCGAGCTTACGATTGGTTCGATCCAAGCGCGTCGCAAGCTGCGTAGCGAGCTCGAAAATCAAGCCAGGGCTTTCGGACGCGATCTGCCTGAAGCGCGGATACGTCATCTCGGCGATCTCGCTTTCGGTGCGGGTGCGCACCCAGGCGCTTCGCGTGGGCTGCTCGTAGAACAGTCCCATCTCGCCGAAGAACTGGCCCTTGTTCAGGTACGCGAGCACCATCTCGTTGCCGTCCTCGTCCTCGATCATGACTTCGACGGAACCGTCGACGATGTAATACATAACGTCTGGCAGGTCGCCGGCGTGGATCATGACGGATTTCGCGGGAATCGTTCTGACGCGACAATAGCTCAGGAAGCGGTTGATCGCGGGAACATCACTTAGCGGTCGAACGACTTCGTCCATTGGTCCACACTCCTGTTTGACGTAATGCAGTATTTAATCAATTTGTCGCTCGGTGACAAGAAACTTGTTGTCAGGGTTGTGACACTGTTCACACCCGCGACGAGATCCGGCGCAGAATTTCGCCTCCGACGCTCATTGCGGAACGGACCGGCGGCGGCAGGTCCATGCCGCCGGCGAGCCTGGCCATGGTGCCATGGTGCGCCTCGTCGGCTGCCATGCGCGCGAGAATCGCCGCGCTCCTGCGGTCCCGGGAGGGCAGCCTACTGAGATGATCGTGAAGATGCGCCTCGACCTGATTTTCGGTCTCGGCGATGAATCCGAGGCTGACGCGGTCGCCCGCGACGCTCGCGAGCAGGCCGATGACGAACGCGCCCGCATACCACACCGGCGTCAGCGCGCTCGGCCGGCCGCCGAGCTCGACGAGCCGCTGGCGGCACCAGTCGAGATGCTCATGCTCCTCGCGGGCGGCGCTGGCGAGATGCTCGCGCGTGTCCTCCGAGCGCGCGAACACGGCCTGGCCCTGATAGAGCGCCTGGGCCGCGATCTCACCAGCGTGATTGACTCGCATCAGGGCGATGCTCTCGGCCCGCTCCTCGCGGTCGAGGTCGCAGTCGTCGAGAAGTTCGGCCGGAGAGGGTCCGGCCGCGTTGGGTAGACCGGCTAGCGTGCGCAGGGCCTCGTCGGCTGCCAGTACCAACCGGTCCCGCCAGTTCAGCCTGCGGGCCATCCGGCGATTATAAACGTTTCCGATGCCCCGGCGAGCCTCCAGTCGCCGGCGGCCCCGCGATCGCCTTGTCAGGGGCCAGCTTGGCGCGTAGTATTTCGCCTCTTTGGTCGGCGCCGGCGCCGGCATTCAGGCAGCTCAATGAAAACATTCTCCGCCAAGTCGAGCGAGGTTCGCCGCGGTTGGTACGTCGTGGACGCCGAGGGCAAGACCCTCGGCCGGCTGGCGACCGAGATCGCCCGACGTCTGCGCGGCAAGCACAAGCCCGAGTACACGCCCCACGTAGATACGGGGGACTATATCGTGGTCATCAACGCCGAGAAGATCAGGGTTACGGGTCGCAAGCTCAAGGATAAGCGCTATTACCGCCATACAGGCTTCGTCGGTCACCTCAAGTCCGAGTCGCTCGAGCAGCTCTTGGCGCGCGCGCCGGAGCGAGTGCTGACGTCTGCGATCAAAGGCATGCTGCCGCGAAATCCCTTGGGTCGCCAGATGCTGCGTAAGCTGCGAGTGGTCCGAGGCGCGCAACACAACCACGCCGCCCAGCAACCGGCGCTGCTGGAGATTTAAGAACATGGCCAGCGAGATCTACTACGGAACCGGGCGGCGCAAGACGTCCGCGGCGCGCGTGCTCTTGCGCGCCGGCAACGGTGAGATCAAGGTCAACGGCCGCCCGCTGGACGTGTTTTTCGGCCGCGAGACGGCTCGCATGATCGTCCGGCAGCCTTTACAGCTCGCGCAGCTCGAGGGCCGCTTCGATATCCAGGTTCGTGTCTGCGGTGGCGGGACCACAGGGCAAGCGGGCGCCATCCGCCACGGGATTACGCGCGCGCTGATCGACTACGATGAGTCGCTGAAGGTACCGCTGCGCAGGGCCGGTTTCGTCACTCGCGACGCGCGCGAGGTCGAGCGCAAGAAGGTCGGATTGCGCAAGGCGCGACGGGCAACGCAGTACTCGAAGCGCTAGCGCTTCGAGCCCCAGTACTGGGGGATCGTCTAGTGGTAGGACATCGGACTCTGACTCCGACAGCGGGGGTTCGAATCCCTCTCCCCCAGCCACTCACTGGATGCTCGCGCGGCGGCGCGGTCGCGCGGGACGCTCCGCCCAGATAACCCCAGACTATTCGATTACGGTGACGCCCCGGTCACCGGCGACGAGCAACAAGTCCGCGGGCCGTCGCGCGAACAAACCGACACTGACGATTCCCGGAATCTGGTTGAGCCGCAGCTCCATCTCGGGCGGATCGACGATGTCGAGGTTGTGCACATCGAGAATCTCGTTGCCGTTGTCCGTGGTACTGCCCTGGCGCCAAACCGGCTTGCCTCCGACCTTCACGAGCTGGCGGGCCACATAGGATCGCGCCAGCGGGATGACTTCGATCGGCAGCGGGAAGCCGCCGAGAACACCGACGAGCTTGGAATCGTCGATGATGCAGATGAAGCGCCGGGAGGCCCCGGCGAGGATCTTCTCGCGCGTCAACGCACCCCCGCCGCCCTTGGTCAGGTATAGGTGCTCGGTGGCCTCATCGGCACCGTCGACGTAGAGATCGAGGTCACCCACCGTGTTCAGATCCGAGACGGATATTCCCGCGTTTCGCAGCTTCTGCGTGGAGGAATCCGAGCTCGAGCACACGGCCGCGAGAAGATCCGCGCGCTCGCGCAGCGCATCGATGAAGTAGTCGACGGTGCTTCCCGTGCCGACACCCAAGGTCATGCCGTGCGCGAGATACGGTAGCGCGGCCTCTGCTGCGAGACGTTTCTTCTGATCTTGATTCATGTGCTGCAGCTCAAAAAAAAGTGCCCGCATCGAGCGGGCACTTTGTTCTATGTCAGAGCCAGAAGGCTCGCATAAGACCTTGAAGGTACTACTTTTTCTTCGCGGCCTTCTTCCGCGTTCTCTTCTTGGCCTTCCTCTTTGCGGCTTTCTTTCTAGCCTTCTTCTTCGTAGCTTTCTTCTTGCCTTTCTTGCGCACTGCCTTTTTCTTGGCAGCCTTCTTGCGCCGTACACTCTTGCGCTTTGCGCTCGCCTTCTTCTTGCTAGATGCAGGTTTCATTGCCATGGGTAGTCTCCGTGTCGGGGTTAACCGGCGTTGAGTATATATAAAAGCATCAAAATTTCCAGCAAGTTATGCTTTTTTGCGCATTTCTTTCGAACTGATCGACGCTGCCAATGTGACCCGGTCCACAGTATTGTGCAAAAGTTCGCTCATCGAAGTCGTCGAAGCGCATTCGATCAAACTCGTGTTCACGTTTCCAAGCTCAGAATAAATTTCCACTCGGCCGTGCTCACAGGCATGACGGAAAGTCTGTTGCCGCGGCGCAAAAGCGCGAGCCCGGCGAGGCTGTCATCCTCGTATTTCTTGAGCTCGCGGAGCGTTATCGGTTTCTTCAACGCGCGCTCGTAGGCCACGTCCACCATGTACCAGCGGGGACTCTTCGGGTCGCTCGCGAGATCGAAGTGCTTGCTGCGCGGATCGAAAGCCGTGTCGTCGGGATAGGCAGCCGAGACGATCCGGACGATGCCGGCGATCCCGGGCTCGGGACAGCTGGAATGATAAAAAAATGCCAGATCGCCCTTTGCCATGCCGTCGCGGATAAAATTCCGCGCTTGGTAGTTGCGCACGCCATCCCAGGGGGTCCGGCGTTTGGGCGAGGATTTCAGGTCCTCGAAGCTGAACGTCGAAGGTTCCGATTTGAGCAGCCAATGCCTCATGGGCCCGCACTCCGGCCGAAGTACTCGATTCGATCCTCGGTGACCGCGCAGCAGAGCCGCACGTCCCACGGTCGGGCATCGATCGCGGCGAGTCGCTGCCCGCTGAAGCCCACACCGACGAGCTTGGGTTTCAGCCATCGCGTCCGATGCTTCAGGAATCCGAAGCTCCGATCGTAGTAGCCTCCACCCATGCCCAATCGCGTGCCTCGCGGGTCGAAGCCGACCAAAGGCGTTACGACCAGGTCGAGCATGCGTAGCTCGATAAGCGGTGTGCCTCGCGGCTCGGGAATCCCGAAACGGTTGACGGCGAGGTCCGCCTCCTCACGGGTTAGGGCGAAACGCATTCCGTCCGCCTCGATTATCGGAGCATAGACTTGCTTGCCGCGCCGGCGCGCGTCGGCGATGAAGCCGCCCAGCTGCACTTCACCGTCGACTGCGAAATAAACGCCGATTCGCACGGCGCGCCGGTACGCGCGCAGCTGCCGCAGACGCGCGGCAATTTCCAGTTCCGCCTCGCGGCGCCGCTCCGCGCTGAGCCCGCGGCGCAGCGCACGAAGCCGCTGGCGCTCACGGTCGCGCTCGGCGTCGCTGCTATGGCTGCTCGAAGACATGTCGCGAGGGCCGAAGGAAGCCGGGGAGGGATGACGCTCCCCGCCTGTGCCGTTGCCGATGGTTGCTCTCGAACCGGAGCAAAAGGTGGGGTAAGCCGTGGTGGTTGCAGGCTTCCCGGCCAGGCCGGATCTGCTCAACGCCACCGACAGAACACAACCCCGAGATCAAGATTTAGGGTCGAAAGACTATCCAATCCGCATCGAACACCGCAGGGAACGTCAAAGACTACAAATTCAGCTGCTGGCTGCCGCCGAGAGCCGAATCCAGACGTTCGCGCATCGCCTTGATTCTGAGGTCCACGATATCCTTGAGCTCGCGCTCCTCGCCGGTGCGCTTGATCAGCTCGTTTGCCATGTTCAGGGCGGCCATCACGGCGACCCGGTCGAGGCCCAGGACCTTGCCGCTGTCGCGAATGGCCTGCATCTTCTGGTTGAGCAGCTCGGCCGATGCCAGCAGGTCGGCTTTTTCCTGGATAGGACAGGCGACCTGATACTCCTTTCCGAGAATCCGCACGCTCACATGGGCATAGGTGTCGCTCATTGTGTCTGCTCCATCGCCTTGAGCCTGCTAATCATCGCTTCGACCCGGCCCCTGACCTGCTCGTTCTTTTGCAACAGCGTGGCCCGGTCCTCGATCAGCGTATCCTGCCGCTGCTTCAACGATCTGTTCTCGTCTTGCAGCTGTCTGCAAATGACGACGAGCTCGTCCAGGCGCTTCTCCAAGCGCTGCAGTTCGAGGTCGAATCTTCGGTTCGTCTCATCGGCACCCATGGCGCTAGACTATAGAACCGCCGGCCTTCGGGGGTCAATAAGGATTCTCCCGATGATAGCATTGCGCACGAGAGCAGGAGGAATTCATTAGGAGTGACGCTCGCGCGGCTGGATTACTCGACGCTTACCGCCGCGATCGACGAGCTCGGGCTCGGCGTCGGGGCATCCGAGTTTCACGGCGGCATCTGCGGCATCCTCTGCGCGGCGGGTCCGGGTGCGCTACGGGCGTGGATGGCCGCCGTGAGCTTCGAGGAACCGGTGCCCGCCGATGCGATCGCCGAGCGTGCCATCGAAACGCTGCGTGATGCCGAGATGATGAGTTGGCAGACACTATCGGCCGTCGACTTCGCGTTCGAGCCGCTGCTGCCGGCAGCCGAGCTCGCCCTGCCCGAGCGAGTCGCCGCGCTGGCAGCGTGGTGCGGTGGCTTTCTCTCCGGGCTCGGTCTCGGAAGCGAGGAATTGACGCAATCGACCATGCGAGGAGATACGTCGGGCGGCTATGAATACGGCACGATGCCGGACACGTTGGCGGAAGTTCTAGCGGACTTCAGCCAGATCAGCCGCGCGGGTTTGGGCGCCCCCGATCTCGAGGACGCGGCGCAGGCGGATTTCGATCTCGCGGAGCTCGTCGAGTACGTGCGCATCGGCGTGCAGCTAGTTTTCGAGCAACTCGAGCCCCGCCGAGCGACGCCGGATACATCCTCGACTACAGGCACCGGCTTCCAGTGACAGGTCTGATGCACCAAGAGTTCGCCCGCCGTCGACGTCACTTCATGGATCTCGTCGGCAGTCACGGCATCGCGGTGTTGCCGACGGCGCCGGAGCGCACGCGAAGCAGGGATACGCTATACGCCTACAGGCCGAACAGCGATTTCTACTACCTCACGGGTTTCGACGAGCCGGACGCCGTCGCGGTATTGATGCCCGGGCGCTCGCAAGCTGAGTTCGTCATCTTTTGTCGCGAGCGTAATCCCGTCAAAGAGCTTTGGGATGGGCGCCGCGCGGGGCCCGAGGGTGCAGTTGCGCAGTTCGGGGCGGACGACGCGTTTCCGATCAGTGACATCGACGACATCCTGCCGGGCCTGTTGGAAAACTGTGAGCGTGTCTACTACTCCATGGGTGTTTCCGGAGAGTTCGATCAGCGGCTGCTCGGCTGGATGCAGGCGCTGCATTCGCGCCGCCAGCGCGGCCGCGCGCCGAACGAGATCATCGATCTCGATCACATTCTGCATGAGATGCGACTCATCAAGAGCCGGCGTGAGCTCGGCGCGATGAAACGCGCCGCGCGCATCGCCGTGACGGCGCACCGCAGGGCGATGATGATCTGCGAGCCCGGCATGCACGAATACGAGCTGGAAGCGGAGTTCCTTCACGAGTTCGCGCGCCACGGCGCGCGCTGCTCCTACGACCCGATCGTAGCGGGCGGCGAGAACGCCTGTATTCTGCACTACCGGACGAACCGCGACGTCCTTCGGGACGGCGATCTGGTGCTCATCGACGCTGGCTGCGAATGCGAGCTCTATGCCTCCGATGTGACCAGAACATTCCCGGTGAACGGCGTTTTTTCTGCTCCTCAGAGAGAGCTCTACGATATCGTGCACGCGGCCAACGAGGCCGCCAAGCAGAAAGTTCGCGCGGGCAATCACTGGAACGACCCTCACGACGCAGCGGTGCGCGAGATCACTGTTGGACTCCGGGAGCTCGGTCTGCTGAAGGGACGCTTGCCGAGCCTGATCAGGGAAGAAGCGTATCGGCCCTACTTCATGCACAAGACCGGACATTGGCTCGGCATGGACGTCCACGACGTCGGCGACTACAAGGTGGCCGACAGTTGGCGTCTGCTCGAGCCCGGCATGGTGACGACGATCGAGCCGGGGATCTACGTCGCGCCGGGCGCCAAGGGCGTCGCGAAGCGATGGCGCGGCATTGGGATTCGCCTCGAGGACGACGTGCACGTGAGTCGGAACGGCTCGGAGGTGCTCACCGCGGACCTGCCGCTCGCCGCCGACGAAATCGAGGCGCTGATGAGCACGCGTTCGTGAGCGCGACTGAGCTCGATTGCGACGTCGCGATCGTGGGCGGCGGTCTCGCGGGCTCCGTGCTCGCTCACGCGCTCGCGCAGACGCCGCTCAGCATAGTCCTCGTGGAAGCTCGAGACCCCACCGGCCTGAAGCAGCCGAGCTTCGACGATCGCGCCACTGCTTTGGCCAACGGCAGTCAGCGAATTCTCGAAAGCTTGGGCCTTTGGGCCGGGTTGCGTGGCGCCGCCGAGCCGATCCGCTCGATTCACATATCCGAGCGGGGACGTTTCGGCGCGGCGCGCATACTCGCGAGCGAGGAGGACGTCCCGAGTCTCGGCTATCTGGTCGAGAACAGAGCTCTCGGCGGCGCGCTATGGGCTGCGCTCAAGGAGGCGCCGCGCCTCCGTTGTCTCGCGCCCGCCAAGCTCGAGTCGTTGTCGCAGACCGGGGAGCATCGGGTCGTAGAGGTCGAGGCCGGGGAGGGCCGTTATCGAATCCGTGCGCGCCTCTTGGTCGCGGCCGACGGCGTTCACTCCCGAGTCCGTGAGGAGCTCGGCATTCAGGCGCGCGCGAACGACTACGGGCAATCGGCGATCATCTTGAACTGTCTCACCGAGGTCCCGCATGCCGGCCGGGCATACGAGCGATTCACGAGCGGCGGCGCGCTCGCCTGTTTGCCCTTGAGCCAGGACCGCGTCGCTTTCGTCTGGACCCTGGCTCAGCGGGCCGCGGAGCGGATCCTCGAGCTCGACGAGGCGCGTTTCCGAGACGCCTTGCAAGACGTTTTCGGCTATCGCTTGGGGCGGCTTCTGAATGTCGGCAGGCGCAGCGCCTATCCGCTCCTGAGAGTGCACAGCGCGACTCACGTAGCCGCCCGCACGGTGCTGATCGGCAGCGCCGCGATCAACCTGCACCCGGTCGCGGGCCAAGGCTTCAACCTCGCCCTCAGGGACGTGGCTGCGCTCGCGGAAGTCCTGAGCGACACGCTCGAGCTTCCCGGAGTATCCGCGGATCCCGGTTCTGCCGAGGCGCTTCAACGGTATCGCGCGTGGCGATCGGGCGATCAGCGGCGGGTGGCGGCGTTCACCCACGGCCTGATCCGATTTTTCGGCGTCGAATCGCCGCCCGTGAAGCTGTCTCGCGGCATCGGCTTGATGTTATTCGACCTGTTGCCGGGCGCGAAAACGGCTTTGGCGCGGCAAGCCATGGGCCTCGCAGGAACCGTGCCGCGCCTCGCCCGCGGTCTGCCGCTATCGCCGCCGCGGCGGGCCGATCGCGCACGAGGATGAGCGTGAGCCGCGGCGCGCGAGTCTCGGTAGTGATCGTCGGCGGGGGACCCGTCGGGCTCTGCATCGCCGCCCTGCTCAAACGCTCGAGCCTCGCGGACCGATTTACGATCCGGCTGCTCGATTCCCGCGCGGCGGCGGATTGGCGCGCCGACGCGCTCGATCTCAGGGTCTACGCCTTGTCCCGCGCGTCGCAGCGAATTCTCGACCACGCCGGTGTCTGGGAGGGCATCTCGGCTAGGCGCATGCAACCCTATCGGCACATGATCGTTTGGGAAGGCGACCGTCGGTCGAGCTTCGGCAGGCTCCGCTTCGACAGTGCCGAGCTCGGTGAGCCCGATCTCGGCCACATCGTGGAAGATTCTCTGATTCGAGCACAGCTGCACGAAGAGCTGCTCGACTGCGAGAACGTCGAGTTGTCTTTCGGCGTCACGGTCGAGAGCGTCGGCACGCAAGCAAGAACGGTGCGCGTGGAGACCGATGCCGGGGAGCGAATCGAGGCGCAGCTCTTGATCGCCGCCGACGGCGGCGGATCACCCGTGCGAAGCCTGCTCGGCATGCCGGCCCTGACTTTGGAGTATGCGCAGGCGGCCGTCGTGACGCACGTACGAACCGCCGAGCCCCATGCCGAGACCGCCTGGCAGCGATTCCTGCCCAAAGGTCCGCTGGCGTTGTTGCCGCTCGCCGACGGTAGGAGCTCGGTCGTTTGGTCGACGCGGCCGGCCGATGCGCGCGCGCTGCTCACGGCTGAGCCCGAGGACTTTTGCGACGCGCTCGCGGAGGCCAGCGACAGAATGC
>Ga0214472_10008412_pt1 | contig 10774 bp, 11 predicted proteins | sample RVTome_6_FD_207662 | JGI IMG/M metagenome (GOLD analysis project Ga0214472, IMG submission 207662) | Soil microbial communities from uranium-contaminated site in the Upper Colorado River Basin, Wyoming, United States - RVT140D175 | ecosystem: Environmental > Terrestrial > Soil > Contaminated >...
ACAAAGCCAGGGATAGAAAATACCCGGTGATTGATTGTTTGTGCGCATCATATCCACTTCTTATATTTGAAAACGAGCATCAATACCACAGCGATGCTTGCCATTGCGCCGATGGCAATGAAGTAGCCGTGTTGATAGCGTAGTTCGGGTATGTACTCAAAATTCATTCCATAGATGCCAGCAATGAAAGTGATGGGGACAAATATGGCGGTAATGATAGTGAGTAACTTCATAATCTGGTTAAGGCGATGCGAGGCCAGAGAAATATAGCCTTCAATCAGATCACTGGCCAGTTCGTAATAAAGCTGAGCCAGGCTGCTAACGCGTTCCTGGTGCTCATATACGTCATTAATATTATGAGTCAGTTCATCAGGAATGCCCGGGGTAGACATCTGCTGTAATATTTCGAACAGGCTCTTATGGTAGGTAAAGATGCGTCGCAGTTTTTTCAGCTGGCCTTTGTATCCAATCAGCTCGGCAAGAATATCGTCATTCGGATTTTCGAACATTTCATCTTCCAGCAACTCCAGCCGCGGCTCGAGGCGAATGATCAGATTAGTGTAGCGATCAACCACGGCGCGTGATATGCCAATAATGATCGGACCAGTGCCCGCAGCGAACAAGGCTGGTTCATTCTGATATTGTGACCAGAGCTGGTTGGTGCTGGGCGAATCAGCCGAATGTCGGGTGATGAGAAAGTCGTCATTGCAGAACAAGGCAAGCTGCAAGGTGTTGTACTCGATGTTTTCGAGATCTCCGTTCAGGCCTTTGAGCAGGATAAATGTATAGTTATTAAACACCTCGATTTTCGGCGGATGCCGGTCGCGTTGCGCATCGGAAATGGCGAGAGGGTGGATGTCGAACTGGTCCTGCAGGATATTTTTTTCCTGCTCTGGCTGGCTAGCGTCGAGATCCAGCCAGAGCAGTTGCTGTGGATTTTTTTTCCAGCCTTCGAGCAGTTCGGCGCCACCTGTTTGCAGTGAGCCTGATTGTCTTTCGTATAGAGCAACCCGCATCAGCACAGTTCTCCGTTAGGCAGCAAACGACAAGTGGTTGTACTTGATCGCGAATTTCTATCTATCTGACTATTTAAATGCATTCATGCCATGGTCATGATCTGCAAGCAGTATTGTATGGTGCGCCCGACTGGATTCGAACCAGCGACCCCAGGCTTCGGAGGCCTGTACTCTATCCAGCTGAGCTACGGGCGCGTGTCTGCATCCTGCAGGAGGCGTAGTTTATCAGGCTTATGCCTTCCTGGACTGAAATCAGTCAGCGATTAAATCGGTCGTGACTGCGATAGCTGATCGCTTCGCTGAGGTGGGCGGTTTCTATCCGGGAGGACTCAGCGACATCAGCAATGGTACGCGCCAGCTTGAGGATACGGTGATAGGCCCGTGCTGAGAGCCCGAGTTTATCCATGGCACGGGTCAGCAGGGCCTGGTCGGGTATTGTCAGATGGCAGTAAAAATCGACTTCGCGTGAAGTCATTTCTGCATTGGCCTTGCCGCAGCGCCTGATCTGGCGGTGATAGGCGCTCTCCACACGGCGCTGGATAGCGCTGCTGGGTTCGCCCGGTGGGCTGTTACGGTCGAGGTCCGCGCTGTTTAGTTTGGGCACTTCGATGTGGATATCGATACGGTCGAGCAGCGGTGCCGAGATGCGACTGAGATGGCGCTTTTGTTGCTCGGGGCTGCACCGGCAGAGCAATTTTCCGTCACAGCTATAGCCCTGCGGGCAGGGGTTCATCGCTGCGATCAGCTGGAAGCGCGCGGGGAATTCGGCCTGGCGCGCGGCACGCGAAATCGTGATGCGGCCTGTTTCCAGCGGCTCGCGCAGCACGTCGAGGACATGGCGGTTGAACTCGGTGAGCTCGTCGAGAAACAGCACGCCGTGGTGCGCCAGGGAGATTTCACCAGGCGCAGGCATCGAGCCACCACCGACCAGGGCGACGCCGGACGCGGTGTGGTGCGGGCTGCGAAAAGGCCGTTGTTTCCAGTTTTTGAGATTGAAACCCTGGAAACTGATCGAGCTCAGCGAAGCACTTTCCAGCGCCTGCTGCTCGGTCATCGGCGGCATGATACCGGGCATGCGGCTGGCGAGCATGGATTTGCCGGTGCCTGGCGGCCCGATCATCAACAGATTGTGGCCGCCGGCAGCGGCTATTTCGAGTGCCCGGCGGGCGTGCTGCTGGCCACGCACATCGGCCATATCGAGATGAAACGAAGGCGTTAATTCGGCAGCATCCGGCGCCCGCGGGATCGTGAGTTCATCCTTGCCGTGCAGGAACTGGCAGATTTCCAGCAGGCTGCTGGCAGCGCGCACTTCGACCTTGCCCGCCAGTGCGGCCTCGGCAGCGCTGGCGGCAGGCAGAACCATGATACGGCTGCTGTTCTGTGCAGCCAGCGCTGCGGGCAGACAGCCGTTGACCTTACGCAGTTCGCCCGAGAGCGCGAGCTCGCCGTGAAACTCGTAGCGATCGAGATGCTGTGGTGGAATTTGTTCCGAGGCGGCGAGGATACCGAGCGCAATCGGCAGATCAAAGCGACCGCCATCTTTGGGTAAATCAGCAGGCGCAAGGTTGACCGTGATCTTGCGTGCAGGAAAATCGAAATGTGAGTTGATGATCGCGGCACGCACCCGATCCTTGCTTTCGCGCACCGCGGCTTCGGGCAGACCGACGATGGCAAGCGCCGGCAGGCCGCTGGAAATATGCACTTCGACGGTAACTTCGGGAGCCTGAATGCCAACGAGTGCGCGGCTGTGTATGGTGGCAAGGTGCATGGCATCCGTTCCATTGAGTTGGCTAGCAGGAGCGCACCCATTGTATGCAAATTAGCGAGGCATTTGTACCCGGAAAGTCTTACCGGCCTGTGGTCGCGATTAAGCCTGAGAATATCATCTGGAGCTGGCCTCAATGTTGCATAGTATTGTGATCGGCAGCGCTACAGGGCGCGCGCTGGCTGCTATCCTTGCTAAGATAGCCTGAATCCTGATATTGCGCACCAAAATGGTGCTTTATGACCTGTGTTACTGGCAAAGAGGCTGTTAAATGGGAAATGAATCGCTGTCGGCACTGGTGGGTCTGGCGTTTGTTTATGGCCTGATCCACGCACTGGATGCTGATCACATCATGGCGGTTACCGGCCTCTACGGCAGTGAACCGAGCAAGAATAGTATTCGGCTGTGTCGTAACTGGGCGCTGGGCCACAGCCTGGTATTACTGCTGACCGGTTTCTGTGTTTATATCCTGGGTTTCGTTCTGCCACCGAATTTTAGTGAAATAGCGGATTACATGGTAGGCGTGATTCTGGTGATCATTGGGCTGGCGATTGTTCGCGACCTGGTCAGTAACAGAGCGCAACTGTTTTTTCATCAGCACGCAGGCATGCAGGCGCACGCGCACTGGTACCGGCCTGGTTCGGCAAAAACAGCTGGCCATCAGCACTCGCATGATCATCGTGCATTATTTGTCGGTATCGCCCACGGCGCTGCCGGCGCAGCACCTATGCTGGCTATGTTTTCGCTGGCGCGGACACAGTCACCCTGGTTGCTGATTGCCTGTATCCTGATCTTTGTAACCGGGATTTTTATCGCCATGCTGTTTTTTGGCGGCGCGCTGGGCTATTTCATGAGGCACTTACTTAAATATGGTGACCGCGTGATGCCTGTGATGCGAAGCACAGCGGCTGCGGGCAGTGTCATCATGGGGCTGTTTATGTTGCGAGGCCTGTTGCCGGGACACTGGCTTTGAAAACACAGGGCGACAGATTTTCAGCCTGGCAGGCTGAGCTGACGGTTAAATATCGCTCTATCGATGGCCGCACCGTTTTAGCAGAGCGCAAACACTTCGGCCCGCTGCACGTGCAGAAATCGTTTTACCCGGAAAAGGATGTCTGCCATAGCTATATATTGCATCCGCCGGGCGGTGTCGCCGGTGGTGACCAGTTAACAATCAATGTTGCTGCAGAAGCGAATGCGCACGCGTTGATCACCACGCCGGCGTCGAACAAGTTTTATCGTTCTGCCAATGACGAATCGAGTGTACGCCAGAGCATCGACGTTGGTTCGAACGCGATCATAGAATGGTTGCCGCAGGATTCGATCCTGTTTTCAGGCTGCCAGGTAGAGACGCACACCCGTGTGAATCTGGATCAACAGGCAAAATTTATCGGCTGGGACATTATTTGCCTGGGCCGTCCAGCCAGCAATGAGAGTTTTGCCGAAGGACATTGCAAACAGAAGTTTGAACTGTACAGGAACGACAGGCTATTACACATTGAAACCGCAAAGCTTACAGGAGGCGGTGAGATCCTGAATGCAAGCTGGGGCCTGGCGAACTATACCGTGTTCGGGCTCATGCTGATCAGCAATGCTGACAAAGACATGCTCGAACTGGCCAGGGCCTGCGATCAGGATGCGCCCTGTTTATCTGCGGCCACTTTGAAAGGTGAGCTGCTGCTGGTGCGTTGCCTTGGTCATCAGGGCATGGAAGTGCGACAATATTTTACCCGGGTGTGGTCGGCGATACGGCCTGGCTTGTTAAAGCGCGAAGCAAGTATCCCGCGCGTCTGGTTTACATAGAATACTATTTAGTAAGAGGAAGACTTGATGGAGCTATCACCGAGAGATAAAGACAAGTTATTAATATTTACTGCCTTCCTGCTGGCGGAAAGACGTAAACAACGGGGCATCAAATTAAATTACCCGGAATCCATCGCCTATATTTCGGCACTGATTATGGAAGGTGCGCGCGAAGGCAGAAGCGTCGCTGATCTGATGAGTTACGGGGCCACTTTGTTAAAGCGCGAGGATGTTATGGCTGGAATCGCAGAAATGATCCCTGAGGTCCAGGTCGAAGCCACTTTTCCCGATGGCACCAAGCTGGTTACCGTACACAATCCGATTATTTAAACCCCAGGCAATACGGAGAGAGATGATGATACCGGGCGAATATTTTATCGACGAAGGTGATATCGAATTAAACGAAGGACGCGACACGCTCATGGTAAAAGTCGCCAACAGCGGTGATCGTCCGATCCAGGTGGGTTCGCATTATCATTTTTATGAAACCAATACCGCCCTGAGTTTTGATCGCGAAGCTACCCGCGGTTATCGCCTGAATATTGCAGCGGGTACAGCGGTGCGTTTCGAACCGGGCCAGCAACGCGAAGTCGAACTGGTGGCGTACAGCGGTGATCGCGAAGTCTATGGCTTTAATGGAAAAGTGATGGGGAAAATATAGTCCGCAAATGAACGCTAATAAACGCTAATGTGTATTTCCCGCGCCTGCGGCGCATCACGCACGGGCATTTTTATTTTTATTTGCGTTCATTAGCGGACTAAGGTTTTTAAATTATCAAGATTTTGAGGATCAGGCTATGAGCAAGATCAGTAAAGTTGCCTATGCAGAAATGTACGGCCCGACCACCGGCGACCGGGTGCGGCTCGGCGACACCGATTTGATTATCGAAGTCGAACAGGACATGACGCGTTACGGCGACGAAGTTAAATTCGGTGGTGGCAAGGTCATCCGCGACGGCATGGGGCAAAGCCAGCGGGTAGCAGCAGAAGTAGTCGACTGTGTGATTACCAATGCGCTGATTCTCGATCACTGGGGCATAGTCAAAGCCGACATCGGGATCAAGAACGGACGTATCGTCGGCATCGGCAAGGCGGGTAATCCGGATGTGCAGCCGGGTGTGGATATTATTATCGGCGCGGGCAGCGAAGTGATTGCCGGTGAGGGGCAGATCATTACTGCGGGCGGTATCGATGCGCATATTCATTTTATCTGCCCACAACAGATCGAAGAAGCGCTGATGTCGGGCATCACCACCATGCTCGGTGGTGGCACCGGGCCGGCGACCGGCACCAATGCTACGACCTGCACACCGGGGCCGTGGAACATTCATCGCATGCTGCAGGCCGCGGATTCTTTTCCGATGAATCTGGGATTTTTAGGCAAGGGCAATGCCAGCAAGCCTGAGCCACTGAGAGAGCAGGTCGCTGCGGGCGCCATGGGTTTGAAACTTCACGAAGACTGGGGCACGACACCGGCATCGATAGACAACTGCCTGTCGGTGGCGGAAGAAACCGATGTCCAGGTCGCGATCCATACCGATACCTTGAATGAAAGCGGATTTGTCGAAGACACCATTGCTGCCTTCAAGGGCCGCACGATCCATACGTATCACACAGAAGGGGCTGGTGGTGGTCATGCGCCCGACATCATCAAAGCCTGTGGCGAATCCAATGTACTGCCGTCGAGCACCAACCCGACGCGCCCGTACACGGTGAACACCATCGATGAGCATCTCGATATGCTGATGGTCTGCCATCATCTCGATGCCAGTATTGCTGAAGACGTGGCTTTTGCCGAATCACGGATACGGCGCGAAACCATTGCCGCCGAAGATATCCTGCACGACCTCGGCGCGTTTTCCATGATTGCGTCCGATTCACAGGCGATGGGGCGCGTCGGTGAAGTTATCAGCCGCACCTGGCAGACCGCGCACAAAATGAAAGTGCAACGCGGCGCGCTGCCAGAAGACAATGCGCTGCAGGACAATATGCGGGCCAGACGCTATATTGCAAAATACACCATCAATCCGGCGATCAGCCACGGACTAAGTCACGAAGTCGGCTCGATCGAAGTCGGCAAACTGGCCGATCTGGTTTTGTGGAAGCCGGCGTTTTTTGGCGTCAAACCAGCTCTGATCATCAAAGGTGGTTTTATCGCTGCTGCGCCGATGGGCGATCCCAATGCCTCGATCCCGACACCGCAACCGGTGCATTATCGGAAAATGTTCGGCGCCTTCGGTTCGGCGAGACACGAAACCTGCGTGACTTTCATGTCTCAGACCGCGATCAAAAATGGTGTCGCAGAAACCCTGGGCCTGAGAAAAAAAATATCAGCGGTAAGTAACACGCGCAACATCGGCAAAAAAGATATGATACTGAATGATTATCAGCCGCTGATTGAAGTCGACGCGCAAAATTATTATGTCTATGCCGATGGTGAACTGCTGATATGCGAGCCCATGGATAAACTCCCGCTGGCGCAAAGATATTTTCTGTTTTAACCGGTTTCATAACCAGACCTGCAGGCGATGCTAAAAATATCCGAAAAACTCGATTTCCAGGAACCACACGACTTCACATTGACGCTGGCTTTCGATATGAGACAGAAGAGCCGGTTTAAAACCCGGCTCGATGATGGTATGGAAGTGGCGCTGCTCATGCCGCGCGGTACAGTGCTGCGCAGTGGTGATCTGTTAAAGGCAGACAATGGCAAGATTGTGCTGGTGAAGGCGGCAGGCGAACGGGTGAGCTATGTTGCCACTGACGATGCGCGTCTTATGGCGCGCGCCTGTTACCATCTCGGCAATCGCCACGTGCCATTACAAATTGGTGAAGGCTGGTTGCGCTACGCACACGACCACGTGCTGGACGCTATGTTGCACGGACTCGGTCTGCACCCGGAAGTCATGCAGGCGCCGTTCGAACCAGAAGCGGGTGCCTATGGTGGACACCGTGCAGATGAAGATCACGCCCATGAGCATCACCAACATTAAACTTGCAACAAACAATGCTGGCGGCGATGGTATTGCTCAGCTTCGACTCTGGCAGCTGATCAGTCCTGCGCTGCCTATTGGTGGTTATGCCTGTTCGCAAGGCCTGGAATACGCGGTCGAAGCTGGCTGGGTGAACAATGAAAAAGAAATGCAGGCATGGATTGCGGGCATGCTGGGGCATGTGCATCAGCAGCTCGACCTGCCCGTGCTCGCACGACTCTACCGTGCCTGGTGCACTGGCGATATCGAAACTGTCCAGCACTGGAATGACTATTTGCTGGCCGCTCGCGAAACTTCGGAACTGCTGCAGGAAGACTGCCAGCTCGGCCGTGCGCTGGCGGTGCTGCTCAGAGATCTGGATTGTAAAAACCTGGCGGTGTTGAACAAAGATGAGCTCGCCCTGGCAACAGCCCTGGCAGCTGCGGCAGCCGAGTGGGGCATCTCGATAAACCTGCTGGCGCAGGCGTATCTCTGGATCTGGACAGAAAACCAGATCGCAGCAGCGATCAAACTGATCCCGCTGGGCCAGACCGCGGGGCAAAGAATTTTATACGCGATCTCAGGCTTATTGAGTGATGTGGTCGCGCAGGCGCTGATTGTGTCTGATGAAGAGATTGGACAATCTGCGATGGCGCTCGCCATCGCCAGTTCGCGGCATGAAAGCCAGCACACAAGAATTTTTCGCTCCTGAATAAAAAACCATAATCTGACGAGGCAAACATTGTGCAGGACCAGGTATTACGAGTAGGCGTTGGTGGCCCGGTGGGGTCTGGTAAGACCGCGCTGGTGCAAAGGCTGTGTATGAGTATGCGCGACCAGTTCAATCTGGCGGTGGTGACCAATGATATCTATACCAAAGAAGACGCCCAGTTTCTGGTCAGGCACGCAGCGCTGAGCGAAGACCGCATCATCGGTGTAGAAACCGGCGGCTGTCCGCACACCGCGATCCGCGAAGACGCATCAATGAACCTGGCCGCAGTCGAGAGCCTGCAGCTGCGCTTCGCACCTCTGGACATCGTGTTCATCGAGAGCGGTGGCGATAATCTCAGCGCCACCTTCAGCCCCGAGCTGTCGGACTTGACCATCTATGTCATCGATGTCTCAGCAGGAGACAAAATCCCGAGAAAAGGCGGGCCAGGAATCACCAAATCCGATCTGCTGGTGATCAATAAAACCGATCTGGCACCTTATGTCGGCGCTTCGCTGGAAGTCATGGATCGCGACGCGAGAAAAATGCGCGGTGACCGGCCGTTCATATTCAGCAATCTGAAAACCGGCGATGGCGTGAAAGAAATCATTGAATTTATTACCGGGCACGGACTCTATCTGGGCTAGCTGCGGTCGTCGTCACACTATCGTCATCAGCGGGGCAGATCCGTGAGATGACAGTTTGGCAATCTCCGCACTATTAATGAACATTTCCGTGCTTACCCCTGATTGTTAGCACCAAAACGGTGCGCAACAAAATTCCTCTGGTCTTGCTAAATCTCCTCATTTGTTGCTAAGCGATTGTTGTATATGGAAAAAACAATAATGGCATGAAGTGTGCTCTTACATTCATAAATTCAGTTGCTGAAACGAATTTAGAAAAGCAGGCCAGTACGGGCTGTATTGATGAACGACTTTTTAATAAATCATGAGGAGAGCTCAAAGATGAAATTTATCAACAAACTAACACCTGTTGCTCTGGCAACTACACTGGCGCTGGCTGGAATTGCGCTGGTACCTGCTACTGCGAATGCAGAGCTCAGTGGCAATATCGGCGTACATTCTAAATATTTGCTGCGTGGAATTTTTGAAGAAAACACAGGCGCAGCCGTACAAGGTGGCCTCGATTACAGTGATGATAGCGGACTTTATGTTGGTTGGTGGGGTTCCAGTCTCGGATACAGTTACGATGCGACTGCCAGCACAACAACTGTGCTAAAAGGTTTTGAAAACGATGTCTACGCAGGTTATGCCGGTGAAGCAGGAAGCATAGGATACGACATTGGTCTGATCCAGTATCTGTATATCAATGTTGATGATTCGAACCTGACTGAGTTAACAGGTAAGGTCACCATGGGTGATGCCTATGTTGGTTTCCAGTATCTGCTCACCGACGGCTGGTGGGGTAATTCGGGTGATGTGTACTGGAAAGCGGGTTATGCATTAGGCCTGCCTAAAGATTTTGGTCTTGCGTTTGATCTTGGTTTTTACACTTATAATGATGACGATGCGGGTAATACCGAACTGGGTGGCGCGACTACGCAAACTTCAGCGTTCCGCCATCTGAATCTGACTTTATCGCATGCTGTCGGTGCTACGGGTGCTGATATGTATGTTCAGTATACCTTCGCTGGTGAAGATCGCTCAGCTGTTGAATATGATAACTCGATGGTTATGGGTATAACTTACGGCTTTGATATCTAAATAATAAATCAGCATTAACTGGAGGGGCAATTCGGGCGCCCCTCCAGTCCTCCAAAATAGCCAAAAGATTAAGTTATAAATACACAGGTATCAGCTTTTATTATCGTTAGTAATGGCGCAGGCGACAATGGCTGCTGATATATCAGGATAAGCGTTTTCAGGCAAGGATGGTTAGACAGGTGTGATTGAGCGTTTTGTTGTTATCGAATTCTGCACAACATCATTTTGCTAGTCGATACGGCTTACTAATGAAGGTAAACCAGTCAATAAGTGACGCACTTCATAAGGTAAATACGTAACCACAAAATGAGGTTCAGTAACAATGGAAACAATCATTAAAATCGATGTATCTAAGGCACCAACAGAGCAAGATGGTGTAATACACAATCGCTGGCACCCTGACATTCCTATGGTCAGCATGGTGAAACCAGGCGATGAATTCAGAGTCGAGTGTATCGACTGGACGGGCGGTCAGATTAAAAATGATGACAACGCCAACGATATTCGTGATGTGGACCTGACACAGGTTCATTATCTAAGTGGGCCCATAGGCGTCGAAGGCGCAGAGCCGGGCGACCTGATGGTAGTGGACATCCTCGATGTGGGTGTTCTAAAAGAATCAGGCTGGGGTTTTACCGGCCTGTTCGCAAAAGAAAATGGCGGTGGCTTTTTAACCGAGCATTACCCGGAGGCAAGAAAAGCCTGCTGGGATTTTCACGGCATCTATGCTTCTTCTAGACATATTCCCGGCGTTGAATTCGCAGGTATCATGCATCCTGGATTAA
>Ga0214472_10008413_pt1 | contig 10773 bp, 9 predicted proteins | sample RVTome_6_FD_207662 | JGI IMG/M metagenome (GOLD analysis project Ga0214472, IMG submission 207662) | Soil microbial communities from uranium-contaminated site in the Upper Colorado River Basin, Wyoming, United States - RVT140D175 | ecosystem: Environmental > Terrestrial > Soil > Contaminated >...
AACGCACTAGCAGGAGTCGATTGCAGGTCGCTCACAACAGAGGAGGAACACAAAACATGTCCGTACCCGGTGACGAGCGTATTGCTGGGTGCATTGATGGAATCACATCCCTGACTGTCTCCAGGACAAGAGCAGGTCGATGCGTTCTTGTGAAATCAGGCCTCGGTCCCGTAGAAGTCGGAGAATGTTGTGTAGGAAGAGGAGCTCGGCTTGGTGGGCAGCAGCCGTAACCCCGGCTCCATCGTCATACTGGAGACTTATTGGCTCCGCGGGGACATCGCGCAGCAAGACGGCTTTCTGATCGAACTCGTGAATGTGGACCGGGATCGGGGACGACCCCGGATCCGGAAGTTGAGGGGATCGATGCGCATCGCGACGTGGAACGTGAACTCGCTCAAAGCTCGTCTCGAGAAGGTCCGATGGTGGCTCGATCGGGCCAAGCCTGACGTCCTTCTGATGCAGGAGACCAAGCTCGCCGACGCCGCTGCGCCCGGCGACTTCTTCCGCGAGACCGGTTACACCTTCGCCCATCACGGCGAGGGGCGTTGGAACGGTGTGGCCATCGCGAGCCGCTGCGGGATCAAGGCCATCGTTACCAACTTTGGTGAGCCCCTGCGACGTCCGGAGGCACCGGACGTCGCCGATGACGAGCCGCTCGCCGAAGCACGTATGATCTCCGCCGTCTGTGGGGCCATTCGTTTCGTGTCCCTGTACGCGCCCAACGGGCGTGTGGTTGGCTCGCATTTTTATGAGGCCAAGCTGCTATGGTACGACCGTGTCGCCCGGTGGCTGGCCGAGGCGGTCGATCCCAAGGATCCACTGGTGCTCGGGGGAGACTTTAACGTCGCTCCCGAGGATCTGGACGTCTGGGATCCACAGGCGTGCCAGGGCGGGACCCACGTCTCCACCGCAGAGCGTCAGGCATTCGCGCGCCTCTGCGATTGGGGTCTCGTCGACGCCTACCGTCTCTATCACCCGGAGGCAGGCCGGTATACCTGGTGGGACTACCGCGCCGGGAACTTCCACAAGAACTTCGGCATGCGCATCGATCACCTGCTGGTTACGGCGCCGGTTCGCGAACGTACCGTATGGGCGGAGATCGATCGCGAGGCGCGGAAAGGCAAACCCCTACCATCCGATCACGCCCCACTGGTCATCGACCTCGACAAAGCGGGGCACGCCTTCGACGCTGGTTGGGCGGCGGCGGAAGCCCGCATCGCTGCGCGGCGGAGGCGCTAGCGTCGTGCGTCTGACCAGAGGAGAAGCGTCTTGGAGGCGAAGCCTGGATCCGCCTCGCCGTGGGCGCCCAGTCCCACCAATCGATCATGGCGCGGGCGCGGAAGTCCTTCCAGGAGTGAGGAGATCCCTCTAGAAGGACGACTCCGTCCCGGGCGATCTCGAACCGGAGCAGCGGCGGGGCCTCGTCGAGATAGACGACGTCGGCCGTCTTGCCCGCGCTACGGGAGAGTGCGGCCGCCAATCGGGAACGAGTCGTATGGTTGGTTTGGTCGCGCAACAGGACGCCGATGTCCAGGTCGCTTCCATCGCGCCCTTGGCCTCGAGCCCTGGAACCAAATATCACAGCCAGGTCGACGGAAAACGGCTCGAGCGCCCTAAGCAAGCTTTTCTTCGAATGCGTTCAAGGTTTTTCCACTCATGACCATCAATAAAGGCACGGGCCCGTCATTCGCTTCCAGGCCCGGGTCGAGAATCTCTTCAACCACGTCCAGCCACGCGCCTACGGCAACGTGCTGACGTCGCCGCTCTTCGGTCAGCGGACCGGTTACGAAAGTCTCATCCGGCCAGCGTCGGGATCACATAACTCGAAGCGCTCTCGAGACCGGTTCCGTGGACCGAGAACAAATAACGAGGACCTCGTCCATACGATATTTTCGTTCTTTGTTTCAGACAACGGGGTTGCGACCGTCTGGGCAGTCGAGTCGTGACGGACCAGGGAGTAAATCACGGGCGGCCCGAAAGTCACATGCAAGCGCCAGGTCATCGCTCGGCTCAAGGAGAAGGCCGCTCATGGTTCGTCGTGATGTTGCGGAACGGAAGATTGCCCGTGCTGGGTCGTGGCTCGATGACGCGGAGGAGATTCTTTCCCTGGGCACTGAGGTATTATCGAACGACCCCAAGAGTCGGGATCTGGCCTGCTTCTACCTGCTGCTCGCCATCCAGGAGAGCGTAGATCTAGCTGCTCACGCCGTGGCCGACGCTGGCTGGTCACCACCGGAAGACGCGGGTGGCGTTTTCGACGTTTTGGCGGATCACGACGTGATCGACCGCACCCTCGCCGACTCAATGCACGCTGCCGTCGGCCTCCGGACCCGCATCGCCCACGGCTACATGTCGATCGACCATGCTCGCCTCCATCGAGAAGCGGTGTCCGGTATTCAAGCGCTCAGAAAGTATCTGGTCGCCCTGGCCGCATTCGCCGGCGTCTAGCGTTATCCATCAGTCGCAGTCCTCGCAACCTCCTCGGGCGCTCGCTGGAAGTGAAGCCGGTGGATGAGGGATTCAATCTGCGCCTCCAGATCTTCCTGCGCGGAGGGGTCGGTCACCCAGTCCTTGGGGTTCCTCGGCCGGTATCGAGATGGGCAGACATCGGCGCTGGGAGGAAGGCCGGAGCTTCCGCCGTGGCGGATCAAGACGAGAACGGCGACTCGAAACCTTCTCCGAAGGGCGGAACTTCACGCTCAAGCTTTAGGCGAGCCTGACGTCCGCTCAGGGACAGCGTGATCATCCGCCCGCCTGCGTAACCAATCGGCTCACCGAAGAGCGGGGACGTCAGACGCTGCCGTGGGCGCCGGGCTGGACGTTAGTCCTCGGCGAACGTCATGTCGATGTTCACAGGCTCCGGGACGCACCCGGTGTTGCGTGCGACGCCCACCGGCCGGTCGCCGGTGGCCGGATCGCCGTTTCAGGTCACGACCGCTAGCCTCCGGGTAGTCAACCGACAGAGAAAACTAGATTGGGAAGAATAAGGCGAGGGCGTACCAGGTCTTGGGATCGGTGAAGACTCTGCCAACCTTGAAACAAGTGTTTCCTGCGATGTCTTCGATGAGCGGGATCGTGTATTTGTAGGAGCTTTCGGTATGGATCGACTCTCCCTTCGAGAAGCCGAACGACTCCTCCAGCCGACGGATCGGCACCTGTTGCTCCTTCTGGGACACCAGGTGCATTTCGATGCGCCCGGCCTTCTCGTTGAAGTTCGCCCGGTGGCTAAAAGAATCCAGGTCGAACTCACCTCCCAGCTCGCGATTGATGCGCGCGAGTATGTTGAGGTTGAATCGCGCGGTGACGCCCGCGGCATCGTTGTAGGCCGGCTCGAGAATGCTCCGGTCCTTTTGTAGGTCGAATCCGATCAGAAGCGCGTCGTCCTCGCCCACGCCTTCGCGGAGCGTCTTCAAGAAAGACCCGGCCTCGTCGGGCTCGAAGTTACCGATGCTCGACCCCAAGAAGAGGACCAACTTCCGATCCGCCACCTGCGGCTCGCGAATGGCGAGGCGGGTGGCCTGGCGGAGTCCCTCGCCGTACTCCGAGGCGATCGGGATGGTGGTGAGACGCGGGTAGCGGGCATCGAGCTTGCGGGCCGTCTCGTCCAAGATGGTCGGCGAGATATCGATGGGCAGGTAGTGGAGCCGCCGCTGCTCCTCCATGATGTTCTCCAGCAGGATCTGGGTTTTCGAGGAGCTTCCGCTCCCCAGCTCCACCAGGCTGATGTCGCCTTCCAGGGCGTCCCGAATGGCCGCCGCGTGCTCTTTCAGGATGGACGCCTCCGTTCGGGTCAGATAGTACTCGGGGAGGCGCGTAATCTCCTCGAAGAGTCTCGAGCCCTCCTCGTCGTAGAAATATTTCGCGAGGAGATACTTCGACTCGCTTCGCAATCCCTGCCGGACGTCGCGCGCGAACTCTCTCAGAAGTTGTGAGGAGTTGGGATCGGGCATCGGGACGCGGGAATCAGTGTTCTTCTAGAAAATATTATTATTTACGAAATGAGAACGTCGACTCGACAACCGATCCTACGGCGTCGCGGCGGTTAAATCAAGGCGTTCTTGGAAGTGTCGCGTCGGCTTGACGGGTGGCGGGCTCCCTGGTAGACTCGCGCCTCTTTCATGAGCAAGGCGACCACCCTCGAGGACGTTCGGGCCTACTGGAACGAGTTCGTCAACGACATCGAAGTCACCGATCTCCCCGTCGGGTCCACCGAGTTCTTCGACGCCCTGGAACGCTACCGCTACGAGAAGATCGACTATCTTCGGGACTACATCGCGTTCCCCCGATACAAAGGAAAGAAAGTCCTGGAGATTGGTTGCGGTGCCGGAGTCGATCTCCTTCAGTTTGCCCGCGCGGGGGCGGACGTGAGCGCGGTGGATCTCACTCCCAACGGGATCAAACTGGCGACCGCCAATCTGGCGCGCGAAGGGTATCGGGGCGATCTCCAGGTGGGGAACGCGGAATCGCTGGCCTTTCCGGATGAGCATTTCGACGTCGTGTACTCGCACGGCGTCCTTCACCACACCGTGGATACGCAGAAGGCCATCGACGAGGTTCACCGTGTGCTGCGCGTCGGCGGGGAAGCGATCATCATGCTCTACAACCGCTACTCCTGGTTCAATCTCGTCGCCATCCTTTCCGGCACCAACATCGAGCACGCGAAGAAGGATGCTCCCATCATTCGCCGCTACTCGACCGGCGAGTGTAGAAAGATGTTCAGCCGGTTCCGTGACGTCGCGATCCACGTGGACCGATTCCCCAAGCGCACCGTCAAGTTCGACAATCTGTTCGCCAAGCTCAACAACCATGTCCTGGTTCCCTTCTTCGAGATCCTTCCCGATCGAATCAAACGACCTTTTGGATGGCACATCATGATCCGCGCCACCAAATAGCGAGCACCTGACGCGTCTCAGCCTTGCTGGCGGCCTTGGTCCAGGGCATCGATTCGTGAACGCTCGAAAGCGTGTGCTAGAGTAGCCGAATCGTGCCAGAGGGGGCCACGAATCTTCGATGAAATCCGAAAACGACTTCCTCGTCGTCGGCGCCGGCGTGGCCGGCCTTACCTTCGCGCATTCGGTGTTGAAGGAGCGGCATGGTGTCACCGTCGTCGAGCGCAACGAGGTGGTGGGCGGCCTTGCCCGATCGTTCCGCTATGGTGACTTCACGTTCGACGTGGGGCCGAAGCGGTTCCACACCGAAGACAAAGAGGTCCTGAATTTTCTCCTCGAGGTCCTCGGGGACGACTACTTGGTCGTGGACCGTTCGAGCGCGGTCCACCTTTTCGGCAAGTATTTTCCCTGGCCGCTCGACAGCAGCGCGCTCTTTCGACTTCCGCTTCCGGTCATGTTGTCCGCCGGCGTCGACCTGCTGCGGCGGCGGGCACCGGAGGATCCGAACTCCTTTACCGAGTACACCCGCTCCCGCTATGGCGACACGCTCTATCGCCTCTTCTTCAAGCCATATACCGAAAAGTTTCTCCAGATACCCTGTGAAGACGTGCACGTCGACTGGGCGACGACTGGAATCAATCGGGCGGTGATCGACAACCGAGTGAAGAGCGAGTCCTTGTTTGATCTCGTTCGGAACGTGCTGTTACCCCGTCCGGTGGTGACGAAGTTCATCTACCCCAGCTACGGCGGCTTCGGTACTTTCTGTGACAAGCTGGGCGAGAAGGTGCCGCAGATGGGCGGCGAGATTCGTCTCCGGGACACGGTCACCGCGATCCGGACGGGGAAGGATTCGATCGACGAGGTGGAGCTCGGCGACGGGACGAAGCGACGCCCGCGATACTTGATTTGGAGCGGCAATCTGATCGCGCTGGCCAAGCTGCTGGGGCAGGAGCCTCCCGGCATACGCTACCTCTGTACCGTGCTGTACAACGTCGAGGTCGAAGCCGACGTGCTGGAGACGGAGCAGTGGATCTACTACGGGAGCACTGATACCCCCCTCTCGCGGGTGACGATTACCAAGGAGCTCGCTCCCTACATGTCGCCCCATGGAAAAACCGGTCTTTGCGTCGAGGTGACTTGTTTCGAAGGAGCCGAGACGTGGCGCGAGCCGGCGAAGCTCATTCCTCGAATCAAGTCCGATCTCGTACGCCTGAGGCTGGTTCGCTCCATCGAGGATCTGGGCGACGTGCACGTCGAGCGGGTTCGCGACACGTACCCCATCTACGACCTCCGCTACAAGCAGAGCTTCTCCGCCTCCGCGCGCATGGCCAAGCCGTTTAAGAACCTAAAGCTCCTGGGGCGCACGGGGGCCTACTGGTACAACAACTCCGATCACTCGATGAAGATGTCGCTTCACTTGGCGCAACACTTGTTGAAGGGCGTTCCGATGGAAGAAAAGGAGGCCTTCTTCAAAGTCTAAGGGAACAGCGCGAGCACCGCGGGCGGAACCTTCGATTCAGGTATCGCCGCCCCCTTGACACTATAGGGCGCGTACGGCCCCCAAATTTCGGTGCCGGCGATGTTTCCGTCGGTAACGCGCCCCGCGCTCGTCACCTTGATCTGTTTGAGCACCCCTTTCTTGACAACCGGCGAGACGAAAAGGTGGACCCATCCCCAGATTTCGTGGGCGTTCCTGTTGAAGAAATAGCCCCATTGCTCCCATCCCCAAAAATCACCGTTCGAGAGCTCATCGAAGACAAACAGAGTCTCCGCGTCGTACCAGAGGCCGTCTGCCCATATGCAGGCCACACGCCCTTCGTGCTTCAATGTCGTGACGTTCCACACGACGCGCATATAGCACGTCCCTTTGAAGACGATTCTCCTGCCGAGATTGTTCGTGGCGTTGTTGTAGCTCACGCCAGCCGAGTTAATCGTGAGCTTGACCCAAGTCCGATCCAGCAGTTGGGCCTCGGCGCCGGTGGTGGAGACCAAGGTGACCAACAGGATCGCCAACGCACTCACTGCGAGCTTTTGACGCATTGCCTGCCTCCCTAGAACAGCACGGTCAAGCCCCTCTGTGACCAGAAGGGGAGGATTATGTGTCTTGAGGAGGTCTTGATGCGAGTCGGGTGCTACACTAAACGGAATGGAAACCCCCTTCGGCGGTCTCACCGTCTGCGACGCTCATGCCCATCTTTTCTCGTATCGCTTCTTTACCACGTTGGCCAAGGAGCTCGCCGGCGCCGTACCGGAGGACCAGGCCCTCGACGCACTGGGAGAGCGCTTGCCGTTCGAGCTCCCCGATGCGGAACCGGTGAACCTCGCCAAGCGCTGGGTAGCAGAGCTGGATCGTCATGGGGTGAGTCGCATCGTGCTCATCGCGAGCGTGCCGGGGGACGAGGAATCGGTCGCCGCCGCCGCCCGCGCCTATCCGGATCGGATTGTTCCTTATTTCATGCTGGATCCAACCGTTCCCGAGGCTCCCACTCGAGTCGAGCGGGCGTTCTCCGAGCTCGGTTTCAAAGGAGTTTGCCTTTTTCCCGCCATGCATCGCTTTCACGTGTGGGACCGCCGTCTCTTTGCAATCTTCGAGAAGATTCAAGCGCACAGAGGCATCGTGTTCGTGCATTGTGGCCATCTGAAGGTGGGCATCCGGGACAAGCTGGGTCTTCCCGGCCGCTTCGACATGCGTTTCGCAAACCCGGTCGACCTCGATGGAGTGGCCAAGGCGTTCCCCGACATGCCGTTCGTGCTGCCGCACTTCGGATGCGGCTATTTCCGCGAGCTTCTGCTGCTCGCCGATCAGTGCGACAACGTATATACCGACACCTCGAGCTCCAACGGATGGATGCGTCTGATGCCGTATTCGTTGGACCTGAAGAGCGTGTATGCCAAGACACTCGAAGTCCTGGGGCCAGAACGCATCCTCTTCGGAACGGATTCCAGTTTCTTTCCGCGCGGTTGGCGTCGCGACGTGTTCGACGCGCAAGTTGGCGTCGTGGGCGAGCTCGGAGTGTCGCGGCTTCACGCGGCGCAAATCTTCGGGAACAACCTGACGCGGCTGGTGGGGGGCTAGGGCGTCATGTCGTCGAGCTCCTCGGGGCGTTGGATCGTTTTCACCGTTCTTGCCTTCTTCCCGGCAGCGTGTGCCCCTCTAACCGAGCGGAACGACTCGGCGGAAGATCGGATTCTGGAGGAGCGAGCGCGGGAGTATTTCGACGAACGGTTTCGCTTCTACCCGGTTGAGGCAACCGTGGCCGGAGTCCACGCCTACGACGGTGAGCTGGGGCGGTTCGAGGTTAGCCAGATCACGTCCCGGGTCCGGCAGCTCCGGGATCTCCGTCAGCGCCTTCTGGGCATCGACCTCGCCGTCCTTTCGTGGGACGGGTTCGTTGACGCTCTCTGGTTGACAAGCACCGTCAAGGCAGAGCTCTTCGAGCTGGAGCAGATCGAGCCGTGGCGGAAGTCGCCCGGCTTCTATGCCGATGTCATCTGCCGCGGCGTGTCGAGTTTGCTCGAGCCGTGGGGCTCACCCCGCGTAGACGCGCTCTTGTCTCGGCTCGGTCAAGTCCCGCTGCTCCTCCAGGCAGCGATCGGGAACCTCGAGAACCCGTCCCCGCTCGCGCTCGAGGAAGGACTCGCCGATCTCGAAACGTGTCAGGAGACCATTGCCGATCTGCCGCGCGGCCTAGAGGGATTCTCGCACGACGCGCGCGCGGATGAGATCGAACGGGCAGCGCGGCAGGCCGGGGAGCACATCCAGGGTTTTATTTCTCATCTCGAGAACGACGTCACACCGGCCGGGCCGGACTCGTTTCGTTGGGGCGAGGAGAAGCTGAGACTTCAGCTGCTCTATCGCGAGATGGAGGAAACCCCGCTTCAGACGATTCGGCTCATCGCGGAACGCGAGCTGAGCGACACGAGAGACAGAGTGAAGGAGCTGGCGGTCACGTTGGACCGCTCCTCCATGACCGCCGAGCCGTCGGCTACCTCAGCCGAACAGCAAGATCCGCTGGGCGGAGAGGTGATGGAACCAACGGAAGAGCTGGTGTCTGCGACCGGAAAGCTCCTCGCGACGCTTCGCCAGTGGGTGTCGGAGCGCGAGATGACCGAGTCCGTCTCCGAAGCTCCTATTCCCGCAGTGAAAGTATCTCGATTCGTTCCGCCGCACGTGCTTGCTCGTCTCGAAGCGCCCGGGCCACTCGATCCCTCCAGCGGCGCAGTGTTTCTGTTGGCTCCCCCGAAGGAGTCACCGACGGGCCGTATTCCCGGGCCCGCCGTGCCGTACGAGCTCCAGGCGCTCGCCATGCGCGAGGTCTATCCGGGGAAGTACTTTCGCCTGGTTACCGGGCGGGGGCAGGCGGGACGGAGTGACCTGCGACGCCTTCTCATCTCACGCGCTAACCGGGAAGGATGGGCCCACTACGCCGAAACGACCCTCCTCGACGAGGGATATGCCGGCGCCGATCCGCGTCTGAAAATGGCGTCGCTCCAACACCTGGCCCTCGAGCAGACTAGATTGGTCACCGCGATTCTTCTGCACGCGGGAGACTTGAGCCTTTCCACCGCGACCAACATGTTCGTCAACGAAGCCGATTTGGATCCGCTAACCGCGGAACGAGAGGCGCGCAGGGTGGCTCTCGATCCCAACGTCATGAGCGCCAGCTTGGGACGGCTTCAAATCATGAAGTTGCGTCGTGATTTCCTCGGGGCGCGGGGGGACACCACGGCTTCGAGAGAGTTCCACCGGGCGTTCCTGTCCAGTGGGGAGCTGCCCCTGCGGCTGGTTCGACTGCTCCTGCTGTCCAGGGGAGAGGGGCAAACGCTCGAAGATTAGAGTGCTTCGCGAAGATAGCAATTCCAGTTCTCGCCCAATAGCTTCTCGATGTCTTCCGAACGGTAACGTCGCCTCTCGAGTCCGAGCGCCAGCGTGAGAAAGCTGACCCGAGAGCGCGGGCTCGACGCACCGGAAGACGAAGCGATTCCAACATGGTCGACGCCCGCCACGTTGATGGCATGCGTGATGTGATCGAGGTGCTCCTCCGACGACTGGTCGTCGCCGGGATGAATGCCGATCATGCCCCCTCGCTCGGCGATGGCGCGAAGTAGCTCGTCGCTCTTGGCGCGCCGATGCGCGTGAAGCGCTCGGCACGACGCGTGCGTGAAGGCGGGAGGTTTACGGGAGATCTGGATCCCGTACCGACTCGTCGCCTCACCGCAGAGGGATAGATCGACGACCATGCCCAACTCGTTCATGGTCTCTACCACACCCACGCCGAAGTCGGAAAGCTCGGCATTCGATGCATCGTTGCACGCGTTTTGCGGAAGTTCGCGCGACTCGTCGGCAAGCTGGATGGCTCGGGCGCCGGAGGCGTAGAGCGCGTACAAGTTGTCCACGTTGTCATCGATGCACGCGGCGTTGGCAAACCCCAGTAGGATCCCTAACCTTCCCTGGTTGCCACTACGCTCGATGTCTTCGGCGGCCAGAATCTTGACCAGCTCCCCAGGCTGGCGGCGGAAGCGCCGTTCCCACTCCGCGAGAGCCCCCCGGGCGGCCGCGAAGCTCTGACTCGCCAGTCCGACGTGGACCGCCGTCAAGCCGCGACCATTGAGGACACCTCGACCGCCATGGCCGAGTACTCCTAGCTCTGGGGCGCCAAACGAGTCGAAGATGAGAGACCGCCCCGCGAGGCTGCTGAAGTGTGGCTGATTCCCAGGGCTGAGTGCAGATACGGCGCGAGGAAGTGCGGCGCCGGCGCCCGCCGCGGCGAGCGCCGCAAGGAAGGCTCGTCTATCCAAGTCCATGTTTCCCCCGGCGCGGTGACGGGAAGGGGATGACGACAGGAACGCGTGGTTCGGTGGCCCAACCCGGGGTGATGCTAAT
>Ga0214472_10008414_pt1 | contig 10772 bp, 7 predicted proteins | sample RVTome_6_FD_207662 | JGI IMG/M metagenome (GOLD analysis project Ga0214472, IMG submission 207662) | Soil microbial communities from uranium-contaminated site in the Upper Colorado River Basin, Wyoming, United States - RVT140D175 | ecosystem: Environmental > Terrestrial > Soil > Contaminated >...
TTCTTGGTCTTCCTGGTTGCGTTTCAGACCGAGTTGCGTCGCATGTTGTTGCGTTTGGGGCAGGGCGGTTGGATGCAACGATGGTTTCGGACAGCCACGACCGTTATTGACCCCATTGTCATTGCGGTCGAACGACTGGGTAAGAAGAAAATCGGCGCGCTCATCGCCCTCGAGCGCAGTGCCGAGGCCGGATCCGTGATTGAAACCGGCGTGACACTTGATGCTGTGGTGACGGCCGAATTGCTTGAGACCATCTTTTGGCCTGGGAGTGTGTTGCATGATCTGGGTGTGATCATCCGGCAGGATCGAATCATTGCCGCCGGCTGTCAGTTTCCCTTGACCGAATCCGGTGAGGTGGATCGATCACTGGGGAGTCGACACCGTGCGGCCATCGGGTTGAGCCAAGAGGTGGACGCGGTCGTTCTCGTCGTCAGCGAGGAGACGGGGACCGTGTCGGTGGCCATTGGTGGGCGTCTTCGGCGGGCCGTCACGCCCAAGGCGTTGCACGCGCTGCTTACGAAAGAACTCATGGTAGCGATTCATAAGAAAGACCGCAGGGCGAGCGACCATTCCAGCGTTTCGCCGAATCCCGAATATGACGAAAAGGTGACGCCCGATGGAACAGGCCAGGCTGCTTAGCACAACAACGATATTGACGGCGCTGATTTGGGTAAGTGCCGATAGTCTGGTGAACGAATCGGTGTCTGTTTTCGTCACGTTCGATCTCACCTCGGCCGCAGGCGCCCAAGACATGATCATGGACGTCACGGCGCCGGGAGGGGTCTATGAACTTGAGGTTTCAGGCCCCAGGCGCGTTGTGGAGGCCGTGCAGCAACAAGCGCCCTTGAAGATTCGTCTTCGCGTGCAAGATCGCCCCACGATCGGCCCCGATCAAATCCGGCTTGATCGCGCTTGGCTCAAGCAAGAGTTGTCGGAACAGTTCACCGATTTCAAGAAGCTGACCGTCGTGTCGATCCGGCCTGATTCTATCCCGGTGATCGTTGACCGATGGGTAACGGTCGGTGCTGACTTGGTGCTGGGGCGTTTGAGCCTGGCGTACGAGGTCGAGCCGCAACTCAAACGTTCGACGGTTGCGGTTCGATTACGAAAAAGCGATCTGGATCAATTGCCCGAAGGGCGGCCGTTGCAGCTCGACATAAGCGGTGATGTCGAGCGATTGCTGAAAGAACAGTCGGTGGGTGAGAGCGTAACCATCCCAGTTACGATTGACGCGCGGAAGTTTGGTTCTGATGCTCAATTGACGCCCAATGTCGTTGAGGTGACAGCGACGATCAAAGCTCAGCGCAGAACCGTAGAGATTTCCACGGTCCCCATTCTCGTCGCGGTGAGCTTCGCCAACCTCGAAAAACCGTATGCCGCTGTTTCGCCCGAGGGCGAACCACTCACTCTGATCACTCGTACCATTTCGGTAACCGGACCGACCGAGGCCGTGGACCGGTTGGAGCGTGGTCTGACGCGGGCCTACGGTACGATTCATCTCAAAGAAGCCGACCTGGAGTCACTCAACGATGTAAAACTCCTGACGCCGGATATTCATTTGCCCCCTGAGATTCAACTCGTCGGCTCGGTGGACCCGGTCCACCTCCGCTTGGTCGACAAATCCGCCCCCTCAAATCCTCCTTGATATGAGCTGGGTCTGAAAGGAGCTGGGTCGTCGTCCCTGCGGGCATTAGACCATTTCCCGTTTCTACGTTCCGAGCCGTTGGCTTCAGCCTGCGGACCCCATGCGCCAGTCTGTCACCGGGCTTGCGCCCGGTGCTCTGAATGGTCTATCACCTATTCCGTCACCCACCCGTTCCCGGCGGCTTACCCACCATTGCTTGCGATCAGGCCAAGCTCTCCCGACGGCTTCCAAGACCCATTAAGCGATGGCAGTCGCTGATTCCAAGGAATCCGGCGAGAGCCGCAAATAGGCCCCATGGGATCAAGACACATCGGCGCGCGATATCGTGGCGCTTCGAACCGATGGGCTCAAATTCTGCCTTTGACGGGTTCATTGGCTCCCGGTTCCATTATGTATTCGGGGAGCTTGACAGGAGTTGGGATGCTGTTATGATCCCAAACGCGGTGACAATACGTATGGGGCCACACCCGTTTCCATTCCGAACACGGAAGTTAAGCCCACACGGCCGATGGTAGTCGCAAGGCGAGAGTAGGTGATTGCCGCATTTTTTCAACAATGCACCCGCTTCGGCGGGTTTTTGTTGCGCGGCGGGTGCCGTCGGAATGAATTACGCTCCAAGATGCGCGACGGATTCTACACCGCTTTTCAGCGGATTCATAGTACAGAGGAACCGACATGACACTTTTGTTCGACACCATCCTAAACAGCGTTCTGGGCATCCTGATTCCACTTCTTCTACAATTCATCCTTGGCCTTTTCACAGGAAGTTCGGCCTAGCAGTTCGTTGAGAACGCAACGGAGCCGGTTGGGATGTACCATCACCCGTCATGGGTGACGATGGATGCCGGACTGCGCGCCCACAAGGAGCGGCACTACATTTTGTACATGGCCTGCTCAGAGGGTTCTGCAGCGTTGATTCCTAACAGCCCGTTGAAAAAAGTGTGGCACTGGCTTCCAGCCAGTGTTTTTACCGGCAAGATGCCGGTGCCACATTGTAAGCAGCCATTTTTCAACAGACTGCTAAGGGGAAGACATCCTTGTTCGAGTCACTTCCGCATTTGCTGTGCTGGCCAAACATGATGCGCCGGATGGGAAACCGTAACTCGATGAACCGGACGAGAAGGCACCAAGTATCTGAAGAACATCGGTGATGCCGGTCAGCATGTCGAGCTTTTCGGGCTCCACATCGACACGTGTTTTCTTAGGAGCGCAGGTCGCATTGGAGAACTTGTTCAACGCATGGGTGACGTCTGGTATCAGGTCGGCACTGCCATTGGGTGGAGCCATCGGGCAACCTGTATCGTTGCCGATATCGCTGGGACCCACAGGAAATGATTTGTTTCGACCTTCGTCCTGTGTGCGGATGAAACCTCCGTCGCCCAATCTTGCTAGCGGCGAGTTGGGTTCGATGCTTTCCTGCGGCGTCGCAACCTTCCAGAGCAAGAAAAAACATTCGATCCCCGAGGCGTGGGCAGCCAGCGACAACGCAAGCGGCTCAAAGCGCCATCGATTCACCGGGATCCGAGGAGTTGCTCAGAAGAGAACAGCGCCGCATCGTCCCAGTCGACATCCCCATCATGGTCGAAGTCCGCATCCGCGTCCGCCGGACACACCGCTGGCCTCGGGTCCGCGCCCGGATTGAAACACTTCTGAAAAGTCGCCCAGTCGGCAAGGTCGCCGTCAAAATCATCATCCAGGTCCAAGCGCGACGGAAGGTGCAAGATGACCGCCTGGTCCGTGTACTCAACCGCGTAGTCGTAGTTCGCAATGAATGTATCGAACGCGCCCGCCACCGCGCCGGTCGTTAGAATCTCAAACGAATCCCCAACCTGCGGCGCAAATCCGCCAAGCTCCTATACCTCCAGCGGCACCCCGGGGGCGTCCACCTCGGCGTTGAACTTACGGTCGATTGGAACAGTTAGGAATCGTGAGCCAGCCCGATTCGGACGAAACTGACACGTCATCGTTCGCGTCTCTCCCCGCTCATCTTCGCCTCGCCTCGACCAACGGACTCGCTCCGCAGGATCTACGGATTGGTGGGGAGGAACCGGCGAGCCGTCCCAACTCCAAACCCGCTCACCCCACCTGACAGACGCCCGCGCGCACCCACGACGGCCGTGTCGCCGCTCACGGAGACGCAAGTCGCGAGTTAGTCACCCCCGCGGCGCCGGAACTTCGGCGATGCTTGAGCAACCGGGCGCTTCGTCTGTGCAGCGCTGCAATTCGGCGGCCAGTTCTCGCACACTGGCATCGACATCCTTCAGCTCGCCCTCACGGAACATGGCTTCCAGTTGCGCCGCGACTTGCCGCACGCCCTCCGCGGCGACGTAACCCGCCGCCCCCTTCAGACCGTGCGCTAGTCTCTGCGCCTCGGTGGCATCGTTCCTCTCGATTGCTTCTTGGAGCTTGTGAAAGTCGCCGGATGCACAGGCGATAAACTTCGCGACCAGCCGCTGCGCGAAAGACTCGTCATTGCCCCACTGTTTGAGTGTCTTCTCGGTGTCGAACGCCGGCGCGGGAGGTTTGGCCTTTGGGGTCGGGGCGTTCGGCTCTCTCGCCGGTTGAGCCGAGCCCGATTCCACGGCGTCTTGACTCTGGCGACCGAGATGGGCGTCAATCAGGCGTATCAGTCGCTCGGGATCCAACGGCTTGGTCGTATAGTCGTCCATTCCCGCGGCTAGGCAGCGTTCCCGATCTCCCTGGACCGCATTGGCGGTCAGGGCGATGATCGGAAGTCGCAGGTTGGATCCGCCGCCAAGCGCACGCTCCTCCTCGAAACACCTGATGGCTTGGGTCGCTTGAAAGCCGTCCATTTCGGGCATTTGACAGTCCATGAGGACAAGGGCGTATCGGCCCGTCTTCGCCGCTTCGAAGGCCGCCTTCCCGGTGGACACGGCGTCGCACCGAAACCCAGCGCGACGGAGAACCGTCAAGGCCACTTCTTGGCTGATCTCGTTGTCTTCCGCCAGGAGGAGCCTGGAACCAGTCGTTCTTGTTCCCCTGCTCGGTTCAGGCGACGAAACACGTTGCTCTTCCGGAATTTGCCGGCTAACGGTTCTGGCGCAAAGGAAGGTCTCAAGCAGCGTATCGAAGAGGTGCGACGAAAGGGCGGGTTTGCTCAGCCATCCGGCAAAGCCTAGCTCCATCAGGCGCTCCGGCTCATCGCATTCCGGCCCGGCGGTCAGCAGAACCAACGCGGTGTCCGCCAAAACGGGGTCTTGTTTGATATCCCGGGCGAGCTCCTCGCCGCCGATGTCCGGCATTTTTTGATCTACGATCGCCACGCCGAACGGCCGACCCTCGCGTCGCGCCGCGCGCAGCGCCGAGAGCGCGTCCCGCCCGCCCGCGGTCAACTCATGATCGAGTCCCCAACCCGCAAGCTGATCGTGGAGGAGGTTCCGGCTCGTTGCGTTGTCATCGACGACCAGCACGCGAACGCGACGGAAGTCATCGGGCAAACAGCGCGCATCGTCCACCGGCGACGTCTGCTTGGCGAGCTTGAAGACGAACCAGAACGTCGAGCCGCGCCCCTCGCTGGTCGCCAAGCCGATCTCCCCGCCCATGGCTTCGGCGAGGCGTTTGCAAATCACCAGCCCCAGCCCCGTACCCCCGTACTTTCGCGTGGTCGAGGCGTCGACCTGCGAGAACGACTTGAAGAGGCGGTCGATTCGCTCGGCGGGGATTCCGATCCCGGTGTCGGTGACCGTGAACCGGACCGTCACATCATGGTCGGTTTCCTCGTCCTTGGTCACACCGATGACCACCGCGCCCTGCTCCGTGAATTTGAGGGCGTTTCCCACCAGGTTCGTGAGGATCTGTTGGAGCCTGCCGGAGTCTCCCATGAGCCGTTTCGGAACGCCTGGATGAATGGCACAGACCAGCTCGAGGCCCTTGCTCGCCGCCCGGGACGAGAACCACATGCCTATGTTCTCTACGATCTCATGGAGGTCGAATCCCGCGCACTCCAATTCCATTTGGCCCGCCTCGATCTTGGAATAATCGAGGATGTCGTTGATGAGACTCAGGAGCATGTCGCCGGATGACTTCGCCAGCGAGGCGTGACGTCGCTGCAAGGAGTTGAGCTCCGTGCGCAGCAACAACTCCATCATGCCGATCACGCCGTTGAGCGGCGTGCGCAGCTCGTGACTCATGACCGCGAGGAAGTCGTCCTTCGCCCGGCTTGCGCGGACCAGCGCGTCTCGCTGCTCGACATTCGTGATGGCCGACGCGATCGAGTGGGAAAGGAGGTCGAGCACGTCCACGACGCGAGGATGGAGCGCGCGCCGCGAAAACATCGCCAAGACGCCGATCACCTCGTCACCGCGCTTCAACGGAAATCCTGCAAAGGATCTCAACCCGTGCTCGGCGGCCCACTCGTGGTCGTGTACCCGCTCGTCGTTCAGCACGTCGTTGGAGACGGTTCGCCCGCGCCCCTGGGCGACGAGCCCGATCTTGAATGCCCCCAGAGGCACGCGACGGTGATCGCCGTCGATGTGCGTGTAATGGCCTGAACTGGAAACGAGGTGAAGGCATTCCACATTTGTGGGGCAGTGTCCGGCCAGGGCGCACTCGGTACATAGATCCCCTGGTCGTTTCAGCCAGAGTCGAGCGAAATGGGCGTCGTACTTCTCAACGAGAGCTTCCGTAGCGATCCTCCCCAGTTCCTCCAACGACCCGCAAGTCAACAAGGTCTGATTCACCTTGTCCAGAAGCACGAGACTGCGATTCGACGTCTCCGTGTTCTCCCTCGCCAGTGTCAGTTCCGTTTCGGCGCGCGTGCGCTCTTCAATCTCGCCTTGCAACGCGCGGTTGGCGACGGTCAACTCTTTGGTTCGCTCCTCGATCCGGCGTTCCAGTTCGTCGCGTGCGGCGCGTATTGCATCCTCCGCCCGCTTGCGCTTGGTGATGTCGCTGCGGGTCGAGACATACTTGATGATCCTCCCCGACGCGTCCTTGAAGGGGACAATGGTCGCCTCCACCCAGTAAAGCGAGCCGTCCTTGGCACGGTTGCAGACCTCGCCTTGCCACGTCCGTCCCGAGGTGATCGTTCGCCAAACCTCGACCCAGAGTGCCTTGGGATGGTGGCCGGAATTGATGATCCGGTGCGGGGCGCCGATGAGTTCCTCACGCGAGTACTTGCAAATCCGGCAGAAGAGGTCGTTGACGTAGATGATTCTCCCCGACGGGTCGGTCGCACTGACGATGGCGTGCTCGTCGAGCGTCTGCTGCAGGGCTTCGGATTCTCGCAAAGCGGCCTGGGCGGTCGCTTGGCTGAGGCCCAACGATCGAATGGTATAGGTAAGTCCCAGCACTCCCAATCCGAGCGCGATGCCCGCGAGCGACAGATACACTTGGAACGTCCAGCCCGCCGAGAGGACCGCGATCGGTCCCTCGTTGTCCAGGGGTCGGATGAACTCCAATACGCCGCGTACATCGCCAACCTTCCAGTCGCGCTTCGGGCTGTCCGGGTGGCTGTTATGGCAGTTCACGCAGCTCTGCGACATGCGGTCGGCAATCGCGTAGCGCAGCGACGGTCGTCCCTCAAACGAATCGAATCGGTAAAAAGGCGTTTCGGGGTCGCGCTCCAGGGCCGCGAGCGCCGCCGCGGCGAAGGAGTCGTCCCGATCCACGCGGATCCCCCACGGAAACGGGAAGGCGCTGTAAAGTCGAACATTCGATCCGGGCCGCCGGTGCTGAAGGTCCACGCCCAGCGCCTTGGTCAGGGTTGCGGGAAGAGGCAAGGCGGTTGCATCGTTCTTGTAGTCGTGGGAGACGTGAAGTCCATTCGAGATGGCCTTGTCGGCCACCTCGGAACTGTACATCTGTCTGAAGGATGAGATGGTTGCAATCTGCAACTCCGTGCCTTGCAAGGCCATTCCCCTGACCACCGCCGTGTACTGGCGGGAAAGCGCGAAGTACAACCCCACCGCGCCCACCAAAGCCAGACCCAAACAGATCCCTCGAGCCCGAGAACGCACCAATGAGATGAGCCGAGCACGCCGAACTCGAAAGACTCGCGACATCGCGGTTCCTCAGGCTTCCCGAGCGGGTCGGCAACGACCGACGCCGCCGTAGAATGCTCGCGTTTACGAGGGACGCGACGCCGAGCCGCCACGATCCCAAACGACAATCCCCGCGTAGCGTCGGTTCGCAGACGCTGCGCCGGATCTGCGCGCGAAAACCCGGTGCTCGTTGCGGCAGGCAAATGCGCCGGGAGTTCTTTCGACCACACTGGATAGCATGCTGAAGGAGTGCGCTTTAGGCGGCGGCGGGGGGCAAGCTCGTCCGGCTTATCGGCCCGGACCGCGCAACTGCCGCCGCTACACTCGCTAGCCGCGCTGCTCGCGAACGCCGCGGCCAAGAAGCTCTTCATCTGACTATCGAGCCTATACCTATTCGCTTCGACAAGACTGAAACCGGTGGATCCTGTGCCCGCGGCTGTAATAAGCCCTACCGGTACGATCGAGAAGAAGTCATACTCAACCCACCGGCCCCACAGGCCAACTGATTCGTACCGGGTGCATACAACAAGAACCCACGGCTTCCAATGCCCGAGGGTCCTTGTTGTTTCTCAAAGAAGATCGGTTGAGCGGATTATTCTTGTTCGGCGCCGGCCAGTAGCGGGGGGCGACGGCGGCGACGGCGTTTTTTAGGAGCACCCACGCGCGGCGGTTCCGGTTTACGTGGTTCCGCTTGCTCGGCCATAGGAATGGCTTCCTTGGTATTTTTGGCGAACAGATCGGCGCGGATCTCCTTCCAGAGTGCGTCGGCTCGACCGAAGACTCCGCCGGATACCATGATGTTCATCGTGGGGTTGACGCCGATCTCACGGATGAGGTCTATCAACTGACGGATCGCCGGCACACCGGAAGGTTGGGTGCCGAAAACCAAAAGTATATTGGGGCGAAGCTGGCCAACGAGGCTGAGGATCTCGTCGTTGGGAATGCCGCCGCCCAGATAATACACTTCCCACCCGCGCGCTTCAAAAAGATCAGCCGACATCTGAGCGCCGAGTTCTTCGGACTCGCCGGGGGCCGACATGATGATGATCCGTTTGCCGATCGACGGTTGGGGCGTCAGGCGAAGTTGCATTTGATCCGCGATCGAGCGATTGATGCGCGTGGCCATACTCTCGCTGGCGATGTTGATCCGGTCGGCCCGGTAGAGCTTGTCCACGCGTTCCATCGCAGGCCAAAGCAGTTCCTGATAGACGGTGGTTGGATCCGTGTTCGCTTCTAACTGCTCGGATACGAGCTGGCGGCAGCGAATTCGGTTTCCGGCTAGGAGGGGGGTGATGTATTCTTCGAGGATAGGCGTTGACGACATTCAGTCGCTCCTTTCGCGTGAGCCGTGACAAGAAGCCCCGTCGTAGCGGAAGGGCCTCCTGCCCGGTCCTGAAACGTCGCACGCATGATGAACAATGCCGGGCATCCTTCCCGGCGAAACCAACGGCCCATGACCGCTGTAGTTTTCCAACAATCCCTAGTTGCCGTCAATATAGGTAGACTGGGTAATATTGGCAGACAATCTATCGTCCCAAGCGCAAGTTTTTCTTGAACGGGTTTTCGGGATCGCTAAATGCGAGCCATCAATGTAATATATATCAAAGTGAATCCGCTTTTTTGGCATCCCCAGGGGCAGTTTTTGAGCGTGCGGTGTTCGCGGAGAACAGGAGATGACGGGGAGATTCCGTCGCTGATTGACTCGGCGAATCCTGCGCGATGGGCCATGTCAGTCGTCGTGGCGATCACGGGTTGAACGGGATGCGTTGCTCAGGGGAGAATAGCCCCATCGTCGAGCACCAGTCGAGGACGTCAGTGCCGAGTGATTATATGACCATCGAAGATGTTGCCGAGCGAATCCTTAAGTTCATCCAAGCGAAGGGCTACGAGCCGAAGCCGGTTGATGAGCTGGCCGTCGTCATGGGGATTGGTGCCGAAGAGTCGGATGATTTCCGCGCCGCCTGCAAGACGCTGGCGACATCTAAGCGGGTCGTGCTGGGGACGGGGAGCGTGCTGACGCTCCCGCCGCCCACGGGAAAGATCATCGGAACGTTTCGCAGCCATCCGCGCGGCTTTGGATTCGTGATTCCCGAAGTTCCGAACGCGCAGGGGGATTTGTACGTCGCCTCCGGGAAAACGGGCGGCGCATTGTCGGGTGACACGGTCAGCGTTCGGGTGATGAAGCGGGGAAAACGTGCGGGGAAGATGCTCTATGAAGGGCGTGTGGTTTCGATCATCGAGCGGGGTAGAAACCGGTTCGTGGGTGAACTGCGGCGCGAACATGGTCGCTGGCATGTGGTGCCGGATGGCAACGCGATTCATGTGCCGATTTTCGTGGGCGATCCGGGGGCGAAGGGCGCGAAGCCCGGCGATCAGGTCGCGTTCGAGTTGACACAATACCCCGAGGCGGAGGTTGAGGCTCGGGGCGTGATTGTTCGCGTACTTGGGAAACGTGGCGAACCGGGCGTTGAAACGCTATCGATTATCGAGCAGCACCAATTGCCCGGAGCATTTCCCGATGCGGTTTTGGCTGAGTCGAGAGAGCGGGCCACGGCGTATAACCCGCGGCGCGCGGTGGTGGGGCGAGAAGATCTTCGTAAGCTGACGGTCATCACCATTGACCCGGAAGACGCTCGCGACTTTGATGATGCCATTTCATTGACAGAGCTTTCGGACGGGCGCGTTGAATTGGGTGTGCATATCGCCGACGTCGCCCATTTCGTGACGCTCGGCAGTGACGTTGATGTGGAGGCCCGGAAGCGTTCAACCAGCATCTACCTGCCCGGCACGGTCATACCCATGTTGCCGGAAACACTATCGAACGGTGTCTGCTCGTTACAGGAGGGCCAGATCCGACTGACGAAAAGTGCCTTCATCACGTATGACGCGAAAGCTCGAGTCCAGAGCGCTCGTCTTGCGAATACGGTCATTCGTTCCACGAAACGATTAACCTATCAACAAGCCGGGGCGATTCTCGAAGGGAAGGCGGGACGGATTGGTGCCGAAGTGGTGACGCTAGTAGAGCGTATGGAGCGATTGGCCAAGGCGATCCGGTCAAGGCGGTTGAAGGCGGGCATGTTGGAGTTGGATTTGCCGGATGTCGAGCTGGTCTTCGATGGCGAGGG
>Ga0214472_10008416_pt1 | contig 10771 bp, 3 predicted proteins | sample RVTome_6_FD_207662 | JGI IMG/M metagenome (GOLD analysis project Ga0214472, IMG submission 207662) | Soil microbial communities from uranium-contaminated site in the Upper Colorado River Basin, Wyoming, United States - RVT140D175 | ecosystem: Environmental > Terrestrial > Soil > Contaminated >...
CCCCCTCACCGACCACGACGTGTACCTCTTCAAGGAGGGCTCTCACGGTCGTCTCTACGAGCGGCTCGGATGCCGCCTCGCCGGCGAGGGCGCCCACTTCGCGGTGTGGGCTCCGAACGCGCGCACGGTCTCGGTGGTGGGCGACTTCAACCACTGGCGCGAGGAGACCGACTGCCTCGCCGCACGCGATGACGGCTCGGGAATCTGGCAGGGTTTCGTCGCCCGCGTGGCGCGCGGCGACGCGTACAAGTTCCGCATCGAGGGGGCCGACGGCCACCGCGCCGACAAGGCCGATCCGTTCGCGCTGTACGCCGAGGTGCCGCCCGCAGACGGGTCGCGCGCGTGGTCGCACGACTACGCCTGGAACGACGCCGCGTGGATGGCCGGGCGCGCCGCGCGCAACGCGCTGGAGGCGCCGCTCAGCATCTACGAGATGCACCTCGGCTCGTGGCGCCGGCACGAGGACGGCACGCTGTTCGGCTACCGCGAGCTCGCGCCGCTGCTGGTCGAGCACGTGCTGCGCATGGGCTTCACCCACGTCGAGTTCATGCCGGTGACGGAACATCCGTTCTACGGCTCGTGGGGCTACCAGACCACCGGCTACTTCGCGCCGACCGCGCGCTATGGCGCTCCCGAGGACTTCATGTTCCTCATCGACGCGCTGCATCAGGCCGGGGTGGGGGTGATCCTCGACTGGGTGCCGTCGCACTTTCCGAACGATCCGCACGGGCTGGCGCGCTTCGACGGCACGCACCTGTTCGAGCACGCCGATCCGCGCCAGGGCTTCCATCCGGAGTGGACCTCGTGCGTGTTCAACTACGGCCGCCACGAGGTGCGCGCCTTCCTCCTGTCGAGCGCGCTGTTCTGGCTCGAGCGCTTCCACATCGACGGCCTGCGCGTGGATGCGGTGGCCTCCATGCTGTATCTCGACTACGGCCGCGGCGAGGGCGAATGGGTCCCCAACCGCCACGGCGGCCGGGAGAACCTCGAGGCGATCGAGTTCCTGCGCCGGCTCAACGAGGCGGTCTATCGCGATCACCCCGACGTGCAGACCATCGCCGAGGAGTCGACGGCGTGGCCGATGGTGTCGCGCCCGGTGTACCTGGGGGGCCTCGGTTTCGGCATGAAGTGGAACATGGGCTGGATGCACGACACCCTCGAGTACGCCCGGCTGGACCCGCTGTTCCGCAAGTTCCACCACGCCCGCCTCACCTTCTCGCTGTGGTACGCCTTTACCGAGAACTTCGTGCTGCCGCTGTCGCACGACGAGGTGGTCTATGGCAAGGGCTCGCTGATCGGCAAGATGCCCGGCGACAGCTGGCAGCAGTTCGCCAACCTGCGCGCGCTGTTCGGCTACATGTGGGGACATCCGGGCAAGAAGCTTCTGTTCATGGGCGACGAGTTCGGCCAGCGCCGCGAATGGACCCACGAAGGCGCGCTCGAATGGTGGGTGCTGCAGTACCCCGAGCATGCCGGCCTGCAGCAGTGGGTGGGTGATCTCAACCGGCTCTACCGCGAGCAGCGGCCGCTGCACGAGCTCGATTTCGACGCGGCCGGCTTCGAGTGGATCGACGCCCACGACAACGAGGCGAGCATCGTGAGCTTCATGCGCAAGTCGCGCGCCGGCGGCTGCGTGCTGGTGGTGTGCAACTTCACCCCGGTGCCGCGCACCAACTACGCACTGGGGGTGCCGCAGCCCGGACACTGGCGCGAGGCGCTCAACAGCGACGCGCGCGAGTACGGCGGCAGCGGCGTGGGCAACCACGGCGGGGTGGAGTCGGCGCCGGTGGCGGCGCATGGCCGCTTCCACTCGCTCAGCCTCACGCTGCCGCCGCTGTCGGCCCTGTACTTCGTCCCGGAGGAGGTCCCCAATGCCTGAGGCACGCGCCGCGCAATTGCCGCCGGACCCGGACGGGCGGGTCCGGGCGGTGATCGAGTCGCTCACCCCGCAGCTCGACGGCGGGCGCTTCCCGGTCAAGCGGGTGGTAGGCGAGCCGGTCACGGTCGAGGCCGACTGCTTCGCCGACGGGCACGACGCGCTGGTGGTGCTGGTGTGCTGGCGCAGCGACGCGGAGTCGGCCTGGCGCGCCACGGCGATGACCCCGCTCGGCAACGACCGCTGGCGCGGCACGTTCACCCCCGACGTCGTCGGCCGCAGCTGGTACACGGTGACGGCGTGGGTCGATCCGTTCCGCTCGTGGCGCCAGGAGCTCGCGCGCCGCGTCGAGGCCGACGACATCCGCGTCGCCGGGCTGGTGGGCGCGCACCTGCTCGAAGACGCGGCCACGCGCGCGACCGACGCGGAGCGCGAAGGCCTGCTCGAATGGGCCGCGCGCCTGCGCCAGGAAAAGGACGCCAACGCGCTCAAGGCGCTGGGCCTGGACGAGGCGCTGGCCGCCCTCGCGGCGCGCCACCCGGACCGGCGCTTCGCCGCCACGCATCCGCCGCTGCCGCTCACCGTGGACCGCGAACGCGCCCGCTTCAGCGCCTGGTACGAGCTGTTTCCGCGCTCGATGGCGCCCGAGCCGGGACAACACGGCACCCTGCGCGACTGCGCCGAGCGGCTGCGCGACATCGCCGAGATGGGCTTCGACGTGCTCTATCTGCCGCCGATCCATCCCATCGGGCGCAAGCGGCGCAAGGGCTCCAACAACGCGCTTGCCGCGCAGCCGGGCGACGTGGGCAGTCCGTGGGCGATCGGCGCGGACGAGGGCGGCCACTGCGCGATCCATCCCGAGCTGGGCACCATCAAGGATTTGCGCTTCCTGATCGGCAAGGCGCGCGAGCACGGCCTCGAGGTGGCGCTCGACGTCGCGCTGCAGTGCGCCCCCGACCACCCGTGGGTGAAGGAACACCCGGCCTGGTTCCGCCACCGCCCCGACGGCAGCGTGCAGTACGCGGAGAACCCGCCCAAGAAGTACCAGGACATCTACCCGTTCGACTTCGAGACCGACGACTGGCGCGAGATGTGGCTCGCGCTGGCCGGCATCTTCGAATACTGGATCGGGCACGGCGTGACCATCTTCCGCGTCGACAACCCGCACACCAAGGCCTTCGCGTTCTGGGAGTGGGCGATCGCGCACCTCCAGCGCAGCCATCCGGAAGCGATCTTCCTGGCCGAGGCGTTCACCCGCCCGCGCGTCATGCACCGGCTGGCCAAGCTCGGTTTCACCCAGTCGTACACCTACTTCACCTGGCGCAACACCAAGCACGAGCTCACCGAGTATTTCGTCGAGCTCGCGCACGGCCCCGGGCGCGACTACTTCCGCCCCAATGTGTGGCCCAACACCCCCGACATCCTCCACGAATACCTGCAGGTGGGCGGACGCCCGGCCTTCATCGCGCGCCTCGTGCTGGCCGCCACGCTCGCCGCGAACTACGGCATCTACGGCCCGGCCTTCGAGCTGATGGAGGCCGAACCGCGCGAGCCGGGCAGCGAGGAATACCTCAACTCCGAGAAATACCAGCTGCGCCACTGGGACCTGGACCGTCCCGACAGCCTCGCCCGCCTCATCGCACGCATGAACCGCATCCGCCAGGACAACCCCGCGCTTCACGACAACGCCTCGCTGCGCTTCCTGCCCATCGACAACGACAGCCTCATCGCCTATTACAAGAGCACCGAGGACCTGCAGGACATCGTGGTGACGGTGGTCAATCTCGATCCGTGGCATACCCACTCGGGCTGGATCGAGCTGGATCTGGCCGCCTTCGGCATCGAATCGGGGCACGCCTTCCAGATGCACGACCTGCTGTCCGGGGCGCGCTACCTGTGGAGCACCCCGCGCAACTATGTGAGCCTCGACCCCGAGCGCGCCCCCGCACACGTGTTCCGCGTGCGCCGCCACAGCCGCAACGAGCACGACTTCGACTACTTCCTGTGAGGCGCGCCACGGTGGATTTCCCGCTCCCCCTCCCGGCCCGTGCGACCCACGGCGAAACGACGCCGGGCGACGCGCTCTGGTACAAGGACGCGATCATCTACGAGCTGCACGTCAAGGCGTTCTTCGACTCCGGCGGCGACGGCATCGGCGATTTCCGCGGGCTCACCCAGAAACTCGATTACGTGCGCGACCTGGGCGTGAATACCATCTGGCTGCTGCCCTTCTACCCGTCGCCGCTGAAGGACGACGGCTACGACGTGGCCGACTACCACGGCGTGCTGCCCGAATACGGCACCCGCGCCGACTTCCGCCTGTTCGTGCGCGAGGCGCACCGGCGCGGCTTGCGCGTGATCACCGAGCTGGTGGTGAACCACACCTCCGACCAGCACGCGTGGTTCCAGGCCGCGCGGCGCGCCCCGAAGGGCTCGCCCAAGCGCGACTACTACGTGTGGAGCGACGATCCGCAACGCTACGCGGGCACCCGCATCATCTTCACCGACACCGAGATCTCCAACTGGGCGTGGGATCCGGTGGCCCAGTCCTACTACTGGCATCGCTTCTTCAGCCATCAGCCCGACCTCAACTACGACAACCCCAAGGTGCTGCGCGCGGTGTTCCGCACCATGCGCTTCTGGCTCGACATGGGGGTCGACGGCTTCCGCCTCGACGCGGTGCCCTACCTGCGCGAGCGCGAAGGCACCAGCAACGAGAACCTGCCCGAGACACACGAGGTGATCAAGGAGATCCGCCGCCTCATCGACACCCACTACCGCGGGCGCGTGCTGCTGGCCGAGGCCAACCAGTGGCCGGAGGACGTGCGCGAGTACTTCGGCGAGGGCGACGAGTGCCACATGGCCTACCATTTTCCGCTCATGCCGCGGCTGTTCATGGCGCTCGCGCAAGAGGACCGCTACCCGGTGGTCGACATCATGCGCCAGACCCCGGACATCCCGGACAACTGCCAGTGGACCATCTTCCTGCGCAACCACGACGAGCTCACCCTGGAGATGGTCACCGACCGCGAGCGCGACTACATGTGGGCGAGCTTCGCGGCCGACCCGCGCATGCGCATCAACGTCGGCATCCGCCGGCGGCTGGCGCCGCTGCTCGAGAACAGCCGCGAGCGCATCGAGCTGATGACCTTCCTGCTCCTCACCATGCCCGGCTCGCCGGTGGTGTACTACGGCGACGAGCTGGGCATGGGCGACAACATCTTCCTCGGCGACCGCAACGGCGTGCGCACCCCCATGCAGTGGACCTCCGACCGCAACGCCGGCTTTTCGCGCGCCGACCCGCAGCAGCTGTACCTGCCGCCGATCATGGATCCGATTTACGGATTCCAGTCGGTGAACGTCGAGGCCCAGGCGCGCAATCCGCATTCGCTGCTCAACTTCAACCGCCGCCTGATCTCGGTGAGGAACGGCCACCACGCCTTCGGCCGCGGCACCCTCGCCTTCCTCGCTCCGGGCAACCGCAAGGTGCTCGCCTATCTGCGCGAGTACGAGCACGAGAGCGTGCTGTGCGTGGCCAATCTCGCGCGCACGCCGCAGGCGGTCGAGCTCGATCTGGCGCGCTTCGAGGGGCGCGTGCCGGTGGAGATCGTCGGGCGCGAGCCGTTCCCGCCGATCGGCAAGCTGCCCTACCTGCTGACGCTGGCCGGGCACGGCTTCTTCGTGTTCGAGCTCTCCAGCGAGGCCAAACCGCCCGCCTGGCACGAGGAGCGGCTGCCGCACGCGGAGCTGCCGGTGCTGGTGCTGACCGAGGGCTGGCGCACCTTCTTCCGCCATTCCGAAGGCGTGCCCGCGCTGCGCCGCGCGATCGGCGCGCGCAGCCGCCAGCAGCTGCAGGACGAGCTGCTGCTGCCCTTCCTGCAGGCGCGCCGCTGGTTCGCCGCCAAGGGCCAGGCGGTGACCCGCATCGAGGTCGTCGAGGAGCAGGAGTGGCACACCGCCGAGGGCGGCTGGTTGCTCACCCTGCTCGAGGTGCAGTGCGCCGACGCGCCGCCGCAGCATTATTTCCTGCCGCTCGGCATCGCGTGGGAAACCGCCGGCGAGGATCCGATCGCCCGCTACGGCGCGGTGAGCCTCGCGCGGGTGCGCGAGAAGGCGCGCATCGGGGTGTTGTTCGACGCCTTCAGCGACCCCGCCTTCTGCCGCGCCCTCGGGCGCGCGATCGGCAGCAACACCCCGATTCCGTTCGGCAAGGGGCAACTCGCCTGCGCCGCCGCGCCGGCCTGGGCGGCGTTGGCCGACGCGCTCGACGAGGAGGTGCGCCAGCCCGCGATGGAGCAGAGCAACACCGGGGTGTTCTTCGGCACCCGCCTCTACCTGAAGGCCTACCGGCGGCTGCAGTATGGCATCAATCCGGAGGTGGAGATCGGCCACTTCCTGGCCGGCGCCGAATTCCCGCACGTCGCGAAGGTGGCCGGCTCCATCGCCTGGATCGCGCCCGACGGCACCTCGGCCGCGCTCGCCCTGCTCCAGGAATACGTCGACAACCGCGGCAACGTGTGGGACTACACGCTCGACCACCTGACCCGCCGCTTCGCCCCCGGGGTGTGGCCCGGCACCGCCGAGGAGACCGATACCGACGGCATGAACCACGTGTACCTGCTGCAGCTGGAGACGCTCGGCAAGCGCGTGGGCGAGATGCACGCGGCGTTCGCGCGGACCACCCCCGACCCGGCCTTCGCGCCCGAAGCGGTCGACGCCGCCGAAGTCGGCGCCTGGCGCGAGGGCATGCTCGACGACGTGCGGCACACCCTGGCACAGCTCGACGGCCGCCGCGCCCAGCTCGATGCGGAAGGCGCCGCGCTGGCCGCGCGCGTGCTCGCCGCGGGCGAGGCGCTGATCCTGCGGGTGCAGCGGCTCGCGCTCGACCACCGCGGCCTCGTCAAGACGCGCCACCACGGCGACCTGCACCTGGGCCAGGTGCTGCTCGCGGGCGACGATTTCGTGATCATCGACTTCGAGGGAGAGCCGGCGCGCGCCCTCGCCGAGCGGCGCTCCAAACACTCGCCGCTGCGCGACGCGGCCGGCATCGTGCGCTCGCTCGACTACGCCGCGCGCACCATCCTGCGCCGCTGCAGAGAGGCCCAGCCCGAGCATCTCGAGGCCATCGCCGCGGCGCTGCTGCAGTGGCGCACGATCGCCACCGCGGCGTTCGTGCGCGGCTATCGCGGCGCCACCGCGGCGGTCGCTTCGGTGCCTGCGCAGGCGGCCGTGCTGGAAGACTTCCTGAGCCTGTTCGTGCTCGAGAAGATGCTCTACGAGCTGCGCTACGAGCTCGACAACCGGCCCGACTGGGCCGCCATCCCGCTGGCGGCGCTGGCCGAGCTGGCCGAGCAGGCGCCACCGGAGGATAGCGGACCGGCTTCCGGAGGGTGACCATGGCAGCGCCGGAGGTCCACGCCATGGCGCCACCCGCGGCCCTGCCGTTCGCGCCGACGCGCGCCGTATGGCCGGGACGCCCGTTTCCGCTGGGCGCGACCTGGGACGGGGCCGGCGTGAATTTCGCGCTCTACGCCGGCCACGCGCAGCGTGTGCAGCTGTGCCTGTTCGAGCCCCAGGGGCGGCGCGAGCTCGAGCGCATCGAGCTCACCGAACGCAGCGCCGGGGTGTGGCACGCCTACCTGCCCGAGCTGCGCCCGGGGCAGCTCTATGGCTACCGGGTGCACGGCCCCTACGACCCGGACCACGGCCACCGCTTCAACCCGCACAAGCTGCTCCTCGACCCCTACGCGAAGAACATCGTCGGCGCCCTGCGCTGGAGCGACGCCCTGTTCGGCTACGCCGTCGGGCACCGTCGCGCGGACCTGTCCTTCGACCGGCGCGACAGCGCCAAGGGAGTGCCCAAGGCGCAGGTCGTCGATCCGGCGTTCACGTGGGGCGAGGACCACCCGCCACACGTGCCGTGGAGCGAGCTGGTGATCTACGAGCTGCACGTGCGCGGCTTCACCATTGCCCATCCGCAAGTCGCCCCCGCGCTGCGCGGCACCTACGCGGCGCTCGCCAGCGCGCCGGTGATCGAGCACCTGCAGCGCCTGGGCGTCACCGCGGTCGAGCTCTTGCCGATCCACGCCTTCGTCCAGGACCGCCCGCTCATCGAGCGCGGGCTGAAGAACTACTGGGGCTACAACAGCATCGGCTTCTTCACCCCCGAGCCGTGGTACTCGGCCTCGGGCAACATCAACGAGTTCAAGGTGATGGTGCGCGCGCTGCACGCGGCCGGCATCGAGGTGATCCTCGACGTGGTGTACAACCACACCGGCGAGGGCCACGAGATGGGGCCGACGCTGTGCTTTCGCGGCCTCGACAACGCCGCCTACTACCGCCTCGTGCCCAACAGCCAGCGTCATTACGAGAACTACACCGGCTGCGGCAATACGCTCGACACGCGCCACCCGCGCGTGCTGCAGCTCATCATGGACAGCCTGCGCTACTGGGTGAGCGAGATGCACGTCGACGGCTTCCGCTTCGATCTCGCCTCCACCCTGGCGCGCGAGGCGCACGCGGTCGACCGCGGCGGCGGCTTCTTCGACATCATCACCCAGGATCCGCTGCTGTCGCGGGTGAAGCTCATCGCCGAACCGTGGGACCTGGCCGAAGGCGGCTACCAGGTCGGCAACTTCCCGCCCGGCTGGGCCGAGTGGAACGACAAGTACCGCGACGTGGTGCGCGCCTACTGGAAGGGTGACGGCGGCCTGCTCGGCCAGTTCTCGCGCCGGCTCACCGGCTCGAGCGACCTCTTCGGGCGCGAGGCGCGCGGTCCGTGCGCCAGCGTGAACTTCATCACCGCCCACGACGGCTTCACCCTCGCCGATCTGGTCGCCTACAACCACAAGCACAACGAGGCCAACGGCGAGGGCAACCGCGACGGCCACGACCACAACCTGTCGTGGAACTGCGGCGTCGAAGGGCCCACCGACGACCCGCAGGTCCTCGACCTGCGCGCGCAGCAAAGGCGCAACCTGCTCGCCACCCTGCTGCTGTCGCAGGGGGTGCCGATGCTGCTCGCCGGCGACGAGCTGGGACGCAGCCAGGGCGGCAACAACAACGCTTACTGCCAGGATAACGACACCAACTGGGTGCACTGGCAGCTCGACGCCGACCAGCGCCGCTTCCTCGCCTTCGCCTGCCGCCTGGTGGCGCTGCGCCGCGCCCATCCGCTGTTCCGGCGGCGCGATTTCTTCGCCGGAGTGCCGCTCGCCGGCCACCCGACGAAGGACATCGTGTGGCTCCAGCCCGACGGCGGCGAGATGACCGAGGCGGAGTGGCACCAGGGTTTCGCGCGCTGCCTCGGGGTGTTCCTGTCCGGCGCCGCACTGCGCGAGACCGACGCGCGCGGCCGCCCCGTGCACGACGGCAATTTCCTGCTGCTGTGCAACGCCTATCACAAGGACCTGGAATTCACGGTGCCGGCCTTCGGCGCGTCCGGCGCCTGGCGCATCGTGGTCGATACCAGCCTCGACGCGGCCGAGGAGGACGCCGGGCGGCGCTTCGACAGCCCCGGCCCCTACCCCCTGCGCGGGCGCTCGCTGGCCGTGCTGGAACAGATCGAGGAGCTCGCCCCGGCATGAGGCATCGCCACGCCATGCCGTTCGGCGCCGAGCCGCGCGGCCCGGATGCGACCCGCATCCGCCTGTGGGCCCCCACCGCGCGGCGGGTGGCGGTCGACCTGGAGGTCGCCGGACGGCGCGCCGTGCTGCCGCTGCAGGCCGCGCCGGACGGCTGGTTCGAAGCGCCCGCGGCGCCGGCCGGACCGGGCGCGAGCTATGCCTTCCGCGTCGACGGCGGCCCCGCGCTGCCCGACCCCGCCTCGCGCTGGAATCCGCTCGGCGTTCACGGCCCGAGCGTGATCGTCGATCCGCTCGCCTTCGCCTGGCCCGACGCGGCGTGGCGCGGGCGGCCGTGGCCGGAGGCGGCGATCTACGAGCTGCACGTCGGCACCTTCACCGCGGCGGGCACGTTCGCCGCCGCCCTCGCGCGCCTCGACCATCTCGCCGATCTGGGCGTGACCGCGCTCGAGCTGATGCCGGTGGCCGCCTTCCCCGGCACCCGCAACTGGGGCTACGACGGCGTGCTGCCGTTCGCCCCGGCCGCCGCCTACGGCCCGCCCGACGACCTCAAGCGCCTGGTGGCGGCGGCCCACGCGCGCGGGCTGATGGTGCTGCTCGACGTGGTCTACAACCACTTCGGCCCGGAGGGGAACTACCTCCACCAGTACGCCGCGCCCTTCTTCAACCCGCGGCGTCACACGCCGTGGGGCGCGGCGCTCGACTTCGACGGCCCGCAGGCGCGCACGGTGCGCGACTACTTCATCCACAACGCGCTGTTCTGGCTCGAGGAATACCGCTTCGACGGACTGCGCCTGGACGCGGTGCACGCCATCCGCGACGATTCGCGGCCGGACATCGTGAGCGAGATCACCGCCGCGGTACGCGCGGGCCCGGGCGCGCAGCGCGAGATCCACGTGGTGCTGGAGAACGACGACAACGCGGTGCGTTACCTGGCGCGCGATGCCCGCGGCGCACCGCGCCTCGCCGACGCGCAGTGGAACGACGACCTCCACCACGCCGCCCACGTCCTCCTCACCGGCGAAGCCGACGGCTACTACGCCGACTACGCGGACGCGCCGCTGGAGCGGCTCGGACGTTGCCTGGCGGAGGGCTTCGCGTGGCAGGGCGAGCCCTCCTCGTATCGCGGCGGCCGCCCGCGCGGCGAGCCGAGCCGCGACCTGCCGCCCACCGCCTTCGTCGCCTTCCTGCAGAACCACGACCAGATCGGCAACCGCGCGCTGGGCGAGCGCCTCACCACGCTCGCCGCGGACGAGGCGCTCGCCGCGCTGGCGAGCTGCGTACTGCTTGCGCCACAGATTCCGTTGCTCTT
>Ga0214472_10008417_pt1 | contig 10771 bp, 8 predicted proteins | sample RVTome_6_FD_207662 | JGI IMG/M metagenome (GOLD analysis project Ga0214472, IMG submission 207662) | Soil microbial communities from uranium-contaminated site in the Upper Colorado River Basin, Wyoming, United States - RVT140D175 | ecosystem: Environmental > Terrestrial > Soil > Contaminated >...
GCAGGTGTTTTCGGCTTCTACCCCAACAAACAGATCACCACGGGCGAGGGAGGAATGATCGTCACGTCGGACGCCGAGCTCGCGCAGATGTGCCGCTCGCTTCGCAACCAGGGGCGCGACGGCGGGGGCGGATGGCTCGCCCATCCACGCCTGGGCTATAACTACCGGCTCAGCGACATCAACGCCGCCCTTGGCCTGGCGCAGTTGAAGCGAATCGAAGAGATCATCGCCGCGCGAAGCCGCGTGTATCAGTGGTACCGCCATCGCCTGGCGGGGGAGCGCCGGGTGTGGCTTCAGACGTCGGATCCACGCGTTGAACCGAGCTGGTTCGTGTTTGTGATTCGGCTGGACGATCCCTATTCCCAGACCCAGCGCGATGGAATTCTCGCGGCGCTCAGCGAGCGTGGCATCGGGTGCAGCAACTACTTTACGCCGATTCACCTTCAGCCTTACTTCGTAGAGAAATACGGTCATCGGCCAGGCGATTTCCCCGTCTGCGAGGCGCTGGCGGCGCGAACCGTCGCTCTGCCCTTTCACCACGAGCTGTCCGAGTCGGACGTGGACCGGATCTGCGATGAACTGTGCCGACTCCTGTGACCGTCCGCGGTCGAACGTTACAGCCGTGGAAGCGGCCGCGTGCCGGCGGCCGCGCCGCGTGAGGCGTCCGCCGACATGGGCTCGAACTTCGACCTTCGCGTGTTTCCTTCAGGCTCATGTTGCCCTCCTGGCCCCGGCCGCGGCGCAGCCGGAAACCCCGCTGGAAACGATCGAATCGAATTCCTCGTTACCAGTGAGCGACGAAGAGTTTCGCTTCGTGCTGGACGAGCCGACTACCGCCACCGTAGACGGTCTGATCGCCCTGCTGGGTTCGCCGAGCTACACGGAGCGGGAACAGGCCTCGCAGCGGCTGGCAGAGCTGGGCGTGGTAGCGATGGCCCGCCTGCGGGACGATTATCTTGCGACGGATTCCCTGGAGGTCCGCCTGCGAATCGAGCGCTTGGTGTACGACCTGTACATGGATCTGCACGTCTTCGGCCGCAACGGCTTTCTGGGCATCCAGCAGGACGTTCGACCGGTTACACACACCGATGATTCGCGTGTTCCTCCCGGCGGCGCCGGCGTACGCATCACGCGCGTCATCGCCGACACCGCGGCGGCGCGCGCGTACCTGCGGGAAGGGGACATCATCTGCGAGATCGACGGCCAGCCGATCCCGGACGCGGCCCGAGACCCGAACTTCGGATTCGGTGAGGCGATTCGTGTGCGCGGTCCGGGTGCGGAGGTCGAGCTGACCGTGATTCGGGCCGAATCGACGCGGAAAATCAGTGCTGTTCTCGGGAGGCGTCCGCGGGAGTACTATCGTTCGCATCCCGTACTTGGCCCGATGCTCGTCGATGCCCTCAACGAATTCCCCCGCTGGTGGGACCACCATTTTCGAAGAGCAATCCCGCCGGAAGGTGATTCGCATTGATTCTGCCACACGTGGGAATCCTGCGCACCGCTTTCATGATCGTGGTCGGTAGCGTTCTGGCTTTCGAAGGCGAGAGCGTGTCGGCCCAGAACGCCGAATCGGCACGGCCCGCCGCCGACGTGAGCCATGAAGAGTTCCTTCTTCCCCTGGACGCCACAACGGCGGTCGAAGTCGCGGCGCTCATCCGACAGCTCGGTTCGCCGGATTACGAGAAGCGGGAGCTGGCCTCCAACCGGCTGACCGAGATCGGGGCCGCGGCGTTGGCCCTGTTGCGTGACGCCTACCGGCAGACAGAAGACCTCGAGGTTCGGCTGCGTATCGAGCTGATCGTTCACGAGGTGTACCTGAACCGTCACGTTTTCTCCAAGATCGGGTATCTCGGTATTCGTCGCGGCGAGAAGTTCCCCACGCCGGCCACCGACCCTCGCATCCCGGCCGGGCACATCGGCGTTGTGATCGAGCAGGTCACGCCGGATACCGCGGCCGCCCGCGCCGGGCTGATGGAACAGGACGTGGTGCTGGCGTTGGACGGCACGCCGCTGGGTAAAGCGGATTCCGACGGGTTCCAGGCGTTTGGGGTGCTTGCCCAGGCCATCCGCGAACGTGGCGCCGGCGGAAAGATCAAGCTGACGGTTCTACGTGGAACGCAGGTGATGGAGGTCTCGGTAACGCTGGGACAACTCCCCCGGAACGGTCGAAACTTCAGCATCATGGGAATTCGCGACGAGTACAACCGGGCGTACGCCAACTTTCTCCGCTGGTGGGAATTCCATTTCCTGTTGCCCTCTACGAGAGCGGCGGCGCCCGGGGATTGATCGGCGGCGGTCCGCACGAGCTCCGCTGCCCGCAGCCAGGTCAGCCAGCGACGTGGGCGTCAGTGCTCCTTGCCCTGGTACTCGCGGTTGTCGGTCTTGACGCGAATTCGGTCGCCGTTCTTGATGAACAGCGGAACCATCACCAGGGCGCCGCTGGTGAGCCGAGCTTCCTTGTACACGGTCGATCCGCCGCCGCCGTGCTGAGGAGGGGCGGTGTCTACGACCTCCAGAACCACCACGGGCGGCAGCGTCAGCAGAATCGGCTCCCCATCGATCGTCTGAAGGGCGTACGTCTCCTGCTCGACGAGCCACGGCTCCGCGCCACCCACGTGCTGTGGGGAGAGAGCGATCTGATCGAAGGACTCCGTGTCCATGAAGATGCGCTGGTCCCGATCGGCGTAGAGATACTGGACCTTCCTTACGGCCGTGGGCACCTCATCCAGTTTTCCGAGTTCGTCCAGCGTGCGTTCCCCGACGTTGCCGGTGCTCACCGAACGGAGTTTGACGTGGACGGTGGGCTTCTGCTTGCCCTTCTGAATCTGATGGAAATCCAGCACGGTGAAGAGATGTCCTTCGTGTCGGAGAACCATCCCACGGTGCAGGTTGGTCGTTTGCGACATGGCCAGCCTCCCATAGAGGTCGGGCGATTCGCAAGGGTTCGCGCCGCTGATGGACCGCGCACACGAGCCGTTCAACTGCCATCGGCGGGCTACGTCGCGCCGGCGGCACGCCGGACGCCGCAGTGCGACGTTATCCGATCCGGTATCCCATAACCACCGGAATCCCACCCGGAAGCACGGTCGGAGGAGGAGTCACCGTGACGGCCAGTTCGACGACCGCAGGATTGTCCTCCGCCTTGCGAGCCTGCACGCAGACGTTCTCCTCGGCCTGCTCACCTTCGAACGAAACCCAATGCCGGATGTGTTGATTCACCACCGGAACCACCTGCTCGGGGGCCAGTCCGGCCAGGTGCCGCTTCAGCGAAAAGAGCAACGCCGAAAGTCGGCCGGCAAAGAGCTGATACGGGATGCTGACCTCGAGCAGGGCGTTGTGTTCCGCGCGATCCGGCCGAGCCGCGGTCAGTCCGTTCCAGACGAGCACGTCCTCGTGGTCGCGAACAGCTACCACGGCGTTGACTCCCGCGACGCCGAGTTCGTCGATCTTGGCCTGGACAAGCTGCGTGTCGGCAGGGCCGAACGTCTTGTCGCCCTTCTTGCCACCTTGAACCTGCTTGAATCCTTCGAGCCGACCGTGGACATAGCCGGCCATGGCGGTAGGCCAGCCGTTCTTGGCTACGCTCTGGGCGATCGTGCATCCGGCGGCCAGGGCTCCACTTCCCCAGACAAGGTCCTTCTCGGTCATGCACGGTTCCTGGTAGTGAAAGGCAAGGTCGTCGCCTCCGTCGCGGGCGTACGGTCGCCGCAGGAGGCATCGGCCGAACACGACGCCCAGCGCCCGGGCGTACGGCTGCTGGCGAAGCGTCTTCCATTTGGCAAACTGCCATTGATCGAAGAGGTTGAGAATCGGTGGAAGCGTCGCCATCTGGAATGCGTGCTTTACGCCGAAGAATTCCGGAGACACGCCGGCCAGCACGACGGCCGGGAGACTGGCGCCATGCTGGGCGAACTCGTCCAGAGCTTCAAGGTCAGGGGCCGTGTTGCTGAATTGAGACTCGATGAGCACAACGTGCGGGGCTTCGGCGTCGCTGTCGAAGATCGGGTCGATCACCAGTGAATTGAAGCGCGCCAACAACTCCTCCTCGCGGGCGTGAAGCACGCTCAACCGAAGGCCTTTGCGAAACTCCATTCGAGAAACCAGAAACGCGAGAGCCCGCCAAGCCGACTCGAGGGCTTGAACCTGGGGAGCGTGAAGAACCACTGTGAGCCAGGCCGCCAGCCGGCGATCCGCCTCGGCCATTGACCGGCGCACGGCAGAGGCTTCCTCCGCGGGAATGGCGCGACCGCCACCGGCCGCCGCGGCCACTACCGCTCCGATTGGTGACCGGGGCGCCGGGCCTGCCGGGGCCACCTCGTCTCCAACGTCGATCTGACTGAGAAGGCTGTCGACCGCCGTTGAGTCCGCCGGTGCGGCCGCCGGAGACCACTTCAAGGCCTCCACGAGCCAGGCGAATGCGGGGTCGGCCGCAGCCCGACTCACGTGGCCGGCGAGGGCGTCGGCGCTCAGCTTACCCCGTAGCCGTTCGGCGAGTTTTTCGCGCAGGTCCAGGAGTGCCTTCGCAGGAACAAGCCGCGAGGCAATCGCTCCAGGCTCCAGGTCCCTCAAGGAGCCAAAAGTCAACTGGGCTTCTGTGAGCACGTTGCCGGTGGCCACGGGGTCGGTAAACGTGAACCGGAGCGTGGGCCTCGCCACGGCCATCACCTCGTCGAACGTGTCGGCAGTGACGTTCACGACGCCCGCGGCCAGCGGACCGGCGACGTTCGCTTCCTTTGATCCCGCGAGATCGGCGACGAAGAGGAGGTGATACGGTTCCTCGCCGGTCACCTTCAAACCGCTCGGAACGTTGTCGCGTACGTCGATATCCGGTGGTTGGGGTCCCTCGGCCACGGTTTGATCTCCCTTAGGGCTCGGCCAGCCGGCCGATCAAGCGATGATGATCTGTCCTGCACGGAGCACCGCGCAGATGATACGCGCAGCCTATCGGCGATTACGCCGCCGTGCAACCGCTGGTCTCGTCCACCCGCGCCAGCCCGTCGTGCCCCGCCACGTCGCCGGCCGGGAGCTATCGCCCCTTGGGCGCCGTGCGTCGGACCCAGCCGTCGATCATGGATCGAAGGGCGTACTCCGACGTGGCGCTTCCCGTGCCGCCTAGGGCGCGCTCCACGACGGTGGCCGCCACCGCGCCCTCCGGGCCGGCGGCGAGCCCGGCGCGTGCAAAGCGGGCATCGAGGGCGTATCCGCTGGCCCGAGCGAGCTCCCGGATGTTGTACAGCACGGCGCCGCACTGATAGGGATCGTAGTGAAAGGCATGGGTCAGGAAGTCTTTCACCTTTGCTTCGACCAACGAGTCCATCTCACATCCTCCTGTTGAATTCCACTGGCCACGGCCGTTTCCACGCACCCGTGACGCGAAACGATCAATCTCCGATCTCCACCGTCTGACAACCCAACGCTATTGGATCCGACCCGCCGCAGGCCTCGACCACCTTGTCGTCCTGCCTGGCAGCGGGAAGGTTGTCGATGAAAACAGTGCCGCTGGCCTTTGTCACTACGCCGGGGCCATGCGGCGGAATCGGCACAGGGATAGGGCAAACGTGCATGTCGGCCATCCCGGCGACGGCGGAGAAAGCAGCGCTGGCCGCGGCCGCCGCGGCGGCCTTGATGGCCTGCGTGTAGGCCGTGTTGGCGGCCGGTTGACCTCCGGGCACGGCCGAAGCGGTCGACCAGGTCGCAGTGAGCGCCGTGTTGGTTGCCGTCAGGGTTGCGTAAGCACCGGTCGTCGCGCCCGGCGCAGAAGGGTTTCCCTCGGACGCGGCCTTGGCTGCCGATTGCGTAGCATCGGCCTGAATCTGCACCAGTGTCGGTGTGGCATCGGCGGGCGTGAGGACGGGCTTTTTCATAAGCTGGTCCATCTTGTCGCTGGCACCTTCCAACCCATCGCCCACGCCGGCCGGAAGCGCCCGCCAGGCGGGCATGAAACCGATCATGACCGTCGTGCTTCCGGGACCCGGAGTGAGCGGCGGCCCGTGGGATGTCATATCTGCAACTCTGGCGGCCGGTGGCATGGTGAAGTCCTTTCGCACTTCCTACATCGGCTTGGCAAACTTGAAGCCTCGGCCCGGATCGGTGTAGAGAATCGTGGGCTCCAGTCCGGGGCGGAAGAGAACGTCTGCCGGCAACTGGATGACCGCGTCCGGGTCGGCGAGAGCCCGAACTCTTCCGCCCGAATCGATGAAATACCATTGCGGGGCCTTGGGATTCGTCCTCACCAGAGCAAATGGCTCTCCGCTGTCATTGAGCCGAAGTACCGTGTGATCGATATCTGTAGGTTTGTCCCAGGCCACCTGAGTCGGATCCAGTTGGCCGAACTTATCCGGCGCCGCAAAGACCCAACGGTGCAGAACGTAACGGGTACTTCCTCGTTCTCCTGTATCCACCAGAACGGCTCCGAAAACGTCGTCCGCTGCGGAGAGCACACAGTCCGAGGCCACGAACCGGCCCGTCCACCGGCACAGGTCATTCACCTCCCCGGGTCGGCGTGAAGCCGACCAGGCAGCCTGTCGAAGCTCCAGCCCCTGCTCGGCGCGTCTCAGAAAAAACGAGAACCGATCGAGCTGCGCCGTATAGGCGCTCTTCGCCCAGCGCGGGGCCGCACCTGGAAAGTCCATTGAATGCTCTAGAGAGGTCTTACCGGTCGGTGATATGCGAACCATGTGCAAACGGCCGTCTCGGCCCTCAATACCCTCTTCGTACAATAGAACATCCGCACCGGGAATACTCTCCCCCTTTCCCAGCGGATTCTCGAACAGCGGTGGAATGAGGCGTAAGCCTTCCGCTGCCAGTTTCATCGCCTGCTTGCCGCTTGCCTCGGCGCCAACCTGAGCTACGAACTGGAGCTCCGAGCCTTCGATCCAGGCTACCCATTGGACCATCGGGGCGGCGTTCGGCGGCACGGAAACGCAGGGCTGCACAACGTCGAGTACGTCGGCAAGATACGTCGCGGTACGGACCTGCGGCTTTCCGCCCGTGGCCATCTTCGCAAGCCACAGCTCGTATTTTGGCTTGGCCCCCTCGATTCTGTTGACCCACGCGCCATAAAAGACGGCTCCCAGGGAGCCTTCACTCCCAACAACCTGAAGGCTCCGCGGATTGGCAGGCCGAAGGGTCAGCTTGACCGGGGGCGACAAGACTTCCTGGGCCCCATCCCACTCATAATGGGCCCGCAGCTCGTATTCACCGGGCCTGGGGAATTCGAACACGTCGGAAAGCAGGAAATCGGCGCCGCGGGACTGTCCCGCAGGAAGGCGGAATCCCCCCGCGGGCATTCCGCCCTTTTTCCGGGCCGCAAATACAGTGGTTTCCCCCGAAGCGAGGTCGGTCACCCGAAGGTTCGCAGCCCCCACCTGATTTTGCGGGTTCACGTTGGTCAGAGCGGCGCCGCTCTCGTTCCGAATCTGCACGTGGCATACGGTCGACTGTTGAAACAGCAACGAAGTTTCCTCGAGCGACAAAGTGGCGGTTACGGCCATTCGTTCGTCCTTTTCTACATGCTCGCCGGTCTGGTCGTCCACCAGCAGCGCCGAGGCGCCAATGAGGAACGTCGCAACGCCGAAAAAGAACGTGGCAGCGCGGCGGCTCGGCCAATTCACGCCGGGCCCAGGTCTAGACTCCATCCGTGTTGACGCTGCCGTCACTTTTGACCCCGCCCTTCGTGATCCAGCCGCGCAAGGCCAGCGAACAACGCCCGCAGTATTCACCGTAACATCCACGGTAGCTCATCACGCAAACGCAATCCGCAATCGCTTGATGCGAATCGGCACGAACGCCTCCCGTCGTACTCTCATCCGGCGCATGGGGACGGACGAGCGTGTGCCCAAGCTCATGTATCGTGTTCGCCGTCGTGGTGTAGAACATCCCGTCGCTGCGGTAGACACCGTCCGTGTACCAGAGGCAGCATGTCCTCGCCCCCGGCCCTGCATCGCCGCTGGTGACGATGTTTCCCAAGCTGAGAAATTCCCACGTGTCGCCCTGAGGCATCTGAATAATCGTCAGCCCGGGCAGGACCCCGCCCCCTGCAAAATGTCCCATGAACGCGGCGAGACCATGGTTGTAGATCGCGCGATTGATCTCCGCGTAGTGGCCCGCGGCGCTGCTGAGTGCGGGAAAGCCCGCGCCGCGCTTCGTGTTGTAGTCATCCGGATGGCGAACGTTGAATGTCCACGGCGTCGTGACCTTGTCGGCGTCTCCGGCATCCGCATCCGGATCGAGAATCAGCGCATTCCAATTGACTTTGACCGAAACCTCACCGCTGTCCTTGCAGGCTTTGCGCGCCGCGGCTAGCGCGGCAACGTACTCTCCGCGCGTCATGGCCTCCGGTTTCCGCTCACAATCGGCAAGAAACTCGCAATAGCAACGACGGTACTGCTCTGCAAGTCCAATGAAACTGTGATTCACAGGCCGGTACCGCTCGTTGAAGCTGGCGCCCAAAGTGCGAGGATTACGGCTGCAGACGGCCTCTTTGTTTCCCTCCTCGCTGATGTCGATGTTTCCCACGCCGCTCGCAAAGTCGTGATTGGTCCAGGCCTGATCAAAGGCACTCGGCGCCAGGCCGGGGAACGCGTCCTCCCACAAGTCCTGGACGTTGGTGCCCACGTCGGCCTTCGCAGGAACCTTGGCCTGTACGTACCGGTTCAGCCGGATATTGCGCCAGACCACGAGTGTTCCCGTTTCGACGACCGGACCGTCCGGATCGTCCCCGGCGAATTCCAGCGTCTCGGGCCCTATGTAGGCACGGATCTTGTAGCGGTCCCCGCCGCACTGGGACGGGGTAAAGACGACACACGCATTCCCCTTCTCATTTGTTTTCGCGGAGACCGCGTGGGCGTGCCGGACCACCTTCTTCCCGTCATCCGTGGACTCCTCGACCGGCTTGACTGCCTGGGCTGGCAACATCCCTCCATAATCCGTATGCTGATCGTCACGCAGCGTGTGCATGCCTTCCCGCTTCGTCTTGATCTCAAAAACGCCCGGTACGGCGCCGGCCCCGGCCCCTTCCCCTTCGACGGGGATTCGCCGCTTGCCACCGTAATCCCTGTCCACGTTGTCCTTCTGGGGATCGCTCTCGTCGACCGCTGCCTGACCCGCCAGGGCATCGTCGAGAAACTTCTTCGGCCCTCGGCTTGCTATCTCGTACGGGCCCGCATCCGTGCTCCAGTCGAGCGAGTAGTCCATGACCGTTTCACGCAGGTCCGGAGCCCGTAGGGGGTCCCCGGCTTTCAGCTCGTCTGGCTTGACCAGTTGAAAGTAAACGGACACGCCCTCCGCAGGTGCCCGACTTCCGTCGAGTTTCACGCGCTCCACATGGGCCACAAGTGGAATCTTTCCGAGCAGGGGGTTGTCCGCCCAGTATGCTTTCTCCACCTCGTGGCGCGGACTATTGATGGACCACGCATAGTTCTTGTTGGACGTGGGCTTCGGCACCCACTCCGAGCCCTTGTTCTCCCATTGGTTCTTGGTCTGGCGGCGATCGGTATACCTCGGAAATGTGTAAGCATAGCCGCCCGGAAGGCGGATCATGGCGACCTCGCCCGGCTTGCCGGGAATCTCCGGAGCCCCGCCTTCCCCGGGACGCGGCGGCGTAGACGGCATCGGCACACGACCGTCGAGAATCTGCCCACTGGTTGGCAGGCTGCCTTTGACGACGGCGACCACGTTGTTTCGGACTTCCTGCTTCAGGATCGCCAGCAGCTCCGGATTCGTCGGCGCAGGTTTCGGCTTCCTGGTGTGTACGCGCCGGTAATATTCCCAGACTTTCTTACAGTCCACGCTTCGTCGGCTGTGTCCTAAGGGCGTGTAGAAGTAACCCAACACCTGTAGGCGCTGCTGTACGCCAGGGCTCTTGTGCAGTTCTCCGGAGCCGACGGGCTCGAAGAGGGCATCGAGGTCCCCCAGCTCCAGGGTGATGGTGTACACGGGCTTGACGACCAGCGTGTTGATGTGCTTCTTCGAGTCGTCGTCGAGGGCCACGTGGCCGACGTCGATCCACCCCGGCGAGCGATACTTTCCCGGCGGGGCCTTCTTCTCGTAACGCGGGATCCAGACGAAGGGGTTCTTGTCTTCGTCGGAGAAGATGTAGTTGTAGCCGTCGTTTGTCTCGTATTTGCAGCCCGTGTGATCGCGGAGGTAGAAGTTGACCTCTGAAGGCTTGCCGGTTCCCCAGTTGAAGTTGGTAATGTCCTGCCACGTGATCTTCTTACCGGGCTTGGACACCGTGGCCGCGATGCTGGCCAGGGACTCTCCCTTCTTGTAGTTGTACTTGTCGTACGCCTCGCCGTCCTGGGCGTTGCGCGGCTTGCTGAGCCAGTCGCCGACGGCATAGGGGCTCGCAGGTGTTGTTACGATCGCCACACTCGAACTCCGACTCTCGATTACGCTCCGCGCAGAGCGCGCGGGTCGCCGCCAAACTGACGGCCAAGTTTACTTCGCAGTGAGGCGGGCCAGATAGATTCGATTCGCATCCACAAACCCGCCATGTCCCTTAAACTTTTCTGTGTTGTCCGCGACACCCGTGCTGCTTTGAGCACTCCGGTACTTGATGCCAACCCGTTTGTCACCTGACGTCACCCACTCAAGAAAGATCACGCTATGTCCTCCCTGACCGCGCCACAACTGGCAAAAATCACCCTTCTGCGCCTCGTCCGCAGAGACTTCCGCGGCCACCCCAAGTTGCACGAGCGCACCCGCGCAGCCCTTGGAGCCGCTTCCGTCCCAGCAGTACCATTTTTTGTAGAATTCCGAACCAGCCTTC
>Ga0214472_10008418_pt1 | contig 10770 bp, 15 predicted proteins | sample RVTome_6_FD_207662 | JGI IMG/M metagenome (GOLD analysis project Ga0214472, IMG submission 207662) | Soil microbial communities from uranium-contaminated site in the Upper Colorado River Basin, Wyoming, United States - RVT140D175 | ecosystem: Environmental > Terrestrial > Soil > Contaminated >...
CCATTTATGATTTCCTCAGTAGGTCAACAACATCAGAATAGAGTACATACTCACCATCAGGAACACTCTCCATGAACGCATCTTCCCCGTGTTGGCCGTGAAATCCCATATCGAACCGTTTGAGTTCCTCATAATCCTCTCGACCCAGGAAAACATCGAACCCATTTTTCGTGGAAGAGTGATTAAACTTCTGCACAACAGCGCTAGATAGATCCATATCGTAGTGGTTTGCCACATTCACTGCACAAATTACAACATCGGCAAGTTCCTCAGCCAAGTGCTGCAATCCAACCCTACTTCCACGTAACCCAAGGCGCTCTCGCTCAAGCTTTTTGATAATGTTCTGAGCTTCCCCTACTTCGCCGCCTAGTTCGTTTCCTCGATATGATGCATCGATCAGGTTATTTGGATCCCACACCTCATTCCTTTTGCCGGAAACAAACTGGAGTTCTCGAATTGTGATTGATTTCCCGACTGACATAAAGATAACCTGCTGGTTTAGGTTTGGGGTCGGCTTAGCTCTACTCTTTTTAGTTTGGGCGGTCATTACATTCCGATATAATCAGGGCTACAATCGAAGCAGACGCAGTTACCTGAATCTTCTTCAACCCCTTCCCACCAACCACAATCGGTGCAGCAAAATACCAAGCTGTCTAGTTCTTCCGTGAATTGTTTGTTGTCCTGAAGCTTTTCCGGAAGTTCTAGAGTAGCCAGTGACTCTAAAAGAGTTTGCGATGTATGCTGCAAATTATTGGCTACTTTTTTAGCTTGCTCAAGTATGTCGGCAGATTCCGTCATTTATTGGTATCCTTTAGTTCTCATACAGGTTATTGAACGAGCTAATGACTTTTTTGGAGGCCCAAGCTAAATATCCTCGACGCAACAAATTATAGGCGATGCACTTTTGGTTTTCCCATTTGTACTGGTAATAGGCGTAAATGTGCATGCAAGGAACGAGTTTTTGAGCCCCGAAATCATCTTCGACTTCTTTGTCACAACTACCCGTCATCTTATCGATACCCTTTGAGATCTGCATATCGTTGGTCGATATACCCTGCTATTTTCGGAGCCCGTTCGTACAGCTTTGCGCGACCAGTTCCTATACCAGCTTGCGGCCAAACAACTGTTCCACCACGCTGAAGAAATCCCTCAAGCCGATCAAATTCCACGTCTATCCGAGGTTTTACCACCATGAAATCATCGTCACAAAAGTAAGCTCCTAAGTCCGTAGCAGGCCGCCACTTAGTGGGTATCCCGACCGCGTTAAGGCAGCCTCGCATTTGCTTCGCTTGGCCACCATAGCCAGCACGCGCCATATTATCGCCAAACACAAACAATTTGTCAATGTTCTGCATAAGCATTTTTCGTGAAATATATGCACAATGTTCAAGCATGATTAACCCCACTATCACTTCTGTTGGATTTCAAACCTGACTTGCATGAGCAAAGCACCCAACTTGTTCTGACCCTGCCAAGTTCCATCGGATTGCGGCACGCAGCCCCAATAATAGTCTCCCCAATTGTTACCCTCTCTCAAATACACCTCCCCTGTGGCAATCAGGTTGGCAGCTAGTTCAGGATTTTTGGATAAACTGAATTTCTGGCGAACAGCCCAAGCCATTATGTCATCACGAACAACTGACCAGTCTGATCTGATATTTTTTAAATTTCTTCCCATCCATTTAGCCCTAGCAGGCGTTGCAACCGCCGCAACCCTGAATCTAAACTTTTGATCGTGAGACTTCATCGCTTGATAAAAATGCTCTACAGACGGGTAAGTCACGCCCATCAACTCAATTGAGCAAGGGTGGAAATTAGACAAGAACCGATGCTCACCCTTAAACATACAGATTTCTGTCATCTCCACACCTTCTTGATTTTTTGAGCAACACCCGGCTTTGTTCCACGTCGTGTATGGCGGGCACAGTACATTCCTCCAGCGAAGGTATCACACCCACAGTAAGTTATGTTTGTTACACCCGAACTAGGCCACCGGCACTGACCTTCCTTATGATCAAAAATCTCTACGCAAAGGAAGTTATGTTCAGTGTCCGCATAATCGTCCGGTTGTGCATAGCTAGCACCAAGATCAACCTTAAACTCGACTTCCACTCCCGGATTAGGCTTGATTTTCGGATCTTTAATCATTGGTACTGTTGGTTCATCGACCTGAGCAGCTACACTTGCGCAGCTTATTGTTTCTTTTTGTAAAGTAGGTGCTTTAGTTTCAGTTTCCTCTTTAGCCTGTGTAAACCTAAGGCTAGTATTCAGTGTAGGGTGTTTTACATTCTTCGAATTCTGAGAACTGAGGGTACACGGCGACAACAAAGCAGCGTGGCGATGAAACATGCCTATAACAGAGTTACGTGATGGTTTCCAACTCAAACGAGCAGCTATTACAGAAGCGGACGCGCCGGGTTCCCATACAGATTTTATCTCCTTAATCCTGCGTTTTGTCCTATTGGTGGCTGTACTCATTACTTCTTTATCCAGTTTTCGGTTCCGTCAACATACTGACGCCAAGGCACCCACACAAAGCCGTTTTCTGCTTTTACGTAAAAACCCCACTCTCGATAGGGCTTGCTCATCCAAACTATTGTTACAATCTTTCCTTCACCGAAAAAATACCATGCAAGAGATGTCAGCCAAGGGGCTCGCCAATAGTCTACAAAGTTCTCACCTATCAACAAATGCTCGGAAAATATCTCCCATTTATTTAAAGCAGCTTCGAAAACAGAACCAGTAACACGATGGACATGGGTAGCCTTGCGAAAATGCCACTTGCCCTGCTCTACCTTTTGTTGGTGGATTTGCTTGTGGCCTACAGTTTCGTTATATGCCACTAACGGAAAAGTCCAGAAATCCCACGGATGGTCATGTGGGTCATCATCAGCATCCCCGCGAGTGAACACGTGCAAAGCTAGACGCTTGGAAAAGCTAAACCTGTACTTGGTTACGTACAAACTTCGACCGCTGTCATCGGCCTCGTCTTTTCCATAAATCTCAGACTTTTTTACCAGACCGAAAAATACAAAGCTCTCGTCACCGCTCATGAAGATTTTCCAAAATAGAGGGCATACTGAGTTTTAGCCGTGTTGAAATTGACACCGGAACTAACCAGCGCCTGAATTGCAAGATGCTTAGGCATGTTCGGATTGTTCGCAAAAAACATCTTGCAAACCAAAACTGGATTGTCTATTGTAGACTGTGCCGGAGATACTTTCCTCGCGTGGCGGTACGCATTAGCCTTTTCAGGCACCTTGAAAACTGGATCAGGCAGCGGTAACGCGAATTTCACAGGCGATTTTTCGCTGTCCGGTTTTAGCGAAACCTCACCCGACGCCTTCTCCTGCACCTCCCCCTGTGGCAAATCAGGTGTCTCAATAGCCTCTACTGGTGCATTTGCCAAGAAGAATTTGCCAGTGGCGTCGTCTGACTGAATTACCGGGTTGGCAATCTTCAGCCTGCGAGCGCCGCGTGCAGCATTGCTCTTTGTAGAGTACAGTTTCATGGTGGGTGCCCTGTTAGCTGTTTTAGGAGTACAGCCCCTAACTATACGCTGCACGGTTGTTTTGTCAAATAGTTTGTTTAGGATAAGGCTAATGGCCCGTTGCTCAAAATGATTGTTAAATTTCTGCGGGCAAAAGGATGTTTATGATGATCTACCACTTGACTTAGCCTGTGTTCTTTGGCAGTCTGGCCGCTAACGTTGAGCTTGTTTTAAGGACTGCAACATAACCATGTCATTCGTGCTCCCTGACAGCGCATTTGGTATTACGGCCACCCGGTTCAATGTGGATTTGATTCCCATTGACTTGCCGCACCGTGATGCTCTTATTGCTGCCAATGAATTTAACGAGCACAGGTTTAACAAGCTTACAGCCAAGCAGAGAGTTTTTGTCACCGAATACCTTTCAGCCGGTTTCGACGCGCAACTTGCAGCCATTCGCACACCGGGCCTGCTCTCAGGTGATTTTGCAACTGCTGAAGATTTCCAAAAGGAAGCTCGTAGGGTAGGCAACAGGCTGCTCAAGAAGCAGTTTATAGCTGAGGCTATCGACAAAGCTCTGGCCTACCACACAGAATCTAAACGAATCCGCATCGAAGATCTAATTGAAGAGCTGGGTATCATCGCAAAGTTTAATTCCGATGATTTCCTTGAACGGGATGAGCATGGACATGTTCTTGATGTAAAGTTGCCGGAAAAAGGTGACCCCCGTTTCAAAGCTCTCTCTGAGGTCACCGTGGAGACCTATACTGAGGGTCGAGGCGAAAACGCGCAGCAGGTAAAGCGTGTAAAGTACAAGGCTTACAGCAAGCTAGATGCAGTCGAAAAGCTCCTGAAAATTGCAGCTGCCAGCAGTGACGGTAAGATTAGCCCGGAAGCTGCTAGGGACGTTAAGTCTGAGCAGTCCGTCCAAAATATCGTGTTCCAGGTAGTCAACAGCGGTGTCCATGTGCCTAAGCCGGGTGAAGAGCACTTGGTAATCGAGCACGATGCAGCAGCCGGTGGTGATCTGAAAACTTCCCAGCCACGAGAACTTGCTCATGTCGTCGGAACCGATCAAGCTTTCCTGTTTGACGCTGGCGCAGGAAAGAAAATGCTGGACGGGATGACAGTAGAGTCCATCTTCCCTGATAAGGAAGAGTAATTAAAAGCCACGTTTGCTTGACGTTAGCCGCGTCAAGCACTTTGGATAGTTCTTGAGCCTGTGTGCCTAGCAACTGTCAACGCGGCAAGAGTGGAACAGGGTTCATTGTTTTGGCCGACAGTGGACCCCCACTCTCTTAAATTATAGGTCAACAGTGCCAACAGGAAAGAAATCCCATGGTTGAGACTATTTGTGCCCCAGCATGCGAAGATCAAGTAGCTCAGTCACTTCCTGGAGTGATCCCCCCCTGTGCTCCCGCATGTGCGCCGGTAGAGATTGTAGACGCAGACCCTCCCGAAACTATCGAGGGAGCCGTTACAAGAACGGTTGCCACAGGGGCGGGCAGTGTTGCGGCTGGCGCGGCGAGCGTCACCATTGTGAATGTCGGAGAGGCCGCAGGCACCGTTCTCGGTGCAGCAATAGAGCAGACCGAACACCTGACACTCAATGCCTATTTTGATCCTGCCCTGAACCAGTTTGTTAGACTCCCGGAGATTGCATATGATGGCACCGGCACGGAATTGAGCATTACTCGTCAGGCGTAATTATCCTTGACGAGCGGGGCATAACTCTAGCATAACCGGAACAAGGAATTAAGATGGCTAAAATGAGGAAACTAGCAACGGTTACGTTTGGCGTAATCTCGTCTGACATAGTGTTCTTTTTCGCACTTGCGGTATTGATCATTTCTATCTAGCAAGGAAGTCCTGCCCCGTGCCAAATCTGGACCCGACATCATCTCAGATTATCTTGACTGCCGTGGTTATCGGCATTGTAATTGGTATGTATTTAATTTCTCGTGGTAAGTAGCATACATGTTTAATTTTAGGGGATTCGCCAGACGGAACGTTAGGGTTCTTCAGGCTGTTGCGGCGATAGCTGCTATAGTTACTGCCACCTATACGGTGATTTTGCGAGATTATGTTGCGGCCTTAACTGTGCCGCCACCGATGATAGAAACCGTTCACGTTGCGGTAACTAACCGACACTACGGCATAACTCAGTTTATCCGGTCCGGTGGCGGTGCTTGGTCTGACGGTGTAGACTTGCGTAAGTATCCCTCTGTGGAGGAGTGGAACACAGGGGTCAGTGGTGTAGCTGGTGTGATGTTTAAGCGTAATCATAGCCAGTGCGATTTGACAGCATTCACCGCTAGGTTAGTGGACTCGTTTAACTTGGCTATTCAGCTGGTAAGGATAGATATTACAGATCTGTACATTCCGACAGGCAGCAACGTTATTTTAGTCCCATTCACCGTTCCAAAAGACATACTATTGGGGGAGTATGAGATTTCTGCTAATATTTCATACAATTGCAAGGGCGAAGAATTTGTATCTAGTTTTCCTCAACCTGTGCTGATTGTGAAAGGATAGCAAATGGACGTCGGGTACACCATCCTCTTGTGTACTACGCTTCTTGCACTGAATGGCGATACTATTACGTGCGATGGTATTGCTATGCGGATTCTCGGTGACGAACGACCCCTTACCTCTAAAATAGAGGCTCCAAGAACGAGCAAAGCTAGGTGTCTTGCCGAGGCTAAGCTCGGTGCTGCTGCGCAAGCTCGGCTCTCTCAACTTCTTTCCGAAGCTACGAGTATAGAAGACTCCGGTGTGCGTGATGCCGGGGCTAGGCCCCTAGTCAGGGTTAGACTAGCCGATGGTCGATCGGCAGGATCTGTTCTTATTTCTGAGGGTCTAGCAGGAGTCAGAACATTAACCTATGTGCCGCAATGGTGCAAATAACTGCTAGGGGACTTTACCATGGCCGAAAAAAAGACGGACAAAGAGTCCGCCAAGTTTCGAGAATTCGCAGGCGTACTTACTGCATTCCTAGTGGTGCTCTCTTACGTGGGAATAGGCTACGCGACAGCAATTGTTCAAGCCATCTTTGGTATAAGCCTAGCTTTGCCCGATGACTGGCGCAGTGCAATGCTGTCTTTGGCATCCGCCGCCCTCGGATACTTGATTGGCAAGCAGTTGACCGCCGAAGCTCCGTCTCTTGCCGCGAAAAAGCTGGAGCCGCATTACACCGAGGAGGATTTCCAGACGGCTTTGCGGGCTAAAACTGTGCCTTGTCCTATTTGCGGAAATTTAGTTGACGAGCGGCTAGTTACTAGCTATGGTCAGGGTTCTGGACATAACCACGAACCGGGCGTCATGCCGTAAACAAAAGCAGGGTAAGATATGAAAGAAAAAATTGAAGAGACTCTCGCTGGCTTGAATTCAAAGCAAAAAGAGTATGTCCAATTGCACGCCACAAAAGTGAAAGAGGCAAGAACAATTGAGAACGAACTTAACCAGATTCAGGGTGCGATTACTGTAGCTCAAGCGCTGTTACGTGCTGTTGTTGACGCTGAAAAAGCTGTCGAAGAATCGGCCCCCGGTGACAGCGTAGTTGTGGATGAAAAGGACTAACCTGATGCACAGCATTAATCCTTTTAAATTCCGACCAAGCCACATGGATGATATTGACTGGGACGATAACTGGCTGTCCAACTCGCTAGCGTTCTTCAGCATGCTTATTGCGCCCAACCTTTGCGAAAAACCGGGTACGTGGGCTGTACGGCTTACAGAGTGGATGTGGACTAGCTGTTCGTGCTGTCTGTATTTCCGTGGGATTTTCACAGGACTTTTTCTTTGGTTCGTAGTTGCCACAGGTCGGTGGTTGCTCAGTCTATAAATAGGGAAATTCATTATGGCATGTTGTGGCGCATCTCGGGGGAAATCAAGTCGACCCGCTGGCTCGCTAAGTTCACGTTCGACCTCTGAGCAACAGGCAATCGCCGCGCAAAGGGAGCGACTTGAACGCCGAAGGCTTGAAAAGCTGGCACTTCAGGACAAAAAGGCCGCTGAAAAATAAAAATCTGGTTTTTGAATTTCCTCCTTGCATTATGCGGACTATTGGCCTATATGTGGCGCATGGAGTTCGCGTTTCGGGAGATTAACGGCGCGCAGAGCGCGAACCAGCTAGCGAAAAGGTGCCGGGTCGAAGAGTCGCCGTACTCATTCCCCGGCATCAAACAGGGCAAACAAGGGCTTGCGACCCAACAATTAGTCTGCCATAATTAACATGTTGCCCCTCACAAAGGCAGGGATCAAACAGTAATCGGTGAGCGAATTTATGAAGTGTTTCGCCACCAAAGAAGAGGCTGCACCGGCAAGTTGATCTTGTTGTGGTAGTCCAGCACGGAGGCTAAAATCGGTTGCGGTTGTGGGAAATCATCGGCTCGTCCCGGAGCAAAAGTGTCGTCAGCTACGACGAAAAGTAGCAGTTCAAAGACTTCGGACGCACAGGTTGTCCGTTCGGCTCCCATTCCGAGCCAGCGTCTGACTGTCTAACCAACATAAGGGTCCGCCCCTGTGGCAACTTTTCCAAAGAACCATAACGGCGGACCCTCACTTGGCCATAACGGCGGACCCCCGCTAGATCCTAAAACACCATCGTCGTCCATTATACTCGGCGAAAAATTTATGCAGCTATTTGGCGAATACCGCCACATGGCTCTTTTTGGTGGTCGAGGGTCGGGTAAGAGCCACGCAGTGGCTATTTTTCTAGTAACTGTGGCTGCTAAGTCTAAGCTCAGAATAGTTTGTGCTCGACAATTTCAAAACTCGATAAGAGACTCGGTTAAAGAGCTTATTGAGAATTATATTATTGAAATGGGTTTGAGCAACCAGTACACGGTCCTTGAGCGTGAGATTATTCACAACGTAACAGGCTCACGATTTACATTTATCGGACTGGATAGAAATCCTGACAGTGCAAAATCGCTGGAAGGTGCTGATATTTGCTTTGTGGAAGAGGCTCGAACGATCAATGCTCGTTCAATGGAAATCCTTATTCCTACCATCCGTAAGCCCGGCTCAAAAATTATTTGGGCGTGGAACCCTGAGCACCCGACAGACCCCGTAGATGCTTATTTTAGGGGCGGTCGGCCACCCCCTAACTCTGTGGTTTGCCAAGTTGGTATTGAGGATAACCCGTTCTTTTACCATACACCCCTTGCTGACGAAATGGAGCATATGCGTATCGGCAATCCGCAACGATACAAGCATGTTTGGCTCGGCGCATACGATGAAAACTCTGAAACCAAAATCTTCTCTAATGTTATAATCGGTAAGGTAATAAACATTGGAGAACATATCCCTGCACGGTATGGGATGGACTTTGGTTTCGGTAGTGACCCTTCATTTATCACTAAGGCTTTTGTTCTTCATGAACAGAAAATTATTTATGTTGAAAGAAGTGCTTGTGGCAGAGTACCGCTTCGAGATTTGCCAGCTATGATGGATTCAGTCATTGATAGCCGTAGTGACCTGATTATTGGTGACTCTTCCCAGCCGGGTACGATTGAACACTTGTGCTCTCAAGGCTTTCGGGTTATTGGTGCGAAGAAGGGTCCTGGATCCGTAAAAGCTGGGATCAACTGGCTTCAAGGTTACAAGATTGTAATTCATCCGAGCAACGAAGAGCACCGAGAAGAAGCTAGGCTGTACTCCTGGCAAGTAGACAGGATAACAAAGCAGATTTTGTCTGTACCCGTAGATGCTAATAACCACGGTTGGGACGCGCTCAGGTACGCAACTGAAAGCGCGCAAATCGAAGCACAAGATGACAAAGACGGCGGAGTTATTAAAGTTAATTTCCGCAGGCGTCGTTAGGAGACGATCATGGCTTGGTATAACTTTTTAAAGGCAGTCCCCAATCGCAACAGCCAGGATCAACCTGCTAGCCCCGGCAAAACGTGGACAGGAAGTAAGCCTCCTGTCATCACGTATCAGCAATTGATTCTGGCACATGAAGCTGTTCGCCATCCGGTGATCATGCGAGTCCTCAACAAAATAGCCACAGCGGTACAAGCTGTTGACTGGTATGCAGAAGCAGACCCTAACGTTGTAGCGACGAAACGAGCTCCTATCTCAGTAATCAACAAGCTGAATGACCTGCTGCAAAGCCCAAGTGACGAGCTCTCGGCGGACAATTTGAGGTACTGGCTTGCGCTTTCTAAAGCAGTTTACGGTAGAGTTCCTTTCAAGGTGGGTGTTGCCACAGGTGGCGTTGCCAACGGGATTTACCCGCTAGAGGCTTGCTACGTGAAAACTACCGTTAACAACAGGGGAATTTTGTCCGGCTTCGAGTATGAGCCGTCTGCTGAGATACAGAAAGAAACGCTCCCTACGCGGAAGCTGGCCCAAACAGGCAAGCCATATGCTTACGAGATCTTCACGCCTAACCTAACTGGCAGGCATGAGGCAAAACAATCTACGTCGATGCTCGATTCCCTGGGTCTGCCAGCACAGGTTGTTAGTTTGCTCCTTCGAAGGGCAGTGGACACGGCAAGCGGTCACCCCAATAGTCGGTATATTGTTGCGGCAGAAAAAACTCTAACGGATCCCCAAAAGCGTGAGATTCACAACTTCGCTGCACAGGCTGAGCCGGGGGCTGAAGAATCCGGGCACGTACTGTTCATCTACAATACCACTGTTCAGGTGCATAAGCTGGATAACGATCTGTCTGATATCCACTCAAAAATGCCGATGGATGACATGGCCCGCATGATTGCTGGTGCCTACGGTGTTCCTATTTCCTTGTTAGGCCTTGGTGCTGCTGATGGCGCAAAGTTTGCTGGAAACTTTCAAGAGTCGAGACAATCATTTTATGAAGACACTATTGATCCCGGCTACCTATCCCCCATTGAGCTTGGAATGACAGCTGCCATTTGCCCGCCGGGTGCTAGGATTCGTTTTGATCGTGACAGCATTCCGGCCTTGCAGTTCGCCCGTGCCGCCAAAGCTAAAGAGCTCAAGGACGTACCATTCCTTGATGACGACGAGAAGCGAGAACTGTGCGGTTACCCGCCACGCAAGCCCCCTGTGGCAACCACGCCTGATGATGATTAAAATCCATGAGATAATCGTACACTTTAGGCGTAACGACACTTGACACGTCATACGGAATCAGCGATTGTAAGGCCATCGGATTTAAAAAAGTGATTTGACTCTTGTTTGCCTCTTTACAAAGCCAAGTCTCAAGCCAACCCTTGTAGGTGAAAGCAATGCTCACAGAACGTTCGCAGACGGCAGACCTTAAGTTCTTTGCCAAAGACTCAAGTCGA
>Ga0214472_10008419_pt1 | contig 10770 bp, 10 predicted proteins | sample RVTome_6_FD_207662 | JGI IMG/M metagenome (GOLD analysis project Ga0214472, IMG submission 207662) | Soil microbial communities from uranium-contaminated site in the Upper Colorado River Basin, Wyoming, United States - RVT140D175 | ecosystem: Environmental > Terrestrial > Soil > Contaminated >...
ACGACCGGACGCGGCACGACGGGACGTTTCTCGACGCGACGGGCGAGGCGATCGTCAGCGCGTTCAACGTGGACGTCCGGGTCTTCGGGTTCACGCGCGGACGAATCCAGCCCCACGCAGTCGTCGGGCTGAGCCTCCCGCGCCTCACCGTCATCGACGGCAGCTTGCTCGATCCGCTGGAAGGCGACGGGACGTTCTCGGGGCAGGGCCTGAACCTTGAAGGCGGCGTGACGGCCTTCCTGCATCCGCGCATCGGCGCAAGCGTGGGCTACTCGTACCGCATCTGGTGGTTCAACCGCGTGCGCGGTGTCGGCGACGAGTCGTACCGGCTCCAGCCGCGATTCCGCGAGACGAGCGGCAGCGCTGTTGTGATGGGGTTCTTCACGTTCTGACGGCCGCGCTCCGGTAACATCCCTCGCGCATGACGTACGACGTCATCGTCGTCGGCGCGGGCGCGATGGGCGCCGCGGCGGCCAGCCAGCTCGCGGCGCGCGGCCTGCGCGTGCTGGGCCTCGAGCGGTTTCCACTCGGGCACGCGTTCGGGTCGTCGCACGGGCTCTCCCGCATCATCCGGCTCGCGTACTTCGAACATCCCGCGTACGTCCCGCTCCTCAGGCGCGCCTTCGCGCTCTGGCGCGAGCTGGAGGCGGCGACCGGCGAGACGCTGCTGCACGTAACGGGATCGCTCGACGTCGGCCATGAGACGAGCGCGGTGTTTGCCGGATCGCGGAGGTGCTGCGAGGCGCACGACCTGCCGCACGAGGTGCTCGACGCGCCGAGGCTCGCGCGCCGCTTTCCCGCGTGGCGCGCGCCTGACGCGTTCAAGGCCGTGTGGCAGCCCGACGGCGGCTTCCTCCTGTCCGAGCGGTGCATCGAGGCGTTCGCGGCGCGCGCCCGCGGGCTGGGCGCGGAGATCCGCACCGACGAGCCGGTGCGGGAGTGGGACGCCTCGCCGGGTTCCGTGCGCGTGCGAACCGGGCGGGGCTCGTACGTCGCGCGACAACTCGTGCTGGCCGGCGGGTCCTGGATGGGGACGCTCGCGCCGCCGCTGGCGCGGCTCCTGACGGTCGAACGGCAGGTCGTGGGATGGTTCGCCGTGGCGCAGCCCGCGCGGTTCGGCCCGCCCGCGTTCCCGGTCTTCGTCCTCGACGCCGACGAGGGCCGCTTCTACGGGTTCCCGGAGTTCGGCGTGCCGGGTTTCAAGATCGGCAAGTACCACCATCGCGGCGAGCAGGTCGATCCCGATGCGTTCGACCGGACGTGCGGCCCGGAGGACGAGCGCGTCCTCCGCGAGGCCGTCGGCCGCTACTTCCCGGCCGCCGATGGCGCGCTGCTGCAGTCGGCCGGCTGCCTCTTCACGAACACGCCGGATGAGCACTTCGTCATCGACCGGCACCCCGACGTGCCGGAGGTGCTGCTGGTCTCGGCCTGCTCGGGCCACGGGTTCAAGTTCGCGAGCGTGATCGGCGAGATCGTCGCGGACCTCGTCGAACGGGGCGAGACGAGGCACGACACCTCGCTGTTCCGGCTCAACCGGTTCGCCGCCGGCTGACCGCGCCTCGCGAAACGACGCCCTGCAGCCGAGTCTATTGCATGTAACGAGAGTTACACATATAAAGTAACTAATGATTCATGCCGAATCACCTCCGGCCTGGCTGCTGCTGGTCCACGTGCTGCCGCCCCGCCCTTCGAGCATCCGCGTCCGGACCTGGCGCCGCCTGAAGGGCGTCGGCGCCGTCGCGCTGAAGCAGGCCGTGTGGGCGCTGCCCAACACCGACCAGTCGCGCGAGGACTTCGAGTGGATTCGCGCGGAGATCCACCAGTTGAGAGGAGAGGCCACCGTGTTTGCCGCCGACGTCACCGACGCCTACTCGTCCGACGAGATCGCGGCGGCCTTCCGGAGCGCGCGCGAAGCCGACTACGCCGCGCTGGGCCGGGAGGCTGCCACGTTGGCCCGCGCCGCCCGATCGGCCCGCGGCCGGGCGGCGCGGGCCCGCCGTGTTCGACACCTCGCCGAGCGCCTGGACCGGATCGGCGCGATCACCTTCCTGGCGCCAGACAACCGAGAAGCGGTCGTCGCCGCCATCGCGCGCCTGCAAGCCGAGCTTGCGCCCCTCCCGCGCCCGGGCCAACTCGCCGAGACCCGCGTCGCCGCGGACTTCAGGGGACGCCGGTGGGTGACGCGGCCCCGGCCGGGCATCGACCGCATGTCCTCGGCGTGGCTCATCCGGCGGTTTATCGACCCGCGGGCCCGCTTCGCCTTCGCCCACCGCGCGCCGGCCGGCCGGCGGACCGTGTCGTTCGACATGTCCGGCGCCACGTTCGGCCACACCGAGCACGGCTGCACGTTCGAGACGCTGCTTGCGACCTTCGGGCTCCGGTCGTCCGCGCTCGATCGCATCGCCCGCATCGTCCACGACGTCGATCTGAAGGACCGGCGCTTCTCGCCACCCGAGGCTCCCGCGTTCAGTCCCATCGTCGACGGCCTCCGTCGGACGTCGGACGATGACGCGGAACTGCTCGAACGGGGCATCGCGCTCTTCGAGGCCGTGCACGCGTCCTTCGCCTCATGACCGGCACGTCCACGCTCATCCTCGGCGCCCACGACGTCGAGGCGCTGCTCGGTCTTGACGACTGCATCGACGCCGTCGAGCGCGCGTTCGCCCTGCACGCGGCTGGAGAGAGCCTCGGGCCGTCGGTGGCCGGACTGACGGCTCCCGACGGGAGCTTTCACATGAAAACCGCCGGGCTCGCGCTAGACGGGCGGCGTTACGTGGCCGCCAAGACGAACGCCAACTTCCCCGGCAACCCGCGCCGGGCCGGGCTTCCGACCATCCAGGGCGTCGTCGCGCTCTTCGACGCCGACGACGGTCGGCTGCTCGCGCTGATGGATTCGATCGTGATCACGAGCGCGCGCACCGGCGCCGCTTCCGCCGTGGCCGCGCGCCACCTGGCCCGTCCCGAGTCGCGGATCGTCACCGTGTTCGGCGCGGGCGAGCAGGGCGGGATCCAGATTCGCGCGCTCGCGCGCGTCCTTCCTCTCGAGCGCGTACACCTGGTCGATCGCGACGAAGCTCGCGCCGCACGGCTCGCGCGCCGGCTCACGGCGGAGCTCGGCGTGGCCGTCGCCGTCGCGGCCGATCCGCAGGCGGCGCTTGCCGGGAGCGACGTTTGCGTGACCTGCACGACCGCCACGCGCGCGCTGCTGTTCCGCGAGCAGGTTCGCCCCGGCACGTTCGTGGCGGCGGTCGGCGCCGACAACCCGCACAAGCAGGAAATCGACCCGCACCTCCTGGCCGCCAGCACCGTGGTCGTGGACGTGCTGGATTCGTGCGCGGCGTACGGCGACCTCCACCACGCGCTGGCCTCGGGTGTGATGACGCGCGAGCAGGTCCACGCCGAGCTGGCGGACGTCGTCTCGGGCCGGCGGCCCGGCCGGACATCGGCCGAGGAAATCGTCGTGTTCGACTCCACGGGCACGGCGCTCGAGGACGTCGCAGCGGCCGTCGTTACGTACACGAAGGCTGTCGCCGTTGGCGACGGGCTCACGGTCGATCTTGGCGCCCGTCGCTGAGACGGATCCGCGGACGAGTGTCAGCGCGCGGGCACTCGCGGCGTACTTCCTCAAGCTCGGCGCCGTCGGTTTCGGCGGTCCCGCGGCGTTGGCGGAACGGATGCGGCGGGACCTGGTCGAGGCACGCGGGTGGCTCACCTCGGCCGAATACGAGCTCGGCCTGGCGATCGCCACAGCCTGTCCGGGACCGCTGGCCTACCAGTTGGCCGTGTTCTGCGGCCACGCGCGGCAGGGACTCACGGGCGCGCTGGCGGTCGCGGTCACGTTCGTGCTGCCGCCGTTTCTGCTCGTCGTTGCGCTCGGCCTGCTGTACGAGTCGTTCGCCAGCCACGCCGTGGTTCGGGGCATGTTGTCCGGGGTCGGGCCGGTGACCGTCGCGCTGATCCTGCGCGCGTGCTGGAACCTCGGGCGAAGGACGCTCAGCGGGCACTGGCTCACGTGGCTCCTCGGCGCCACCGGTGGGATCGTGACAGCCTGGTCCGGCCGCGAACCCACGGCCCTCTTCGTCGTCGCCGGGCTGATCGGACTGGTGTGGCTCCGGCCCGCCGGAGCGGGTCGCCCGCCGTCGCACTCCCCGACACCAGGGCTCGACAGCCGAGGATCGGGTTCGGCGCTCGGTCTTGTCGCCCCGCTCGCGCCGACCGCGGGCAACGTGGCGCCGCTTTTCTGGTTGTTCTTCAAGACCGGCTGCCTCGTCTTCGGCAGCGGCCTGGTGATCGTGCCGTTCCTGCACGCCGCGGTCGTCGATCAGCTTCACTGGCTCGACGAGCGTCAGTTCGTCGATGCCGTCTCGGTTGGCCTGGTGTCGCCGGGTCCGGTCGTGATTACCGCGACGTTCGTGGGCCAGGTCGTGGCGGGGTTTCCCGGTGCCGTCGCCGCGACTATTGGCATGTTCCTGCCCGCCGTGCTGTTCACGCTCGTCGCCGCGCCGTTCTTCGCGCGGCGCGGCCGCGAGCCCTGGGTGCGCGGTCTCGTGCGCGGCATCACGGCGGCGGTCGTCGGGGTCCTCGCCGGCACGGTCCCACTCGTGGCCCGGTCGGCCGTTCCCGACCTCACCGCGGTCCTCATCGTTGCGGGCGCGCTCGTCGTGCTGAGCCGACGCGCGGCGCCCGAACCGCTGGTGGTCGCAGCCGGCGCGGCGATCGGAGCCGCCCTGGCGTCGTGACGCGCCGCGTTCGGCCCTTACCAGCGCACGCCGACGCCGACCCGGACGTGCACGTCGTGCTCCGCGCGGCCCGTGACGAAGTGATCCGCGACAATCACGTCGAGCACCTCCAGCCGGGTTGACAGGGAGTTGACTGTGGCCTCGATGCCGGCGCCGACCCGGACGGCCAGCCGGGTCTCGCGAATCCGCGAGCCGTCGTAGGTGACCGCGCCGAGCCCGCCGACGACCGACGGCCGAACCGATCCGCGCGTCAGAGCAAGCCGCACGCCGCCGCCGTAGTGATAGGCCACGAGTTGATCGGTCCGGAGGATGTCCGGCACGACGACCAGGATCGCCGGCTGGGTGATGCACAGCAGCTCCGGCGGGCACCCGAACCCTATTCGTTCCTCGAGGTCGTGGCCCGGCGCGACCGAGAAGTCGCCTTCCACGGTCAGCGCGTCCGACAGCCGGCGGCCGTAGCGCACGCCGAACTCGGCGCTTCCGCCGAGCGTGGCCGACCGCTCGATGGTTGGCAGAATCGAGAGCTCGAACGGCGCCGCCAGCAGAAACGGAGGGCCGTCACGTGACGTGGACGAGAGGTCCGTCAGGGACACCCCGCCGAAAACAGTCAGTTCATTCCGGTCGCTCCGGCCGCGCGACTGCGCGCCGGCCGGCGCCGCGACGACCATCAGAAACCCCAACAGCAGCAGTCCAGCCGTTCGAACCCGCACACACACCTCCACAGCGCACGTTCCGTGCAAGGCGTTTGCCACCCGGACGGAGCGAACCAACCTGGGCATGGCTGCCGTCACACGAGGGTGACGGCCGCGACCCGATCCGTCGACCGGCAGGCAGGCCGCTTCCCAACGTTACCAGGAATGGCTTACCATGCAGCACCACCCAGGAGGTCGAACCCGTATGCCGACGGTGTGTTCCCGCATGGCCGCGGGTTTTGTCATCTCTCTGCTGGCCGCCACTGTCGTCGGGGCCGATCATCGATCCGATCATCGAAGCGGGCAGGCGCCGGCAGCCGGCCAGGCGCCGGCCCCGAACCCCGCGGACGTTCATTTCATGTCCGGCATGATTCCGCACCACGCGCAGGCCGTGGTGATGGCGGGCTGGGCGCCCTCGCATGGCGCGCGGTCCGACGTCCGCATCCTCTGCGAGCGGATCGTCGTCGCGCAGCGCGACGAGATCGCGCTGATGCAGATGTGGCTCGGCGACCGCGGGCTGCCGGTGCCGGAGGCGACCGCGACCCACCACACGATGAGGATGGGCGACGTGGACCACAAGATGCTGATGCCCGGGATGCTGACCGACGAAGAGATGACGCGGCTGGACAAGGCCCGGGGGCCCGAGTTCGACAAGCTGTTTCTCACCTACATGATCAAGCACCACCAGGGCGCGCTGACGATGGTTGACGACCTCTTCGAGTCGTACGGCGCGGCCCAGGACGAAATCGTGTTTCGATTCTCGTCCGACGTCTACGCGGATCAGCAGGCTGAAATCGAACGAATGCAACTCATGCTCGCCGCAGGAGGATTCCGACCATGACGCTCGACGCTCTCAACCGCCGTTTCGGCGCTCTCGCAGCCGTTCCGCTCGCGATCGGGCTCATCGTCGCGGCGTGCGCGCCGAAGGCGGCGCCCGAGGCCCCGGCCCCGCCGCCGGCGCCGGCCGCCGTGGCGCCGCCCGCCGCGGCCCCGAGGCCGGCCCCGGCGCCACCCGTCGCGGCGCCGGCGCCGGCCCAGCCCGCCGCGCCGGCGGCCGCCGCCCCCGCCGCCGGACGCGGCAGAGGCGCACCGCCTCCGCCCCCGCCGGCCGTGATGCCGGTCCCGGCCGCGCCCGTCGTCTCGATGGTCGCTCCCACGCCGGATCCGCGCGTGGGGCTCCGGGCCGGCTTCTGGGACGCGGGCCAGGCGGCGTGGAACATGCGGCTCATTTCGACGACGCCGCCGCCGCCGACGCATCTCGGGGCGACCAATTCGGACCTGGCGTTCACCGGCAAGTACGTCGTCCAGGGCAACTACAACGGCGTCCTGGTCTACGACATCACCACCCCGGCGTCGCCCCGGCGGGTGCTCGCGTACGTGTGCCCGGCCTCGCAGAACGACGTGTCGGTGTACAAGAACCTGCTGTTCGTGTCCGCCGAGGCGCTCAACGGCCGGCTCGACTGCGGCACCCAGGGCGTGCCCGATCCGGTGAGCAGGGATCGGGTTCGCGGCATCCGGATCTTCGACATCACGGACATCGCGAACCCGAAGTACGTGACGAACGTGCAGACCTGCCGCGGGTCGCACACGCACACGGTCGTGACCGATCCGAGCGACAAGGACAACGTGTACATCTACGTCTCGGGATCGTCGCGCGTCCGGTCGGCTGAGGAGTTGCCCGGCTGTCTGGATGCGCCGCAGGACGACCCGAACACGGCGCTCTTCCGGATTGAAGTGATCAAAGTGCCGCTCGCGGCGCCCGCGCAGGCGGCGATCGTCAATTCGCCGCGGATCTTCCAGAACCTGGCGCCGGCGCCCCGCAATCCCGAGCGCGACGCCGCCGGGCGGACGGGCGGGGCGGCGGGCGGCGCGGCGGCGGGTGGGGCCGGTGGCGCCGCCGCCGGCGCGGCGGTGGCCGGTGGAGGCGCGGCGGCGGGCGGTCGCGGCGGCGAGGCGCCCCCGGCAGCCGGCGGCCGAGGCGGCGGGCGCGGCGGGCCCCCGACCGGGCCGAGCCAGTGCCACGACATCACCGTCTACCCGGACGTCGGGCTGGCGGGCGGCGCGTGCGGCGGCTACGGCCTGCTGCTCGACATCCGCGAGGTGGCCTATCCCATCCGGATTGACGCGGCGGCGGACCGGAACATGGCGTTCTGGCACTCGGCGACGTTCAGCAACGACGGCACGCGCGTGCTGTTCACCGACGAGTGGGGCGGCGGATCGGCGCCGCGCTGCCGCGAAACGGACAAGTACGAGTGGGGCGCCAACGCGCTCTTCGCCATCGAGGACAACAAGCTCGTCTTCAAGAGCTACTACAAGATGCCGGCCGCGCAGACGTCCGAGGAGAACTGCGTCGCGCACAACGGATCGCTCATCCCGATCCCGGGACGCGAGGTCATGGTGCAGGGCTGGTACCAGGGCGGCCTTTCGGTCTTCGACTGGACCGATCCGGCGAAGCCGTTCGAGATCGCCTATTTCGACCGCGGCCCGCTCAACCCGGATCGTCTGCAGAGCGCCGGCTCGTGGTCGGTCTACTGGTACAACGGCCTCATCGTGAGCTCCGAGATCGCGCGCGGGCTCGACATCCTCGAGCTGCTGCCGAGCGGCCTCGTGTCGCAGAACGAGATCGACGCGGCGAAAACCGTCGTCGTCGATCAGGTGAACGCGCAGGAGCAGCGCAAGATCGTCTGGCCGCCGAGCTTCGCGCTGGCGCGCGCGTATCTGGACCAGCTCGAGCGGTCGAACGGGCTCGCGGCCTCGCGCATCGCGGCCGCGCGCACCGCGCTCTCGACCGCGGAGCGTCAATCGGGCGCGGAGCGGCGCACCGCGCTCTCGCGCCTGGCCACGGAGCTCGACGCGAGCGCGTCGGGCGCCGCCGATCGGGCCAGGGTGCGCACGCTCGCGGAGGCCGTCGGTCAGCTCGCCGCCGCCGGCAGGTAGGCGTAAATGGGGCGCCGGGCCTTCAGGCCCGGTGTGGACGCGGCTAGCGCAGCGAGGCGAGCTTCGCGAGATCGATCTGCTGGAGGACGACCGTCAGCGGAGCGATGCGGTCGAGCCCGCGGCCCTCGACCGTCGCCACGAAGCGCTTGTTGAGCAGGACGACCACATCGCCTTCTCGCTTGTCGGCGTCGAAGCGCTGGGCGGCGGGGAAGCCGGCGATCGTCAGGCGGCGAATCGTCGTGGCTGGCTCGATCTTCTCGAAGTGATCGTCCGGCAGCAGGACCACCATCGCCGCGAGCGCGATGAGCGCGTCGTCGCCGCCGCCCGAGTCGGCGACGACGACGCGGATCTCCATCCCGTCACGCGAGAACCGCGCGTCCGCGAACGTGTAGCCCGTCGTCTCGGACAGCGGGATGCGAAAGCCCGAGGTGCGGGTCCTGGTCCAGCCCTCGAGTGCCGGCAGGAAGGGCTCCAGCTCGGTGACCGGCACCGGCTCACGGGGGGCGGCGCCGGGCGGGGACTCCTGACCCGCCGCCGGCAGCGCGGGCAGCAGCACGCATGCCAACCACAGCGACCGCGCCAGCGCGCGGGGCCGTACGACGCCGGAGAACCTCCGAAGCGCCATGGGCTCGTCCTTTCCCGGGTCGTGAAGGCCTCCTTATAACCCACCCGGCCGACCCGCTACAATCCGAATCATGCCTCGCCGCCAAATCGTCCTCATCGTCGTGTGCCTGCTCGTTGTGGCCGGAACCCGCGCGTCCACCCACGGCGCAGCCCCCGCGCAGAACCGGCTCAAGGTCCTCATCTCGGTCGACATGGAAGGCGTCGCCGGCGCCGTGACGAGCGACCAGCTCGGGCCGACGGGCTTCGAGTACCAGCGCTTCCGCGAGTTCATGACGCGCGAGGCCCTGGCGGCCGTCGAGGCCGCGAAGGCGGCCGGCGCCACGGAGGTCGTCGTGGCCGATGCGCACGGCAACGGCCAGAACCTGCTCATCGACCAGTTCCCGGCCGACGTGCGCGTCATCCGCTCGTGGCCCCGCCGCCTTTCGATGGTGGCCGGCGTGGACGACGGGGTGGACGCGCTCGTCTTTATCGGGTACCACGCGGGCACGAACAACGCGTCGGGCGTGCGCGCGCACACGTTCTCGAGCGCGACGCTCACGCGCGTCGCGCTCAACGGCTCGAACGTCACGGAGGGATCGTGGAACGCGGCAATCGCCGGCCACTTCGGCGTGCCCGTCGTGATGATTGCCGGCGACGACGCGGCGATTGCCGAGGTGCGGCGCGCGATCGGGAACGTCGAGGCCGCCGAGACGAAGCGCAGCCTCGGGTTCCATTCGGCGATCACCCTCACGCCGCAGGCGTCGGCCGATCTCATCCGGCAGAAGGTCGCGGCGGCGCTCGCGCGGCGGCAGGAGTTCAAGCCGTACAGGATCGCGGGCCCGGTGACCGTTGACGTGTCGTTCAAGAACTACATGCCCGCCGAGGTGCTCGCCTACCTGCCACTGTTCGAGCGAACCGACTCGCACTCGGTCCGGTTCCGCGCCCGCGACATGGCCGAGGCGTCGTCGATCATGAGCTTCATCACCGGGTATCAGCCGGACATCACGCCGTAACGGGCGCAGCGCCGCGTGAGGCGGGGCGTGGTCGGGTTGGCGAAGCGCGGCCGACTGGGACTGGCGCGATGAGCGGCAGCGTGAAACCGCGGCGGAGGGAGCAGCCGATTGCCCGCGCCAGCTCCGCCCATTGCGGAGTGGCGCGGTATCGAGAGCGCGCAATCGGCGCGGACGGAGCGCGCGGGTTCGAGCGGCACGTCCCTCGGAGGCGGCGATTCGCCGACCCGGCCGCGGCCCGCGCGGCGCGGCGCGACAGGTGCGACAGGCGCGGCGGGTGCGACAGCGCGCGTCAGGTGCGGGGTGCGCCGGGGTGCGCGGCGTGCGGCTCAAGCCTGCGCGCGTCGGAGGGCCTCGCGGATGAGCGCGACCGACGGCCAGCCAGAGGTGTGCCCGGTCTCGGTGTAGACACGGCAGCCGAACGCGTAGGCCCGCTCTTCCGCGCCGGGTCCCTCGAGGTCGACGCCGTCGATGCGAATGGTGGGGGAGCCGATGAAGCGCTTCGCCCGGGCGTCCACGGCGTCTCTCACCCGAATCGTCGCGATGTCTGCGTGCACGCGCTCGCTCGCGAGGGCCTCGATCAGGTTGTCGAGCGCGCGGGCGTGCGACGGGCAGCCGTCGAAGTAATAGAGCTCGGCTTTCAACGGCGGCCCCACATCCGCACGAGCGAGCCGGGCGGCCTCGTCCGGGCGGGCGGACTGCCACGGTCGACGACCGGGCAGGTCGCGTCACCCGCGTCGGCAAGCGAGCGTTCGCATTCGACCAGCGCGTCGGCGAGCGCGCGCCGGA
>Ga0214472_10008420_pt1 | contig 10769 bp, 9 predicted proteins | sample RVTome_6_FD_207662 | JGI IMG/M metagenome (GOLD analysis project Ga0214472, IMG submission 207662) | Soil microbial communities from uranium-contaminated site in the Upper Colorado River Basin, Wyoming, United States - RVT140D175 | ecosystem: Environmental > Terrestrial > Soil > Contaminated >...
GGGGCCGGGGCACAGGAGGCCGCTCGCCCGGCGAGCCAGCGTCCCATATGTCATAGGAGTAACTTCTCAATAACGGATGCACTGGAGGTACATGTTTTCGAAATCGAAATCGAAATCGAAATCGTCTTTACCTCTCGATCCCGATTTCGATTTCGATTTCGATTTCGATGGATCCAACCCGCATTTAAGGAAAAGCAAATGACAAACGACAACACTATCGATCCGAGCCGGCATCCCTGTTTCAATGCCGGCGTCAAGGGGCGGTTCGGCCGGGTCCACCTGCCGGTGGCCCCGGCGTGCAACATCAAGTGCAACTACTGCAACCGCAAGTACGACTGCGTGAACGAATCGCGTCCCGGCGTGACCAGCACGGTGCTCTCCCCGGAGCAGAGCGTGGTGTACATGGAGCGGGTGGTGGCGGCGGAGCCGCGCATCACGGTGGCGGGGATCGCCGGCCCCGGCGACCCGTTCGCCAACGGCGAGGCGACCATGGCCACCCTGCGGGCGGTGCGGGCCCGGTTCCCGCAACTCATCCTCTGTCTCGCCTCGAACGGCATGGCCATAGGCCCCTATATCCCGGAACTCGCCGAACTCCAGGTGTCGCACGTGACGATCACGGTGAATGCGGTGGACCCGGCGATCGGCGCGAAGATCTACGGCTGGGTGCAGGACGGCAAGGTCGTCCACCAAGGCCGGTCCGCGGCGGAACTCCTCCTGGCCCGGCAACTGGCGGCGATCTCCCTGCTCAAGAAACACGGCATCACCGTGAAGGTGAATACCATCATCATCCCGGGGGTGAACGATCACCACATCCCGGAGGTGGCCCGCTCGCTATGCTACCTGGGAGTGGATCTGCTGAACTGCATGGCCCTCTTCCCCAACGCCGACACCCCATTTGCCGGCATCGTCGAGCCCTCCCGGGAAATGGTGACGGCCATTCGCCGGGCCGCCGAGGCATACCTGCCCCAGATGCGCCACTGTACCCGCTGCCGGGCCGATGCCGTGGGACTCCTCGACCAGGACCGCACCGAGGAGATGCGCGGCTGCCTGTCGGCCTGCGCCAAGCTGCCGCCGCAGCCGCCCGCGCCGCGGCCCTACGTGGCGGTGGCCACCATGGAAGGGGTGCTGGTCAACCAGCATCTGGGCGAGGCGAAACGCTTCCAGATCTGGGAAAAGACGGAGGAGGGTTTCAGGCTGGTCACCGAGCGGGCCGCCCCGGAACCCGGTCTCGGCATGCGCCGTTGGCTGCAGGTGACGCGTATTCTGGGCGACTGCCGGGCCCTGCTGGTGGGGGCCCTCGGCGAGAAGCCCGCCGAAATCATCAATAAAAGCGGCCTGGCGACCCATACCATGGCCGGCTTCATCGAAGACGGTCTGCGCGCCGTATACGAAGGGGGCAATCTCAGCGTCCTGAGGAGCCGCCGCGAAGGTTGCCCCAAGGGCGACTGCGCCGGCAGCGGCGGCGGCTGCCTGTGACGGGAAGCGCTTGAAAATGACAAAATGGAGGTATGGGAAGGCGGTTATGAGGAGATTTCTTCCAGACATGGTTTTCCCGTGGCTGCCGGTCGTGGTGCTGCTGCACGCGACCGTAGCCTGGGCCGGCGAGACCATCACCGTGGGGGTGGCCACGAATTTCAGTGAACCGCTGGCCCGGCTGGCCGCCCTGTACGAGGCGGAAAACAGCGTCCGGGTGGAGCCGATCTCGGCCGGCACCGGCAAGCTCTACGCCCTGGTCAAAAACGGCGCGCCCATCGACCTCCTGCTGGCCGCCGACGCGAAGACCCCGGAACAGTTGCATGACGAGGGGGTCTGCCTGCCGCCCTTTGTCTATGCCAGGGGCAGCCTGGTGCTCTGGAGCCGGCAGCCGCGGAGCGCGCATTCCTGGCAAGAGGTGATGGCGGGAAGCGAGGTCCGGAAAATCGCCATCGCCAAGCCGGAGCTGGCGCCTTACGGCCAGACGGCGCTGGCGGCCCTGCGGGAGAGCGGTCATTGGCAGGGGGCGCGGGGGAAAATCGTCTACAGCCAGAACGTGGTCCAGGCCTTTCAATATGCGGCGAGCGGTGCCGTTGACCTCGCCTTTGTGGCCGCATCCCTGGCCCTTTCCAAGGAAGGGCGGCAGGGCTGGGCCTGGCCGGTATTCGAAGCCCCGGTGGTGGTCCAGGCCGGCTGCGTGGTGAACGGCGGCCGCCATCGGCAGGCCGCCACGGCGTTCGGAGAATTTCTCCGCTCCGCCGAGGCGCGACGGATCCTCGGCGCCCATGGTTATTCATTCTAGGGGACCCGGAAAAGGCGGTGGCCTTCATGGACTATTCGACCATTTTTCTCTCGGCCAAGGTGGCCCTCGCCAGCACCATTCTCCTGCTGCTGCTGATGACGCCGCTCACCTATCTCCTCGCCTTTGCAAGATTTCCGGGCAAGTTCCTCCTTGAATCGGTGGTGGGGCTGCCGCTGGTGCTGCCGCCCACGGTGATGGGGTTCTATCTCCTGCTCTTCATGGGGCCCGAGGGCCCCCTGGGCCGGTTATGGCGGCTCTTCGCCGAAGGGCCGCTCGTCTTTACCTTTGCCGGGGTGGTGCTGGCCGCGGTCCTGCACGGCATCCCCTTTGCCATTCAACCGCTGAAGGCCGCCTTCGAAAAGATCGACCGGCGGCTGCTGGAAAACGCCGCCGTCCTGGGGGCCGGGCCGGTGGCCACCTTTTTCCGGGTGGTGCTGCCCAACGCCACCGGGGGATTGGCCGCCTCGGCGGTCCTCGCCTTTGCCCACTCCATGGGTGAGTTCGGGGTCATTCTCATGGTGGGCGGCTCCATTCCCGGCGAGACCAGGGTGGCCTCCATCGCCATCTACGAACTGGTCGAGACGCTCAGATACGAAGAGGCCTGGAAGCTGTCGCTGGCCCTGGTGGCCATAAGTTTCGCGATTCTCGTGCTCTTTAACGGACTCGCCCACGGACGGAGGAGGAAGTAATGCTTTCGGTAACCCTTGCCAAGGAAATGGCCGGTTTCGTCATCGACGTCTCCTTTAGCTGCGCCAACGGCGCCCTTATCGCCCTCACCGGTCCCTCGGGGTCGGGCAAGACCACGATCATCCGCCAGATCGCCGGCCTCGACCGGCCCGATACCGGCCGGATCGCCTTGAACAACGAGACCTGGTTCGACGGCTCCGGCAAAAAGAATCTCCCGGCCCGGAAAAGGGGAGTGGGCTATGTCTGCCAGGATTATTCCCTTTTTCCCCATCTGAACGTCGCGGCCAACGTCGGCTTTGCCTGCCGGGACCGCGAACGGGTAACCGAACTCCTGCATCTTCTGGGCATCGGCCATCTGCGCGACCGCTCCGTCGCTCGCCTCTCGGGTGGCGAACGCCAGCGGGTGGCCCTGGCTCAGGCCCTGGCCGCGAAACCGCGGTTGCTGCTGCTCGACGAGCCCTTCTCCGCCCTCGATCCCGCCACCCGGCAAAGACTCCAGGACGAACTGCTGGCCCTTAAGAAGAATCTGGCGATTCCCATGGTGTTCGTCACCCACGATCCCACCGAGGCCGCCAAACTCGGCGACACCCACCTCGCCCTGGCCCGGGGCCGCCGGGCCGAGTCCCCCTGCCCGAGCGCAACCGAACCATGGGCCGCCTGTCAGCCGATTTAACATCAGATATCCTGACCATTCTCGTTCCCACGCTCTCGCGTGGGAACGTATCCGGGACGCTCCCGCGTCCCGCCGGGGTGAGCCTGCCATCGGCAAAGGCAAACCGCGGGAAAAAGGAAGATAGGGTGTGGCAGGGTGGTGGTAATTGGGACGCAGGAGCGTCCTGAAGCGCGTTCCCACGCAGGAGCGTGGGAACGAGGGAACGTGCAGAGGGTTAGTGCGGGATAAAAATAATCGGATATCCCCAACAAAAACAGGGCGGATGCCGAAAGGCATCCGCCCTGTTTTTGTCGGTCCTCACTTTCCGTCATTCCCGCGCGGGCGGGAATCCAACGGGCGACCGCGAGGGTCGCCCCTACCCTTGCTTACTGCTGCATCTCCCAGTCGCCGGCTTCATTACGACAGGCGACGGCCTTGACCTTTTCCGCCCGGCCGTCGATGGTGGTCAGAATATCGGCCGGCCGGCAGACCCGCCGCGTCTCCGGCTGGGTATAGGCCGGCTGGGGAGTGACCGTGTACTGTTTCCGGGAATCCGGGTTCACCCAGGTGGTGGTCTCGTAGGATGGCGCGGTCTCATACACCCGGGTGAGTCGGTCGCGATCATACTTATCCATCTCGTTGCCGATGATGTAGCCCAGGGTTCCACCCACCGCCAGACCGATCAGGGTGGCGCCGGTATCGCGGCCAATGGCCTGCCCGACCAGAGCCCCGGCCACCGCGCCGGTGGCGGCACCCACCTGACCCTTGGTGTACGGTTCGGTGGAGGCGCAGGATGTAACCAGCGCCGCGAGAAGCAGCACAATGGCAATCTGTTTCAACATGATGATATCCTCCTCAAAGGTTTCCGTTTAGCCAGGCAAGAATTCCACCTGAAATTGAATAACTTGATTTGTTTTCCATCTTTGGCTGTATCGTCAAGGAAATATCCTTTATCCCTGCCCTGGCACGGCCACGGTCAGCCGCCGCCCGCGCACCCCCGATTTCTCCTCAATGAGACAAGAATATTATACCTCAAACCGGATCGAAATTGAAATAAGCCGGACGAATTATTTCCGGCCGACCGGCATGGCACCGCCCTCACCCTGGTCAAGGAAGAGGAGCAGTGGCGGATCCACGCCGGTCTGGCCAGCGTTCCCCTGCGGAGCGGCACCTATTTCTTATGAGCCTCCAGGCTGGCCATGAGCTTGTCGAAGGGCTTGTTGAACTTCTCGATCCCCTCTTCCTCAAGTTGCCGGGTGACCTGGTCGAGATTGATACCCGTCTCGGCCAGGTCTTCCAACACCTTACGGGCCTTATCCAGATTCCTATCCAGCCGGGACTCCGGTTCGCCGTGATCGCGATAGGCCTTCAAGGTCTTGAGGGGCAGGGTGTTGACGGTCTGGGGCCCGATAAGGGGTTCCACGTATTTGACGTCCGAATATTCCGGGTCCTTGGTGCCGGTGGAGGCCCAGAGGACCCGCTGCGGCCGGGCCCCGTGGGTGGCCAGCCGTTCGAAACGGTCGCCATGGAAGAGCTCCTTGAAGATCTGATAGGCATTCCGGGCAGAGGCGATGGCGACCTCGCCTTTCAGGTTCCCGGCCAGTTTGGCCGCTTGGCCGGAGGCCTTGATCTTCTCTTCCAGCAGGGAATCGACGAGCACATCGATGCGACTCAGGAAAAAACTGGCCACCGAGGCCACCCGGTTGACGGGCAGATCCTGCCTCAGCCGCTCCTCCAGACCGGCGAGATAGGCCTCCGCCACCTCCCGATAACGGGGCAGCCCGAAAAGCAGGGTGACATTGATGTTGACGCCCTCGGCGATCAGGCGGGTGATGGCCGGCAGCCCCTCCAAGGTGGCCGGCACCTTGATGAAGACATTGGGCCGCTCCAGGGCCTGCCACAACCGCCGGGCTTCATGGATGGTGCCCTCGGTGTCCCGGGCCAGGTGGGGATTGACCTCCAGGCTGACAAAACCGTGGCGTCCGCCGGAGCTGTCGTACACGGCGCGGAACAGATCGGCGGCCCGTTGGATGTCCTCGATCGCCAGGGTCTCGTAGATCTCGTCAGCGTTCTTGCCTTGGTTGACCAGATCCCGGATGGCCTCGTCATAGGTGTCGCTTTCGGTGATCGCCTCCTGGAAGATCTGCGGGTTGGAGGTGACGCCGCGCAGACCGTCCTCGCCGATCAGGTGAGCGAGTTCGCCGGAATCGAGGATGCGGCGATGCAGATAATCGAGCCAGACGCTCTGTCCCATCTTCGGTAATTGCAGCAAGGGATTGCCTTTCGCTTCACTCATTGGTCAGCTCCTTTTCACTTGGAAGTTCAAGGGGGCAGGGGGCAGGGGGCAGGATAAAACTGCAAATCGAAGACTGCGGACTGCCGACTTTCCGATTCGATCCCGATCCCGATCCCGATCCCGATTTCGATTTCGCTGTCACAGCCTGATCCGATGTTGACTCTTTGTTATTGTTTTCCATTCGATGTTGGACGTTCGACGTTCATCTTTCCGCTTTCCGCTTTCCGCTTGCCGATCACCGATCACCGACAACCCTTCACTCCTCATTCCTTACTCCTCACTCAACAGTTCCTTCACCGCCTTGACAATGGCCGGGGCGGAGATCTCCTCGAAATCAAGCAATTCCCGGGGTGGCCCGCCCTTGGGTTTTTTGCGCACCGCCAGTCCCATGACCGCCACCCGGCTGTCCCAAAGGGCGCTGCGTACCGCCTCGCCCAAGCCGCCTTCCGGATAATGGTCCTCCACGGTGACGATGGCGCCGGTCTCCCGGGCCGCCTGCCGCAGGGTCGCTTCATCCACCGGCTTGACGCTGTAGAGGTCAATGACCCGGATGGCGATATTCTCCCGTTGCAGGGTCTCGTAGGCCGCCAGGGCCTCGGGCAGGGTGATGCCCGCCGCCACCACCGTGGCCCGGTCGGCGGCGCTCCGGCGCAGCACCTTGCAGCCGCCGATGGGAAAGTCCTCGTCGGTCCGGTAAATGACCGGGGTGTCGGCGCGGGTGGTGCGGAGATAGGCCAATCCCTGGTGGCGGGCCATTACTTCCACCAGTTTTTCGGTGCTCACCGCATCGCCGGGGTAGAGGACGGTGCCGCCGCTCAGGGTCCGGAAAAAGGCGATATCCTCCAGCCCCATCTGGCTGGGGCCGTCCTGGCCGATGGAGACCCCGGCATGGGAGCCGATGAACTTGATGTTGGCATCGGAATACTGGCTCATACGGATCTGGTCGTAGGCCCGGCTCATGAAGGCGGCAAAGGTGGAGACAAAGGGGATCTTGCCCCGGCGGGCCAGCCCCAGGGCCGCGCCGGCCATGTTCTGCTCGGCGATGTACATCTCGAAAAAACGCTCCGGGCAGGCCTTTTTGAACTCCTCGGCCATGGTGGAATTGCTCACCTCGCCGTCCAAGGCGACCATCTCCGGAAAAGCGGGATAGAGGCGTTTCAGGGCCTTGCCATAGGCCTTGCGGGTGGCCACCTTGTCACCCATTTCATACGACATCGCATCCACTTTTTCCGGTACCGGGACCGAGGGCTGCCGGTCCGCCGGCCGGGCCATTTCGCCGCGCGCCTCCAGATCCACCTCCCCCAGTTCCGTCAGGGTCTTTTCAAACTCTTCCTTGCTCAGGGGCTTGCCGTGCCAGCCGTTTTGGTCTTCCACCAGGGAGACCCCCTTGCCCTTTAAGGTGCGGGCGATAATCATCACCGGCCGGCCGGCCCCACCGCCCTCCGGCTCCACGGCCCGTCGATAGCCCGCCAAGACCCCGGCAAGATCATGACCGTCCTCCAGCAGGATGGTCCGCCAGCCGAAAGCCTCGATGCGGCGGCGATAGGCCTCCAGGTCGTGGCCGTACATGGTTTCGCCCCGCTGGCCGAGACGATTCACGTCCAGAACCCCCACCAGATTGTCCAACCGGTAATGGGCCGCGATCTGGATGGCCTCCCACTGGGAGCCCTCGGCCATCTCGCTGTCGCCCAGGAGCACATAGGTGCGGTAATCGAGCTTGTCGAGCCTGGCGTTCAGGGCCATTCCCACCCCGATGGAAAGCCCCTGGCCCAGGGAGCCGGTGGCCGCCTCCGCATAGGGAAAGACCACGGTGGGATGTCCCTCCAGGCGGCTGCCGAAATCACGGTAGGTCAGCATCTCCTCGCCGCTCAGTTTGCCGGCCGCCAGCCAGAGGGCGTAAAAAAGCGGCGAGGCATGGCCCTTGGAAAAGATCAGCCGGTCGTTGTTCGGATGGTCCGGCCGGTCGGCATCGTAGCGGAAGGTGCCGCCGAAGAGCAGGCCGGTCATCAGTTCCACGCCGGAAAGCGACGAGGTAGGATGTCCCGAACCGGCCCGGGTGGTGGCGGCCAGAATGTAATAGCGGATCAGCCTGGCGAGCTTTACGAGACGATCTTGTTCCGGGGCCATGCGCTCATCCTCCTGGATTATGGTGGTGTCGAGTGAAAGGCGGCGGTAGAGGCGGGTGGCCGAAAATGGCCGGCCTCAACCGCACCGCCGCGACCAACGTACCCGGCTGCTCCGGGCGTTCCTTCCCTGGTTTGCAAATTGCACACCAGAAAAAGAACGTGGCGGTGATTGGTGACCGGTTATCGGTCGGAGAGGGCAGGGCTAAGGGCGCGGGCAGTAGGTGGTGGACAGTAGGGGCGATTGATTTATCACCCCGCATCGAAAAGGCCGGCAATCCTTTTGTCTTGTGTTGCGGCACAGGACAAAAATCCCGCCCGGCGACACTGCGGCCGCCGCCTTGAATGAATGGCGTTCAGCAGCACCCCATCTGCACGTGATCAGGCCGGCTTACGTAGGGGCGAAAAATTTTTCGCCCCTACCGACCTACCTGCGCACCACCGGGGCACTGCTTACAATTCCGGGAGAAGGGTACGTTTTTTTATATCCTTGATACCGAAGTCGAACCTGTTGAAAAATTCATCCTCAGGATAAACCAGCAGGGCGCGGGGGTTCCGGTGGATATATTCCGGCAAAATCTGGCGACGATTGCCTGGCTCGAATTGCTGGACGAATGCGAAAGTCTGGAAGTGCTGCCTCCTTTCGAGAAAGCCGCAGCCATGGATCTCAAGCGTCACTTCGACGGCGTGTTGGGGAGGATGTTGAAATGCCAAATATAAATTTCGCCCGGAAGTCGAAAAATCTTGAATCCGCATTACGCGCCGCTTTCTGGAGCGGCAATCTTCCGGCTAAAAAATGGCGCCAGGCCGTCATGGACCCAGCCATGGGTCACAAGGCAATTTTGAAAACATCCTTCGAACAGATGCCGGCGGCCATCCTGGTCGGCAACCTGGGGGAAAAGACCTTTCTCAAGAGGTGGCCGGGAATCCGCAAACTTTTCGACCCGGAAAACCCCGGCGACCAAAAGCGTCTTCTTTTGTTCGATTCGACTTGGGGAATTCTGGCCACCGGGGATTCCCAATACCCGGTCTCAGACAAGGTCGCCTCCCTGAGCAAGGGCCGATTGGAGCTGCTGCGGCAAATAGTGAATGATCCGGGTATTTCGATCTATGCCCTGTCCCTGAAGGTCCGGCGCCAATACTCACGCGTTTTTAAGGACGTGCAACTGCTGGTGCGACAGGAACTGGTGGATGTCGGAAAAGATGCAACAGCCGGCCGCGTGCTCTCCAGACTGTACGCCCGCGACTCCATCAACACCAGACTCGCCGCCGCCCAAAACCGCATTTCCGGCCGTCAACCGATTACCGATTACCGATCACCGATAACCAATTACCGTCCTTTACCATGTCCGAACTGATCGAAGACAAAACGCTGCGCAACCGCACCGGGGTCTTCGCGGACCGTTTCGAGGCGGGACGGCTGCTGGCGCGAAAGCTGGAGCGGTTCCGGGGTTCGAAGCCGCTGGTGCTGGCCATCCCCTCGGGCGGGGTGCCGGTGGGCTCCGAGATCAGCCGGGAACTCGACCTCGATCTCGACCTGCTCATCGTCCGCAAGGTGCAGATTCCCTGGGATACCGAGGCCGGCTTCGGGGCGGTGAACATGGACGGCGACTTCCTGGTCAATGAGGGCCTGCTGATGAGCCTGCACCTGAGCGAGGAGGAGGTGGAGGAGCAGGTGGCCAAGACCCGGGCCACCATTGCCCGGCGGGATGAAAAATTCCGGGGCGGCCGCCCTTTTCCCGTGGTGGCCGGCCGGCCGGTCATGCTGGTGGATGACGGCCTGGCCTCGGGCTACACCATGCGGGTGGCCATCGCCTTCCTGAAAAAAAGAAACCCCAGCGCCATCATCGTGGCCGTGCCCACCGGCTGCGGGGCCACGGTCCGGGAACTGCTCCCCGAGGTCGATACCCTCTGCTGCCTCAACATCCGCGATTCCTACCCCTTTGCAGTGGCCTCGGCCTATCGGCGATGGCGCGACCTGACCGATCGCGATGTCCTGGACCTGCTGCGCCCGGGCCGGCAACACGAAGAATAACCCGAAACCGGCTATCTCGAACCGGCTATTTTCTGCAGCAGGTAAACGACCTCCGCCAGGCCCGCCCTGCCGTCGCCGTCCATGTCATAGCCTTCGGCAAGCGCCGGGCCGTTGATGACGGCGGCTAAAATCCGCAAGGCGATGACGGCGTCCCGCAGATCGAGGGCGCAATCGCCGTTCAGATCGGCTTCGGGGACCTCCCGGGTCGGATCCCGATGGCCCGCGACCTCGATCCCGTCAGCGCACAGGTCGCCATCGGTGTCGGCAACCTCGGGATCGGTCTGCCAGACCAGCAACTCCTGAAAATCCCTGAGGCCGTCGTTGTCCCCATCCCGCGAGTCGGTCAACCAGCCATGATCGACTCGGAAAGAGACCAGATCGGTAACGCTATAGGGGCTGGAAGTTTTGATCACCCCCAAATAGGGCGTCAACCACCAGGACAGAGAGGTGGTCTCGTCGAGGCTCTGGCCGTCCGGCCCCTTGCCCCACAGGCGAATCACGTAGTCGATCCGGTACGTCTCCAGGCCTTCGTACGGCGCGGGCAACGCCTCTTTGCCGACCACATCGGCCGTAAAACTGATCTGGAAAAGTAGATCCGGCAAAACCCGAAACCAGCCGTTGGTGATGATTTCCCGATGATCGCCGACCTTCATGGGGAACCAGGCCAGTGGCAGGCCATCCTGATATTGGAAGATCTGATC
>Ga0214472_10008421_pt1 | contig 10768 bp, 9 predicted proteins | sample RVTome_6_FD_207662 | JGI IMG/M metagenome (GOLD analysis project Ga0214472, IMG submission 207662) | Soil microbial communities from uranium-contaminated site in the Upper Colorado River Basin, Wyoming, United States - RVT140D175 | ecosystem: Environmental > Terrestrial > Soil > Contaminated >...
GTGGTGGGGAGCACCATCGCCCGCGAGTCCGACGGAGGCGTGTACGTCCACGCCGGTCCCGAGATCGGGGTGGCCTCCACCAAGGCCTTCACGAGCCAGGTGGCGGCCCTCGCCGTGCTCACCCTGTGTCTGGGCCGGCTCAAGAACCTCTCCCAGGAGCAGGGCCGGAGGATCGTGCAGGCCCTGAGCGACATCCCCGACCAGATGCGCAGGATCCTCGACGACAGCGTCCAGATCCAGGCCATCGCCAGGGAGTACGCCCGCCTCAACAACTTCCTCTATCTGGGCCGGGGGTACAACTTCCCGGTGGCCCTGGAAGGGGCGCTCAAGCTCAAGGAGATCTCCTACATCCACGCCGAGGGCTATCCCGCGGCCGAGATGAAGCACGGGCCCATCGCCCTCATCGACGAAAACATGCCCGTGGTGTTCATCTGCATCCAGGACTCGGCCTACGACAAGATCCTCTCCAACATGGAGGAAGTGCGCGCCCGCAAGGGCAAGATCATCGCGGTGGCCAGCGAGGGCGACACCCAGGTTCGGGAAAAGGCGGATCACGTGATCTACGTTCCCCGCACCGAGCAGATGCTGTCGCCCCTGCTCACCGTCCTCCCGCTGCAGCTGCTCGCCTATTACATCGCCCGGGAGCGCGGGTGCAACGTCGACCAGCCGCGTAACCTCGCCAAGAGCGTGACCGTGGAGTGAGCATGGAATATGTCCGGACCGACCACGCGCCGGCCGCCGTCGGCGCCTACAGCCAGGCCGTGAAGACCGCCGGGTTCGTCTTCACCGCGGGGCAGATCGGCATCGACCCCGCCTCCGGGAAGCTCGTGGAGGGAGGCGTCGTGGCTCAGGCCGAGCGGGTGATGCAGAACCTGGCCGCGGTGCTGGAAGCGGCCGGTTCCTCCCTCTCCCGCGTGGTCAAGACCACCGTGTTCGTAGCCGACATCGCAGATGTCCAGGAGGTGAACGGGGCCTACGCGGCCGCCTTCGGCGACCACCGCCCCGCCCGTTCCCTGGTCCAGGCGGGTGCCCTTCCCCTGGGCGCGCGAGTGGAGATCGACGCCGTGGCCCGGCTCGCCGCCTCCTGACCGTGGACAGACTCCTCGCTCCGATCCTAAGATTCCCGGATTTTGTTCGGGGGCGAATGGGTCCTGGTGGGCCCCGAGGACTTCAAATCCTTTTGCCGGGCGCTAGAACCGTCCGGGGTGGGTTCGATTCCCACGCGTCTCCGCCAGTCGTGCGGGTTCGGGCCACCGCGGCCCGGGCGGTGGCCGCCGCGGTCCTTGCCGCCGCGGTGGGAAGCGCCGCGGTTCCGGTCCGCGCTCAGGAAGACGCGCCCCCGATCCTGAGGGGCCCCCCGCCGGGGCGGGTGGCGTTGCAGTCGATGGTGGTTCCGGGATGGGGGCAGGTCTCGAACCGGGCCTGGATCAAGAGCGTGGGGTTCCTGGGGGCGTACGCCGGGCTCGTGGCCTGGGGCGTGGATCTGAACCAACAGAAGCAAGACGCGGCGGGCGAGTTGAATCGCGCCCGCGGCACCGAGGACGAGGGTTTCTGGCAGCTCGAGGTCGGCCGCCTCGAGGATTCGCGGAACGGAAAGTTCTGGCTGGCGGGGTTGGTGATGCTGCTTTCGATGGCGGACGCGTTGGTGGACGCCCATCTGTACAAGTTCGAAGAGACCATCGACGCCGACGTGGCTCGCGGCTCCGACGGCGGCGCCGAGGTCCGCCTGCGCCTCACCCTGCCCATCGCCGGGAACGCGCCATGAGCCCGAGCGCCGGGGTCCGCAACTTCTGCATCATCGCCCATGTCGACCACGGGAAGTCCACCCTGGCCGACCGCATGCTCGAGCGCACCGGGACCCTCACCCGGTTCCAGATGAAGGACCAGGTGCTGGACTCCATGGATCTGGAGCGGGAAAAGGGCATCACCATCAAGTCCCATCCCATCACCATGAACTACCGGGGTCCCGACGGCCGTCCCTACGTGCTGAACCTCATCGACACCCCCGGCCACGTGGATTTCTCCTACGAGGTGTCCCGGAGCCTTGCCGCCTGTGAGGGCGCGATCCTGGTCGTGGACGCCGCCCAGGGGATCCAGGCCCAGACCCTGTCCAACATGATCCTCGCCCGGGATGCCGGGCTCACCATCGTCCCCGTCCTGAACAAGGTCGATCTTCCCGTGGCCACCCCCGACAAGTACGCCGAGGAGCTGGGCCTCCTCCTGGACACCGATCCGGAGGACATCCTCCGCATCTCGGCCAAGACGGGCGACGGGGTCGACGCCGTGCTCGCCCGCATCATCGAGTTGGTGCCCCCACCCGCCGAGAGCAGCGGGCCCACCCGGGCGCTGATCTTCGACTCCGTGTTCGATCAGTACCGCGGGGTGGTGGCCTACGTCCGCGTGGTCGACGGCGCCCTCCGCACCGGAGAGGAGGTGTTCTTCTTCTCCAACCCCGAGGAGCGCTACGAGGTGCTGGAAACGGGGATCTTCCGGCTTGACACCATCAAGCGCCCCGCCCTCGTCGCGGGGGACGTGGGGTATCTCATCGCCGGGGTCAAACAGATCGGGGACGCCAAGGTCGGCGACACCGTGACCACCGCCGCCGACCCCGCCCGGGAGCGGCTCCCCGGGTACAAGCCAATGAAGCCCATGGTGTTCAGCGGGCTCTATCCCATCGATACCGAAGACTACGAGGATCTCAAGGCCGCTCTCGAGAAGCTCTCCCTCAACGACGCCGCCCTCTCTTTCGAACCCGAGACCTCCGAGGCCCTGGGGTTCGGATTCCGGTGCGGGTTCCTCGGCCCCCTCCACCTGGAGATCGTCCAGGAGCGCCTGGAACGGGAGTACGGCCTGACCCTCATCGCCACCGTCCCCAACGTGCGCTACCAGGTCATGCTCTCGAACCTGGAGATCGTGGTCGTGGAGAACCCGGCCAAGATGCCCGACCCCGGAGAACTGGAGCTGGTGGAGGAGCCCTACGTGCTCGTCACCATCCTCGTGCCCTCGGAATACGTGGGAAACATCATGAAACTCGCCACCGACCGCCGCGGTATCTACAAGGAGATGGTGTACCTGGATACGGAGCGGGTGAAATTGGTTTACGAGCTGCCCCTCAACGAGATCGTCCTCGACTTCTACGACAAGCTCAAGTCCATAACCCGGGGCTACGCCACTCTGGACTACGAACACATCGGCTACAAGGAGTCCAGTATCGTCAAGATGGACATGATGCTCAACGGGTCCCCGGTGGATGCCCTGTCCGTGCTCGTCCACCGGGACAAGGCCTACGAATGGGGGAGGAGCGTGGCCGCCAAGCTCAAGGAGCTGATTCCCAGGCAGATGTTCCAGGTGGCCATCCAGGCCGCGGTGGGGAACAAGGTGATCGCCCGGGAGACCGTGGGGGCGATGCGGAAAAACGTGACCGCAAAATGCTATGGTGGCGACATCACCCGGAAACGGAAGCTGCTGGAGAAGCAGAAGGAAGGCAAGAAACGCATGAAGCAGGTCGGCGACGTGAGCATCCCCAAGGACGCCTTTCTTGCCGTGCTCAAGGTGGAACGATGAGCGACGCCACCGACGTTCTCGACACCCCCGTCGAGGAGGCCCGGACCCGGAGGAAGTCCGTGTTCCGCGAGTACACCGAGGCCATCGTGGTCGCGGTGCTGCTCACGGTGCTCATCCGCATCTTCATCATCCAGGCCTTCCGCATCCCCACCGGATCGATGGAAGACACCCTTCTCGTCGGCGACTTCCTGTTCGTGAACAAGTTCATCTACGGGGCCCATGTCCCCTTCACCGACTTCCGGCTTCCCGGGGTCCGGGCTCCCGAGCGGGGGGACATCGTGGTCTTCGAGTACCCCAAGGACCCCGACCGCGACTTCATAAAACGGGTGATCGGGCTCCCCGGAGAGACGGTGGAGATCGTCAACACGGTGGTGTTCGTGGATGGGAAGCTCCTGGAGGAGCCCTACGCCAAACACACGGCCACCCGGAGACGCCCCGAGGACTACGAAAATCCCCAGATCTATCCCCCCGGGGCGGGCAACCGCGATTACTACGGACCGATCACCGTTCCCGCCGGGCATTACTTCGTGATGGGGGACAACCGCGATCAATCCGACGACAGCCGGTTCTGGGGGTTCCTGGAGGGGAACCTCATCAAGGGCAAGGCGGTCATGATCTATCTCTCGCTGGAGCGAAACCGGACCCCCCGGCTTTCGCGGATCGGCGACATCATCCGCTAGCCGAGGACGGTACCGATGACCGCGGACGCTCCCGTCAGATCCAAGTCCCGGAAGAATGCAGCGCGGAAGAAATCCGCATTCCGCGAGTGGTTCGAGGTGATCGCGGGTTCCCTGGTCCTGTTCCTGTTTTTTCGCACCCTCGTGTTCCAGGCTTTCCAGATCCCCTCCGAGTCCATGGAGAACACGCTCCTGGTGGGGGACTACCTCTTTGTGAACAAGTTTCTCTACGGAGCCAAGATCCCCTTCACCGCCGCCCGCCTGCCCGATCTCCGTCCTCCCGAGCGCGGCGACATCGCGGTGTTCCACTATCCCGGCGACAGCAAGACGACGTACATCAAGCGGGTGATCGGGTTGCCCGGGGATACCCTGCAGATCAAGGACCGCATCGTCCACATCGACGGCGAGCCCATCGAAGAAGACTACGTCAAGTTCCTCGAACGGCGGCGGCCCGATCCCGGCTACCGCGATCCCCGGATCAAACCGATGGGCGCGGGGAACATGGATCACTACGGCCCGGTGGTGGTGCCGGAGGGTCACTACTTCATGATGGGGGACAACCGCGACAACTCGGACGACAGCCGGCTCCGCGGGTTCATTCCGTTCTCGGGGATCAACGGAAGGGCCTCTTTCATCTACTTCTCCTGGGACCGGACGCGAAAGCGGCTCCGCCCGTCGCGCATCGGCGATCTCATCCGCTGATGGCCGCGGAACCGGGCCGGCTCTGGGCCCCGGGCGATCCGCCGGCCGGGCTCTACATCCACATCCCCTTCTGCCGTTTCCTCTGCACCTACTGCGCATTCTCCAAGGAGATCTATGTCCGGGACCGGGCCGAACGCTGGCTCGCGGGTCTGGAACGCGAGCTATGGGTGCGGTCCCGGGAGTCCTTTGCGGGACGGCTCCGGGTGGACACGGTGTTTCTGGGAGGAGGCACGCCGTCTGCGCTCACCGCCGGCCAGATCGAGAGGCTGGGAGAACTGCTCGCCCGCCACCTGGAGTTCGATGCGTCGCTCGAATTCACCACCGAGGCCAACCCCGAGAGCTTCACGGCAGGGATCGCGGCCGCCTTCCGCGCGATCGGGGTGAACCGGGTGAGCCTGGGCGCCCAGAGCTTCGACCGCCGCGAGCTGGAACTCCTGGGACGGCCCCACGGGATCGACGCCCCCGCCCGCGCGGTGTCCGTGGCCCGCGACTCCGGTTTCGACAACGTGAGCGTGGACGTGATGTACGGGCTTCCCGCCCAGGACCTCGCGACCTTCGCGCGCAGCGTGGACGCGGTTCTCGATCTGGAGACCGAGCACGTCAGCGCGTATTGCCTGGGGTTGGAGCCGGGCACCCCCCTTGCCGTCTCGGTGGCGGAGGGCGCCCTGCCCGCCCCCGACGACGACGCCGCCCGCGACCAGTACGACCACCTGGTGGCCGCGGTGGAGGCGCGGGGATACGAGGTCTACGAGATCTCCAACTTCGCAAGGAAGGGTCGGGAGGCCGCGCACAACTTGAAGTACTGGCGGCGCGAAGATTGCTTCGCCCTGGGTCCCTCGTCCCATGCCCTGGTGCGGAACCACCGCTGGGCCAACCCGGCGGGTCTCGACCGTTGGGTCGCGGCCTACGCGGAGACCGGCCGGCCGCCGCGCCCCCGGCCGGTGCCGGAGGATCTTGCCCGGTTCGAGTACGTGTTCTTGCATCTCCGCCTGAGCGAGGGACTCGATCCCGGCGGGTACCGCGAACGCTGGGGGCGCCGCTTCGAGGACGACTACGCGGACCCGCTGGAGCGGATGGTGGACCGGGGACTGCTGGTTCGGGCCGGCGGGAGGATCCGCCTCGCCCCCCGGGCCCGGTTCGTGAGCGACGCGGTGTTCGCCGAGTTCGCCCCCGCGGAATCGTGAGAGGTGGCGCTCGGGGAAGGGCTCTACCGTCACCGCGGGTGGGTGCCGGTGGTGCCGATCGTGGCCTTGCTCGTCTTTGCGCGGCCCACCGCGGCGGGTGTCGCCGCGGGAGCGGGGTTGTGGGGGGTGGGGGAGGGAATCCGGTTGTGGGCGGCGGCGTATCTGGGAAAGACCGCCCGTTCGTCGCGGCCCCGGGCGGTGAAGCTGGTCACCGGCGGTCCCTACGCCCACACCCGCCACCCGCTCTACTGGGGAAACTTCTTGCTGACCGTGGGCTTCGTGCTTCTCTGCGGGGCCGGGTGGCCCTGGGTTCCCGCAGTGGTCGTCCCGGCGTTCTGGGGGCTCTACGGGGTCCATGCCCGCCGGGAGGAGGCGGTCCTGGCCCGGGCGTTCCCCGCGGCCCACGCGCGGTACCGGAAGCGGGTCCCCCGCTGGCGCTGGCGGTTGCGGCCGGCGGCGGTCCCCGGGGCGGGGGAGCGGGGACGACCGGGTCTCCGGCGGGCGCTCCGGGTCGAGGCGCGCACCCTGGGGGCGGAAGGGTGGCTCCTGATCGCCCTCGGCCTGCGCGCTGCGCTGTTTGGTTCCCAGTAACTCGCTGGGCAGAAGCCCCTTACCTCCCGGAGGCGGGGGCGGAAGCGCTTGTGCGGTTTTTCACAAGCCTCTATACTACGTGCGCGTTCGACGATGCACCGGGAGGACGACGACCATGGGTTTGGAAAAAGAAGTCCTGAGCCGGATCCTCACCACACGACTCGATTTTGCCCTGAAGTGGGCGCGGAAGAACTCGGTCTGGCCGATGCCGATGGGCATCTCCTGCTGCGCCATCGAGATGATGGCGGTGGCGGCGAGCCGGTTCGACATTGCCCGGTTCGGGTCCGAGGTGCTCCGGTTCTCCCCGCGCCAGGCCGACATGATGCTCACCGCGGGCACGCTGGTCCACAAGATGGCCCCCGTGGTCAAGAAGATCTACGAGCAGATGCCCGAGCCCAAGTGGGTGGTGGCCATGGGCACCTGTCTGTGTACCGGCGGCATGTTTCATTCCTACAGCACGGTGCAGGGTCTCGACGAGGTCATCCCCGTCGACGTGTACATCCCCGGGTGCCCGCCCCGGCCCGAAAACGTACTCTCCGCGCTCCAGCAGATCCAGGACCTCATCGGTTCCGACGAGCCTCCCCACAAGTCCCGGGTCCGGCACGACGCGGAATGGCGTTTGAGCAATCTCTTCTACGACAAGCTGGCCAGGGTGCACGCCCTGCGGGAGGGCCGCGTGGTCAAGAGCGCCGGCCGCGATCTGGATCCTCCCCGCCGCCTCGTCGAGGGCGGCCGGCTCGAGCCGGTGGCCGCACCCATGGGGATTCCGGTGGCCTCGGTCCGCGGCGGGTCCGTGGATCTGGCCAGCAACCGCTATTCCCACCGCTGGGACGACAACGCCTAGAACGAAGGACCACTCGTGAGCACGACCGACGTCAAGACCTTGCTGGAGCCCCGCCCGACCGAACCGGGGTTGCGCACCAAGACCTTCACGCTCAACATGGGCCCCCAGCACCCGAGCACCCACGGGGTTCTGCGGCTCCTCCTGGAGCTGGACGGCGAGGAGGTGGTGCGCTGCGAACCCCATGTGGGGTACCTCCACCGGGCCATGGAGAAGCTGGCCGAGCACAAGACGTTCCACCAGTTCGTGCCCTACACCGACCGGCTCGACTATCTGTCCCCGTTCCACAACAACACGACCTTCATGCTGGCGGTGGAGAAGCTGTGCGGCATCCAGGCCCCCCGGCGGGCCCAGTACATCCGCACCGTGGGCTGCGAGCTGGCCCGGATCTCCTCCCATCTGCTGGGGATCGGGACCTGGGCTCTGGATGTCGGGGCCATGACCGTGTTCTTCCTCACCTTCCGCGAGCGCGAAGTGATCTACAACCTTTTCGAGCAGCTCACGGGGGCCCGGATGATGACGTCCTTCACCCGGGTGGGGGGCGTGGCCGCCGACCTCACCCCCGAGATGGACGACGCCATCCGGAAGTTCCTCGCCTATATGCCCGACAAGATCGACGACTACGAGGATCTGCTCACCCACAACCGGATCTGGCTGGGGCGGACGCGGGGGATCGGGGTGTTCACCGCGGAGGATGCGGTCAATCTGTCCCTCACCGGCCCCAACCTGCGGGCCTCGGGGGTCAACTGGGATCTGCGCAAGCAGACCCCGTACATGGCCTACGAGGAGTTCGACTTCGACGTTCCTCTCGGGACCAACGGGGACATCTACGACCGCTATCTCGTGCGCATCGAGGAGATGCGCCAGAGTCTCCGCATCATCCGCCAGGCCCTCGACGGCATGCCCGAGGGCCATCATCAGATCGACGATCCCAAGATCACGCTTCCTTCCAAGGACAAGACCTACGGTTCCATGGAGGAGCTGATCCACCACTTCAAGATCGTGTGCGAAGGAGTGGCGGCCCCGCCCGGCGAGGTGTATTTCGCAGCCGAGAACCCGAAGGGCGAGCTGGGGTTCTACATCGTGGGCGACGGCACCAGCCACGCATACCGGCTCCACATCCGTTCGCCTTCGTTCATCAGCATCGGCGCGTTGCCGTACATCGTCCAGGGCCGGCTCATCGCCGACGTGGTCGCCGCTCTCGGTTCGGTGGACATCGTCCTGGGAGAGTGCGACCGCTGACGCCGCACGGCACCGGATCACCCACGGCGGCGCGGGCCGCGCATCACTTGGCGGGGAGGAGGCCCCGAGGATCATGCCCAAGGTAAACATCGACGGTCGAGAGATCGAGGTTCCCCAGGGAACGACCATCCTGCAGGCGGCCGAGGCGCTGGGTCTCGAGGTCCCGCAGATGTGTTACCACCCCGGTCTCCGCGTGGTCGGCGTGTGCCGCGTATGCCTGTGCCAGGTCGAGGGAATGCCCAAGCTCACCACCGCCTGCTCCACCGAGGTGCGGGACGGCATGGAGGTGGGGTTGTATGTGCCCGAGGCCGAGAAGGCCCGGCGCGGCGTCATCGAGTTCTGGCTCCTGAACCACCCCCTCGATTGCCCCATCTGCGATCAGGGGGGCGAATGTCCGCTCCAGGACATCGCCTTCGACCACGGTCCCGGGCGGAGCCGTCTCCAGCACGAGAAGATCCACTTCGACAAGCGCAAGGTTCTGGGACCCACCGTCATTCTCGACGAGGAACGCTGCATCCTGTGCTGGCGGTGCACGCGGTTCACCCAGGAGGTGTCCGAGAGCCACCAGCTCATGCTCGACGAGCGCGGCGCCCACACCACCATCTCCACCCCTCCCGACCGGGAGCTCGACGAACCGTTCAGCGGCAACGTCGTCGATCTGTGCCCGGTGGGGGCTCTGACCACCCGGGACTTCCGGTTCAAGAGCCGCATCTGGGAGATGGGCGCCTCCTCCGGTGTCGCCACCGGAACCTCGGTTGGCGAGAACATCTGGATCTGGAGCAAGAAGGGAAGGGTGGAGCGGATCACCGCCCGTCCCAACCTCAAGGTCAACGACTACTGGATCTCCGACGCCAACCGTTTCGACTTCAAGTTCGTCAATGACCCCGCCCGGCTCACCCTGCCCCTGCTCCGGAGCGGCGACCGGCTCCTGGAGACGTCCTGGGACCGGGGCATCCGGGCTCTGGCCGACGGCCTGGGGGCGGCCGCCGCCCGCGGTCCCGGCCGCGTGGGGGCGCTGTTCTCCCGCCATCTCTCCAACGAGGAGTACTGGGCGTTCCAGAAGCTGGTGCGCGGTCAGCTGGGCAGCAACCATCTCTCGGCCGGGCGCGACGAGGTGCTCACCGGGGCCCGCGCCTCCCTTTACCAGCGGGGCAAGATCCTCGACTCCGCGGTCAAGCTGGAGGGGGCCGAGGTCGTGGTCGCCGTCGGCCACGATGTGGAGAAGACCCATGGCGTCCACTCCCTCCGCCTGCGGAAGGCGGTGCGCGAACGGGGGGTGAAGCTCCTGCTCGCGTGCGAGAACGAGAGCCGGCTCGAGTCCGCCGCCGCCGCCACCGAGCGCGTACATCCCAACCAGGTCGCGGCCTGGTTGCAGCAGCTCGCCGCGGCCGTGACCGCGAAAAGCAACGACGGATTCGCGGGGACGCTGCGGAACGCCCAGCGCGTGGTGTTCCTGATCAACGCCGGCGATCACAACGCCCGGGTGGCCGAGATCTGGGACGAGATCGAGTCCGCCGCCCCCGGTTCGGCATGGAAGCCGATGTTCCTGGACCGGGGTGGGAACGTCGTCGGATCCATGCTCCTGGGAATCAGCCCCCATTACTACCCGGGGCTCGGCCGGATCCATGCCGATGCCGCCCAGAGCTGGAAGGGCCGCTGGGGTGGCAAGGTAAACGGCGAACCCGGCCTCCCCTGGACACGGATGCTGGAGGCGGGGGGGGCGGGCAAGCTCCAGGCCCTCCTGCTCGTGAACTCCGGACGTCCCGCGGGATGGGGCTTTACCGCCGAGGAGCGGGCGCAGATCGCCCGTGTGCCCTTCGTGGCCGCCTTCGATCTGGTATCCGACGAGGTCAGGGAACTCGCGTCCGCGGTCATTCCCACGCCCTCCTTCGCCGAGATCGACGGGACTTACACCAACCAGGACGGGCTCGTGCAGATGGGCAACCGCAATATCGTTCCCAAGACGG
>Ga0214472_10008422_pt1 | contig 10768 bp, 9 predicted proteins | sample RVTome_6_FD_207662 | JGI IMG/M metagenome (GOLD analysis project Ga0214472, IMG submission 207662) | Soil microbial communities from uranium-contaminated site in the Upper Colorado River Basin, Wyoming, United States - RVT140D175 | ecosystem: Environmental > Terrestrial > Soil > Contaminated >...
CCAGCAGGTACTGGGTCAGATCGTTGGAGCCGACGGAGATGAAATCCACCTTGCGCGCAAAACGACGCGTCAGGTAGACGGCGGCCGGCACCTCGACCATGATGCCGACCGGCGGCCTCTTGACCTCGAGTCCCTCCTCCTGCAACTCTCTCACGGCACGATCGATCTGCGCGCTGGCCTCCTCGATCTCGTGCATGCTGGTGACCATCGGCAGCATGATGCGCAGGTTGTTGAACCCCTGTGCGGCACGGAGCATGGCACGCACCTGGACCAGGAAGATCTCCGGATGATCCAGGGTGACACGAATACCGCGCCAGCCGAGGAAGGGGTTGTCCTCCTCGATCGGGAAGTAGGGCAGCGACTTGTCGCCGCCGATATCCAGTGTTCTCATCGTCACCGGACGGGGGGCAAAGGCTTCCAGCTGGCAGCGATAGATCTTCAGTTGCTCCTGCTCGCTGGGGAAGAAATCGCGCGTCATGAACGGAATTTCGGTGCGGTACAGGCCGATCCCCTCGGCACCGCGCTCGAGCGAACGGTCCACATCGCCGATCAAGCCGGTGTTCACCCACAGCGGCATGCGATAGCCGTCAGTGGTCTGGGCCGGCAGATCGCGCAGGGTTTCCAGCCCGGCCGCGATCATCTGCTCCTCGCGCAGGATCTCGCGGAACGCGTTCTTCAGGTCATCCGACGGATTGACATAGACACGACCGGTATAGCCGTCGATGATCATATCCCGCCCTTCGAGACGGGTGAACGGCAGGTCGACCACGCCCATGACGGTGGGAATGCCCATGGAGCGTGCCAGGATCGCGGCATGGGAGTTACCGGACCCGCTGACCGAGACCAGACCGACCAGTTTCTCCTCCGGCACCAGACCCAGCATGGTCGGCGACAGGTCGTCGGCGACCAGAACCGTACTGTCCGGGAACTCCACCTCGCCCGGGTTCGCGCCCTCCTGCAGGTGACTGAGCACCCGGCGACCGAGATCGCGAATATCGGTGGCGCGTTCGCGCAGATAGGGATCCTCCATCGCCGAGAACTGGCGGACATGCTCGTCCACCACCTCGCGTAGCGCGCCCTGCGCCCAGTTGCCGGACCTGATCCGCTCGGCGACCTGGCCGGCCAGGGCATTGTCCTCCAACATGCGCAGATAGACATCGAACAGCGCCTGTTCGTCGCTGCGCAGGCGCTGCGCCAGCATCCGACTGACCTCGCGCACCTCGCCGCGCACCGCTTCCAGCGCGGTCTGGAACCGCTCCAGCTCGGCCTCGATATCCCGTGCCGGCTTATCCGGAACCCCCTCCAGGTCCGCCGGCAGGGTGGCCACGAACACCTGCCCTACGGCGACACCGGGCGCGCCCGCGACGCCGGAGAACTGACGGTCCTGAGGGATCCGTGCCCCCGAGGTGCTGCCGGCATGATTGCCCACCGGCTGGATCGAACCGGTCGCCTCGGCGTGCGCGATCACGCCGGCCAACTGGGCCGACACGGTGATCAGGAACGCCTCTTCGGACTCGTCGAACCGACGGCGCTCGAACTGCTGCACCACCAGAACGCCGAGCACCTCGCCCTGATGGATGATCGGCACGCCGAGAAACGCATGGTAACGCTCTTCACCGGTCGACTGTAGATAGATGTAGGAGGGGTGGACGGCGGCATCTTCCAGGTTGATCGGCTCGGCCCGCTGCCCGACCAGCCCCACCACCCCTTCGGTGGCGGACAGGCTGACCACGCCCACGGACTCGGGGTTGAGGCCCTGGGTCGCCATCAGGACGTAGCGCTGGGAGATGCTGTCGAGCAGGTAGATGGAGCAGACCTGGGTGTGCATGGCACGCTGAATGCGCCTGACCGTCAGGTCGAGCACCGACGCCAGGTCCGGGGCCGCACTCACCTCCTGTACGATCTTGCGCAGCACATTCAACATCGCCGCCATCTACACAGCCCCTTGCTCTCGTTTAACGCTCTGATACCGACGGCAGACGCATCAGCTTCGGCGACAACTCTCGTAACGCCTTACGGTAAACCTCTCGTTTAAAGGACACCACCTGCCCCAGAGGATACCAGTAACTGACCCAACGCCAACCATCGAACTCCGGCGAATCAGTTTCATCTATTCTTACTGCACTATCATGACTGAGCATGCGCAGAAGAAACCATTTCTGTTTCTGGCCCACGCACACGGGGTGCGAGTGGCGCCGGATCATACGTTTGGGCAGCCGGTAGCGTAACCAGCCTCGTGTCACCGCGAGAACTTCGACATCCTTCGGCGATAACCCGATCTCCTCTTTCAGCTCACGATACATAGCCTGTTCGGGAGTTTCACGGCCCTGAATCCCCCCTTGCGGAAATTGCCAAGCATCTTGCCCGATACGCCTTGCCCAAAGCACCTGACCCAGAGCGTTGACCAGAATGATACCGACATTCGGTCTGAACCCATCTGAATCGATCAAATCTCAATCCCGAAATAACTATAGTAATATGCAGCTATTGTTCCATAGATCCCGAGCCGAGCAAATAGCCTGCCGGCATGGCGCGACACACCAAGAGCGCGCCATTTGCATGGCGGACCGGCTCCCTCTATCCTAACCCTCCCAACCGATATCGGCCCCGCAAGGGGTAGCCCATCCGGAGTTTGCACACGTGCGTCTGGCCATTTTCGATCTCGACAACACCCTTCTCGACGGCGACAGCGACCATGCCTGGGGCGAGTTTCTCTGCCGACGCGGCATCGTCGACGAAGCGGAGTACCGCGCCACCAACGACCACTTCTATCGCCAATACCAGAGCGGCGCGCTGGATATCCACGAGTTTCTCAACTTTGCCCTGCGCCCGCTGGCCAACCACACATCGGAACAGCTGCAGGCCTGGCACGACGAGTTCATGGCGGAGTGTATCGAACCGATGATGCTACCGGCGGCCCGGAACCTGCTGGCGCAACATCGAGAGGCGGGGGATTTTCTGTTGATCATCACCGCGACCAACAGCTTTGTGACGGCACCGATCGCCGCACGTCTCGGCGTCGACGCGCTACTGGCGACGGAGCCGGAGCGGGTTGGCGACCGTTTCACCGGTCGGGTTGCGGGCACCCCCTGTTTTCAGGGCGGCAAGGTGGAACGCTTGAACGCCTGGCTGAACGAAACCGGCCACACGCTGCAGGGCAGCAGCTTCTACAGCGACTCGCACAACGACCTGCCGCTGCTGGAGCGGGTCGATCGCCCGTATGCGGTCAACCCGGATGACAGACTGCGGCAGATCGCGCTGGAGCGCGACTGGCCGATCCTCGACCTGCGCCACTGAAGGGTCGAACGCGGCCCGACCGAACGCGGCCCGATCAGATCGCGACCTTGCACTCGCGCAGCATACGGTTGAGCTCGGTCATCACCTGGCGACGGGTGATCAGGCCGACCAGCTTGCCGCGCTCGACCACCGGGTAGTTCTTCGGCTTGGTCTTGCTCATCTGCTGCGCCAACTCCAGCACACTGTCGCCCGGTGCCACGCACAGCGGCTCCCGATGCATGATATCGGCCACCTGGATACGACTGTCGCAGTAGTAGCTGCTGCTGACGAGATAGCGCAGGCAGTCGTGCTCGGACAGGAAGCCGATCACGGCGTGGCGTTCATCGATCACCGGCAGCCCCATCTGTCCCGACGCCAGTATCAACTTGACCGCGTCGGACAACGCCATCTGCCCGGTCAAGGGCCGCGTGACCGGCATCATCAGGTCACGCACCCGCTTCTGATCCAGCATGGGCTCCACCCTCCTCTGTTTTGCTGTTGCGGCAGCTAAAGTGTGGCAGAGGATGCGGGCTTTTTCCTGCTCGACCGAGCAATTATATGATCAGGGACAGGGATAGGTGTAACGGCGGTGGATCGTCTCGATCTCGGCCAGGAGATCCTCGCCGAGACGGAGCTCCAGCGAGGTGATATCGGCCCTCAACTGCTCCATCCGGGTGGCGCCGATGATGTTGGCACCGACAAACTCGCGACTGTTGACGAATGCCAGCGCCAGCAGCGCCGGCTCCAGGCCGACCCTGTTGGCCAGTTCGACATAGGCCCGGGTGGCGGCCAGGCCGGACTCGTTCATATAGCGGGCAAACTGCGGAAACAGCGCAAGACGCGAGCCCTCCGGACGCGCGCCGCCCAGATACTTGCCGCTGAGCACACCGAACGCCATCGGCGAATAGGCCAGCAGGTCCACCTGCTCACGCAACGCCACTTCGGCCAACCCGACCTCGAACGAGCGGTTGAGCAGGTTGTAGGGGTTCTGGATCGATACCGGCCGCGGCAGGTCGTACTGCTCGGCCAGTTGCAGGAACTTCATCGTGCCCCAGGCGGTTTCGTTGGACAGACCGATGTAGCGGATCTTGCCCTCCTTCACCAGTTCATCCAGCGCCCGCAAGGTCTCCAGTATCGGCGTGCCGTCGCTCTCCGGCCGATGTTCGTAACCGAGACGCCCGAACATGTTGGTCGCGCGGTCGGGCCAGTGCAGTTGGTAGAGGTCGATGTAGTCGGTCTGCAGGCGGCTCAGCGAGCCCTCCACCGCCGCACGCAGATTGGCGCGATCGAAGTGCAGATCGGGTCGGATATAACTGACCTGCTCGCCGGGACCGGCCGCCTTGGTCGCGAGCACGATCTGCTCGCGGCTGCCCCGCGCCTTCATCCAGTTGCCGATACAGCGTTCCGTATTGCCCTGATAGGCCGGATCGGTGGGCACGGGGTACATCTCGGCGGCATCGAACAGGTTGATCCCCTGCGCCAGGGCATAGTCCATCTGTTCGAACGCCTCGGCCTCGCTGTTGGTGCGGCCGAAGGTCATCGTGCCCAACGCGATGCGGCTTACCCGCAGGTCGGATCGTCCCAGCTGTTTGAACTCCATCGTTCCCCTCCTTGATTGCGATTGGCGCCCGCCGTCCCGTCAGGAGGCGGGCAGCACGCGCAGAAAATACGCCTTGAGATACTCGGTTTCCGGAATCGCCGGATGGATCGGATGGTCGGCGCCCTGATAGCCCTGGGCGAAGATCTGCGCACTGCGATCCAGCTCGCGGCTGTTGGACCTGAGCATATCCACCAGCCGCTCGCGCTGCAGATGCATGGAGCAGGAGGCGGAGACCAGCACGCCATCGCGGGCCAACAGGCGCATGGCGAAGTTGTTGATGCGGGCATAGGCGCGCTCGCCGTTTTTCACGTCCTTGCGCTTCTGGATAAACGCGGGCGGGTCGACGATCACCAGGTCGAAGCGCTCCTTCTCGGCCACCATCGCCTTGCACAGCTCGAACGCGTCTCCCTGCAGGGCGCGGAAACGGCTGCCGGCGTCGTTGAGGCGGGCGTTTTCCGCCGCCACCTCCAGCGCACCGGCCGAGGCGTCGAGGCAGAACACCTCCTCCGCTCCCGCCGCCAGCGCCTGGGCACCCCAGCCGCCGACGTAGCTGAACAGGTCCAGCACCCGCTTGCCCTTCACCATCCGCTGCATCCGGGCACGGTTCTCGCGGTGATCGTAGAACCAGCCGGTCTTCTGCCCGGTCAGTACCGGAGCCCGCAACTCGACGCCGTTCTCGATCAGCGGCACCAGCTCCGGCACCTCGCCCTGAACTACCTCGACATAGGTTTCCAGCCCTTCGAGCGTGCGCATCTTGCCGTCGTTGCGCAGCACGATCGCCGCCGGCTTGAACACCTTGTTCAGCGCCTCGATCACCTGATCCTGCACCCGCTCCATGCCGGCGGTGGAGATCTGCACCACGAAGATATCGTGAAAACGGTCGATCACCAGGCCGGGCAGGCCATCGGAATCGCCGTAGACCAGACGGTAGCAGGGATGATCGAACTGCGCCTCGCGCAGCGAGGCGGCCACCTTGAGCCGGTGCACGAGCAGCGAGCGGTCCAGCGGATGCTCGTCGCGGCTGATCAGGCGCGCGCAGATCAGCGTATTGGGGTTGATGTAGGCAACACCCAGGGACTTGCCCCGGGCGTTCAGTACCTGCACCTGCTCGCCGGGTTCGAACTCCTTCAGCGGCGAGCGCTGGTTATCCACTTCGTTGCTGTAGATCCAGAGATGGCCCGCACGCAGACGACGGTCGGCGTTGGCCTGAAGCACCAGGGGTTTAAAAGTCATAACGGGCCGTTTCGATAAGATGGCTGTCCCGGCCAAGCCGGGACAGGGAAAGAGGCATCAACCCGCAGGCGAGGCTTATTCGGCTTCGCACTGCTCGGTGTAGCTGTCGGCATCGAGCAGCTCTTCCAGCTCCTCGGTATCGCTGAGCTGGATCCGGAAGAACCAGCCGTCGCCGTAGGGGTCGCTGTTGACCAGTTCGGGGGCTTCCTCCAGCTCCTCGTTGACGGCGATCACCTTGCCGCTCAACGGTGCGTATATATCGGATGCCGCCTTGACCGACTCCACCACGCCGGCTTCATCGCCCGCGGAGATATCGTCGCCCGGTTCGGGCAGCTCGACAAACACCACATCGCCCAGCAGCTCCTGCGCATGATCGGTGATACCGACGGTGACGACACCCTCGCCCTCGTCGCGGATCCACTCATGGCTGGCGACATATTTCAGTTCACTTGGGACATTGCTCATCTTACGATCCTTAGCGCCTGTTTAAGATCTCTTCACCACCGCGCCCCTGCGCATTCGACACACCGACAAGGCCCGTTGCGACCCTGTCTGCAGCACCGGCCAAACCAGTGTAGCCGCCGATCCACGAATCCGCCGCCCGGCCCGGCATCGCGGGAAAAGGCAGACAATGTATCGGCAAAACCGGACCAGTTCAATCGCCGCCCCGATCAGTCCAACGGCCGCCTCGCCAGACGCGGGACCTCGCCCCGAAGCCCCATCGCCATCAGCATCAGGTGCTGTTTCACCGGCGCCATGCGGTTGACCAGACTCATGCCGGTGGAGCGCAACAGCCGCACCGGGGCCGGCAGGTCGTCGAACAGACGCCGAAACCCCTCCATCGCCGCGGCGGTCTGCAGGTTGTCGGCACGGCGCATCCGCTGGTAGCGGCGCAACACCCGCTCATCCCCCGGCGCTTCGCCACGGGCCCGGGCGTCGAGCAGCACCTCGGCCAGCGCGGCGGCATCGAGCAGCCCTAGATTGACGCCCTGTCCGGCCAGGGGATGGATGGTGTGGGCGGCATCGCCGACCAGCGCCAGCCCCGCCTGCACGTAACGCTGAGCATGACGCTGGCGCAGCGGATGCAGGTAGCGGCGATCGCAGCCGAGCACCCCGCCCAGGCGGTATTCGAAGGCGTGGCCCAGCTCGGCACAGAAGGCGGCATCGTCCAGCGCCATCAGTTCGCGGGCATGGTCGGGCGAGGTGGACCAGACGATCGACAGCCTGCGCTCGGAGGGGTCGGCCAGCGGCAGCAGCGCCAGCGGGCCATCCTCGGTGAAGCGCTGCCAACAGGTATGGCGGTGCGGCTGTTCGGTCTCGATGGTGGTGACGATGGCGTGGTGGCCATAATCCCACTCCGTCGATCCCATGCCGGTCAGCGCGCGGATGCGGGAGTGGGCGCCGTCGGCCCCGACCAGCAGCGCGGTGCTCAACGAGTGGCCGTCGGCCAGGCGGATAGTGCGTACTCCCTGGGCATCGGGCGGCGAGACCGACTCGATCTTCGCTCCCGCGTCGAAGCGGATGTTGCCGGTTGCCGGCATCACGGCATAGAGCGCGGCCAGGGTCACGCGGTTTTCGACGATATGTCCCAGGCAGGGCTCGTGCAGCTCGTCGGCACTGAACTGGATCGCGCCGCTGCCGCCGCCGTCCCAGACGCTCATGTCGGTATAGGCACAGACGCGAACCTCCTCCATCCGGGGCCAGGCACCGAGGTGGGTCAGAAACTGCCGGGAAGCGCAGGTCAGCGCGCTGACCCGCGGATCGAAGCCCTGTGCAGTCAGCTCCGGCAGCGCGTCGATCAGACTCTGCGGCGAATCCTCGCGACTCTCCAGAATACGGATCGACAACCCGGTCGGTGCCAGTGCGCAGGCCAGCGCCACGCCGACCATGCCGCCACCGACAATCACCACGTCGCTTCTGTCGAATGAAACCTCCGTGCCGGACACCATCCCCTCTCCCCTCAACGCCTCTCTCCCCTCAACAGCATAAAATCAACGCAGCCGCGGTGCCGGATGATCCAGCCCCATCGCCGCCCTGGCCAGCAGGGTCTTGCCCAACGGACAGATATCCAGCAGCACCAGACCCAGGTCTCGCGTCAACGTCAGCGCCGGTTGGGTACCGGTAAACAGTTTCATCGTGCGGTCGCTGAACTGGATGGTGCGGAACTGATCGGTGCGGCGCGCCGCCTCGAAATGCTGCAGCGCCTGCAGTTCGCCCAGCGGCAACCCTTCGCGCCGACGCTGGATAATCAGGTCCGCCAGCGCGACGACACCCCTGAACGCCAGGTTGAACCCCTGGCCGGCGATCGGGTGCAGGGCGTGCGCCGCGTTGCCGAGCACGACCAGCCCCGCCCGCACCTGCTCCTCGGCCAGCACCAGCTTGAGCGGATAGTGGTAACGCTCGCCGACACGGGTCAGCCGCCCGGCCCGGTACCCGAAGCGCTGCTGCAGATGTTCGAGAAAGGCCCGATCATCCAGCGCCAGTATCTCGTCGGCCTGCTCTTCCGGCAGGGTCCAGACCAGGCCGCAACGGGCCTGTCCGTCCAGATCCTCGCCCGGCAGCAGGGCGATCGGGCCGGTATCGGTGAAGCGCTCATAGGCGATATGGCGATGGGGGCGGTCCAGGCTGACATTGGCCACCAGCGCATGCTGCTCGTAACTGCTCTGGCGGTAGCCGATGCCGATCCGCTCCCGCAGCGCCGAGCGTCCGCCGTCGGCCATCACCACCAGCCCCGCCTTCAGTTCATGCTCCTGTCCGTCACGGTCGATCCTGACCCGGCACCCCTCGGCGCGGTTTTCGAGGTCGATCACCTCGGCCGGGGAGATAAAGTCGATCCAGGGTGTGCCATGCTGACGCAGGCGGCTGAGCAGCACCTGCCCCAGCCAGTGATTTTCCACCACATAGCCCAGCGCCGGTACCTGCTCGCGCGCGGCGTCGAGCCGGGTGGCGCCGAAATGTCCGCGGTCGGAGACATGGATCCGCTCGATCGCGGTCAGGTGTTCGGCCAGGGTCGACCAGACCCCCATGCGCTCGAACGCCGAACGCACGCCGTATGCAAGCGCGGTGGAACGGGCATCGTAGCCGGCCTGGAACACCGGCTCGCCTGACTTCGGCATCGTCTCCGCTTCGACCACGGCCACGCGCAGCTCCAGTTCGGCGGCCACCGGCAGCAGCGCACAGGCCAGGCTGGCCCCCACCATGCCGCCGCCGACAATCAGCAGATCGTATTCATCGCGCATCGGTCAGCTCCGCGTCGCGTGCCCGGACCGGGCCATCAGCGTCTCGATCTCGTCGACCCTCTTCGGCACGCCGGCGGTCAGCACCTCGGCGCCCTGCTCGGTCACCAGCACGTCATCCTCGATCCGGATACCGATACCGCGCCAGCGCGGTTCCACCTTGTCGTTGTGCGGCGAGACATAGAGTCCCGGCTCCACCGTCATCACCATGCCCGGCTGCAGCGGTCGCCACTGGCCGTTGACCTTGTAGTTGCCGACATCGTGCACATCCATGCCCAGCCAGTGGCCGATGCGGTGCATGTAAAACTCCTTGTAGGCGCCGGACTCGATCAGATCGTCCACCTCGCCGTCAAGCAGGCCGAGCTCGACCAGGCCCTCGGTCAGCAGCCGTACCGACAACTCGTGCACCTCGTTCCAGGGCACTCCCGGCCGGATCAGTTCGATACAGGCTTCGTTGGTGCTCAACACCAGTTCGTACAGCGCTTGCTGCTCCGGCGAAAAACGGCCGTTGACCGGGAAGGTGCGGGTGATGTCGCTGGCGTAGCAGTCCAGTTCGCAGCCGGCGTCGATCAGCACCAGGTCGCCGTCGTGGAGCGGAGCATCGTTGTCGATGTAGTGCAGGATGCAGGCGTTCTCGCCGCCGCCGACAATCGGGCTGTAGGCCTGGAAGCGGGCGCCCCGGTTCATGCAGTGGTTGAGGATGGCGCTCTCGAGCTGATATTCGAAGCCGCCCGGCACCGCCCGTCGCATCGCCTCGCAATGCGCCTCGGCCGAGATCCGGGCGGCCGTGCGCATGATCTCCAGCTCTTCGTCGTCCTTGAACAGGCGCATCTCGTGCAGGATATTGTCGAGCAGGACCAGTTCCTCCGGCGCCTCGGCCCCCAGACGCGCCTTGGCGCGCACGGCGTTGAGCCAGCCTCGCACCCGGCCGTCCAGGGCATCGTCGCTGCCGAGCGCGTAGTAGAGCCTGCGGGCGCCGTCGAGCAGCTTCGGCATCTGCGCGTCCAGTTCGGTCAGATCGAACGCCTGGTCGGCTCCGAAACGGGCAACACAACCTTCGGGGCCGGCACGATAGCCGGTCCAGATCTCCATCGCCGGGTCACGCGGCGGGCAGAACAGGATAACCTCGCCCTCGGTGCGCCCCGGCTTGAGCAGCAGCAGCGCATCCGGTTCGTTGAACCCGGTCAGGTAGTAAAAGTCGCTGTTCTGGCGAAAGGCATACTCCGCATCGCGATTACGGGTCACCAGCGACGCACCGGCCACCAGCGCCACCCCACCCTCGGGCAGTTGGTCGAGCAGACGGCGACGGCGTTCGGCGTAGGCTTGCTGACTGATCTTCATATCCGGTTTTCTATCCTTTCGACTGCGCTCAGTGCAGGGTCGGCGGCGGAGTCGGCTTGGCCTCGTCCTCCGGCACCCGGTT
>Ga0214472_10008423_pt1 | contig 10767 bp, 5 predicted proteins | sample RVTome_6_FD_207662 | JGI IMG/M metagenome (GOLD analysis project Ga0214472, IMG submission 207662) | Soil microbial communities from uranium-contaminated site in the Upper Colorado River Basin, Wyoming, United States - RVT140D175 | ecosystem: Environmental > Terrestrial > Soil > Contaminated >...
GCATCGCTCGCCGCCGTGTGCGGTGCGAGCCGGGCCCTGGCCGCGGCCATCCCCACCCACGCCGACGCCCTGCGACGCGCCACCGCCGCGGGATGGGAGGGCCCGCAACCGGTCTCACCGGGCGCAGGCCCGATGCGCGACCTGCGGTTCGGGGTGCGCGCCGGCCTGCTCGAGATCGCAGCCCGTGACCTCACCGGGCGGCTCGACATGCCCGGGGTGGGCCGCGCCCTCAGCGACCTCGCCGACTCGGCCGTCGCGGCAGCCCTCGAGATGGTGCGGCCCGAGGGGACGCACCTCGCCGTCATCGCACTCGGGAAGTGGGGCGGGCGCGAGCTCAACTACGCATCGGACATCGACGCCGTGCTCGTCCACGACGGGGACGAGGACGCGGCACGCATGGCCGCCATCTCTCTGCGCGACCTGCTCTCGACGTCGACCGCCGACGGCCTCGCCTTCCGCCTCGACCTCGACCTGCGCCCCGAGGGGGCAGCCGGGCCACCGACCCGGAGCCTCGACTCGTATCGCGCCTACTGGCGGCGGTGGGCGAAGACGTGGGAGCTGCAGGCACTCATCAAGGCCCGCCCGGCCGCCGGGCACACCGATCTGGGGTCGGCGTTCATGGCGGCGGCGGAGCCGTTCGTCTATCCCGAAAGGCTCGGCGCCGACGCCGTCGACGAGATCCGCAGCATGAAGTCACGCACCGAGGGAGTGGCCCGTTCCGGGGTGGTGGAGCTGAAGCGCGGCGTCGGCGGCATCAGGGACGTGGAGTTCGCCGCCCAGCTGCTGCAGCTGGTGCACGGCCGGGCCGATCCCTCGGTCCGCAGCCCGAGCACCATCGACGCCCTGGCATCACTGGCCGCCGCCGGGTACGTGCGGGAGGACGACGCCCTGACGCTCTCGGACGCCTACCGCTGGCTGCGCGACGTCGAGCACCGCCTGCAGCTGTACGACCTGCGCCAGACGCACGAGCTTCCCGCCGACGCCGCCGTCCGCGAGCGGGTGGCCAAGGCGATGGGCCTGCGCGACGGCGCCGAGGGCACGGCGCTCGAGGCCTTCGAGGCGACCCTCGTGGGCAGGCGCGCCGAGATCAGGTCGATCCACGAGCGGCTCTTCTACCGGCCGCTCCTGGAGGCGTTCGCCGACAGCCCGGCCGTCGGCCTGGACGAGGCGGGCGCCGAGCGCCAGCTGCTCGCCCTCGGCTTCACCGACACCCCCGGGACCCGCACCGCCATCGCCGACCTCACCGCGGGGCTGAGCCGCCGCAGCCGCCTCATGCAGCAGCTGCTCCCCCTCATGCTCGACTGGCTGTCGGAGTCGCCCGACCCCGACCTCGGGCTGGCACAACTCCGTCTCCTCGTGACGACCACCGTCGACAACGCCGAGATCGTGGGCGCACTCCGCGACCATCCGGCCGCCGCCGAGCGGCTGTGCCGGCTCCTGGGGACGAGCGGGCTGCTCGGGCGGCTCCTCGACCGCATCCCTGCCTTCCTCCCCCGGCTCGGCGACGACGAGGCGCTGGCGGCGATACCGGGTCGCGACGAGAGCATCACCGGCGTGCTGCGGCTGGTGGCGAGCCGCACCGAGCACGACAGCAGGGTGGCTGTGCTCCACCGCTTCCGGGCCGAGCGGCTGCTCTGGATCGCCGCCGCCGACATCGTCGGCCATCCCGACTCCGGCGAGGTGTCGGTGCGGCTCACCGACCTGGCCGACGCCCTCGTCGCCGGCGCCCTCGACATCGCCCGCACCGAGGCCGAGGGCGAGGACCGCGAAGTGCCCGCGATGGCCGTGATCGCCATGGGCAAGTGGGGCGGCCGCGAGCTCGACTACGGCTCGGACCTCGACGCCCTGGTCGTGCACGGCGGCGACGGGCACTCGGCCGGCGCCGACCGGGTCGCCGAGCTGCTCGTCTCGATCCTGGGCGGGATGTCACTCGACCTTCCCGGGGCGTCGCTCGACCTCGACCTCCGCCCCGAGGGCAGGAAGGGGGCGCTCACCCGGTCACTCGAGGCCTACCGCGGGTATTGGGAGCGGTGGGCCGAGGGGTGGGAGGTGCAGGCGCTCATCCGGGCGCGGCCCGTCGCCGGCGACTCCGGGCTGCAGGCCGCCTTCGCCGACGCCGCCGGGTCGGTCGTGTGGGACCACCCGCCGGGCGCCGACACCATCCGGGAGATCAGGGCGATCAAGGCCCGGGTGGAGAAGGACCGCATCCCGGCGGGTGAGGACCCCGACTTCCACGTGAAGCTCGGCCCCGGCGGCATGGCCGACGTGGAGTGGACGGTGCAGCTCCTGCAGCTGCGGCACGGCCCGGCGCTCCCCGCCCTGCGCACGCCCTCGACGCTGGACGCATTGACGGCGGCGGCAGCCGCCGGCGTGCTCGACGGAGCGGATGCCGCCGTGCTCGCCGCGGCCTACGACTTCTGCGCCCGGGTCCGCAACGTGCTGTTCCTCCGCACCGGGCGACGACGCGACTCGCTGCCCACCGACCCCGTGGAGGCGGCGCGGGTGGGCCGGGCGCTCGGATACACGAGCACGCCCCGCACGTCGGTGCGGGAGGAGTACCGCCGACTCACGCGGCGGGCGCGCAGGGTCGTGGAGCGCGTGTTCTACGACGGGGCGGGCTGACCCCGCCGACCGGCACCTATCGATTCGCCGCAAGCAGTTCCAGCAGCGAGACCGCACCCACCATCATCCCGGTGGGGATCGCCCGCTCGTCGAGATCGAAGTCGGTGGCGTGGAGGTCCACGGTGCGATCGGGGAGGCGGGCGCCGAGACGGATGAGCGCCCCTGGCACCTCGTCGAGGTACCAGGCGAAGTCCTCGGCGCCGAGCGACTGGGCGGTGGGGAGCACGCCCTCGTCGCCGAGCACCGTGCGGGAGGCGCGCCGCACCGCCTCGACGACGGCGGGGTCGTTCACCACCGGTGGCGAGCCACGCTCGTACTTCACGTTCACGTGGGCGCCGAGCGGGGTGGCGATGTCGTGGGCCGCCTTCTCGATGAGCGGCGGCATCTGCTTCCACAAGTCGAGATCGAACATGCGCATGGTTCCCGCCACCTCGACGCGGGACGGGATCACGTTCTCGGCCTGACCTCCCCCGATGCGGCCGAAGACCAGTGCGATGGGCTGGCGCGGGTCGGTCACCCGCTTCACGTAGGCAGGCAGGTCGACGACCAGGCGGGCCATCGCCTGGATGAGGTCGACGGTCTGATGGGGGCGTGAGGTGTGCCCGCCGGGCCCGGTCAATTCGATCGCCACCCGGTCGGAGGCGCCGGTGATGGGGCCGGTCCGCAGCGCCACCGTCCCCGGCGGGGTGGACGGGTCGACGTGGAAGGCGATGGCGGCGGCGGCGCCCTCCACGGCGCCCTCGTTCAGCATCTCCACCGCTCCCCCCGGCACGGTCTCCTCGGCGGGCTGGAACAGGAAGCGCACCCGGCCCCCGAGCGGCCCCGCCTCGGCCAACACCCGCGCCAGCCCGGCGGCGATCGCGGTGTGGGCGTCGTGGCCGCAGGCGTGCATCACGCCCTCGACCTCCGAGCGGTATTCGACGTCGTTGGCCTCCTCGATCGGCAGGCCGTCCAGATCGGAGCGGAACACCACGAGGGGATCCCCCTCCCCGATCTCGACGGTGAGGCCGGTGCCGGAGGGCCGCACCGCCGGATGGAGGCCCGACGCCCTCAGATAGGCGGCGACCCGCTCGGTGGTCTCCCGCTCCTGGAACCCGAGCTCGGGGCGGCGGTGGATGGTGCGGCGCAGCGCCACGGCGCCGTCGGCCTCGGCGCCGACGAGCTCACGCAGACGCGGGATCGGATCGGACACGAGACGATGCTACGGGCACGAGAGCGAGGGCGGAGAACGCCATCGGTCGTCGCAAGGAATCAGGGACTCAGGTACTCAGGGACTCAGGGACGCAGGGACCAGGACTTGGGACCCTGGGACGGCTTGCGTATGGGGGCATTCTGGTCCCCGAGTACCGGAGTACCCGGAGTACCCGAGTACCCGAGTCCCTGATCACCGCGACCAGGGCCCGAACCGACCCGGGTCAACCGCGCCCGAGCCCGCCACCCGGGCGTTCTGGTCCCCGAGTACCGGAGTACCCGAGTACCCGAGTCCCTCATCACCGCGACCAGGGCCCGAACCGACCCGGTCAGCCGCGCCCGAGCCCGCCAGGCGAGCGTTCTGGTCCCCGAGTACCCGAGTACCCGGAGTACCCGAGTCCCTCATCACCGCGACCAGGGCCCGAACCGACCCGGGTCAACCGCGCCCGAGCGCGTCGGCGATCGCCCGCACCTCGTCCATCAAGGTGGCGAACTCGGTGGGGAGGATCGCCTGCGGGCCGTCGACGAGGGCCGTCTCGGGGGCGGGGTGGACGTCGATCATGACCCCGTCGGCCCCGGCGGCGACCGCCGCCCGGGTCAGCGCCGCCACATAGACGCGCCGCCCGCCGCTGTGCGACGGATCGACCAGCACCGGCAGGTGCGAGAGCTGCTTCACCACGGGGACCGCCGAGATGTCCAGGGTGTTGCGGGTCTGGGTCTCGAAGGTGCGGATGCCGCGCTCGCACAGGATGACGTGGTGGTTGCCCTCCTTGTACACGTACTCGGCGGCGTTGAGCCATTCCTCGATCGTGGCCGTGAACCCCCGCTTCAAGAGCACGGGGCGCTCCTGACGGCCCGCCTCGGCGAGCAGCGTGAAGTTGGACATGTTGCGGGTGCCGATCCGGATGATGTCGGCGTAGTCGGCCACGAGCTCCATGTCGCGGGGGTCGACCACCTCGGCGACGAAGGGCATCCCGAACTCCTCGCGCGCCTCGGCGAGCAGCTCGAGGCCCTTCTCCCCCAGGCCCTGGAACGAATACGGCGACGTGCGGGGCTTGAAGGCGTCGCCGCGCAGGATCGTGGCGCCGGCGGCCTTGACGGCTGCGGCGGCGGAGAACAGTTGGTCGCGGCTCTCGACGGCGCACGGCCCGGCGATCACGGTGACGCCCCCGCCCCCGACCTCGACCTCGCCGATCCGAACCGTGGTGTCCTCGGCCTGGAAGTCGCGGCTCACGAACTTGTAGGGCTTGAGCACCGGGACGGCGCGCTCCACCCCGGGGAAGGCCTCCCACGGCAGCTGCTGGATCACCTCGCGCGGTCCCACGGCCCCGATCACGGTGCGGAGCTGCCCCTCCGAGACGTGGGCCTCGGCGCCGATGTCGCGCAGGCGGTCGACGACGTGCTGGACGTCGCCTGCCGTGGCGTCGGGCGCCATCAGGATGATCGTGGAGTCGTCGGCGCGATCGGGCATCAGTCCGGCAGAGGCACAGCTCCCGCGTGGCGGGCCTGTTCCCTCGTTCCCCTTTCCGTCCGTGCGTGCCGTCTCCGGCACACGGTTCATCGGTGAGTTGTCGGAGCGGCTGCGCCGCCATCGACTCTAGGTCCGTGGCCCAGCGTCGCCTATGCCTCCCGCCAGTCGGTCGAATAGCCATATGCGCCGAAATCTGCGGCGTACATCTCGGCGACACACCGAGTCTCCTCATCGCCGTAGAACTCGGCAAGGCGATCGGACGCGCCTGTGACATGCGCCGTCGTGCGCAGCAGCAGCGCCGGGTCGATCATGATTCCGATGCGGTCGGCGACCTCGAGTAGGCCGTCACGCAGTGTCTCGAATCGCCCCACGAAGTCGAAGGTGATCCGACCCTCGGCGAGTAGATGATGCTGCGGAGCCCAGTGGATGTCCTTTTCCTCGTCGGGCTGGCTTCGGACCGCGTTCAGGAACTCGATGAACGACACCTCTGCGTCGGCCTCGAAGCCCAACGGCGGCAGGCGCCGCTTCTTCTCCCACGGGTTCTGCACGATCTTGTCGAGATAGCCCGACAAGGCACGGCCGAACGGGTTCCGAACGAAGGTGAAGGCGAACAATTCGCCGAGCCGCAGGGCCTCGAGGAATCGGGCCGGCGCCTCCCGCGGGCGCGCCAGCGGCGAGATCGACCTGTCGTGAATGTTCTTCGGCAGCTGGTCGATGTCGTAGCCATACTCGGGGAGTTGCAGCATCCGCTTCACGGAGGTGCATCCGGTCTTGGGGACCTCGACATACACGTACCCTCGCTCCCAGGAGATGTGGGTCAGGTAGTTGGCCCGTTCCGACGGATACCCGTACAGGCCGGAGATGGCGTCGGGCAAATCAGCCTCCGTATCCCGACTCGACGGGGCGAGCGCGGCCTTCCTTCCGCCCGAAGACGAGAAAGTGGTGGTATCCACTGGTGAACTCACCCCTGCCCACGGCCTGGGCCACATCCGGGTAGGTCCGCAGATAGGCCGACTCGTCGAAGTCGGGGGGGATGGGGACCGTGGCCAGATCGGCGCCCCTGGCGAGGCGGGCGACGGCCTTTCGGTCGGGCACGCTCCCCCACTTGACCGCAGGGTTCTTTGCTGCCCGCCGCGCCGAGGCACCAACGATGGAGTTGAGGGCGATCCACAGCTCGTCGGTGAATGTGGAGGACACTTCGGAAGCCAACGTGGTGCGCCCAATGCGTTGAACGATGTCTCTGGTGGCACGGGCCTCTTCGCGCAGGAGACGGGCGAAGAAGGCCGTCGCCATCATCCCGCCGATCGCCGCTTCACCACCCGCCCGAATCGCGGCGTTGCGATACGTCGCCGAGAACTCGAGATGCTTCGCCCGCGCCGCGATCACGGAGTTCCCGAAGCCGGCGGCATCACCCACGTCGCGGTGGTGGTAATTGGCGAGGGCGGTGGGGATGACATGCACGTTGCCGTGCAGCAGCGCTCGGAGGTTGAAGTCCCAGTCCCCGAGCACGGGCAGAGACTCGTCGAATCCGCCGAGGTCTTCCCACACCGACCGCCGGAACAGGAAGCTGATCGGCGGGAGGACGTTGCCCATCGCCAACTCGGCGAGCTGGAGATTGTGGAGACCTTGGTTGTATGGACGCCTGTCGTGAACGACTATCTCGTCGCCCTCCACCGACTCGGAGACATACGTCGAGTGACAGACCACACCGCCGAACGCGGCCCCGCTCGGGCTGTCCATGAATCCGACCATCTCCTCGAGGAACGAGGGCTCCCATGAGTCGTCGTCGTCATGGATGACGACGTAATCGGATTCGACCGCCTTGACCCCGAGATTGGACGCCGCCTCCATGCCCACGGATGCGGAATTGGACACGAACGTGATCCGATCAGGTGGCACCGCCGAGGACTCGATCACCTCGACGACCGGGTCGGGATCTCCTCCGTCGTTCACAACGACCCATCGATAGGCCTGGTAGCTCTGCGAAGCCACACTCGCCGCGGCACGACGCAGCAGCACCGGGCGATCCTTGGTGCGGGTCACAATGGCAACCACCCCGGGCCGATCACTCGCTTGCACCGTTTCGAACTCGTGCCCGTGGAAGTACTCCTCGGGATCCCAACCAGCGACCGCCTTCTCGAAGAGGGGCCTCGCCAGTGCCGGCTCGAGCTCGAGCGCCACTTGGCCCTGGTACCACAGCGCCCGTCGCAGTCGAACCGCGCGGGAGACGTCGCTCTCGCCGGGATCCAGGCACACGGCCACGGTGTGATCGCGTCCGAAATCGGCGCTTCGCGGGGGGGTCAGCAGGGCCTGCACATCGGAGACATCCGGAAAGAGAATGCGACGGGCCAGGGCCTCTTCGGCCGCGACGGCCTCCTCCATGATGACGCCCAGCCCCGCATCGGCGTGGTCCTCCATGTGGGTCAGCACCCCTGCGAGGTGCACGTCGCCGGGATGGGATGGGTCGATCGGTGCGAGGTTCGCTTCGGCCTGTGGGAACACCACGGCTCCGCCCGACTCGGTCAGGTACTCGACCGACGCACCGGGAGTCTCGAAGAGGCTCTCGAGGAGGTGGCGATGATGGACGATCGCCGAAAAGGGCCGAGTCGCGTCGAACCGGGGGCCCTCGTGGAGGAGCCCGATGACGTCCTCCAGATGCGGCGGGTGCTCACCCTCACGTACCGCCCGAGCTGCCAGGAGTGACACCAACCGGCGACCCGGCAGCAGCGGGGCGATCAGCCCGTGGACCGTGCCCTGCCAGCCGCTGTCGATGATCGCGACCGCGCCGGCGCCGCCCACGAGCCCTTCCAGATAACGGGTGTATCGCTCCCGGTACCAAGCTCCGTACTCACCCGCAAAGCGACCCACAGGATGCTGCTCCTCCAACACGAGCATGGGGAAGGCGGTCACGGGACGATCGAGATCGCCGTGACTCGGGATCCGGCGCCGCCAGTCGTCCTCATGACGGGTGAGACCGGCGAGCAGGTCCGCGACAGTTCGATCCCGAAACTCGGAGGCCATGAACCCGGCGACAGTTCTCGTTGCCACTGGAAGCGCCGCCTTGGCGGCGAGCAGACGCGAGGTCCAGAGGGTCTCGAGTCGGCAGGGCGGCTCCCAACCCCTTACTGAGAGAAAGCGCTCATACGCAGTACGCATCCGGATACCGGCCCGAGCCGCGAACAAGCCGACGGCGTCGGGGCCGAGCGCTGCCAGATGGCCGTGAAGGAGCAGCGCCCACTTCTCGATGATCGGCCCCAGCTCCTCGTAGCCGACGCGGCGCCCTTCGGTGGCATCGAATTCGATCACTCTTCCTCCACCCTCGGGCCCCAGCCGGCAGGGATCTCGGCTCCGGCCGCGGTGATCTCACGATAGGCCTCCCGCTGGTCACGGAGAACGGCCGCCTGATGCGCATCTGCCAGAGGCCACAACCGGGCTCGCCATCCCCGCTCGATGGGCCGAACGAAGTCACCGATGCGATGATCCCCGATGTGAAGCGACCGCACGGGGTCGGCTCCCAGTTCCTCCTCCATCCACGCAAATGCGGTCCCTGCGGCCTTGGACACCGGAAGATCGGCGGAGGTGTGGATCGCGATGCCGGGCTCGACGAGCCCGTGATGTTCCAGGATCGCGCGCACCTGGTCGGCCGACATGTACATGTCGGAGAACAGCACGACCTGCTTGCCGGCTTCGACGTGCTCCACGAGGTTGGTCCACAGCGCTCGATTCGGATGAGTGTGTCGCTCCCCCTCATGAGCAAGCTCGATTGCGATCGCCTTCTCCAGGCGATCGGCGCGGACACCGATCATCGCCAGCGTCGCCCGGACTATGTCCTCCAAGCGTCCGTCCGATGAGGCACGCTCCATCCGGTAGGCAGCGCGGGCGGATCCGAGGCGAGCAACGACGACGTCCTCTCCCGTGACGGCGCCATCAGCGACATGCTCGGCCACCGCCTTCCCCCACTCGTAGAACCGCCGGAGCTCACTGACCGGTCGGCGGAGTACCACCGTGTCGAAGACGTCGACCGAGACGAAGTCGATTCCGCGCACGGCACGCGCCAGCTCGGCGTCGACCGCCTGTCGGCCGTCATCCGACTCGAAGAAGGCGATGCGGTCGTCCACTTCACGCAGAACCCCGCTGAAGTCTCCGAAGGTGCGGACCGTGGTGCTTGCAGAGTCGACCATTGGGATTCCCACCGTACTATCCACCGTCGTCCGCACCGCCGGGCGTCCCATGTCCGGCGCCGGCGAGCCGTCGCGCCTCGAATCGGTGCAGGCGGACGAAGCCCTTCGCCGAGGTCGTCTTGCGGATGGCGAACCCGACCGTCACAGCTCCCTGGGGGGCGTCGAGGGGTTGCTCGCTCTCCAGCGTGTCCTCGCCGCCGAAGGTTGCCCGCGCCGCCATCGAATCACCCGACACGTTGACCGCCAGGGCGAACTCGTCGATGGGGTCGGGGAGGGGCTGACTCGCCTCCCCTGATTCGACGACACCGCGATCGGTGTCGAGGAGGAACTCGACCGAGGCCGATCCGACCATGAGAGCGATGATCACGGAACGAGGCGGGCCCTCGAACGATGCCGTCAAGGACACCTCGAGCCCGTCGCCGTCGGCGAGCGCCACCGGGTACCGGCTGCGAGCGCCCCAGCGATCGCCCTCCTCGCGGCCCGGGGAGATCAGGGCCGTGGAACGACCCTCGATCGGCACATGGTCGGCGAATGCGTACGGCGAGGTCGCCTCCACGTCCCAGAGGGAGGGGTCGAGGACATCGGTCGAATGGCGCATGCCCCACTCGAAGCGGTCCACCAGAGCCGGGTGGGGGCCGCGGGTGAGCTCCATCCGCTTGAACGTGAAGAAGGCCCGTCGCGGGCTGCCCCCGAGATCGAGCAGCCCGAAGGTCTTCTCCATGCGGAGGTCGCGGATGCGGTCGACCACCTTGTACCAGTACACCCGGGTCGGCTGCCGCGGCAGCTCGACATGGTGGGGGAAGTGCTCGAGGAACTCCGCCTGCTGATCGTCGTCGCGTCGGTAGGGGATCGGGATCACCAGCGATCTCGCGCCGACCTCGGTGATCCACACCGGAAGCCCCTCGGGGACGTGGGAGAGGAAATCCCGAGCCAGCTCCGTCGAGTGCTCGACGAGACCCGTCCCGGGCTCCAGTTCGAAGTACGGATATGGATGAAGGGCAACCGCATCGGGGCGCTCGGCGCCGGAGAGCCGCGCCACCCCCTCCATCAAGGCCGGCGTGAAGTCGGGGTTGAAATAGAAGGAGCCGTGTTTGCCCTTGCGTCTGAGGCTGCCGAATCGAGGGTTCCCAGGGAGGAGATTGCTGAGCGCCGGGGATCGGTCGCGATGGCCGACGATGCCATTTTCGGCGACCGCACCCAGGCACACGGGGGAACCAGGGCGATCCCGCCGGAGCACCGCCACGGCGGGGAGGTAGGCATCTTCGAGGAACTCCTCCGCGCTCCATGGACGGTGGTCGTCGG
>Ga0214472_10008426_pt1 | contig 10766 bp, 7 predicted proteins | sample RVTome_6_FD_207662 | JGI IMG/M metagenome (GOLD analysis project Ga0214472, IMG submission 207662) | Soil microbial communities from uranium-contaminated site in the Upper Colorado River Basin, Wyoming, United States - RVT140D175 | ecosystem: Environmental > Terrestrial > Soil > Contaminated >...
GGGCTGATCCGGGCCCGCGACGACGTCCGCAAAGTGAGCTACTGCGAGGACCTGGACCAGGACGAGCAGCACTACAACGTGGTCACCGTGAACTTGGCTCGCCCGTTCGACCCGGACACACTGACCCGGAACTTCTACGCGAACTCCTCGTGTGGGATCTGTGGGAAGGCGAGCCTGGAGCACGTGGAAGTCCAGTGCGCCTCGGTCGGTCCGGGGCCGGAGGTGGCGCGCGCCGTGCTCGAGGGCCTGCCGGGCGAGCTTCGCAGGGCCCAGAAGGTGTTCGAGCAGACCGGGGGGCTCCACGCGGCCGGGCTGTTCGCCCCGACCGGCAAGCTCTTGTCGCTCCGAGAGGACGTAGGTCGCCACAACGCAGTGGACAAGATCGTCGGGGAGGCCTTCCTGGCCGGCGACCTGCCGCTGTCGGAACGGATCCTCCTGGTCTCGGGGCGGGCGTCCTTCGAGATCGTGCAGAAGGCCGGCGTTGCCGGGATCCCAGTCGTGGCGGCGGTCTCGGCGCCCTCATCGCTCGCGGTTGACCTGGCAGAGCGGGTCGGCCAGACCCTGGTCGGCTTCGTTCGCGACGGCAGGTTCAACGTCTACTCGCATCCCGAGCGCATCGCCCTGACTGATGCCTGACGCCCCGGACTAGAATCGAGTGCGTCCGAAAAGGAAGGAGGCCAGCTCGATGGGGAACGGCCGGACCCGACTCACCGAGCCGTTGGTCCGCGAGAACGGCGCGCTCCGCGCGGCGACCTGGGACGAGGCCCTGGACCGGGCCGCGGCAGGCCTGCGTGCGGCGCGGGAGCGGAACGGCGGCGACGGGGTCGGCCTGTTCAGCTGCTCCAAGGCCACGAACGAGATGAACTTCGTCGCGCAGAAGTTCATGCGTCAGGTCCTGGGCAGCAACAACATCGACAGCTGCAACCGCACCTGACACGCTCCCAGCGTGGTCGGTCTGGCCACGGTGTTCGGAGCAGGGGGCGGGACCAGTTCGTACGAGGAGATCGAGAACACCGATCTCGTCGTGCTGTGGGGGTCGAATGCGCGGGAGACGCATCCGATCTTCTTCCACCACGTCCTGAAGGGCATCCGGAACGGGGCCAGGCTGTACGTCGTCGATCCCCGCCGGACCACCTCGGCGGAGTGGGCCGACGTGTGGCTCGGCATCGACGTCGGTTCCGACATCGCGCTCTCGAACACGATGGCTCGCGAGATCATCCGCGCCGGGCTCCACGACCCGACGTTCATCCGGATCGGAACCTCCGGATTCGACGACTACGCCGCTTCGGTCGAGCCCTGGACACTCGAGGAGGGCGAACGCGCCACCGGGGTGCCGGCGGAGGTCATCGGGGAGTTCGCGCATGCGTACGCCCGGGCGGACCGGGCCGAGATCTGCTGGACCCTCGGCATCACCGAGCACCACAACGCCGTCGACAACGTGCTCGCACTGATCAACCTCGGGCTGCTCTGCGGGCACGTGGGGCGGTATGGCTCCGGCCTGAACCCACTTCGGGGCCAGAACAACGTCCAGGGCGGCGGCGACATGGGGGCCATCCCCAACAAGCTTCCGGGCTTCCAGGACATCCAGACGATGCCGGAGGCCCGGGCGAGGTTCGAGAGGGCGTGGGGCTGCACCATCCCCCCGAAGTACGGCTGGCACCTGTCCCTGATGTTCGAGGCCATGGAACGGGGCGACCTCACCGCCCTGTACGTGATCGGAGAGAACCCGGCCACCTCGGAGGCCGACGCGAACCGGGCGAAGCACCTGCTCGAGGGCCTCGACTGCCTGATCGTGCAGGACATCCTCCTGACGCAGACCGCGGAGATGGCCGACGTGGTCCTGCCCGCCGCCGCAGCCTGGGCAGAGTCGGAGGGGACCGTGACGAACAGCGAACGCCGGGTGCAGCGGGTGCGCAAGGCGCTCGAGCCGCCCGGACAGGCGAGGGACGACATCTGGATCATCGCGCAGATGGCCAAGCGCCTGGGTATGGACTGGGGCGCGCTCACTGCCCGCGCGGCCTGGGACGAGTTGCGCTCGCTGTCGCCGATGCACCACGGCATGACCTATGAACGGTTGGAGACCATGAACGGGATCCAATGGCCGTGTCTCGACGAGGACGACCCCGGTTCCACCTTCCTCCACGCGCGGCTGTGGGAGGAGGATCCACAGAAGCGGGGGGCCGCGGCCCCGTTCAGCGTCGTTCCCTTCGAGCCCCCGGTTGACGCGCTGTCCGAGGAGTTCCCCATCCGGCTGACGACGGGAAGGCGCCTGGATTCGTTCAACACCGGCGTGCAGTCGGGCCTGTACTCGTCGCCGCTTCGGCGCAAGGAGGCGGTGTGCGTCTCGCCGGAAGACGCGGAGTGGGTGGGCGTGGCAGAGGATGAGCGGGTGCTGGTGTCCTCGCGGCGGGGAAAGGTCGAGGCCCCCGTGCATGTTGATCGCACGCTCCGGCCCGGCCTGGCCTTCATGACGTTGCACTTCCCCGACGACGTGGACACGAACGCCCTGACGATCGACGCTTGGGACCCAAAGTCGGGCACGGCCGAGTTCAAGGCCAGCGCGATCCGGATCGACCGGATCGAGCAGCCGGCCGAGGCGGCCGGGGGCGGGGGCGGAGAGTGAGGGAGGTCGGTTGGACCTCCATCTGATGCAGGCGGTCGCCACCGGCGAGGAACGGGCAGCCGTCGACGAGGTCCTCGGCCCACCGGCGTCCGGGTGGCACGGGGGGGATCGCGCCATCGACCTGGAGGGCCACGTCGGCTACGGGGGGCGCGCCGCGCGCGAGCTGCGGCACCTGCTGCTGCCCGCGCTGCAGGCGCTCCAAGGCCGGGTGGGGTGGATCTCCGAGGGGGGCATGAACTACGTCTGCCTGCGGCTGTCGGTGCCGCCGGCAGATGCGTACGGCGTGGCCAGCTTCTACGCCATGCTCACCCTGAAGCCGGGGCCGAAGACCGTCGTGCACGTGTGCGACGACATCGCGTGCCGGGTGAACGGCGCCGAGCCATTGATCGAGCGACTCGAGGGAGCGCTCGGCCCCGGTCGGTCCGGTGGGCTCGTCCGGAGCCCCTGCCTGGGGATGTGCGAGCGCGCCCCGGCGGCCATGCTCCAATCGGCCGGGCACGATGCGAGCGATGTCTCCATCGGCGAGGTGACCGTCGAGATGCTCCATCCGTTCCTCCACGGCGGGGGGTGGATCGAGAGCCCCAGCGGCGGTTCACTGGGCCCGCAGCCGCGAGCCGGACTGCGGCTCCTGCGTCGGGTCGGCGTCGTCGACCCTCGATCGCTCGGCGACTATCGGGCGCACGGCGGATACGACGCGCTTCGCGGGGCGATCGAGCTCGGGCCGGAGGGCGTGATCCGGGAGGTGAAGGACTCCAAGCTCCTCGGTCGTGGCGGCGCGGCCTTCCCCACCGGTGTCAAGTGGGAGGCCGTCTCGAAGCAGCCAGTGCGACCTCATTACTTCGTGTGCAACGCTGACGAGTCCGAGCCCGGCACGTTCAAGGACCGGGTGGTCATGGAGGAAGATCCGTTCGCGCTGGTCGAGGCGCTCACCATCGCCGGGTTCGCCACCGGTTCCGAACGTGGCTACCTCTACGTCCGGGGCGAGTACCCGCGCGCGACCGAGATGCTGTCGAACGCCATCGATCGGGCCCGGGCGCATGGCTTCCTCGGCCTGGACGTCATGGGCGGGGGATTCTCGTTCGACATCGAGCTGCGCCGGGGGGCGGGCGCGTACATCGCCGGGGAGGAGACGGCGATGTTCAACTCGATCGAGGGCAAGCGGCCTGAGCCCCGCAACAAGCCGCCGTTCCCGGTGACCCACGGCCTGTTCGGCAAGCCCACCGGCATCAACAACGTCGAGACCCTCATCAACGTCCTCGAGGTCCTGCGGATCGGCGGGCCGGTCTACGCGGCGACGGGGACGCCGGACTCCACCGGCACGCGCCTGTTCTGCCTCTCGGGCTGTGTCGAGCGGCCGGGCCTGTACGAGGTTGAGTGCGGCACGCGGCTCCGGGATCTGCTCGAGCTCTCCGGGGGCGTTCGGGGAGGTCGCGAGGTCCGGGCGATCCTTCTGGGTGGGGCGGCCGGCGGATTCATCACGCCCGACCAGCTGGACCTGCCGCTCTCCTTCGAGGGAGCGCGCGCCGCGGGGGTGACCCTCGGCTCCGGCGTGGTCATGGTGTTCGATGAGTCCGTGGACCTGGTGGACATCGTCCTTCGGATCGCCGCCTTCTTCCGCGACGAGTCGTGCGGGCAGTGCGTCCCTTGCCGCGTGGGGACCGTCCGCCAGGAAGAGGCCCTCCGCCGGCTAGTGGACGGCAGCGAGAACGGCTCGCGGGAGGGCGATCTGGAGTTGCTCGACGAGATCGCCCAGGTCATGCGGGACGCATCGATCTGCGGTCTGGGGCAGACCGCCGCTTCGGCCGTCCAGTCGGCGGTCAAGCAGCTGCATGTCCTCGATCGGGGGGGCCGGTCGTGAGCCAGCTCGTTCCCATCGCGCCGCCGAAGCGGCTCGTCGACATGGAGATCGACGGGAAGCCGGTCCGGGTCCCCGAAGGCTCCACGATCCTCGATGCCTGCCGGACCGAGGGGATCGACACGCCCACGCTGTGCTACCTGGAGAACCTCACACCGGTGAACGTGTGCCGGGTGTGCGTGGTCGAGGTGGAGGGGTCGCGGGTCCTCGCCCCAGCCTGCTCTCGCCCGGTCGAGCCGGGGATGAAGGTCGTGACGGACTCCGAGCGCGTCCGCCATTCCCGCCGCCTCGTCCTCGAGTTCCTCTCGTCGTCGGTGGACCTCTCGCTCGCGTCGGAGGACGTGAGGCGGTGGATGGGTGAGTACGGGGCCGAGCCCGAGCGTTACGGGCCGCTCGCACCGCCGGCCGAGGCCGGGGAACGCGACGCCCGCCACCCCGGTCACCACCCGGTCACCGACGGCGCAGCCGCGGAGACCGTCGGCCAGCCGGTGAAGATCGACAACGACCTCTACGTGCGGGACTACTCGCGCTGCATCCTCTGCTACAAGTGCGTCGAGGCCTGCGGGGTGGACGCGCAGAACACCTTCGCCATCGCCGTGGCCGGCCGGGGGTTCGACGCCCGGATCTCGACGGAGTTCGACGTGCAGCTTCCCGATTCTGCCTGCGTCTACTGCGGCAACTGCATCGGCGTGTGCCCCACCGGCGCGTTGATGTTCCGGTCGGAGCACGAGATGAGGCAAGAAGGGACATGGGAAGAGTCTGACCAGACGGTCGTGGAGACGATCTGCCCCTACTGTGGCGTCGGGTGCGACCTCGAACTCCACGTCCAGGACAACGCGATCGTGAAGGTGACCTCGCCACTCGACCACGACATCACCCGGGGTCACCTGTGCATCAAGGGCCGGTTCGGTTTCGAGTTCGTGCAGAACCGCGAGCCGGCCCGGCCCGAGGCCGAGCGCTGACCCCGGAGAACCCCGATCACGTCACCGGCATCGTTCTGGCCGGGGGGCGTTCCTCCAGGTTCGGCCGGGACAAGCTGCGGGAGCCCTACCGGGGCGTGCCGCTCCTGCACCACGCCGTGCTCCGGCTGTCGGAGGTGTGCCTCGAGGTGGTGGTGGTCGCGGGCCCGCAGGGCCCGGAACCGGATCTTCCCACACGTCCCGGCCTGCGCCTGGTGCGCGATCCCGTCGAAGGCCGAGGGCCGCTCGCCGGGCTCGCCGCCGGGTTGGCCGACATCGAGACCGAGCTCGCGCTCGTCGCGGCCGGCGACATGCCCGACATGTCTCCGTCGGTGCTCCGCGAGATGGTCGCCCACGCCCAGGGGTCGGGAGCACACGCCGCGGCTCTGGAGCACGTCGGGACCCTGCGGCCACTCCCGGTGGTCCTCCGCGCGGAGCCGGCGCGCGAGGCGGCGCACGCGCTACTCGGCCGGGGGGAGCGGAGCCTCATGGCGCTCCTCACCGCTCTCCGGGTGACGAGGCTGGGCGAGAGCACATGGGGCCCCCTTGATCCGCACGGGAGCACGCTTCGCGACGTTGACCTTCCGGAGGACCTGAGCGGCTAGAGAGGAACCTCGCCGAGCAACCCCGGCGCCCGCGTCTGCCCTACGACTTTCGGTACGAAGAGAATCACCCGCTCACCCTCGATCAGTGACCCAGCCGGACGATGCGGCCTAGGCCCCCGGGGTCGGACACTTGCCCCGTTCTTCGTATTGGGAATTACCGAGGGATGGAGCAGACGGATGACGGTGGCGGTCAGAGCGGCGGCCATCGTGCGACCTACGGTCCTTTCGCATGGGACCGTGCGATCGCTGGCCGCCGCGGTGGCCCTCACCCTCCTGGCCGTCCTGGGGGTTCAGCCTCGACCCGACGGGTCCTCGGCCATCGCCACGAAGGTCGACCCGGGCTTGGCCGCCGAGGCCGCGGCAGCTCCGGCGTCCACTGTCAACGTGATCGTCCGGGAGACCCTGCCCCCCTCGGATGTGGCCGAGCGCCTCGTCCGATCACTCGGCGGGACCGTCACACACGAGCTCCCGATCCTCGGCGGCTTCTCGGCGACGGTCCCCGGCTCAGCTCTGGTCGATCTGGCGCAGTCGGGCTCGGTCGGCCTGGTGTGGGGCGACGGCAAGATCAGCATGAGCAGCTCGCCCACGTCCCTGTACAACACGCTCGCCCCGAACACGGCCTGGCGGCAGAGCATCCGGCTGAACCAGGTCGACGGGGACTACGACGGCACGGGTGTCGCGGTGGCCCTGTTGGACACCGGCGTGACCGAGTCCGGCGATCTCGGCAACCGGTTGGTGGCCCGGGTGGACCTGACGCCGGAGCACGACGGCTTCGATCGGTACGGCCACGGCACGCATATGTCGGGGATCATCGCGGGGACCGGCGCCGCCTCGGACGGGCAGTGGACGGGTGTCGCCCCCGGCGCGAACCTCGTGTCGGTCAAGGTGGCAGGGCCCGACGGCTCCACCGACGTCTCCGTGGTGATCGCCGGGCTCCAGTGGGTCGTGGCGAACCGCTCCACCTACAACATCCGGGTCCTGAACCTGGCCTTCGGCACGGACTCCGTCCAGAGCTACAGCATCGACCCCCTCGACTACGCGGTGGAGCAGGCGTGGTTCTCCGGCATCCTGGTGGTGGCTTCCGCCGGGAACCGCGGACCCGGCCCCAATACGATCAACAAGCCCGGGGACGACCCGTTCGTGCTGACCGTCGGGGCCGCGGATAATCACGGCACACCGGACCGCAGTAGCACGACGGTCGCAGCGTTCTCGAGCTGGGGATCCCCCGGCGGGTTCACCAAACCTGACATCATCGCGCCCGGCATCACGGTCGTGTCGCTGCGCGACCCTGGAAGCACGATCGACACGCTGTATCCGCACGCGCGCATCGGCGACTCATACTTCAAGGGGACCGGCACGTCCCAGGCCGCCGCCATCGTCTCAGGCGTGGCCGCCCTGATGTTCCAGGCCAACCCGTGGCTCACTCCCGACCTGGCCAAGGGCGTCCTGCTGAAGACGGCGTACAAGAATGGGAACTACGGCCACGGCGCGGGTGCCGGACTGGTGGACGCTGGGAGTGCTCTCCAGGCAGCGAGGAACTCGAACGGCGTCATGCCGGCCAACCTGGACCTGGTTCCGTCGACCGGCACCGGTTCGCTCGAGGCCAGCAGAGGGTCGTTCCACGTGGACGCCGACATCGACGGTGACGGGATCCCGGACAAGGTGATCGGCGAGATCGACGCCCTTGGACAGCCGTGGCCGGCCATGTCCTGGTCCGCGTACGCCTGGTACACCTCGCCCTGGAATCAGCTGACCGCCGTCACCCCGGGATGGAGCGCGGTGTCCTGGAGCGCACTCTCCTGGAGCGGAACGACATGGAGCGCAGTCTCCTGGAGCGCAGTCTCCTGGAGCGCAGTCTCCTGGAGCGCGGACACGTGGAGCTGAGCGATGGGGGAACGGACGACCCTCCCGATCTCGGCCCGCCGCCTGATCCTCTCCACGGCGGCTGCCGCCGTTTTCGCCCTCGGGGTACGCCTGGCCGACGTGCCGTCGTGGACCATGAAGGACGTGCTCGCCTTCGCCGCGCTGACGGTGGGGATCGCGGTGGCCGAGCAGTTCTCGATCCCGCTCCGGCACCGCACCGAGACCGTGAACTTCTCCCTCACGGACGCCCTGTGGGCGGCTGCCCTGCCGTTCGCCCATTCCAGCGTGCTCACCTTCGCAGTGGCGGCGGGCGTCCTGGTCGGCCACATGGCCCGGCGGTGGGCCCCGCTGAAGATCGCCTTCAACGTCAGCCAGTTCGTGGTCGGCATCACCCTGGCCGAGATCGCGTTCCACGCGCTTCGCCCGGGGACCCCTCTCCAGCCGTGGACGTGGGCGGCGGTGGCCATCGGCATGTCGGCCTACTTCCTGGTGAACGCGAACCTCGTCGTGCTCGTGGTCTCGCTGGTGGAGCGGAAGCGCTTCCTGACGGTGCTCCTGCCGCCGCTCGGGCTGAACGTGCTGCATTGGGCGGGCAACACGGCCCTGGGCGTGCTGGGAGCGATCCTGTGGGCCACCAACCCCGCGGGCCTGCCGCTCCTGGCGTTCCCCATAGTCCTTTCCTACCTTGCCTACCGGCAGTGGGTCCGTACGGTGCGCGAGCGCAACCGGATGCGCGACCTCTACGAGGCGGGCCGGGCCCTCGCCGCGCCGCTCTCGGCCGCCGACGACTTCCGGCCGTTCCTCGTCGTCTTGGAGCAGATGCTCGAGGCCGATGCGGTCGAGCTGGTGGTGTTGGAGGATGACCGGATCACGGTGCACGGCTCCGAGGGGAAGCGCTCGTTCACCTCAGAGGCCGGAGGAGGCGGCGTTCGCAGCCAGCTCGAGGCGTTCGTTCGGGTCCACGAGGACCTCGGTCCCCAGATCGCGCTGATCGGTGGGCAGGAGGACGCGAACGGCGTCCTGGCCGTCTACCGCAGGGAGCCGCTCTCTCCCTCGGAGCGGTCGGTCCTGGAGACCCTCGCGTCGCAGATCGCCGTACTCATCCAGAACCACCGACTGTTCGCCCAGACCTTCCAGCAGGCTCAGCTGGCCGAGATCGTGGACCACACCTCGGACGGCGTGTTCGTGATCTCCCATGACGGCCGGATCCTGTCGTGGAATCCGGCCATGGAGCGGATCACCGGGTTCACCCACGAGGAGGTCGACGGGCGCGTCTGCGAGGAGGTCCTCGATGGCTCGTCCGGGGGCGGCGGTGAGCTGGTCGCGTCGTTCGATCGGACCGAGCGGGGGGAGGCCTGCGATTCGCTGTTCGTGACCAAGGACGGGGAGCGGCGGTGGATCCGGCACACCGGCACGCCCATCAGGGACCGCGAGGGCGCACCGAAGGCTTGTGTGGTGGTGGCGCACGACGTGACCACCGAGGTGGAGACCGAGCAGATGAAGAAGGACTTCGTGGCCATGGTGTCCCACGAGCTCCGATCGCCGCTCACGCCGCTGAAGGGCTTCCTGGCCAGTCTGCTGCAGGGGACGGCGGAGGACTCGCCGGAGGCCCGTCACGAGTACTACCGGATCATGCTGCGCCAGGCCGACAAGCTGGAGCGGCTGATCACCGACCTGCTCGACGTGTCACAGATCGACTCCGGAACCCTGCTCGTGGACCCCTCGCCGATCGAGCTGACCCGGCTGGTGGCGGAGCAGACCGCGGAGATCGCCGCTCAGCATCCCAAGCGCTCGATCACCTTCATCCAGCCGGACACCCCGATCCTGGTCAACGCCGACGAGTTCCGGATCCAGCAGGTGCTGGCCAACCTGGTGTCGAATGCCGTGAAGTACTCGCCCGCGGACGCTCCGGTGGAGGTCAGCGCCTACTCGGTTGGCGGCGAGGGCGTCGTCTCCGTACGAGACCGAGGGACCGGGATCCCGGTGTCGGACCAGAACCGGGTGTTCGATCGGTTCTTCCGGGTGGAGAACGGATCGGACCGGCGCACCGGCGGCACGGGCCTCGGCCTGTACATCGCCCGCCAGCTGGTCGAAGCCATGTCCGGCCGGCTGTGGCTGGTCTCCAAGCCGGGCGAGGGGTCCACCTTTTCCTTCAGCATGCCTCGGGCCGACGTCGTCAGCCTGGTGGGCTCGGACAACGGGGGCCGCTCGGTCGCCCAGACCGCCTCCAACCGGGGCCGCGGCACCGCCTGAGCGCTCGGCCCAGGCCGTCAGGCCCAGGGCGGAACGCCTTGCGGCGGATGGAATTTCGGCCATTCGTGCGGTAGGCTGATGGCGAAGAGCGGGCCGGTTCCGCCCCGCGCATCACACCTCTTCGGACCCCTTGGAAAGGACCCTGGATGCCGCGGCGCGTGATAATCATGGGCGCCGCGGGGCGCGACTTCCACAACTTCAACGTCGTCTTCCGTGGCGACAAGCGGTACCAGGTTGTCGCCTTCACGGCGACCCAGATCCCGTTCATCGACGATCGGATCTACCCGCGGGAGCTCGCGGGACGGCTTTACCCCAAGGGCATCCGCATCTATGAGGAACGCGAGCTCACCCGGTTGATCAGGCAGCTTGGTGTGTCCGACGTCGTGTTCGCCTACTCGGACGTCTCCCACGTGGACGTGATGCACAAGGCGAGCGAGGTCCTGGCCGCGGGCGCGAACTTCGTGCTCCTCGGCCCCGGCGACACCATGCTCGAGGCCGCGGTGCCCGTCGTCGCCGTGTGCGCCGTCCGAACGGGGGCGGGCAAGAGCCAGACCACCCGCGCCGTGGCGGCCACCCTTCGACGGGCAGGCAAGCGCGTGGTCGCCGTC
>Ga0214472_10008427_pt1 | contig 10766 bp, 11 predicted proteins | sample RVTome_6_FD_207662 | JGI IMG/M metagenome (GOLD analysis project Ga0214472, IMG submission 207662) | Soil microbial communities from uranium-contaminated site in the Upper Colorado River Basin, Wyoming, United States - RVT140D175 | ecosystem: Environmental > Terrestrial > Soil > Contaminated >...
GATGCCGATTCCCGATGCCGATTCCCGATGCCGACGCCCGATGCCGATTCCCGATGCCGATTCCCGATGCCGATTCCCGATGCCGACGCCCGATGCCGATTCCCGATGCCGATTCCCGATGCCGACGCCCGATGCCGATTCCCGATGCCGATTCCCGATGCCGATTCCCGATGCCGACGCCCGATGCCGACGCCCGATGCCGACGCCCATTGCTTCGTCGGCTTCGAATGGGACCTTGCCGAAGACATGCGCAATTTTGACCCACAGCGCAAAAACAGCCCAGAAACCAAAAACCGGCGGACCAGATAGGAGAAGGTGCAGAAAAAACGAGGTTTTCGTTGAATTGTGGCACCAGCGGGTGATGTGCCAGATGTGTCCGGCGAGATAATGTCTTTTGGCTCTGGCTATGGAAATTTCCTATATCGGCCTTTTCGCACACAAAAAGAACGATATGGCCGTCCAACAGGTTATTTTTCCAAAGAAATAACTTTTTATTTCAGCTAATTATCTTGGCCCGACCCACTCGGAACCCTCGGCTAAATCACCTCCACGATCAGAACGGTTCTCCCAGCAGCACATTACGTTTGCGTTCCTTGATCTCCTTGATGATCGGCATCAGCTTATCCATTGCGAGTGGCTTATAGAGACAGGTGTAGGCTCCCTCCTGCATCCCCTGCTCAAGGGCGACCGACATCTCATTCCGGTAGCTGGTAACCAGAACCACCGGTTTTCCGGGATAGCGGGCGCGGACCTCCTTGAGAACGTCCCGCCCGTCGACAGCGGCGATCTTGAGATCCAGAATGACGACCAGCTGGTACTGCTCCTCCATGCGGCCAAGCACCTTCGCCGGGTCCCCCTCGGTCTCCACACGGTAACCGTTCGACTGGAGAATGTCTTTGAGCGTCGCGGAGAAGGCCGGGTCGTCATCCACGATGAGCACGCTCTCTTCTTTTCTCAATAGTGAGAGAAAGGAAAGTATCTGCTGAAAATCAATCGGCTTCGTGAGGACCGTGGCCGCCCCTTGCCGCTTCGCCTCAATCAGCTGTTCGTCGGTGGCGTAGGCGCTCATCAGCACCACCGGGGTATCGGGAGATTCGTCCTTGATCATCTTCAGGGCCGCCACCCCATCGATGCCGGGCATTTTGATATCCATCAGCACGCAGTCGAACGCTTCCCCCTTCACCATCGCCACGGCCTCTTCGCCGCTGTAGGCCGGCAAAGCTTCATACCCCTTGACCCGCAGGATGTCGCAGATGGTTTTGACCATCCGCCGGTCATCGTCCACCACCAGAATCTTCAGTTTTTCGTTCATAAATCCCCCCTTTCTACCGGCAACAAAACCGTAAAGGTCGTTCCCTGCCCCGGCGCGCTCTCCACCTCGATCCGCCCGTTGTTGGCCGTCACCAGGTTCATGCAGACGACCAGTCCCAGCCCGATCCCCTTGGCTTTGGTGGTGAAGAGGGGCTGAAAGAGTTTATCCATGTTCTCCGGGGAAATGCCTTCCCCGCTGTCGGTGACGGAGATGGCAATAAAATCGCCGGTTTTCTGTCCCTGGTTCTGTAGGGGCAATTCATGGATTGCCCTTACAAAGCGTGCCGCGACTCGCAACGCACCGCCCTTCGGCATCGCCTGGACGGCGTTGGTGATGAAATTCGTCAGCACCTGCCCCATCTGCAACGGATCGACCCTGAGAAGAGGAAGATTGTTCGGAATTTCAGTCTGAATATCGATGTTTTCCGGAATTGCACACCGGCCGATGCTTGCATCTGTCAACTCCCGGACCGTCACCGGTTTGGTCTGCGGGGTCTTGGTCCGGGCGAAATCAAGCAGGTCGGTGATGATTCGCAGGGAGTTGTCGATCTCGTTCTTAATGATATCCAGGTACTCCTTTGTGGTTTCGTCGGCATCGGCCAGAACCATCTTCAGGAAGTAGACGGCATTGCTCATCACCCCCAGGGGATTGCGCAATTCGTGCCCGACGCTCCCGGAAAGCTGGCCGAGGATGGCGAGCTTTTCCTTGCGCACCAACTCTTCCTGGGCCACCATGAGCTGACGGGTGCGCTCCTCCACAGTGTGCTCCAGCTCTCGGTTCAAGCTGCGCAACTCTTCCCCGGCCTGCCGGCGCTCAGTGACGTTTTCGGTGTACATCAGGGATTTCTCCATCTGGCGGGCAAAGATGGTGTAGAGCCGCCGCTCCCTGTCGCTTAACGGCCGGGAATGTTCCATGAAGAGCAAGCCAAATTTACTGAAAGAAAAGCGGAACTGATTGAGCCCATCCCCTGTTATTTTTGCATATACATCTGCCGGGGTTCTGAATCCCCAGGACGCGACCACTCTTTGTCCCTCTTCCTCTTCGCGCAACCAGGCAAAATAGCGGATCCCAAAGAGCCTTGATGCCTTCTCGATATTATTACGGCCGATACTTTCCTCCGAATCCAGAAGTTCGAAAGAAGATATCTCGTGAAGAATAGCCAATTCCGCAATTATTTTTGCCTGTTGCGTTATCACCATTTCTAAACCCCATCGTCTATAGACCCACCTACGGCAATGACGATGGTCTTGTTGTGCAGAAACGGAACATCTTCAAAGCAGCCAACCTCTCCGAATGTCAGAACGCCGATGAGCGGAACCTGCTCGCCTATTGATTCATGAATGACCTTCAATTCCTTGCCAAAGTCGTCGCCCATCAGCAGGTAGCGGGAAATACATTCGCAGACCAGAGCGAACTGCGGGTTATCCACCCCGGCAGCCGCCTGTTTCGCAACCGTCCCGGATGCTTCGATCAACTCCTCGATCCGTCCTTGCATGATGCTTCCCACGGCGTTGTTCGGCACCTCGGTGACGAAATCGATGGTCCTGTCTGGATTAAGCGCCAGCGGGTCCCGGATAAAATAGTTTCCGGAAATATCGGGAAAACCGAGGGGGTTTTTCATGCCATATTCGGGGAATTTGTCCTCCGTGATCTCCTCGAAGCGCTCTGCATACGCATCAAAAGCTGGTCTACCGTCAATCTCCAGCAGCTTTTTACCCTTGGCCATGGTGATGACCAGCGGATCTCCCACCGGCTTCCAGCCATGACCGATGGCAGTCCGGATGTCAATGCCGCTGACCAGCGCGACAGCGAGCGAATCGGTCCCCATGCCCCTTTCTGAAAACTGGTAGGTTTTGAAGAACTTGAGGTTGTCCCCGGCACCGCCGCCCACATAGCGGTATTCCGGGCCCAATCGGTTGTATAATCCGCGAATCATTTCAGCGATGTTCGAGCTGAATCCATCCGGGAAAACAAAAACTGTCCCGCTCTCGATTCCGCTGGCCAGAAGCTCCTCTCCCGCACGCTCTCCGGCCGAATAGGGATCATTGCTCAGCCGTGACTGAAAAGAAGTGGCCATGCGGATTTCTTCGCCGGCCAGGGTCAGCACGCCAACCCCGTTCCGGTAAAGCGTGTCGCCGTAGATGATCCCGCCGGCGCAAATACCGATCAGACAGGAATCACCGATCACCTCTTGCACCGCATGGTAAACCGTCTCCTGCTCATAACTGTCGGTTGTGAACAAGAACGTCAAAGCCGGTTTGCCGGAAGCGTTGACCGCCTCCTCGGCCGCTTCTTTCCCGGCGCGCGCGGAATCGTTCAGCCTGCTGTAGGATGCTCCTGCTTTCATAATGATTCCTCCCTGGTGAAATGAATCTTTTGGCAGCAGCTTCAGGGCTCGATAAATGCTTTGGGACCGCTTGGCAATTAATGCGTGACTGTTCAGGGATTTTTCGTGTTTGTTGAGGGCTTGGCACTTGGGGTCTGGCAACGATAAGTCATTGTTTTTCAAACAGTAATGTTCCAAAAATAGGTATTTTGAGGCTAAATACGCAGGCCGGCCTGGCCAAGCATCTGTTTTAAATCGTAATCAAGCAAACTCAACGAAACGAGCCGGCGATTAAAAAGACATCTGGTATGAAGCGGCAATCCATGAGCTGGGCATTTCACCATCCGTTGAGCCATTGACCATCAGGGACATCTTACCCATGGCGAGACTTCCTTCGACACCGATACCCCCTTTCAGCCAATCCTGATCGTAGTTCTCACCATCCAGATTGAAACTGAACAGGCCGGCGACTTCACCCGACGTACTGTCCGACTCGTCATCGAAGCGGTGTATGGCTTCAAAGTTTGCAATAATATCAAAACCGGAAGTGCTGATGGGAAGGGCAAAATTTACCCCCGCACGTAGATCGGTAATACTGTCTTCACGGCTGTCGAAATGCGCGGGATAGCTTCCGCCGTCCTCCGTGTAGCTATCAAGCTTCGTCTTGGTGTGCCACAGATCCAGGTAAGGGCTGAAACGCATGGTTTTGACCGTCAGGGCATCTTCCCAATCGACACGGGCTCGCAGCCCCCATGAAGTTGGCTTGTGAATACTCCAGGGTTCCTCCATTGGAAAAGCCCCGCTTAATGTCCTCATCCGCCCAGTGGCGATAGGCTCCGAGCGTGACATACACACCCTGCGACTCAAGCACCGGGATGATGCCTTCGACCATCAGGTATTGGCCGTCGGTGTCAATGTAACCATTAAAAAAACAATTCTACCAAAATCGCTCAGGGTATAGGTGCCGGCCGCCGGGTCGTCGATCAGCGTCAGCGAAAGGGAAATGAAGGCGGCCGACGGAAGGATATATGTCTCAGTCCCAGGATTAACCAGGTGGGCGTCATCAATGGCAATAGTGCCGCTTGCGGAGGCCGTTGTGCCGGCATATTCAATAATGAATGTTCGCTGCTCGGCTTGGGCATGTAGGGGATTCAGCCCCATTAACACCACGGTGCTGACGGACAGCAAAAAGGTATTAAGCTGGCTTGAGCGCACGGGAACCTCCAATGAAGTGTTAAAGAATGAAACAACCTTCAAGAAAGGTGAGGTATACAGACTGTATAAGAGCATTCAATGCGCGTCAAATGGGCTGCGCACGAAAGCAGGCTTAATAACTGGCTCTGAACGAAACCCATCGAAACCCCGGAATATAAAAAAGGGGCGAACCGCGGTTCGCCCCTTCCCTTCCTATAGTTTTTCGATAGTTTACCGAATCAACCCATCAGTCTGCTGCTTGGGGTCGGACCAGATGTGCCCGCGTACGTGCATTTCAGGGGCCTGAATCTGCCGACTCGCCCAACAGCTGGCTCGCGGTCTGGTAGCGTTCTTCCACCTCTTGGCGGTCTTCGTCTTCCAGCAACCCGCCGCGTGCCCCTCGGGTGATCATCTTGGCATGCCGTAACAGCGCGGCGCGGTCCTCTGGCCGATGTACCGATCTCGCAACCTCGGCAATCGTTTCCAGCAGACGGATGGCTACCGCAGTGCTGGTGCGGCCATATTGCCGGATCTGGTTGAACGCTGCGTCCGTGACATCCGGGAACGTGAAGACAGGCGTAATGAGCCGAAGCTGATCCTGAGAATCATGTCGATAAGGCGACGGCATGTCTCGTTGAGCCAAGCGGCACAGTGCCGACCCCAAGTGGTCCACACACGTCATCGCCGTGAACGGGTCATTCACCCCGGGGGAGAGGGCTCGTATCGCGATTTCGACGAGCTGGTTAACCGCGAAATCAATGTCCTGAACGGAGGTTCGCTGGTTACCCAAGGCGAACGCGGAATTAATGCGGTCCTTAAGCTGATCGGTGACCCTGCTTCCTGGCCAGACCAGTGCCAGCGGGCGGGCGGCAACGACATAGTGGCCAGGTCGTCGCTCCAGTCGAATAACGACATCCTCTTGCATGGCCAACGCCATCAAAGCGTTCCCATCGACGAACTGTAGATAGCCGTCCACAGCAGAGCCAACCGGACGTGCCTCCCGACTGAGCGTGTCGAGGAAGCCTGCATCGGGCGGCCCCGTCGGAATACGTGGTGCTCCCCGGCCGATGTTTTCCGGGAACAGGCGCTCTATTCCCTCGATCAACTCCGTTCCGACCCGCGCCACGATCTCGTTGGCCTGGATAGAAACGGACACGTGATGGATGAAGTAGATCAACACCCCCACACTCGAAACCGCGAGCAAAACGCCAAGGGAGACAGACAGGTGAGGGACGAAGGCGATCTCGTCAGCGCGGCGGATGGTGCGCAGGACGAGCAAGCAGTACAGGAAGGTGGCGACAAAGGTGCCGAGTACAATTTGGGTCGTGGTGTCGCGCATGAAATTGCGGAGCAGACGAGGACCGAGCTGTGACGAGGCAAGCGATAGGGCGACCAGGGTCATCGAAAAAACCACCCCGGCGATGGTGATCATCGACCCGGCGATGGCCCCCAGTAAGGAACTCGCCCCCTCCGCTCCGCCGGTGAAAGTCCAACCCCAGTTAAGCGTCAACCAGTCCGTCACCCGCTCATCCAGGGCGACAGTTGCGAAGGCCAACACCATCGCCACACCGGCCATGACTGTCGGGAGAAACCAAAAACTGGAACGAACGCGGCTCCATGTTTTGAAAACCTGTATTCTCATGACGACGCAACCTCATTCATTCGCATGTCCTGCGAGGCCAAACGTTCGAGTTCAGGGGCGAAGGCAAGTGCGGCTTGCCGAAATCCCCTGGAACAAGGGGTTAGCCCTCAAATGCTACTCCTTAAGGTCAATCCAGTCGCTGTCTTTGTATCGGAGCTTTAGCGATTGAGTGCCTTGGTTAGCTTCAAAAATGTATATAGGAAATCGGTATGACATTGGCGGAGTGTCCTTGCGCGACTCGACTACCTCGATTTTGTTTAATGCCTTAGTGAAGTCTGATTGTTTGACAACAACTGGTTGTTCGCCAAACCCGACAGCAACCAGAGCTAGCGTTCTGTCACCGCTCATTACTTGGATGTCACCTATTCTGAACGACTGCTTGGCCTCAGATATATTGTCAACTGCCAATTCAAGGCGAATTAGCGTCTTATTTTTTCCGGCCGCTAAGCTTATTGTCTTCTTGTTGTCGACTGGCGAATTCATATCAGGATATACCGGAAAGGATGTTGCTATTTTCAGGGATTGAACGTGAACCTTGAAGAGCTTGGTCTGAATAGTTGCAATGGTATCTGCTATGGTTGATTGAACCAGAAAGGTACTCATGCAAATTAAAAACACAATCATCTTTCTCATGGCTTACCTCCGTGATCAATGGCTAGTAGATTAGAACCTCTGTGCACAGCAAACCGTCTGGTAAATTCTGCCACTGTCCATTAAGCTTCCGGCCAGCTCCCTTGCTCCCCTGGGTCCCCTTGGGGTTGTTCAGCGGGGTCTACCAAGACAACCTATTGATATTTTGGAAAACCAGTCCCCAAAAAGACCAAGATTTGGCAATTTATAAACAAAACTTCGGTTTCCCGTCATGGATGATTAAAAATACGGGGAGAGGTGAGAACTTAAAATATTTAAATTGTGGCGTCCCCGGCAAGAAAGTGTCCTTGCCGTAAAGTTTCTTCAAATTGCATTCTTATCTTTCTTGGCAATAAAATAAGTGAAAAATTAATAATAAAAATAAAAGCAACAAAAATAATAGTATATCTATGGGTATGTATCTGTATGGCGAGAACCACCCCAGAAACTGTGACTAGGCTATTAACGAACAAGCATATAGATATTCTCAACGAAACCCAGTCCGCTAAAGTTGCAAGCTTCAATTCTGCAAAGTTAAATTGCTTCCATGTTTTAGGTATTTTTTCTGGTGGAATGTATTTATCAAGAAATTTATTTTTGGCGAGGTCTCTGAATAAAAATAGTCTCAAAAAAATAGTCAAAGATAATAACAACACTACAATTAAATAAACTATAAACAAATGTTTTCCTTGCACCTGTAGTTCTTCAGAAAATTTTATGTTTTTGTTGAGGATTAGGACTGGAAACAGGTTTAGAAGAAGACCCATAAAGGTGTAAAAGATATATCCTAAATCCTGTTTTATTGTCAGCCTATTGTGGCATTCAGACAGCATCATTTCCCTCCTTCTTCGCATCTCAATTTGCTAAGGAGCCTGCCTCCCAAGGCTACCTCCCCCGATCCGGGTCGGACCATGGACCAAGATAACCGCAAAGCTCACTGGCGGCAATGGAGCGCAGCGAAATTGCCGTCAAGTGCAGCACCGTGTTCGATCCTTTTGCTTGCCCCATACACGACAAATCGGAAACGCTTGTACCAGCAATCGATACCCTCGAACCCCGCCTCGTCAAGCCACGTAAGTTGATCGGCCAACAATGCATTTTTGTCTTCGTGCATTCGCTCGCGAGCTTGTGTGACCGTAATCTCAGATGCGCCATTAGCTTTTACATCTTCAAGCCATTTCCTTTCGTATTGCTCCTCACCGCTGCAAGTTGGGGCTAATGCCTGATCAACATTGATGAACATTCCCCCTGGGCGAAGAGCCTCGTAAATCTTTCGAAAGAGCGTTCGCTTGTCACTATCCTCCAGGTGATGGATTGATAGGGCCGAGATCACTAGGTCGAACTCTAATGTAGCCGACAGGCTAGAGTGTTCCTGCAAGGAGTAGGTGACGCGAGGATTCCCCTTAAACCGTTGTCTTGCCTGTGCAAGCATGGCTTCTGATATATCCGTGAGGTGAAGCTTCGCCTCAGGAAATGCTTTTGCGACCATCGCTCCGAAAAGTCCAGTTCCTGAACCGAGATCGAGAACCTGGATCTTCGCATCAGTCGTAAAAGGAATTACGTGCATTGCTGTCCCGTATAGCTCGTCAAATGACGGTACCAATTTCGGTCGGTCCACGTCATACGAAAATGCGCATTGATCGAATAAATCGCGTACTTTCATGTTGTTTCCTCAATCGAACGCCCAGCTAACCTGCAGCGGGGCTGTTTCCGCTGTCAGCGTTTAGTGACTGGTTATGCTTTTTTCTTAGTGTTTCTATGTAGCTATTAAATATTTCATCAACGCCTGAGCTAAATTCTTCAATGAAACTTTCTTTAAATTCTTTGCCAGTTTGTAGATGAATCATAAATCTTTTAAAAAGCAGAGGTTGATTCTCAGCAATATACCGAACAAACATCCCACTCTGACTGTAGAACATCCTTGGGCCTATCGAATCCGTCGCCTTAAGAGTTCTATTCAACAGTGTCCCTTCTGATTCGGGTAAAAAGTGCTTTCCTTGAATAAGTTTTTCAATTGTCTCTGTTTCGAAGTGTCTGGGGGCACCACCACCATCTGATACATAAATGGCCAAACCCTCTCTAAACCACCTAGGTAGGGTTCGGTTGAAATCAATAGCTCCGAGCTTTTGAGATAACTGTACATGCGAGAGTTCATGACCGAGCATTCCATAAACTTCGTTTGGCATATTCAATAACATTCCTGATAAGTACACTTCATTGCCTAATGCAGCCCCTCTTGCTTCTTCGGATATACCAGAAAATTTAGAAAAACTCTTGGTACTTGCAAAAGCGTAGATTGTTACTGGTTCTATGAATTTTCCATATTGATTAGTCTCTACAGCTTCAAGTGCATTCGATAAATGAAGGGCTGCTTCGTTAGCAAGTGCTTCGGCACCATGTTCATATAATATTCTATTGTCTGAAGGTAATACTCTAAAATCCATAGTTAATCGTGCAATTTGACTTCCAATTAACCCACACCCCCCCATGGATAAAAACAAGACAAACACTCCTGTAACAATTATTAAAAACAGTTTTCTTTTCATTCCTGAAATTCCATTTATTTGCATAACGCCGCGCTCTGCGGCAAATTTGGAGCGCCGCGGGAAATTTTTCCGACAGCAGCGCTTTGTTAAACATTTACAATTTATTGGCTAATGGCGCGAGTTGTTGTAGGCACCTAGCCTGCTCCATCCAACGATTTTCTACAGGTATTTTTTGAATACACTTAATTGCTGAATTTACGCGCCGCAAACGCTCTTCAGTTAAATTCACCTCACAACGATTCGCATAGGTTGATGGCCATGAGCCACCTGCACCAGTAAGTGAACCAATTAATTCACACTCGTCAGATCTATATTTTCCCCATGATATTTGTTGTGCGGTTAAAGCTGAGATAACGCGAGAATCTGGATAGTTTTCCCCGTTATAGTTTGGTGAGTCTGACAAAAGCGCAATTAGTTCGTCATGCATTGTTTTCAATTGAGCGGATGTCTTTTGTAAGCTAGCCACCAATGTGAGGCCAGTATGCATTGCGCTTCCTTCTGGCCAACACTCAGGACGATCAGTACAATTTTCTAATTCTTTAGCCCTTTCAGCTTCTTTTTGAAGCCAACCATTTAGCTCTGCTTCCCTAATCTTATATTTTTCTAAAATGCACGAATCAGTTTTACAAGAATTTCTTTCTTTTAGCCAAGCACGTTGATTATTTATTAAATCGCTGGCGTATCTAGATTGGTTCTTGATATTGCTATAGAGAATAGCAAGCGCTTCATCTGCCTTTGAAATTTCAGGGTTAGTACAAACTGTCTTTTCAATAACTGTTTGGGCAAGCGAACAATCAAAGCTGGCAGCTTGGGCTGAAACTGCTGATATCAGTATTAAAATATAAAATAAATGTCTCACTTTGATTCCTTGTTTAACGACTTAGTGACCGGCTGCGTCGTGCCGGTTCACATTAGTAGAGACCTTTACGAGAAGCGCCACAGCATCAACAGTCCGGTCGACTTGATTGTTAAAATTATTTCGAATGAACAGTTTCGATCACGGTGCCTGTTTTAGGGTCAAGAACAAGATCTAAACAATCCCAATTATGGGCTACAATATTCGAATTTGACCTAGAGAGATTCATGTACGGGCAATTTTCATAAACGTATTTTCGC
>Ga0214472_10008428_pt1 | contig 10766 bp, 7 predicted proteins | sample RVTome_6_FD_207662 | JGI IMG/M metagenome (GOLD analysis project Ga0214472, IMG submission 207662) | Soil microbial communities from uranium-contaminated site in the Upper Colorado River Basin, Wyoming, United States - RVT140D175 | ecosystem: Environmental > Terrestrial > Soil > Contaminated >...
TAGCGAACGTGCGCATAGTTGTACGTCCGGCCGCTTTGACCGAATGAGAACGCCGCGGAAGTAAGCAATGCGGTCAGGATGTAAGCCGTGCGGGTCACGATGGCACCTCCTCCCCCAGAGCCCCTTATCCAACCTATGAGATTGCAACCTGTATACCAGATTCCCGCGAGAAAGGGAAACCCAGCAAGAAGCTGTAAAGAAGCATGTTAGGTCGAATTCCTGCGGGGCTGGCGTGCCCGTCCCAGGTCCCCCCCAAGGGACAGATGTACCCCCCTCGGGACAAGCGGGAATGCGGCAGGACCGCCACGACATATGCAAAAAACTTGACAAATTCCCGCTCACATTCTATCCTTTGCCCAGACTAAAGCTCTCCGATGGGGGGAGCGTCTGGGAGGGTCTGGAATGAGCAAGATTATCGGCATCGACCTCGGAACGACGAACTCCGTCGTCGCGGTCATGGAGGGAGGCAACCCGGTCGTCATCACGAACCCCGAGGGCAGCCGGACCACGCCGTCCGTGGTGGCCTTTTCGAAGGGGAACGAGCGTCTAGTGGGGCAGGTCGCCAAGCGTCAGGCGGTGACCAATCCCGAGAACACCGTGTTCTCCATCAAGAGGTTCATGGGACGCCGCTACGAGGAAGTTTCCGAAGAGATGAAGATGGTTCCTTATAAGGTCGTGGAGGCCGAGAACGGCGATGCGCGCATCGAGATCAAGGGGAGGACCCATTCTCCACCGGAGATCTCAGCCATGATCCTCCAGAAGATGAGGCAGGCCGCCGAGGATTACCTCGGGCAAAAAGTCGACCAGGCCGTCATCACCGTCCCCGCCTATTTCAACGACAGCCAGCGGCAGGCCACCAAAGACGCCGGCAAGATCGCCGGCCTCGAAGTCATGCGCATCGTCAACGAGCCGACCGCGGCGGCATTGGCGTACGGCCTGGACAAGAAGCGCGACGAGAAGATCGCCGTCTATGACTTCGGTGGCGGAACGTTCGACATTTCCATCCTCGAAGTCGGCGAAGGCGTCGTCGAGGTCAAATCGACGAACGGCGACACGCACCTCGGCGGAGACAACATCGATCAGAGAATCATCGACTGGATCATCGACCAATTCGTCAAGGATCAGGGGATTGATCTCTCCAAGGACCGGATGGCGCTGCAGCGCCTCAAGGAGGCGGCGGAAAAAGCGAAGATCGAGCTCTCCTCGACGATGGAGACCGAGATCAGCCTGCCCTTCATTACCGCGGACGCCACCGGACCGAAGCATCTTTCACTTAGGCTAAGCCGCTCCAAGCTCGAGCAACTCGTCGACGATTTGCTGCAAAGGACGGTCGGCCCCTGCAAGCAAGCGATTCAGGACGCCGGACTCTCCGCCAAAGAGATCGACGAGGTCGTGCTGGTGGGCGGCTCGACCCGCATGCCCAAGGTCCAGGAAATCGTGAAGGGGATTTTCGGGAAAGAGCCCCACAAGGGCGTCAACCCCGACGAGGTCGTGGCGGTTGGGGCCGCCATTCAGGCCGGCGTGCTCTCGGGTGAAGTGAAGGATCTCCTTCTCCTCGACGTCACGCCGCTCTCCTTGGGGATCGAGACGCTCGGCGGAGTCTTCACCAAGCTCATCGAGCGTAACACGACCATCCCGACGCGAAAGAGCGAGATCTTCTCGACCGCGTCCGACAATCAGACGCAGGTGGAGGTCCACGTGCTCCAGGGGGAGAGAGCGATGGCCGGTGACAATCGAACGCTTGGACGCTTCCATCTGGTGGGAATTCCCGCGGCCCCGCGCGGAGTGCCACAGGTCGAAGTCACGTTCGACATCGATGCCAACGGGATCGTCAACGTCTCGGCGAAGGATCTGGCCACGCAAAAACAGCAGGCCATCACCATCACCGCTTCGAGCGGCCTCGACAAGGACGAGGTCTCGAAAATGCAGCGGGAAGCGGAATCGCACGCGGAAGACGATCAGAGACGGCGGAACGAGGCGGAAGAGCGCAACCGAACCGACACCTTGGTCTACCAAACGGAGAAGATCCTCGTGGAGAACAAGGACAAGATCCCGAGTGAGGAGTTTTCGCAGATCGAGATCGCCATCCAGGACGCGAAGAAGGCGTTGCAGGATGGCGACGTGCAAGCGGTCCGCAACGCCCGCGAGGTCTTGGAGCGGGCGAGCCATCGTCTGGCGGAGATCATGTACAAGCAGGCGGGTGCGACGGGCGGGGCTGGGCCCGATGCAACCGGAGCCGGAGCGGGTGCGACTGGTTCAGGGAGCGGCGGCCCGGCGGAGAGCGAAGACGTCATCGACGCCGAAGTCGTCGATTCGGACGACAAGAAGTAGGATTCGCGAGAGATGGAAAGGCGTGGCTATTACGAGCTCCTCGGGGTCAAACGCACGGCTTCGCGTATCGAAATAAGAAGGGCGTACCGGAAGCTGGCGCGGAAATATCATCCCGAGATCAACCCGGGCGATCGGGTGGCGGAGCTGCGTTATCGACGGATCACGGAAGCGTACGAGGTGTTGTCGGATCCAAACGAGCGAGATGCCTACGACCGCACGGGTGCGAGGCGAAACGAGGAATTGCCCGAACCCGCGGTGGGCTACGGCTTCGAGGGATTCGATTTTTCGATGGCCGGTCGATCGGAAGCGGACGTCTTTCCCGAGATCTTTCGTCGTCGGCAGCCCGTGTCTCCTTCGAAGGGGGTGGTGCCGGGCGAGGACCTCCAGCATCGAATGAGCATCTCGTTCGACGAGTCCCTCAAGGGATTGAGGACGTCCTTCCAGGTCAACCGGCTCATCGCCTGCGAGAGCTGCGAGGGTTGGGGCCATCTACCCGCCAACAGCTCGCAGCGTTGCCGGGCGTGTCAGGGCCGCGGTCAGACGACGCAGGCGCGCGGGTATATGTTGTTCACGCGAGTCTGTCCGGACTGCGATGGCTCGGGAAGCGTCGACCGACAAGACTGCCCGGACTGCCAGGGAACCGGTCGGGCGAGCAGGCAAGAAACCGTGACCGTCGAGATACCTCCCGGTGTCGACGACGGCTCGAAGGTCGTCGTGCCCGGCAGAGGCAACGAGGGTCGTGGCGGAGGTCGAACCGGCGATCTCTACGTTCTGATCCAGGTCGTCCCTGCCGAGCCGCATCCCTTCTTTACGCGCAAGGGCGACAATCTCTTCTGCACCGTTCCGGTTACGTTCACCGAAGCGGCGCTCGGGTGTCGCGTCGAAGTGCCCACCGTGGAGGGCACGGTCAAGGTGCGCGTGCCGGCGGGCGTTCAGAGTGGTCAGAAGCTTCGCCTCGCGGGACGGGGAGCCCCATCTCTGCGAGGCGGAGTCCGAGGGGATCTCTTCGTCACGATCCAGGTTGTCACACCCACGGCATACGACGCGCGATCGCAGGAGTTGCTGCGCGAGCTCGCTCGCCTGCATCCAGACGACCCGCGGCGAGACCTCGTCGTCTTGGTAGAGAAAGGCAAGGGGGTGTTGCGGTGAAACGGTCTGGCTCTGCTGCGCGGGAAAAAGCAAGGGGAAGCCGAGCGAGAGGTAAGGGTTACTACATGATCAGTGCCGTGGCGCAAACCTACGGGATCCACCCGCAAACCTTGCGCCTCTACGAGCGTGAAGGCTTGCTGAAACCTTCCCGAACCGAGGGCAACACCCGGCTGTACTCCGAGGAGGATCTCAGACAGTTGGAGACGATCCTGAACCTCACCCGCGATCTCGGTGTCAACCTGGCGGGGGTCGAGATCATTCTCAACATGCGCTCCAAGATGGAGCGTATGCACGCCGAGGTCAGTGAGTTCATCGAGTACGTGCGGCGGGAGATGATGAAAGAAGAAGAGGGGTGGAAGGATCGAGTCAAGAACGCCCTTGTGAAACTACCCCCGCACGATCTGGTCAAGGTAACGCAGGATTCCTGACCGCCCCCTGGACCCCTGGTCTTTTTCTTGGTCTTTTCTTGGTCTTTTGTTGTGCTGGGGGTGGCTCCTGCGGCATGATCGGGCATGCAATCCGCACGTCGGTGGCTTTCCTCTGACGACGCGGAAACCCTGAGTCGCTACATTCGCGAGATTGGCAAGTTTCCTCGCCTGACTCCCGAGGAGGAGAAGGATCTGGGCCGTCGCGTTCGCGAAGGTGACGAGGCGGCGCTCCGGAAGTTGGTCGAGGGCAATCTGCGGTTCGTCGTGAGCTACGCCAAGCGCTTCAGAGGCTTGGGGGTCTCGTTTCTCGATCTGATCCACGAGGGGAATCTGGGTTTGATACAAGCCGCCCGCCGCTTCGATCCCGATCGCAACGTCAAGTTCATTTCCTACGCGGTGTGGTGGATTCGCCAGGCCATTTTTCGCACCATCTCCGAGCACGCTCGAGTCTTCGCCGTTCCCTCGCGCATGGCGACGGCTTTTGGACGCATCGAGAAGGAGTTTTCAGACGACGGAAAGGGAACACCGGCACCGCAGGAAGTGGCGGCATCGCTCGACCTGCCCCTCGACGCAGTGAACACCTTCATCGCCATTTCGGGTAGCGACGTCTCCCTCTCCGAGACGGTGGGGGAGGACGGAGACGTCGAGCTTGCGGATCGCCTGCAACAGGGAAGCGTCGCGCCGGCCGAGGTTGCCCTGATCCAGAAATCTTTCCTGTCGCAGATGAGGAACCTACTGTCCGAGCTCAGTCCGAAAGAGGCCGAAGTGGTTCGGCTTCGCTTCGGTTTGGATAGCGACGAGCCGCAAACGCTTCAGGAGATCGGCGATCGGCTCAGACTGTCGCGAGAGCGAATCCGTCAGATCGAGTCGAAGGCCATGGCGAAGCTGCGCCGCTCCAACACCGCGCAGGCGATGCGGGGATACTTGAATTGAGCACCGAGTGCGCCCTTTGTGAGGGAACGACCTGGAAGCGTGTCGAGCGCGACGGCGTGGAGCGCGTCGAGCGCTGCTCGTGTTGGGTCGGCGATGCTGCGGGATCGTTCGTGGGCCGAGCGAGAATCCCGACCCGCTACGAGGAGTGCGCCTTCGACGACCGAAGCGGTGGCAAGCCTTTCGATGTGCACCCGAAGCTGGCCTCGGCTTTCAAGATCGCGCAGAAGTGGGCCGATGAGTTCCCGGTCGTGGAGGCGGGTCTGCTCTTCAGCGGGCCTCCCGGCGTGGGCAAGACCCATCTGGCGGTGGCGATTTGTCGGCGCGTCCTCGTGGAGAGGGGAATCCGGGCTACCGTTCGATTCGCCGATTTCCGCGCCCTGCTTCGGGAGATCAAGGCATCCTACAGTCCCGAGACTGCGATGACCGAATCCGCGGTCCTCAAGCCGGTGCTCGAGTCCGAGCTTCTGGTCCTCGACGACCTCGGTGGGGAAAGCTCGACGCTCTGGGTCTTCGACACGCTCTTCTACATCCTGAATTACCGCTACAACGAGAGAAAGCTCACCGTCATCACCACGAATTTCACCGACCGGCAACGCTCCGCGCAGCAGCCCGCGTTGGCCGCGCCAGGCTTCGGCAAGCGTCCACCCACCGAGGAGTACACTTTGTCGGAGCGGATCACGGTGCGTCTTCGATCGAGGCTCTACGAGATGTGCCGAGACGTTGCCATGGACGGCGACGACTACCGCATGAACATCCTGCAGGCCAATTTCAAGGGCTGATGGGCGACTGCAGGTTTTGACCCACACCCTCTCACTTCAGAACCTGCTTTAAGATTTTGGGCGTAAGCGCCCGCCCGTTCCAGGCCCATCCGAATGCGAGCCCTTGTATCTGATTGAAATGGCTCAGTTTGGACGAGCACTGTTGACAATCCCATCGGAATGGTATATCAAAACCGGAAATCAGCAATTAATGAAGGAGTGGCGCCGTCCGCAGGGGCCGGTATCTCTTGCTCCCGCGGCGCGCCGAGAAATGGGATGAAGGAGCGAGAGCACCAGGATCTTCTCGTTGCGATCTGGACGGATCCCACGCCGGGCTTCTACTCCGCGGTGGCATGGGAGGAGTTCGGCCGGTCGACGCCGCCGGTGCAGCTCCGCATGCCTTTCGACGATCGCCGCTTCATCGACTGCGTCGATCGGCTCGACGAGCTCGGTCCGGACGAGCTTCGGTACGTGGGGGCGAGGCTTTTCGACTCGCTCTTCCAAGGCGACTTGTTGCGGCTCTACATTCATCTTCGCGAACAAGCCCAACCCACTGAAACCCGTCTTCGAATCCGCCTGAAGATCGATCCGCAAAACGTCGCTCGTCTCCCTTGGGAATGCCTCTACGACACGCGCCGGGGGGCGTTCTTGAGCCATTCTTCGGAGACGACCTTGGTGCGCTTCCACGAGCCGGAGAAAGAGCCCGCGTCCGTGCCGCTCGAGCTTCCGCTGAAGGTGCTGCTCGCCGCCGAGTTCGCCGACGCCAACGACGCTGCCCGGATCCGGCAGGAAGCCGCCGCCATCCGTGAAGCGTTGAAGCGCTTGGAACCGGAGGGGCTGGTCTCGGTGCGGGAGGAGGGGCGCGGCCTGGGCGAAGAGGGGGTGACCCGCGATCGACTCATGCGGTTGCTCCGGCGCGACGTCGACGTCCTCCATCTCCTGACGTCGAGCACCTGGTCCTCTGGGGAGGCTCGTATCGGCCTCGTAGACGATAGAAACGGAGCAGACTATCTGGAGCCGAAGGAGCTCTCCGACCTACTTTGGGACGGGAGCGCACGGCTCGTGGTTTTCGGCGGCGACAAGGCCATTGCGGGCGTGGGCCCGGAGCTGGCCAGGAGCCTGCTCACGCACATCCCCGCACTGGTGGCACTCGGTAGCCTGAAGACCGAGGATCTGGCAGTTCGGTTCGTGGAAGCGTTCTATCGAGCCTTGCTGTCTATGAAACCGGTCGACGCGTGCTTGTCCGAAGCGCGACGCGAGGTCGGTGACTTCTTCCCCTTGGAGAGCGCGTGGCTTGCCCCCACTTTGTTCGTCTCGCAGAAGCAGCCCGCGGTTTTTCACAGCCGAGCCGGCGAGCGGGTCCGTCAGGTCTACGAGCTCTCGGAAGGTCGCTATCGTCGGAAACTCCGCGAGACGCTGAACCGTATCTGGCCGAAACCGGAGCGGTACCAAAGACAGCTCTTCAAATGGATGCCGCGTCAAGACCCCCTCACATCGTACGTGCATGCCGCCGAGTTCCTCGGGCAGCCGCGCGACGCGGCGGAGCTTGCTCGACGTTTCCAGCGTATGCTCGTGTTGGGCGGTCCCGGCTCGGGCAAGAGCATGACGCTCTACCGGCTCTTCTACGACTCGGCACAGTCGATTCTTTCCTACCGTGCCAAATCGCCGCTTCCCATCTACGTCTCCCTCTCGGATCTGGAACCTGGGACCGAGCTCTTGGATTTCGTCGCCGATGGATTCGATCGCAAGCTATTTCAAAGCGATCTGGAGGAAGGACGCTTCCTCTTTCTCATGGACGGTCTGGACGAGATGAGTGCCGATTCCGCTAAGAGGCTGGCGGGGGAGCTCAATACGTTCATGCGACGGTTCTCGCTGAATCGGTTCGTCGCCGCCGCCAGGAGGCCGGTGCCGGTGACGCTCGACATCCCGACTTGGTTCGAAGTGCTTCCCTTCGCGGAATGGGAAGCAACGGATTTTCTCGTGGAAGGCGATGCGATGCGGGTGGAGCAGGCGCGGGTCTTGTTCCAAGAGCTCGTCGGAAATCTAGGAGCTCGTGGCGGTAATCCCCAAGTATTGTCGATGGCGCGCCGGTTGTGGCGGGAGGGGGCGAGCGTACCCCCGACATTGAGTGGGCTCTTCGAAGCGTTCTTCGAGATGGCCGGCCAGACGCTCTCACCGTACTTGCGAGAGACCGTCCTCCCCGGGCTGGCGCTGAGTATGAGTCGCATGGGCAGAACGTCGCTGCGGCGGGAGCACATGGAAACCGGTAAGGGCGAATCCGACAATTGGTTCGACCATCGATTCAGTGGGTTGGGATCGGAAGAACTGGTCGCTGCTCTCAACAAGACGCGACTGCTGAGGGGCCCGCATGCGTTCTCCTTTCCCAATGTTGCCCTGCAAGAATTTCTCACCGCCTATGCCCTACGGGACACCAGCACCGCGGAGGTGCTCGAGCTCATCACGCCGGCGGAGTGGATCTACGACGCGTCTCTGGACGATCGGCCCCTGAACCTGAAGCGTGGCCCGTTTCACGGCGCGCTGGTGTTTCTGAGCGGTATGCTGAAAGAGAGCTCGGCTCTGATCGGAGGCTTGCTGGAGCGCGATATCGTACTCGCCTCCGAGTGCTACCACGAGGGAGGCTCACCGGCGACGATGACCGAACCTCTTCGGGCCGCCATCCAGCGCGCGCTGGATAGCTCCGGAGAGATACACCAACGCATCGGCTGTCTTTGCCTCGAGGCGACCGGTGATGCCTGGTCGATCGAGTTGTTGGAGCAGGCGGCGGGAGACGGTGAGCTCCCGGCGCGCGTGCAAGCGCTCATCGCGCTCGGCAGCCTGCGTTCGCACCGCAGCATCCCACTCATTCAGGCCGCGGCCTCGGAGCGCGACCCGAACGTGGCGCGGGCCGCTCAAGACGCACTCATGCGCATCCGCGCCAGCTAGCTAACGTGCCGACACCTGTTCATTCGCCCGCGGTTCCCCCTCGCCTTGACTTTCGAGGCCGGCGTGGCGTATTTTCCGAACGTATTCGGAAAGAGGCGTGGCAGGCTGATGGACAACGCGCGGTCACCTGTTGGCCGCCTGGGTCTGCCGCCAATTTAGGTGGTTGCTTTGAGGGAAGCTCGTCAGGCGGCGGTGGTTGCTTTAACTGGAGCTAGCCAGGCGGCTACGCGGTTCACCGTTGGCCGCCAAATTAGGTGGTTGCTTTAACTGGAGCTAGCCAGGCGGCGATGCGACGATTTGGAAGGCAGACATCATGGCGAGGACGTCGGCGGTCTTGCCGTCGCTCGCCCGCCGGTGACGTGCGTCATGGCGCCGCGACTCGTGAGGACTCCGACCTCTCGACTCTGGCGCACGAAAGCCCCCCGCGGGCGGTGCGGCGCTTCATCCCCAAACAGTCGATCACCGTGATGGTCAATGAAGATGGGTTTCCTCTTACCTGTGGCGAGGTCCGCGACCTCTCGGAATCGGGCGCCTGCGTCGTCACCGATTTGGTTCTGAAGCGCGGGTGGAGAATCGACCTGAAGGTCAGCCTGAACCGGCTGGGCGTGTTCGAGACCCAGGGGCACGTCGTCTGGAGCGGCGAGGGACCGGGCGCGCAGGGCGGCGTTCTGGGAGCGGTGCTGCACGGGGTCCAGTTCACCGGGCTTCCCGATGCCGTCCGCTCACGCCTTAAGGGTTTGCTCACCACGAGCGCCTTCGACCTGGCTCCCACGACGCTCGGAGGCACCGCCGATCGAACTCCCTTTCAGGAAATGTTGGAAGCGCTGCAGCCCGAGCTGGATCGTCTCGGCGTGAAGATGGACTAAGGGTCGGCCCGCCTACTTGGGTTCGTTCTTCAGCTTCGCTTTGACCGCGCGCACCTTTTCCATCCGCTCTCGAAGGGTGCGCTCGAAACCCTCGTCGGCCGGACGATAGTACAGCCTTCCCCTCAGATTCGCCGGCAGACAATCCATGCCCGTCGTCTTCTCCTCGAACTCGTGGGCGTATTGATAACCCTGACCGTAGCCCCAGCTCTTCATATCGCGGGTCACCGGGTTGCGCAGATGAAGGGGAACCGGCTCCGAGACTTCCTTGAGGGCGTCCTCGGCGGCCGAGTGGTAGCCGCGATAAAGGGCATTCGACTTGGGGGCGGTAGCCAGGTAGACGACGGATTGGGCCAACGCCAACTTACCTTCCGGGAGTCCGATGAAATGGAAGGCATCCTTGGCCGCGACCGCCACGCCGAGCGCCTGTGGATCGGCCAAACCGACGTCTTCTGAAGCGAAGCGCACCAGCCGTCGCGCGACGTAAAGGGGATCTTCCCCCGCCTCCAGCATCCGAGCCAGCCAGTAGAGTCCCGCGTCGGGGTCGGAGTTCCGAAGCGACTTGTGGAGCGCGGAGATGAGATTGAAGTGCTCCTCGCCGTTCTTGTCGTAGAGAAGCATCTTGCGCTGAACGGTCTTCTCGAGATCGCTGAGCGTGATGAGCATGTTCTTTTTGGAGCCCACGGCCGCTTCCAGCACGTTCAAGACAAAACGGGCATCGCCATTGGCGAGCCTGGCCAGCCAGTCCAAGGCTTCGGATGGGACGTCGATCCCCCGCTCTCCCAGCCCGCGCTCCCGGTCCGTAAGGGCCCGTTCCATGACTTGCCGGAGCTCGTTCGGGCCGAGTTGGCGAAGCACGACGACCCGGCACCGTGACAAGAGAGCCGCATTGACCTCGAAGGAGGGATTCTCCGTCGTGGCGCCGATGAGCGTGACCTTACCCAACTCGACGTGAGGAAGGAACGCGTCCTGCTGCGCCTTGTTGAATCGATGGATCTCGTCGATGAACAAAATCGTCTTCTTGCCATAGAGGTTTCGTCGCTGCTCGGCGGCCTGCATCACCGCGCGGATTTCCTTGATCCCGGAGAGCACGGCCGAGTACGGCACGAACTCGGCGGCGGTGCGATGGGCGAGGATGCGGGCCAGCGTGGTCTTACCGGAACCGGGAGGTCCCCACAGGATCAACGAGCCCACCGTGTCGGTCTCGATGGCGGCGCGCAAGGGCGTGCCCGGTTCCAGAATCTCTTCCTGCCCCAAAAGCTCGTCTAGATCTCGAGGTCGCATCCTCTCCGCGAGAGGCGTGTGAGCGCGCGCGGCCTTTCGGCTCGACTCGTCCGGTTCGGAAAAAAGTCCTTTCTGCA
>Ga0214472_10008429_pt1 | contig 10765 bp, 7 predicted proteins | sample RVTome_6_FD_207662 | JGI IMG/M metagenome (GOLD analysis project Ga0214472, IMG submission 207662) | Soil microbial communities from uranium-contaminated site in the Upper Colorado River Basin, Wyoming, United States - RVT140D175 | ecosystem: Environmental > Terrestrial > Soil > Contaminated >...
GCAGGCGTTGCCCAAGAAAGCCGGCTCGCACCGAGTTAGAGGCGCTTAGGTCGCGCTTTTCAGCCGGGTCGGTTTGCAGATCAAACAGTTCGATGCCGGGCGGGCCTTGATGGAGGATCAGCTTGAAACGCCCGAGGCGCAAGGCGTACTGCAAGCCTTGCTCCGCCCGCGCCACTGCCGGGCGCGCCGGGGGCGCCCCAGCGCCGAATACCAGCGGCAGCAGGCTGCGCCCGTCAAGGCCGGGAGGCGGCTGGATTCCGATCAGCTCCAGCGCGGTCGGCATGAGATCGACGCTCTGAACCGGCGCGGCGATCCTGCGCTGCCGAGGCCGAACGCCTTTGGGGAATTTCATCACCAGCGGGATGCGCACCATCTCGTCATAGACCGTAGTGTTGTGGCCGCGCCGGCCGTGCTCGAAGAAGGCCTCGCCGTGGTCCGAAGTGAGGATCAACAGCGCCTCGTCGTAGAGCTGGTGGCGCTTCAGCGCTTGGAGCACGATGGCCAGCTCCGCATCGACCGAGGCGAGATCGGCATCGTACAGGTCGATCACGTGGCGCAGGTCCGCGGCGGGCAATGGAAGACGCTTGAAGAGCTGGTTGAGTTGCGGCAGCGAGCCGTCGATCGGCCCGCGGTAGGCCGGATCGACGAACCGGCGCCGGAAGCGGTATTTGGGCTGATAAGGAGCATGCGGGTTGATGTAGTGCAGGTACAGGAACAGGGGCGCCCGCGGCCCGCTCTCCAGATACTGTGGCACTCGGAAAAAGAATTTGTGCTTCTTGAGGAAGAAGTCGAAACCTTGGTCGTAGCCGAATTTCTCAGAGGCGAAGGCGTTCATGCTGAAGCCTGCGGTGGTGAAGCCATTGGCCTGCATCAACTCGGCCCAGGTTGTGGCCTCCGGAGCAAGCATGAGGTCCTGGTCGACCACTCCGTGGCGTTCAGGGTACAGGCCGGTGAACAGCGATCCGGTCGAGGCCAGAGTGTAGGGAGCGTTGGCGTAGGCGTGCTCGAACACCACGGCTTCGGGTGCGGCGGCGATCGCGTCGACGTTCGGTGTGGTCGGGCGCGGATAGCCGTAGCAACCGAAGTGTGCGGCCGCCGCGGCGTCGAAGACGATGACGATCACGCTGCTTCGGCGCCCGAGGCGGGGCAGCGCCGGCGCTTCGGTACGCGCCGGAGCGGCGGTTGGGGCGGCGGCTTCGGGCGTCTCGATCGCGAGCTTGGACCAGCGCAGCGCGGCGGCCGCCCCGGTCTGCAGGCTCAAGCGCACCAGCTTCCCGGCGAAGCGGGACAGGTCTGCGGTGATCGGCTCGGTCCCGCCGCCGCGGAGCCTTCGGTCCAACACAGAGACGCTCGATTCCAGCTCGGGTTGTACCGTGGCGAGGAGTTCAAGGTCCGAACTGGCAGCGGCCCGGCCGCTGAGCCGCGCACCGGCAGGCAGCTCGAGGTAGACATTGAGCCGGCTGGGGCCGCGTTGGATCCAGCCGTTCTTGCTGGGTTGGAGCGGCTGAGGCGACGCGGCCTCGGCTCTTGCCGCGGTCCGCAGTTCCAGGTAATCGAACTGGGCTGCCAGGGATCGGGCGTCGGCCCGCTCTCCATCTGGATTTCTGGGACGGCGCAGCTCGGCGAACTCGAACGTGAGGAGGTTGACTCCGGCGGACAAGAAACCCTCCGGCACCTCGACTTTGTAGTCGCGCCAAATGGGCTCCAACGGAATGCGCTGGAGTCGCCTGCGGTTGATCCGAAGGCTCAGGTCCAGGGGTTGTGCCTCGGAAGCTCGCGCGGGAACGCAGCGAAAGGCCAGCTCGGCGGGGCCGCCGTCGAGCGACACCAGGCGAACCGCCGCATGCTTGGCGGTGGCCCAAACGACGCTGCCGATGCTGGGGACCTCTTCGTAGCGTCCCCAGCCGCCGCCGAGGTGGCGGCCGGCCTCGGCGGCGGCGAACTCGATCCGGCCGGTCTCGGTTTGCACTTCGGCGACCGCGCCGAGCTGGAGCAGATCGGTGTGAACCCGCCAGGGGCCCGCTTGGGGCTCCCGGCCGCAGCCGGCCTGGAATAGGGACACGATCGCGACCAGAACCGCCGTTTGGCGGGCGCGGGTCAGAGATCTCGCCGCGATGTGCGACCGAAGAGAGGGAAACATCCGGGTTGAAAATTATCCTTCAGAAAGAGAGTCGATAAGGGCTCCATTCTGCCTTTGCCTGGAGGCGCTTGTCAACGACAGGTGAACACAGCCCAAAGCGCGCCGTCGCCCGTGGCTCCATCCGCCTCATGGCCCGATCCGACCTCCGGGCTCACGGGATCGTCCCCCGCTCACGATGCCGGCGAGCGGCGGCTCCTGCAGCGCCCACGCGCGCTGCCGCCGCGCGAGGCCAGCGAACGGTAACGAAATGGAGACGAGCGAAGCGATGTCGACCGAACGAGCGACAGAGCCGGGCCCGAGCACGCCAGCACGGCGCAGTGGGCGGTGGAGATGGTGCCGGATGCAAGGCGCGCGACGCGAGGCTGACGGAGGCGTACTGAAAGGTACGCCGGAGGAAGCCGAGCTAGCGCAACGCCGCAGCCGGCGCCAGATCCGCCGCCACGCCTAAGGGTAGCTGATGTCGGGGCGGACGAATATCCCCTTGATCTCTCCCACCAGCCCGGCCGCAATCTTCTGCACGCTCTCGGCGTAGACCACCAGGTAACGATTCGAAAGCCGATCGAACACCACGTCCAACCCCAAGGTGGGGAAGCGGACCGGATCGGTGATCACGAACTCGCGCCCGAACGGAAAGCCGTTGACCGCGACGTAGCGCCCCATGATCCGCTGGGTGGTGTTGCTGGTGTTCTCCAGCCAGACCACCAGGTACTGATGGCGGTTCTCGTCGAAGGTGACCCGAAAGACCTGCTGCACCGGCACGCTGCGATCGGAGATCTTGCGCGGGTTGTGCAGCGTGCCTCCGTCCCAGCCGATCCAGCGCGAGAAGCCGTTGATCCAGGACTGGTGGGGCCGCAGGTCCTCCCACACCACCAGGCCGCGGGTATCGAACTCGTTGGTCACCACGTCGGCGGTGAGCTGGAAATCGCGCGGCTGGTTGACGTAGCCGTAGTTGCGGATGCCGTCGATCACGCTGCCGTCCCAGAACACCCCGAGGCCGTAGGTCTGGAAGCCGCCGAACTCGGGGCCGGGAAAGCGGCGCACGCCGGCCAGCACGTAGCTCAGCACCACCTCGTTGAACACCAGCTCATCGGTGCTGTAGGAGGTCGAGCCGTCGTTGCCGATCAGGCCGAAGACCGGGCCGAACGGGCGCCCGTTGCCGAATAGAAACCGGGCGTTGACGGCGTTGGGAGTAAAGACGTAGGGGCTGAACGAGGGCAGATCGCGCCAGACCACCAGATACTCGCGCAGCGCCTGGTTGTAGGCGACTTTGGGATCCTCGCCGAAGCGGCTATCCGAGATGTGCCACATCCTGCCCTTGCGCACCCCGTTGGCCCGCACCACGCGGCCGTTGATGCCGTGGTGCGGCTGGGCCCGCTCGTGCACCACCATGTACTCGTTGCGGTTGCGGTTGTAGACCACGTCCCAGGAGCTCGACGCCGATTGCGGCGGGGCGAAGGGAGGAATCTGGACGATCTTGACCTCGCCGGTCAGCCAGTTGCCGTTGCGGTCGAGGATCCGGCCGTGGAGCCAGATGTTGTCGACGTCGTTCGAGTCGTTGCGGCGGCTGTAGACCACCAAGAACTGGTCGCTTTTGAGGTTGTACGCCAGCCGCGGTCCCTCGTTGGAATCGAGGTTGTCGGTGATTCTGAACGGCTGGTAGTTCTGCGCCTCGACCCCGGATCCAGCGGCGATCGAAACCAGAGCCGCTCCCACCCATAGCAGCACGCATCTGCGCATCCTTAAACCCTCCCAGTCCTTTCAAGTCGCCGCTTCTCGCCGGCCGGGAGACCGTGCGCTCGAACAGGGACCTAGTCGCCCGAGCCCCAAACCCTGCGGTTCGCGACCGGGCCATGAGCTAAAGTTTTTCTTTAGCCATGATAGTTAAGTACCTACAAGGGGTCAAGAAAAATTCACCCTTGACCGCGGCATAAAGTTTTACTTGAACTCCTATGATTTAAGTGCATATAATTAAAAGGGGGATTTGATGAAGGCCGTTCTACAGCGGGTCGCTCGAGCCGCGGTTCACATTCAAGGCCGGACTCATTCCAAGATCGGCCGGGGCCAGTTGATCCTGCTGGGGGTCGAAAAGATCGACCGCGACCAGCACGCCGACAGCCTGGCTCGCAAAGCCTGGGAGCTGCGGATCTTCGACGATCCCGCCGGAAAGATGAACCTGTCGGCCCAGGCGGTCGGGGGAGCGTTCCTGGTGGTCTCCCAGTTCACCTTGCTCGCCGATCTGCGCCGCGGGCGCCGCCCGTCCTTTGAGCCGGCGGCGCCGCCGGAGCAGGCCGCCCCGCTCTACGAACGATTCGTTCGCACCCTGCGCGCTTGCGGAGCCGAAGTCCAGACCGGGGTCTTCGGCGCCCGCATGGAGATCGAGCTCATAAACGACGGACCGGTCACGCTGATTCTGGAGACCCCGAACGATGCCAGACGCGACCCAGTGGATCGCTAGCTTCTTAGATCACCTTCGAGTCGAGCGCGGCTTCGCGGCCAGCTCGGTCTCGACCTACCGGACCGCTTTGAGAGGGTTCTTCGAGTACCTGCGCGAGCCGGCGCTCGACCCGCTGCGGGCCGGCCGCGATCAGCTCGGCACCTACCTCGCGGCCCGGCGCGCGGTCGGCATCGCGCCGCGCACCCTGGCCAAAGAGCGCGTGGTGCTGCGGGCGTTCTATCGTTTCCTGCGCACCGAAGGGGTGCGCACCGACGACCCCAGCGATGAGGTCGCGGCGCCGCGCCTGCTGCCGCCGCTGCCTCGCGTGCTCACGATTCCGGAGATCGAGAAGCTCCTGAGCTGCCCGGACCTCACCGTGCCGCTGGGGCTGCGCGACGCGGCCATGCTCGAGCTGCTCTACGCCGCCGGGCTGCGGGTGAGCGAGCTGCTCAGCCTGCTGGGGTCGGATATCGATCGCGAGGAGGGTTTGGTGCGTTGCCGCGGCAAGGGCAGCAAGGAGCGCTTGGTGCCGGTCGGCAAGGTGGCGCGCGCCGCGCTCACGGCCTACCTCGAGCGCGGCCGGCCTCTGATCCTGCGGCGCCAGCAGCCCTGGCTGTTTCTCAACGCCCACGGCCGCAAGATGACCCGCCAGGGCTTCTGGAAGATCATCAAGGCCTACGGCCTCGAGGCCGGGATCAAGCGCCCGCTGACCCCGCACGTGCTGCGCCACTCCTTCGCCACCCACCTTTTGGAGGGGGGCGCGGATCTACGCTCGGTGCAGGCGCTGCTCGGGCACGCTTCGATTGCGACCACCCAAATCTATACCCACGTCGACGCCGCCCGGTTGCGCCGGCTCTACGACCAGTATCACCCGCGGGCGATGTGATCGCTCACGTATCGCCTCAATAGCAGTAGCGCGGCGGCGGCGCAGAGTGATACGGCACCGCGCGATAGCCGTAGGAGCGATACGACGGGTAGGTGTGGCGGCCGTAGTAGTGAGGCTGGTAGTAGGGCTGGTATCGAACATAGGGCTGATAGCCGTACCCGGATCGAGGGCGGTAGTAGCTGGAGCCGTAACCGCGATGGCGGCTCGAATAGTACCGGCCCGAATCGTAGCCCCGGTGGTGGCGCGAGCCGCCGGAATGGCCGTAGTAGCCGTAGCCGCGCTCGTGGGCCTGGGCCGGCGGCAGCAGCGCGAGCCACAGCCCTCCGACCACCAGCGCCGCGATCAACTTGCGCATAGGAACCACCTCCTGTTTTGGCCGGGACATGCCCGGCCCCCTGTCGAACGCTGCGCTAGAGAGCAATCGGCATGCCGGCTTGGTCCGGTGCTGATGAGGTTCCGCGAGACGGCCTCTGGTTAAGGGTCTGAGCGCTCAGGTGGCCATCCTTTCCCTGCAACGCCGGCTCGAGGGCCCGCGGTGCCGCCGCAGGCCCGCGCACGAACGAGGACAGCAGCGTCCAGCCTGGGAGACAGCCGGCGGCTTGGATGCCCCGGCAGTAGATGCCCCGGATCGGGCGCTTTAGACTGCCGCCCCATGGCTCTGTTCGCGATCGGCGATCTGCATCTCTCGCAAGGCGCCAAGCCGATGGATATCTTCGGCGCCCACTGGAGCGACCACGAAAACCACCTGGCCCGGCACTGGCGCGATCGAGTCGGGCCCGACGACACGGTGTTGCTGCTGGGGGACATTTCGTGGGCGGTGAAGCTGCCGCAGGCGGCACCGCACCTGGAGTTCATCGCGGCGCTGCCGGGGCAGAAGCTGATGATCAAAGGCAACCACGACTACTGGTGGAGCTCGCGGCGCAAGGTCGAGAGCGTGTTGCCGCCGAGCCTGGCGCTGATCGAGCACGACAGCCGGATCGTCGAAGGCATCGGCCTGGTCGGCACCCGCGGTTGGCTGTGCCCCGGGGCCGAAGGCTTCGGCGAGCGCGATCAGAAGACCTACGACCGCGAGGTCGGACGGCTGGCCCAGGCCTTCGAGCACTTGAGCGACTTCGAGGGGCCGGTGATCGCGCTGTTGCACTTTCCGCCGGTCAACGAACATCATGAGCCGAGCGGTTTCACCGCGATCTTGGAGCAGCACGGCGCTTGCTTGTGTCTCTACGGCCACTTGCATGCGACCGTAGGTTGGGAGTGTCGTCTGGAGGGGGAGCGGGCCGGGGTCGAGTACCGGCTGGTCTCATCGGACTGGTTGGACTTCCGGCCCTGGCGGGTGGAGCGCGAGCGGCTCCGACCGCGCTCGGCGCTGCGGCAAGAGCGCGGCGGGTCCGCCGCGCTGCAAGGGGGGAAGCATCGATGAGTCCGGTCCGCGTCCGCCTCGCCCCCAGCCCCACCGGGGATCCCCATGTCGGGACCGCGTACATCGGTCTGTTCAATTACGCTTTCGCGCGCCGCCACGGCGGGAAGTTCGTGCTGCGGATCGAGGATACCGATCGCAGCCGCTCGAGCGCCGCCAGCGAAGCGGCGATCTTTCGCGCGCTGCGCTGGGTGGGCCTGAGCTGGGACGAGGGGCCGGACGTCGGCGGCCCGCACGCCCCTTATCGCCAGTCCGAGCGGCTCGCCATCTATCGCCGGCACGGCGAACTGCTGCTGGGCTCCGGGTCGGCCTATTACTGTTTCTGCTCGCCCGAGCGGCTGGAGCAGATGCGCGAGCAGCAGCGGCGCGCCAAGCTGCCGCCCAAGTACGATGGCGCCTGTCGCGCGCTGGCCGGCGCCGAGGCCGAGCGCCGGGTCGCGCAAGGCGAGCCGTGGGTGCTGCGGCTCAAAGTGCCCGAGAGCGGCGAGACCGTGGTCGCGGACCAGCTGCGCGAGCCGATCCGGATTCAGAACGCGACCATCGACGATCAGGTGCTGCTCAAGTCCGACGGTTATCCGACCTATCACCTGGCCAACGTGGTGGACGACCACCTGATGGAGATCTCGCACGTGATCCGGGCCGAGGAGTGGATCGCCTCGACCTCCAAGCACCTGCTGCTGTACCGCGCGTTCGGCTGGACCGCGCCGGAATTCCTCCACCTGCCGCTGTTGCGCAACGCCGACAACTCCAAGATCAGCAAGCGCAAGAACCCGGTGTCGCTGGAGTTCTACCGCCGCCAGGGCTATCTGCCGGAGGCGCTGCTGAACTTTCTGGCGCTGATGGGCTGGTCGATGGGGGAGGACCGCGAGCTGTTCTCGCTGGACGACATGGTGCGCGAGTTCAGCTTCGATCGCATCAGCCTCGGCGGACCGGTGTTCGACCTCAAGAAGCTCGATTGGATCAACGGCAAGTACCTGCGCGCCCTGCCCGCCGCCGAGCTGCGCCGGCGTTTGAGCGAGTGGATCGAGCCCAAACGCGAGCGCTTGGCCGACCGTGCCACGCTCGAGGCGCTGCTGCCGCTGCTCCAGGAGCGGCTCGTGCGGCTGGGAGATTTTCACGACGCGGCGTCGTTCTTCTTCGACGAGCCGCTGCGCTTCGACGCGGCGCTGCTGATCCCCAAGGGCAAGAGCGCCCGCGAGACCGCCAAGGTGCTCTCGGGCTTGAACGACCAACTACGGGCGCTTTCCGACTGGTCGGTGAACGCGCTGGAGCCGCTGCACCGCGCCCACGCCGAGGCCAGCGGCTGGGATACCAAGGAGCTGTTCATGACCGTGCGGATCGCGGTCACCGGACGCAGGGCTTCACCACCGCTGTTCGAGACCATGACGGTGCTCGGCGGCGAGCGTTGCCTGGGCCGGCTGGAAGATGCGGTCGCCTACCTCCAGGCGCTTTAGTCCACGTTCGCGCGAGGCATGCCGGTCGGGATCCCAGCAGATCGCACGCTGCCGCTCTTGTTCGCGGCGCTGGCCATGCTGCCGGTGGCGGCCCAAGCCAAGGCGGGACGCGGCCCCACCCCGCTGTTCACCCGCTTCGGCGAGCGCGCCCTCGAGCCGCCGGCCTGGGTGATCGAGGACCAAGCGCTCTACGACGAGGCCACCGTCAGCAACTTCGGCCGGCGGTTTCTGCTGGCCGATCCCAGGCTGCGCCGCTCGACCGCCATCGAGCTGACGCTGCGCTTCAAACCGAGCTTGCCGCCGGCGCTCTACACCCAATTCACCGACGATCTGCCGGTTGATGCGTACTTGGAGCTTTTGCTGGTCCAGGGACGACACCCGCGCGCCGCCATACGGTTCAGCGCGTACCCGGAGCTGCCTTCCGGACTGTACCGAGTCGACGGCTTCCGTTACATCCCCTTGGATCGCGGCGCCGGGCTCGAGCTGCGCCGCGATCGGATCTACCGGATCCACGCCCAACGCAAACCCGGCGAGCTGGTGGTCGCGATCGACGATCGCGAGGTACTTCGCACCGCTCTTGCACCCGCAAGCAGCGGCTGGGGACTGAGCGCGGGATCGTGGCCGTTCGAGCTGCTTTCGCTCCGGGCCCAGGAGCGGGGCGGAGCTTGGATCGAGCTGCTGCGGCCTCCGGTTGCCAACCCGGCGGCGGCGGGGGCGAGGTGGGGTGGACTCTGGATGGCGCTGCTGCTCATCGCGCCGCTTTACACCCTCGGCCGCGGCGCTTGGAGGCGGCTGCTGCTGGCCAGCTTGTGGGCCGGCCTGGTGCTGCTCCCGGGGATTCTGTACCGCGCGCCTCCGTTCGAGATACCCAGCTTGAATCGCGCCTTGGTCACAACTCTCGCCATCGGCATGGCGGGGCTCGGAATCGCGACGCTGGGCAAGCTGCGGGTGCGCAGCGGCCAGCGGCCGCTGCCAGCCTGGCTGCGCTGCGCCGGCAGCGTGCTGGCCGCCGGCGCGGCCCCGATCCTGATCCGGGTCAGCGCGCCGCCCCAGACGCCGGAGCAGCGGCTGTTCGCGCTCGGCCTGGCGGCGCTGTCGCTCGCCCTGGCGCTGCTCGCGACGGCGGTTCGGCACGAGTCGAGCCTGCCGGCTTACAACTGGACTTGCCTGGGGCTCGCCGGGTTCGCATTCGCAGCCTTGGAGCTCGCACTGGGTCCGCTGCCCCGCGCCGAATGGGATCGGATCTATGGGCCGCCCCTGGTGCTGCGCAATCGCACCGAAGCCGATTACTGGCCCGGAGGCAACTTCCGCGGCCGGCGGGTCCGACCGCTCAAGCCGCAGGACACCGAGCGCGTGATCTGCATAGGCGGCTCGTCGGTCTACGGCTTTCCGTATCGGGCCGGGCGCTACGCTTTTCCGGCGCTGGCGGAGCAGATCCTGAACCTGGGCGCGACCGGAGCGGACCAGCCGGCGCGCCGCTGGGAGGTGGTCAACGCCGGGATCAAGGGCTTCAGCTCTTTTCTCAGCATGGAGGCGCTCGAGCGATTGCTGCTGGAATATCGGCCCGACGTGGTGGTGGTCTGCGCCCGCTTCAATGACAGCATCCGCTGGCCGCGCTGGTTCGCCGAGCTGCCGGCGCTGACCGACGCGCAAGCGTGGCGCAGCGTCGAGGCGCTCTCCCGGGCTGCGCTGCTGCGGCGGACGGTCGGCTGGCTCGATCGGGTCGGCAGCTTCCGCTTGCTGCGGGCGCTGTTGCACAGCCTGGGCAGCGCCGCCAGCTCCAGCGCCACCAGCTACGCGGGGCTGCCGGTGCGCGGCACCCCGGAGGAGTTCGAGCAGCACCTAACCCGCATTGCGAGCCTGGGACGGCAGCGTGGCTATCAGACCGTGTTCATGGTGGAGGCCGATGCAGCGGGCGGAAGCTTGGGGCAAGTGCGGCGGCGCAATCGCTACGTGGATCGGATGGTGGTGCTGAGCGAGCGCTCGGGCGCGGCGCTGGTCGACGGCTTCGCGGCCCTCGAGCCGCACCGCGGCGACTGGCTGTTTCACGATTACATCCACCCGACCGGCGAAGGTCATCGGATCTTGGGCGACGCTTTGGCGCAGACCTTACGCGCTTTGCGCCCAACAGCTCCGTCTGGATTCCGGCTTGCGCCGGAAAGACGAGCACCACAGCACGGCGCGTTGGGCGGCCGAACGCCGGCAGACGGAGACGAGCGCAGCGAAGTCGACCGAACGAGCAACGAGCCGCGCTGGAGCAAGCAAGCGGCAGCGGAGGGCCGAGAGCTGGAGCCGAGAGCTGGAGACGAGCGCAGCGAAGTCGACCCGAACGTGCACAAAGGCGCCCCAGCACCAGAGCACGGCGCAGTGGGCGGTGGAGCTGCCGTCAGCTGCAAGGCGGGCGCCGCGAGGCTGACGGAGGCGTACTAAAGGTACG
>Ga0214472_10008430_pt1 | contig 10764 bp, 9 predicted proteins | sample RVTome_6_FD_207662 | JGI IMG/M metagenome (GOLD analysis project Ga0214472, IMG submission 207662) | Soil microbial communities from uranium-contaminated site in the Upper Colorado River Basin, Wyoming, United States - RVT140D175 | ecosystem: Environmental > Terrestrial > Soil > Contaminated >...
CGGCATCCTGTATCCCCACCTCACATCGGTCATCGCCGACGGCGTGGTCGTGGATCCCGGCGTCCTGCTGGAAGAGATGGACACGTTGTCCGGCCTGGGGATCGACGTCTCGCGCCTCGTCGTGTCGGGCAATGCGCACCTGATCATGCCCTATCACCTGGAGCTGGAGAAGGTGACCGAGCGCCATCTCGGCAAGCATGCGCTGGGGACGACCAAGCGGGGCATCGGGCCCGCCTATGCCGACAAGGCGGCTCGGATCGGGCTCCGACTCCAGGACCTGTTCGACCCGAAGATCTTCCGGGAGAAGTTGGAGGTCGTCCTGAAAGAGAAGAACCTCCTCTTGACCAAGATCTACAATCGGTTGCCGCTCTCGGCCGACACCATCGTCGGTGAGTATCGGGCCTACGGCGAGCGACTGCGACCGCACGTCGCCGACACGTCCAGGCTGCTCTACGAAGGCCTGCGAGCCGGGGAGAACGTCCTGTTCGAGGGGGCGCAGGGAACGCTCCTCGACCTGGACCACGGGACCTATCCGTTCGTCACGTCCTCCAACCCCGTGGCCGGGTTCGCCCTGGCCTCGGCCGGCGTGGGGCCGATGGAGGTGGACCGGGTGATCGGCGTCACGAAAGCCTACGTAACCAGGGTCGGATCGGGACCGTTCCCCACCGAGGATCCGGGTCCCGAGGGCGAGCGTTTGGGGGAGGCGGGGAAGGAGTTCGGCACCACCACCGGACGCAAGCGACGGTGCGGATGGTTCGACGCCGTCTTGCTTCGGTACGCGGCGCGGCTGAACGGCCTGTCCGAGATCTTCCTCACCAAGCTCGACGTGCTTTCGGGGTTCCGCGCGATCAAGGTCTGCACCGGATACGTCGCGGACGGCGAGACGTTCGACGACACCCCATCGCACCAGTCGCTGTTCCACCGGGCGCAGCCGGTGTACGAAGAGTTGGAGGGGTGGGACGAGTCGCTGTCCGAGGCTCGCTCGTTCGGCAGCCTTCCGCCGGCGGCCCGCAAGTACGTGGAACGTCTCCAGGACCTGGCCGGCGTGCGGATCGGGGTGGTCTCGGTCGGCCCGGCCCGCGAGCAGAGCCTGCCCGTCGCATGAGGATCCTCGTCGTCGGCGGGGGAGGACGGGAGCACGCCATCGTGTGGCGCCTGGCCCAGAACCCGACGGTCGACCGGCTGTTCGCCGCACCGGGCAATCCCGGGATCGCCGTCGATGCCACCTGTGTTCCGGTGGATCCGGACGACGTGCGCGGCATCCTCGAATTGGTCCAGCGGGAGTCGATCGACCTCACCGTGGTGGGCCCGGAGACGCCGCTCGTGAAGGGCCTGGTGGACGAGCTGGACGCCGAAGGGCACCGGGCGTTCGGCCCCACCAGGGCGGCGGCCAGGATCGAGGGCTCGAAGGCGTGGGCCAAAGAGCTGTGCCACAAGTATGGGATCCCCGCTGGGCGTTCCCGGTCGTTCACCGATATGGACGAGGCCGTCGCGTACCTGGACGAGCTGGAGCCGCCGTACGTGATCAAGGCCGACGGGCTTGCCGCCGGGAAAGGGGTGGTCATCGCAGGCGATCGGAGCGGCGCCGTCGCCGCCCTGCGAGCGTGCCTCATCGAGCGGGCCTTCGGCGAGGCTGGGGCGGTCGTCCTGGTCGAGGAGCACCTCACCGGCAGGGAGGTCTCGGCCTTCGGACTGACCGACGGCCGCGAGGTGGTCCCGCTCGTCCTGGCGCAGGACTTCAAGCGGGCCGGCGACCGCGACTCGGGGCCCAACACCGGAGGCATGGGAGCCTACTCCCCGGTTCCGTGGGTCGCCGAGGCCGTGGAGCGGCGTATCTGGGACGACGTGCTGGTCCGAACGGTGCGGGCGATGGAGTCCGAGGGAGTCCGATACGCGGGCCTGCTCTACGCCGGGCTCATGGTCACCGAGGACGGTCCCAAGGTCCTCGAGTTCAACTGCCGGTTCGGCGACCCCGAGACCCAGGCGATCGTGCCCCGCCTCCGTTCGGACCTCGGCGAGATGCTGCTGGCCTCGGTCGAGGGCAACATCGGCAACTACAAGGCGCTGTGGACCCCGGACGTCTGCGTCACCGTCGTGCTGGCCTCGGGCGGGTACCCGGGGCCCTACGAGACCGGCTTCGTGATCGATGGCCTCGACGAAGCGGACGCGATCGACGACGTCGTCATCTTCCACGCCGGCACGGCGGAACGACGGGGTAGAGTTGTCACCGCGGGAGGGCGGGTCCTCGCGGTGAGCGCCCTCGGCGAGACGGCGAAGGAGGCGCGGGATCGCGCGTACCAAGCCTGTTCGCGCATCTCCTTCCCTGGGATGCAGTTTCGCCGGGACATCGGGGCAGACGTGAGGGAGGCTGGATGAGACGGGACACCCCGGTGGTCGGCGTGCTGGCCGCGTCCCCCGCCGAGCTCACCGTCATGCAGCAGGCCACGGCGATCCTGGAGAAGCTGGAGCTCCCCCACGAGATCCGGGTGATGTCGTCCTCTCGCAACCCCGACCTCGTAGACGAGTACGTGCGGACGGCCTTCGATCGGGGGCTGAAGGTGCTGGTCTGCACCACCGGCATCACGGGCCACCTGGCGGCCGCCGCAGCCGCGCGCACGGTGCTCCCGGTGATCGGTGTCCCCATCGCCAGCGACCAGATGGGGGGCGAGCAGGCCCTGATCGTGACGGCGCAGATGCCGGCCGGCGTTCCCGTGGCCACCGTGGGGGTGGACGCCGCCGTGAACGCGGCCGTGCTGGCGGCGGAGATCGTGGGGGTGGCCGAGCCGGAGATCCAGGCTCGGCTGTGGAAGTTCAAGGACGACCTGGCGGAGGGCCTCAGGCTGTGAGGGCCGGCTCCCGCCTGCCGCGGGGTGGGCGGCAATGATCCCTCGCTACAGCGTGCCGGAGATGGCGGCCGTCTGGTCGGATGAGGCTCGGCTCCGCCACTGGCTGGAGATCGAGGTCCTAGCGGTCGAGGCATGGGCCCGCCTGGGCACGGTGCCTGCGGAGGATGCCCGGGCCGTCCGCGACCGCGCATCCTTCACCGTCGAGCGCGTCCGGGAGTTGGAGGAGGTCACCAGGCACGATGTGGCGGCCTTCGTCCAGTGCGTGGCGGAGTCGGTGGGGCCGGCGGGGCGGTGGATCCACTTCGGCCTGACGTCCTCCGACGTGCTGGACACCGGCTTCGCCCTGCAGCTCCGCCAGGCTGCCGACCTCTTGCTCGCTGGGACCGAGCGGCTGCTCGGCACGGTGAAACGGATGGCGCTGGAGCACAGTGACACCGTGATGGCCGGACGGACCCACGGGGTGCACGCCGAGCCGACCAGCTTCGGACACAAGCTCGCGCTGTGGGCCTTCGAGCTCGATCGAGACCGCGAGCGCCTGCGGCGAGCTCGGGAGGCGGTATCGGTGGGGAAGGTGTCGGGGGCCGTGGGGACCTACGCCCACCTCCACCCCCGCGTGGAGGAGCACGTGTGCGGTGAGCTCGGGCTTCGACCGGCCGAGGCGAGCAGCCAGGTCGTCTCGCGCGATCGGCATGCCGAGTACATGGCGGCCCTCGCGGTCCTCGCCTCGTCGCTCGATGCGATCGCCACCGAGATCCGCCACCTGGCCAGGACCGAGGTCCGGGAGGTGCAGGAGCCCTTCGCCGAGGGGCAGAAGGGTTCGTCGGCGATGCCCCACAAGCGCAACCCCGTCCGCTGCGAGCGGATAACCGGGTTGGCGCGAGTGGTCCGGGCCGATCTGCAACCCGCCCTGGAGAACGTCGTGCTGTGGCACGAGCGCGACATCTCGCACTCGTCGGCCGAACGGGTGGTCTTCCCCGACTCGACCACCGCGCTGCACTTCATGCTGGCCGAGCTCGGGGAGGTGCTCGACGGGCTCGAGGTGTTCCCGGAGCGGATGCGGGCGAACCTGAACATGGGCGGGGGCCTCGTGTACTCGCAGGGCGTGTTGCTCGCGTTGGTGGAACGGGGCATGCCTCGCGATGATGCCTACCGGATCGTGCAGGCCGCGGCGGCCGAGGCATGGGACGAGGGGAAGGACTTCAAGGGGGAGCTCCAGAACCAACCCGACGTGGCTCGGCTGCTGAGTCCCGCGGATCTCGGGGCATTGTTCGACCCGGGCCGCTACCTGCGGAACCTCGACGTGGTGTTCGACCGGCTGGCCAAGCTGACCGTGGGCAGTGAGCCGTGACCGAAGCGGCGAAGCTCCGGACCAGGGGCAAGGTCCGCGACATCTACGATGCGGGCGACGATCGCCTGGTGCTCGTGGCCACGGACCGGATCTCCGCGTTCGACGTCGTCCTTCCCAACCCCATCCCCGACAAGGGGCGGATCCTTTGCGGGCTCTCGCTGTTCTGGTTCGACAAGACGGGCGATGTCATCGGCAACCACCTCCTGAGCGCCGACCCGCGGGACTTCCCGGAGCCGTTCCGGGGCGACCCGTCCCTCGCCGGCCGGTCCATGCTGGTTCGCAGGGCGGAGGTGGTCCCGGTCGAATGCGTGGCCCGGGGGTATCTGACCGGGTCGGGGCTCAGGCAGTACCTGGCCGAGGGCCACGTGTGCGGGGTGCCGCTGCCGCCGGGCCTGGGTGAGGCCGATCGGCTGCCCGAACCCATCTTCACGCCCACCACGAAAGCGGCGGAAGGGCACGACCTGCCGCTGACGTTCGGGGAGACCGCGGACCTGGTGGGCGAGGGCCTGGCCGAGCGCCTCCGCGAGCTGACGGTCGGCATGTACGAGCGAGGGGCGGAGATCGCCCGGGAGCGCGGCATCATCGTGGCGGACACGAAGTTCGAGTTCGGGTTCGCCGGTGGCGATCTGATCCTGGTGGACGAGGTGCTCACCCCGGACTCCTCTCGCTTCTGGCCGGCCGATGGATACACGCCCGGCACGCCCCAACCGTCGTTCGACAAGCAGTACGTCCGGGACTGGCTCGATGCGAGCGGGTGGGATCATGAGCCACCGCCCCCGGACCTCCCGGCCGGCGTGGTCGAGCGGACCGCACGTACCTACCGGGAGGCCTACGAGCGGATCACCGGCGAGCGGTTCGACTGGTACCGTCGGCGCATGGGAGTGCCGGACCGGGGATGAAGTATCAATTCCAGGTCGTCGTGTCGTTGAAGCCGGGGCTCCTCGATCCCCAGGGCAAGGCCATCGAAGGATCCCTTCCCGCGATGGGCTGGGCGAATGCCTCGAACGTACGGGTGGGCAAGTACGTGGAGCTCGTGGTGGATGCGGAGACGGAAGCGGCGGCGGTCTCGCAGGTGGACGAGATGGCGCGGCGGCTGCTGTCGAACCCGGTTATCGAGAGCTATCGTATCGTGGCGTCGGCCCGCGGTCTTCGGCTGGAGGACGTCCCGTGAGCGCGGGTACGCCCCGAGTCGGCGTGGTGACGTTCCCCGGCTCGCTGGACGATCGGGACGCGCTTCGCGCCGTTGCGCTCATGGGTGGGGATGGCGTGCCGTTGTGGCACGCCGATCGCGACCTTCGCGGCGTGGATGCCGTCATCCTCCCCGGCGGTTTCTCCTACGGCGACTACCTGCGGACCGGCGCGCTCGCCCGGTTCGCCCCGATCATGGACGAGGTCCGGGCCTTCGCCGATCGGGGCGGGCCGGTGGTCGGCATCTGCAACGGGTTCCAGATCCTGTGTGAGGCCGGACTGTTGCCGGGAGCTCTCATCCGCAACCGCCACCTTCGGTTCGTGTGCCGGTTCGTGGACGTGCGGGTCGAGACTTCGCTCTCGCCGCTCACCGAGGGACTGGTCCCCGGCGAGTTGCTGCGGATCCCCGTGAAGCACGGGGTGGGCCAGTTCACTGCTCGCCCCGACGACCTCGCGCGGATCGAGGCCGAGGCGCTGGTGACGTTCCGATACTGCGGTCCGGGCGGCGAGCTCGACGACGAGCACAACGTGAACGGGAGCGCTGGCTCGATCGCGGGAATCAGGAACCCGCAGGGCAACGTGGCCGGGCTCATGCCCCACCCGGAGCACGCCGTCGATCCCGACGTCGGGTCCACGGGGGGGCAACCTCTTTTCGCCTCGCTCCTCGCGTACGCGCTTGCCAGGGTATGAGGTGAAGGTCGACCAGCCGCTTCACCGGGCCTTAGGCCTTACCGACGAGGAGCTCGACCGGATCCGCGCCACGCTCGGTCGCGACCCCAACCGAACCGAGCTGGCGATGTACGCGGCCATGTGGTCGGAGCACTGCTCATACAAGTCGAGCAAGGTTCACCTTCGCACCCTGCCCACCGAGGGACCGCAGGTGCTGGTGGGCCCGGGACAAGACGCCGGCGCCGTGGACATCGGGGACGGCCTGGCCGCCGTGTTCAAGATGGAGTCGCACTCGCATCCATCCGCCGTCGAGCCCTATCAGGGGGCGGCCACGGGCGTGGGCGGCATCGTCCGCGACATCGTGTCGATGGGTGCCCGGCCCGTGGCCCTCCTCGATCCCCTCCGGTTCGGGCCGCTCACCGAGGAGCGCAACCGGGTCCTGTTCGCCGGCGTGGTTGCCGGCATCGGCGGCTACGGCAACTGCATCGGCGTGCCGACCGTGGGGGGCGAGATCCGCTTCGCAGAGCCCCACTCGTCGAACCCGACGGTGAATGTGATGTGCGTGGGGGTGGCGCCGGCCGACCGGCTGGTGACGACGGCGAACGAGGTGCGCGCGGGGTCGACGTTGCTCCTGATCGGGGCCGCCACCGGCCGGGACGGGATCGGTGGCGTTTCGGTGCTCGCGTCGCGAACCATCGAGGACCAGGCGGCGGACGCCCGGCCGAGCGTGCAGATCGGCGACCCCTTCGCCGGGAAGCTGCTCATCGAGACCTGCCTGGAGCTCGTCGAGGGCGGACTGCTGCTTCGCCTTCAGGATCTGGGCGGAGCCGGGCTGACCTGCGCGGCCAGCGAGTCCGCGGCCGGGGCCGGAATGGGGGCGGAGCTCGACCTCGACGCCGTTCCCCTTCGTGAGGCGGGCCTCGAGCCGTTCGAGATCCTGACGAGCGAGTCCCAGGAGCGGATGCTCGCGGTGGTGGATCCCTCCCGGCTCGACGAGGTCCACGGCGTCTGCGAGAAGTGGGGCCTGACCTCCGCGGTCGTGGGGACGCTTGTGGATGGGGGCCGGCTCGTTGTCCGCATGGGAGGCGCGGTCGTCGCCGATGTGCCGGCTCGGTCCCTTGCGGACGATGGACCGGCCTACGAGCGGCGGATGGAGCGGCCGGCTGGGCGGCACGTGATCCTGGAGGACGACCCCACGTTCGCCCCCGTCGATACCGACCCACGGGACGCGTTCCTCGCCGTCCTGTCCTCGCCGAACGTGGCGTCGAAGCGGTGGGCCTTCGAGCAGTACGACCAGCTCGTCCAGGGCGCCACCGTTGCGCCTCCCGGCAGCGACGCCGCCGTGATCCGCATCGAGGGGACGTTGAGGGCCCTGGCCCTCTCCTGCGACGGAAACGGCCGGTTCGGGCATCTCGACCCCTACCTCGGGGCGGCCCACGCGGTGGCCGAAGCCGCTCGTAACGTGGCGGTCATGGGCGCCATTCCCCTGGGCACTACGAACTGCATGAACTTCGGCAACCCCGAGCGTCCCGAGGTGATGTGGGAGTTCGCCGAGTCGATCCGGGGGATGGCGGATGCCTGCCGGAGGCTCGGTACCCCCGTGACCGGGGGGAACGTGAGCTTCTACAACGAGTCGGGCGGATCCGCGATCTGGCCCACGCCGATCGTGGGCATGCTCGGGCTCATCGAGGACTACCGGTTGCTCGTGCGACCGGGCTTTCCCGGTCCCGGGTTCCTCGTCTATCTGTTGGGCGAGACCTTTCCCGAGCTCGGGGGCTCGGAGTTCGCCCAGGTCGTGCTTCGGAGCGTCTCCGGGCATCCGCCGGCCCTCGACCTGGCCCGGGAGGCCTCGCTCCATCAGATGTTGGTGGAGGCGGCCCGGGGTGATCTCCTGGGCTCGGCCCACGACTGTTCCGATGGAGGCCTGGCCGTCGCCCTGGCCGAGTCGGCCCTGGCCGGCGATACGGGGTTCGCGGTATCGCTTCCCGGGGACGAGCCCTGGTATGTCGCGCTCTTCTCCGAATCGGCATCGCGTGCCGTCGTCTCGGTGGCGCCCGAGAAGGCGGAGGCCGTGGAAGCGCTGGCGTCGGCACATCACCTGCCGCTCTCGCGCCTGGGCGAGACCGGCGGACCCGGGATGGTCTTCGATTCGCTCCTGGAGATCTCGGTCGAGGAAGTGCGGTCCGCCCACGAGGGCGCGATCCCAAAGCTGCTCGCGGGATGACGGGCCCTGCTAGCATCGCCGAACAGGTGGGAGCGGAGAGCCCGAAGGAGGAATGCGGCCTCTTCGGCGTGTGGGCGCCGGGCGAGGACGTCTCCAGGCTCACATACTTCGGCCTCTTCGCCCAGCAGCACCGGGGCCAGGAGTCGGCGGGCATGGCCGTCTCGGACGGCCAGAACCTCTTGGTCTACAAGGAGCTCGGCCTGGTCTCGCAGGTGTTCAACGAGGCCACGCTTCGAACCCTCCAAGGTGATCTCGGCATCGGGCACACCCGGTACTCCACGACCGGCTCGACGACCTGGGAGAACGCGCAGCCCGCGTTCAAGACCGACGGGGAGCGATCGCTGGCCCTCGGCCACAACGGCAACCTGGTCAACACGGCGGAGCTCGCGGAGCGGTCCGGTCGGAGTGCCGCGGCCACCACGGACTCGGACCTGGTCGCCGGCATCCTGGCCGGCCATCTGGAGGGCGGCCTGTGGGACGCCTCCTTGGCGGTGCTCCCGGATCTGCGCGGCGCGTTCTGCCTCGTGATGATGGACGAGCGGAGCGTCTATGCTGCCCGCGATCCCCACGGCCTGCGGCCATTGTCCATCGGAAGGCTCCCGAACGGCTATTGCGTCGCGTCGGAGACGTGCGCGCTCGACATCGTCGGTGCCACGTTCATCCGCGACGTCGAGCCGGGCGAGCTGATCAGGATCGACGACCGGGGACCCCGATCGGCCCGCTTCGCGGAGAGTCCGCGGAAGGCGCTGTGCATCTTCGAGTTCGTGTATCTGGCCCGGGCGGACTCCCGGATCCAGGGGGCCACGGTGCACGAGGTTCGGCGCACGCTCGGCCGACGCCTCGCGGTCGAGGCGCCGGCCGATGCCGACCTGGTGATGCCCGTGCCGGATACCGGCCACTCGGCCGCGCAGGGGTACGCGGAGGTGTCGGGCATCCCTTACGGCGAGGGCCTGATGAAGAACCGTTACGTCGGCCGAACCTTCATCCAGCCGTCCCAATCGCTCCGAGAGCGCGGCGTGAAGCTCAAGCTGAATCCGATCCCCGACGCCATCCGGGGAAAACGCCTGGTGGTGATCGACGACTCGATCGTGCGAGGCACGACTACCCGGCAGATCGTGCAGGCCCTCCGGGAGGCTGGGGCGGCGGAGGTGCACACCCGGATCACCTGCCCGCCGATCCAGTGGCCGTGTTTCTACGGCATCGACATGCCGACCCGGCACGAGCTGGTCGCCTCGGACCTGTCTGTGGAGGAGATCAGGCAGTTCGTGGGGGCCGACTCGCTCGGCTACCTCTCGCTCGATGGGATGGTGGGGGCCACCGGGGCTCCCGAGGACGACTTCTGCCGGGCCTGCTTCGACGGCGAGTACCCGATCGAGGTTCCCGAGGGCGCGGGCAAGTTCCTGCTGGAGCAGCCCGCCAGGTCGTGAACAGCGCTTACCGGAAGGCGGGCGTCGACCTGGACGCTGCGGCCAGAGCCGTCTCGCTCATCCGAGAGCTGGCGAAGGGCGCGACGCGACCCGAGGTCCTCGAGGGGGTCGGCGGCTTCGCCGGGCTGTTCCGGATCGGGGAGGGGCGGTACCTCGCCGCGGCCACGGACGGGATAGGGACGAAGCTTGACGTGGCCCGGATGGCCGGTCGCCTGTCCACGGTCGGCATCGACCTCGTGGCCATGTGTGCCGACGACGTGGCATGCACCGGGGCCGAGCCGCTCTTCTTCCTCGACTACCTGGCGACGGGGAACCTCGTCCCCGAAGAGGCCGCGGCCATCGTCGAAGGGATCGCCGAGGGCTGCCGGCGCGCCGGGTGTGCGCTCCTCGGCGGCGAGACGGCCGAGCATCCCGGCGTGATGGCCGAGCGGCAGCTCGACCTGGCCGGGTTCTGCGTGGGGGTCGTCGACGATGAGGGGCTGATCGGGCCTCACCGCGTGCGCGAGGGCGATGCGCTCGTTGGCCTGGCCTCGACCGGACTGCACGCGAACGGGTTCAGCCTGATCCGTTCTGCGCTCCTGGCGGAAGGTCCGCAGGTGCTTGACGCAGTGCCGGAGGGCTTCGACCGATCCCTGGCCGACGACCTGCTCGAGCCGTCGGCGATCTACGCGTCGCTCGTCGTGTCGCTCGCGCGCGCCGGCCTGGTTCACGCGGCCGCGCACGTGACGGGAGGTGGCCTTCCGGAGAACGTCCCGCGTGCCCTCCCCGGCAGATTTGGGGCCGAGATCGATCTCGGCAGCTGGCCCGTTCCCGCGATCTTCGAGCTCGTGCGGACGGCGGCGGACGTGTCGGACGACGACATGTTCGCCACATTCAACTTGGGCGTGGGGATGGTGCTCGTGGTGCCGCCGAACCGGGTGGACCAGGTGATCGCCCGGGCCGCCGAGGCCGGTGTCCAGGCGTTCGGGATCGGGCGCGTGAGCGGGGGAACCGGATTCTCGCTGCGTTAGCCAAGAATGACTACAACCATCTGTCTCCGGGTCTACTTCGACCGGCACCCGA
>Ga0214472_10008431_pt1 | contig 10764 bp, 10 predicted proteins | sample RVTome_6_FD_207662 | JGI IMG/M metagenome (GOLD analysis project Ga0214472, IMG submission 207662) | Soil microbial communities from uranium-contaminated site in the Upper Colorado River Basin, Wyoming, United States - RVT140D175 | ecosystem: Environmental > Terrestrial > Soil > Contaminated >...
GGGGTTGCCCTGCTGGTGCTGGCGGTAGTGGCGTGTGACCGTGCCGTGGGCGGCCTCGGCCTCCACCGTCTTGCCGTCGGGCGTCATCAGCACGCTCGTCATGAGCCCCAGCGAGCCGAATCCCTGCGCGACGGTGTCGGACTGCACGTCGCCGTCGTAGTTCTTGCAGGCCCAGACGTAGCCGCCCTCCCACTTCATCGCGGCGGCGACCATGTCGTCGATCAGGCGGTGTTCGTACGTGAGACCGGCAGCAGCGAATTTCTCCTGGTAATCACGCTCAAAGACGTCGGCGAAGATGTCCTTGAATGCGCCGTCGTACGCCTTGAGGATCGTGTTCTTTGTCGACAGGTAGACGGGGTAGTTGCGCTGCAGGCCGTACTCAAATGAGGCGCGAGCAAAGTCCGCGATCGACTCGTTGAAGTTGTACATCCCCATCGCGACGCCGCCGCCCTCGGGCATCTTCACCACCTGGTGCTCGATGGGCTCCGAGCCGTCGTCGGGGGTGAACGTGATGGTCACCGTGCCGGCGCCGGGAACCTTGAAGTTCGTCGCCTTGTACTGGTCTCCGTGAGCGTGACGGCCGATGATGATGGGCTTGGTCCAGCCCGGCACCAGGCGCGGAATGTTGGAGATGATGATCGGCTCGCGGAACACCACGCCGCCGAGGATGTTGCGAATCGTGCCGTTGGGGCTGACCCACATCTTCTTGAGACCGAACTCGTCGACGCGGGCCTCGTCGGGGGTGATGGTCGCGCACTTGACGCCCACTCCGTGCTTCTGGATCGCGTGAGCCGCGTCGATGGTGATCTGATCGTCGGTCGCGTCGCGAGACCCGATTGACAGGTCGTAGTACTCGAGGTCCACGTCGAGGTATGGGTGGATCAGCCGGTCCTTGATGAACTGCCAGATGATGCGGGTCATCTCGTCGCCGTCGAGCTCGACGACCTTTCCCTCGACCTTGATCTTGGCCATGCGCGTGCGACTCCTCCGAGCGGGTGTGGTGGCTGCCTCTAGGTTAGTCCACGCCCCGAGCGCCCGGGACCCCTCATCCGACGTTCGAGCCGTGCGGCGCACGTGTTTCGCGCCACGTGATCGTCCGTGGAAGGATGCACCTAGCCGGGGCGCATGCCCCGCCCTAGTCAAGGAGAAGAAATGGCCGATATGGCTACCGCGGAGGACTCCGCAGAATTTAGCGAGGAGCTTGAAGACGAGGTGTGGGTGGAGGACTTGTCAGGTCCGAGCCTGCTGGCGCGCATGCTCGCCGAGGTCGCGGGTACGTTCATTTTGGTGCTGCTGGGTGTTGGTGCGGCGCTGCTCAGCGGCACCGGAAACAACGGCACGCTGACCGTCGGCCTCGCGTTCGGCGTAGCGGTCATCATCGCGGCCATCGCCTTCGGCGGCATCTCGGGAGCCCACTTGAACCCGGCCGTGACCGTCGGCGTGTGGATGTCCGGACGATTGCCGGGTCGCGACGTGGCGCCGTACATCCTCGCTCAGGTGATTGGCGCCATGGCGGCGGGCGCTGCACTGTTCGCCGGCATCACCTCTCTCAGCGCTATCGACGTTACCCAGGGCCGCACGATCATGAGCAACACGGCCATCGGGTTCGGTGAACACGCCCCGCTCGCGGCATCGCAAGGCCTCGACTTCGGTATCGGTATCGCGATGTTCGCCGAGATCATCGCCACCGGCTTGCTGGTACTCGTCGTGCTAGGTGCCACTTCGGCACGCGCGCCGAAGGGCATCGCGCCATTCGCCATCGGTCTGGGATTGGCGCTATTGGTCGTGTGGACAATCCCGTTCACGAACGGGGCGCTGAACCCGGCTCGTGCGACGGCAAGCGCGCTCTTTTCCGACTCGTGGGCGCTCGGTCAGCTGTGGGTCTTCTGGCTCGCGCCGATCATCGGGGCGGCCATCGTCGGCCTGCTCTACCGCGCGTTCGGGCCGGTAGAGGACATCGAGACCGTCGAGGTCGTCGAACTCATCGAAGACTAGCGCTCACGCACGTCACGACGGGGACTCGGCTTCGGCCGGGTCCCCGTTGTCGCGCGCAACGGGCCGACGCCCGGGCCGGCCTATCCGAGAGGCGTCGTCAGCCCCAAGAACCCGAGCGCCAGGCCCAGGACCGCCAGCACCGTCACGTCGATTGCGCGGCGTCTCACCGCGAACGCCCGCGCAGTAGGGGTCACGATCCGCGCGACCGCGCCCGCGAGGGCGAACGCCGCGAGCGCGAGCACGGCAGCGCTCGCGTTCACGAGCGCGCCCAGAACCACCAGCGTGACGCCGACGGCCGACGCGACAATGGCGACGCGCGGCGGGGTCAACGTGGGATCGGTCATCTCAGTGGAAGAAGTGCCTGGTTCCCGTGTGATAAAGCGTGATGCCGGCGTCGCGCGCGGCGGAGATTACGTCACCGTCGCGCACCGACCCTCCGGGCGACGCCACCGCGCGCACTCCCGCCTCGGCCAGCGCCATGAGCCCGTCGGGGAACGGGAAGAAAGCGTCGGATGCGGCGACCGCGCCCTTTGCGCGCTGGTCGCCCGCGCGCTGCACCGCGAGGCGGCACGAGTCGACGCGGTTGACCTGCCCCATGCCGATACCGACCGCCGCGCCGTCCTTCGCCAGGAGAATCGCGTTGGACTTCACGGCCCGGCAGGACCGCCAGGCGAACTCGAGGTCTGCCAGGGTTTCGGCGTCGGCCTCCGGACCGGCGACGTGCTGCCACGTCGACACGGGATCGCCCACAGCGTCGATGCGGTCCGCCTGCTGGACGAGCAGCCCGCCGGTGACGCGTCGCCACTCGGTGGTGAATGGCTGGGGATCGAGCCGCAGCAGGCGCATGTTCTTCTTCGCCATGAGGATCTCAAGCGCCTCATCGTCGAAATCGGGGGCGACGACAACCTCGGTGAAGATCGGCACGATCGATCGTGCCGCGTCGGCGGTCACGGTGCGGTTGGCGGCGATGACGCCACCAAAGGCGGACACCGGGTCGGTTGCATGTGCCTTCGCGTGCGCCTCGGCGATGGTGTTGGCCACGGCGATGCCGCACGGGTTGGCGTGCTTGATGACCGCAACCGCCGGTCGACTGTGATCGTAGGCGGCGCGAACCGCGGCGTCGGCGTCGATGTAGTTGTTGAACGACATCTCCTTGCCGTGCAGCTGTGTTGCGCCCGCGATGCCCGCGCCGGAGCCGTCGCCGTAGAGGGCGGCGCCCTGGTGCGGGTTCTCGCCGTACCGCAGGCTCGCGGTGCGAGTGAAGGTCGCGCCCATCCATCCCGGGAAGCCGTTGTCGTCGGCGTCGGGGGCGAGCACGTTTCCCATCCAGGAGGCTACCTGGACGTCGTATTCGGCGGTGTGACGAAAGGCGGCGGCGGCGAGCGCCGTGCGCTGCTCGAGCGTGAAGCCGCCCGCGGCGACGGCGTCGAGCGCCTCGCCGTACGCCGAGGGCGACACGACGACCGCGACGCTCGGATGGTTCTTTGCTGCGCCACGCACCATTGACGGCCCGCCGATGTCGATCTGCTCAACGACGGAGTCGCTGTCCGCGCCCGACGCGGCAGTTGCCGCGAACGGGTACAGGTTTACGACGACGAGGTCGAACGGAGCGATGCCGAACTCCTCGAGCTGCGCCACATGTTCGGGCAGGCGCCTGTCCGCGAGGATCCCCGCGTGGATGCGCGGGTGCAGGGTCTTGACGCGGCCGTCGAGGCACTCGGGAAATTCGGTCACCCGCTCCACGGGTGTCACGGGCAGGCCGATGTCGGCGATGCGCTGCGCGGTGGAACCGGTGGAGACGATCTCGACGCCGGCGTCGACGAGTCCCTTCGCCAGCTCTTCCAGGCCGGACTTGTCGTAGACGGAGATGAGGGCCCGGCGCACCGGTATCTGCGCGGTCATGGTTGCTCCTTCGTGTCAGGTCCGAGCCGCACCACGCGCCCGGTCACGTTCCATCCTGCACGCGCCATGCGCCCGACGGTGTCGGCGACCAGCGCGCGCTCCACCACCTTGATGCGCTCGTGGAGCGAGTCCTCCGTGTCATTGTCGCGGATCTCGACGGCGGCCTGGGCCACGATGGGTCCGGTATCGATGCCCGCGTCGACGATCATGACGGTGCAGCCCGTGATCTTGGCCCCACCCTCAAGTGCGTCGCGCACGCCGTGCGCGCCTGGATACGCGGGCAGCAGCGCGGGATGCGTGTTGACGATCCTGCCGCTGAAGCGCTCGAGGGACGGCGCGCCGAGGATCTTCATGAAGCCAGCCAAGACCACGAGGTCGGGACCGAAGGCGGCGAGAGTGCGCACCACGGCGGCATCCCAAAGGTCGCGCGAGGGAAAGTCGGTCAGTGCCACGACCGCGGTCGGCACGCCAGCGGCGGCGGCGATATCGAGGCCCGCCACACCGGGGCGATCCGAGACGACACCGATAACGCGCGCGCCGTACGCCGGGTCGCTCGCGGCGTCGAGCAACGCTGCGAGCGTCGTGCCCGCGCCGGAGATCATGACGACGATCGCGGCTGGCTCGTTTGTCACGGTGCGAGCCTATCGGCATGCTGGTTCACACACCTACCCTTGGAGCATGGTGACACCGACCGCGAATGACCGTCCGCAACTGCCCGCGAGGCTCGTGCGCGACACTCGCTGGACCCTCGTGCTTCTCGGCGCCACTATGCTCACGTGGGTCTTCGGCGTGCCGATCGTGCTGGTAGCGCTGGTGACCGGACCCGCGGCCGCGGCCTTCGCGATCTCGGCGTTGATCCGCTCGCGCGGCCTGAAGGGGGTCTTCGCGATGCGAATCTGGCTGTGGGTTGCTGTCGGCGTCGGCGCCTTGTCGACCGTCACCGCGGCGGGCGTGCTGATCCTGCGCGAGCCGCTGGCGCAGCTCAGCGACTGCAACGCCCGCGCCATCACGGAGACCGCGAAGCGACAATGCGTGGTCGACTACGAGCAGGCCTACCAGGACCTGTTGGAACGCTACGGCGTCACAACAAAGCCGTAGCCTCCTCGTCGTCGCGCACCACGGTGAGAGTTGGGGTACGCGGGGGCCACACGCGGAACCTCGCGAGTGCCACCCCGTGCCCCAGCACGTACCCGATTGCGCTCAGCCCCACACAGGATGCGACGACCGGAACGAGGTCGACGCCAGCGACGGCGAGCCGCCCGGGCCCGACCGCGCCCGACGCCGCCGCACCAAGGATCGCGACCGCGACGCCAACGACCGCGAGAGCCGCCGCAATCCCGCCGAGATCCTTCCACGCGAGGCCAATCCGGCGCCGCATCGCGAGGCGCGCCACGAGGGAGAGGACCACCAGGGCCGCTGGAGCCCACGCGAGCGCGCCGCCGGACAACGACGGAAGCGCGCCAAACACGGGGAAGGCAGGCAGCGCGTCGGCGGTGATGACGCCGGGCGAGTACAGGCTGCCCTCTCCCACGACGAATCCCTGCCCGCTCATCCACCCGAGCATCCAGATGGCGAGGTTCGGCGTGTAGAGGGCCTCGCCGAACGCGAGCGCGACACCCCCGAGCGGATCGATCCCTAGCGCGGTGGCGGATCCGGCAATTGCGTCGCGCCCGGCAATCGTGAAGCCGGAGCCGACGACGGCGGCCGCACTGACCATAAGCGCGACGGTGCCGAGGCCCATCCGCAACCCCACCCGCGCCGCCTGCGGCACACGTGGAACCCAACCGAAAGCGGCGCCATGCGCGCGCCAGATCCCGGCGGCGACCGCGGGGCCCGCGAGCAGCACCGACACCACTGCGACCTTGACGCTGCTCGATCCCCCGGACGGATCGGATCGCGTCGCGAAGGCGGTGGCAACGGCGACGATTCCCCCGTAGGTCCCCGTGGCGATCGCCCAGCTCGCCCACGACTTGGTGCAGAAGCGCCGCGCAAGCGCGACAAGTATCGCGACAGAGATGAGGGTCAGGCCCAGGGGCGCCAGGGTAAATGTCACCCCGCCGCTGACGAGCGGCACCCCGTGGGCAAGCAGCCACAGCCGAACGGATAGGGCCGACGTCGCCGCCCAGTCGATCGCCGCCGAACCATTCTGGGTGGGCGCCGACGCCGTGGCAGCGAAGGCGGGTGCGAGGACGACGAGCAACGACAGGGCCGCGCCCTGAACGCCCGTCAGCACCCCTCCCACCCAGCCGGGTGCGCCGACCAGCGCGGCCTGGATGCGGCCGCGGGCAACCGTGTCCTGGGCGCTCACCGGCCTATCGTCGCAAGGCCGTGCCCCCTGAACGGGGAGGGGGTGCGGCGAGTTGCTACGCGAGAATCGCGCGCATCAGGTTGGCGGTCTCGGATGGCGTCTTGCCGACCTTGACCCCGGCGGCCTCGAGGGCCTCCTTCTTTGCCTGCGCGGTGCCTGCAGAACCGGACACGATGGCGCCGGCGTGGCCCATGGTTTTGCCCTCGGGCGCCTCGAATCCTGCGACGTAGCCCACGACCGGCTTGGTCACGTGCTCCTTGATGTAGGCAGCCGCACGCTCCTCGGCGTCCCCGCCAATCTCGCCGATCATGACAATCGCGACCGTGTCGGGGTCGTTCTCGAACGCCTCGAGGCAATCGATGTGCGTGGTGCCGACGATCGGGTCGCCGCCGATGCCGACCGCGGTGGAGAAGCCAAGATCACGCAGTTCGTACAGCATCTGATACGTCAGGGTGCCGGACTTGGAGACCAGGCCGATCTTGCCCGGGCCGGTGATCGTCGCAGGGGTGATGCCCACGTTCGACTGTCCTGGGGTGATGAGTCCGGGGCAGTTGGGGCCGATGATCCGCGTGCCCTTGGACTGGGCGTAGGTGAAGAATTCGGCAGTGTCCTTGACCGGAACGCCCTCGGTGATGATGACGGCGAGGGGCATCCCGGCGTCGATCGCCTCGGTGACCGCGGCCTTGGTGAACGGCGGCGGCACGAAGAGCACCGAGACGTCGGCGCCCGTCGCGGCCATAGCGTCGGCCACCGACCCGAAGACGGGAATCGACACGGTGGCACCATTGACGTCAAAGTCGACGACGTCGCCGGCCTTGCGCGGGTTGACGCCGCCCACGATCTTGGTGCCGGAGGCGAGCATGCGTGAGGTGTGCTTCATGCCCTCGGAGCCGGTCATGCCCTGGACGATGACCTTGCTGTCTGCGGTGAGGAAGATTGCCACGAGTGCTCCTTAGGCGGCGGCCAGCTCGGCGGCCTTGGCCGCGGCGCCGTCCATAGTGTCGACGATGGTCACGAGGGGGTGGTTGGCCGCGGCGAGAATCGCGCGGCCCTCCTCGACGGAGTTGCCGTCGAGTCGCACGACGAGCGGCTTCGTCGCCTCGTCGCCGATCGCCTCAAGCGCGCCGACGATGCCGTTGGCCACCTCGATGCAGCTGGTGATGCCGCCGAAGACGTTGACGAACACGCTCTTGACCTGCGGGTCGTGGAGGATGACGTGCAGTCCGTTCGCCATGACGGTCGCGGACGCGCCGCCGCCGATGTCCAGGAAGTTCGCGGGCTTGACCCCGCCGAACTGCTCGCCCGCGTAGGCAACCACGTCGAGCGTGGACATCACGAGCCCGGCGCCGTTGCCGATGATGCCGACGGCCCCGTCGAGCTTCACGTAATTGAGGTCGAGCGCCTTGGCCTGCGCCTCCAGCGGGTCGGCCGCGGCCTTGTCCTCGAGCGCCTCGTGCTCGGGCTGCCGGAAGCCGGCGTTCTCGTCGATGGTGACCTTGCCGTCCAGCGCGACGATCGCGCCATCGGCAGTCTGTACGAGGGGATTGACCTCGACCAGGGTCGCGTCCTCATTCTTGTACACCGCCCACAGCTTCTCGATCGCGTCGGCGACCGGGCCGGCCACGTCGTCGGGGAAGCGCGCCGCGGCCACGATCTCGGCGGCCTTGGCGGCGTCGATGCCCACGAGCGGGTCGACGGCGACCCGTGCCAGAGCGTCGGGCCGCTCCACGGCCAACTGCTCGATTTCCATGCCGCCCTCGTAGGAGCACATTGCGAGGTAGCGGCGCTCGGAACGATCGAGCAATACGGAGAAGTAGAACTCCCGCTCGATCGCGGCGCCCGCGGCGACCATGACGCGGTGGACCGTGTGGCCCTTGATGTCCATGCCGAGGATCGCGGCGGCCGCCGTCTCCGCATCATCGGCGTTGTGCACGACCTTCACGCCGCCGGCCTTGCCGCGGCCACCGACCTTGACCTGGGCCTTGACGACGACGGTGCCGCCAAGCGTCTCTGCCGCGGCTCGCGCCTCGGCGGGGGTGGTGGCGACGATGCCTGGCAGTACGGGGACGCCGTGCTTTTCAAACATGTCGCGCGCTTGGTATTCGTAGAGGTCCATCGAATCCCTTGTCACTTCAGGCGCGCGCATAACGCGCGGGGGAACATTTAGGTGTGCCCCAGCCTAATGCTGGTCGCTGGAGCCGGGTTGCACGAAGCCCATCTCCGGGCCGGGACCGCGCGCCGCCTCCTTCCCCTCTCATATGGTTGAGGAGCGCGAAAACGCGGCCAAATCGCGCGCCACAACCATATGAGGAGTGGGCGACGGGGCTACAGATCCGGCGCGGCGCCGGGTTGCACGAAGCCGGTCTCGTAGGCGACGATCACGGCCTGCGTGCGGTCGCGGACGCCCAGCTTCATCAGTATCGACGCCACGTGCGACTTCACCGTCTCGATGGACACGAACAGATCCGCGCCGATCTCCTGGTTGGAGCGGCCGCGGGCGAGCTGGCGGAGCACCTCACCCTCCCGCTCCGTGAGTTCCGGCATCACGTGGTCGGTCGCAGAGGAGAACCGCTCGATGACCGCACGGGTTGATGCCGGGAAGAGAAGCGACTCCCCCGCAGCGACAATGCGCACCGCCTCGATGAGCTCCGTCGGCGGCACTCGTTTGAGAACGAAACCCGAGGCCCCGGAACGCATGGCGTCAAACACGTATTCGTCCACCTCGAAGGTGGTGAGGACCAGGACCCTGCACTCGGAACCGGACGTGACGATGCGACGCGTCGCCTCCAGCCCGTCGGTTCCCGGCATGCGGATGTCCATGAGAACCACGTCCGGGTTCTCCCGCGTCACGAGATCGACGGCCGCGTCGCCGTCCCCGGCCTCTCCCACGACGGTCCATCCAGGCTCGGAACCCATGATCGCGCGCAGCCCCATCCGCACGAGCGGATCGTCGTCGACGATGGCGATTCTCACGCCGATACCCTCTCACGCAGCGACGCCCACGGCGAGTGTTGGGGTCCCTTGCTCGCGAGAACTGCCTCGAGTGGCAGCAGCGCTCGTACCGCGAAACCCCCCGCCTCGGGTCCGGACGCGCTTCGCCCCCCCAGCAGCGCCACGCGATCGCGGATGCCGGCCAGACCGTGGCGCACGCCCTCGCGATGCGTCTGCACGGCGTCGGGCCGCTTCGCCGCCGCGGCGTTTACGACGGCGATGCCTACCGCGTCACCATCGCGTGCGACAGTCACGACGACGGGAGCGCCGGGGGCATGCTTCGCCGCGTTGGTGAGGGCCTCACGTACGACGCCGAAGACGGCCCTCCCCACCGCACTTGGCACCGGCGGCGCGTCCAGCACGGCGTCGATCTCCATGCCGGCGGCACGCGATGCCTCGACGAGCGCGGGGATCTCTCCGATCCCGGGCAGCGGCGTGCGCGGGGCCGCGTCACCTCGAATGGCGGCGATGATGCGGTCGAGTTCCCCCATCGCCGCGCGTCCCCGCTCCTCGATATTGGTGAGCGCCTGGCGTGCGAATTCAGGATCGGAGTCGAACACGTGTGCGGCGGCGCCCGCCTGCACGATGTTCATGGTGATCATGTGGCCGATGCTGTCGTGCAGTTCCTGGTCGATGCGAACCTGCTCTTCCGCAAGTTCGGCGCGTTCGGTGGCGGCCGCGGCTACGGCCACTGGGCCGGGACCGAGCGCCCATGATGCGAAGCCTCGGTGAATGTACGCGAAGCCCCGAACCGCCAACGTGAACATCGGGGTGAGGAGGAAAAACAGCGGCAGTCCCAGATAGCCAGACTGGTACCAGTCGGATGAGGGTTGAGGGACTCCTGTGTTCGCGGTGCTCCAGGTAATCGTCAACCAGCCGGCATCGATCGCCACGGCGGCGGCGAACGCGACCAACAGCGACAGCGGCACCACGACGGTGACAAGCGCGATCGCGAAGCCGATCGGACCCAGCACCATGCGCGCCAACACCCACACCACCACGCGCCAGGCGTACCCGTCGTGCGCCAACGCGCGCGCCCAAAGAACGATGCGCTGCAGCTTCCCCGCGTCGCCCGGCAACTCGCGAGGCACGCTGTCGCGCAACGGCCGGGGAGCCTGAATGCTCTCTCCCAGAAGAGCATTGACCTGTCCCCTCTCGACCGCACCGATCCAGCGCATCGAGACGTGTGCGATCGCGAACACCGCGAATCCCACCCAGAGGACCAGCAGTCCCAGGCTGAGCGAGTACATCGTCATGGCGTAGACGGACCACGCGACTCCCATGGGCAGGCCCAGCAGCAAGAACGTGAGTTCGCCCACGGTTCGCACGCGCCAAGGGGCCCGCAGGTAGGTCAGGAAGGATGTCATGCCGTCCATCGTGCCCGCATGACTGCCCGACGCACGACCCCCATGGGCTGGAGATTTCCCTTCCCTCTGACGGGGGACGGAGATGCGACGGCCCCTCTCGCTGGGGAGAGAAGGATCCCCCGCTCGCGGCCCGGAGTTCGCTCCCGAGCGGGCTGTGGGGACCAGGTCCACTTCCGTAGTTTCGGAGCGTTCCCGTCGTGG
>Ga0214472_10008432_pt1 | contig 10761 bp, 13 predicted proteins | sample RVTome_6_FD_207662 | JGI IMG/M metagenome (GOLD analysis project Ga0214472, IMG submission 207662) | Soil microbial communities from uranium-contaminated site in the Upper Colorado River Basin, Wyoming, United States - RVT140D175 | ecosystem: Environmental > Terrestrial > Soil > Contaminated >...
GGTTGCGCAAGAGCCGCCGCACGCCCAGGCGCCACGGCCCGGCGGTCGCCGGCGCGGCGGCGGCCTGCGTGTCGACGACCTCGGGCCAGAGGCTCACCGGTAGCGGATCCGCGGGTCGAGCCAGGCGTACGACACGTCGACCGCCAGGTTGATGACGACGAACACCGTCGCGAAGACGAGCACCCCGCCCTGCACCACGGGGATGTCATTGGCGCGGATCGCCGCCACGATCCAGCGGCCTGTGCCGGGCCACGAGAAGATCGTCTCGGTGAGCACCGCGCCCGACAGGAGGAAGCCCGTCTGCAGCCCGATGACCGTCACGACGGGCAGGAGGGCGTTGGCGAGCGCGTGCCGGCCGATGATCGCCCGCTCGGCTAGGCCCTTGGCCCGCGCCGTGCGGATGTAGTCCTGGCCGAGCACGTCGAGCATCGCCGAGCGCGTGATGCGCGCGATGAGCGCCGCCGGGATCGTGCTGAGGGCCAGGGCCGGCAGGGCGAGGTGGTGGAGCGCGTCGCGGAGCGTGGCCCAGTTGCCGGTGAGCACGCTGTCGAGGACGTAGAGCCCCGTCAACGCCTCGATCGAGACGCCCGTCGTCAGCCGCCCGCCCGTGGGGAAGAGACCCAGCCGGGCGGCGAAGACGTAGATGAGCATCAGCCCCAGCCAGAACACCGGCATCGACACGCCCACGAGCGCGACGACCATCGACGCCAGGTCCACCGCCGAGTTGTGGCGCGCCGCGGCCACGATCCCGAGCGGCACGCCGACGAGCACGGAGACGAGCATCGCCGCCAGCGCCAGCTCGATCGTGGCCGGGAAGCTCTGCCGGATCTCGGCCACGACGGGGCGCTTCGTGAGGATCGAGCTGCCCATGTCGCCCGCCGCCAGGCGGCCGAGGTAGCGCCCGTACTGCACCCAGGGCGGCTGGTCGAGGCCGTAGCGGGCCGTCACCTCGACGCAGCGGGCGCGCGTGTAGCGCTCGCCGAGGATGGCCACGCACGGGTCGCCCGACACGCGCAGGAAGGCGAACGTGAAGACCGAGATCCCAAGGAGCACCGGGATCGCGTAGAGCAGCCGGCGGGCGATGTAGCTCGTCATGGTCTGCCAGCGCCCCGCATCACCGGCCAACGTGTAGGGGCGAGGCATGCCTCGCCCCTACATGATTCGCCATCCGGCCGAGCGACCGGACCTAGTTCTTCGAAACGTGCGTGAGGATCGTCTGGATCGGGCTCGAGACGTATCCCTCGACGTTCGACCGGAAGATGAGCGGCGGCGAGCGGTGCACGATGGGCACGGCCAGGACGCCGTCATGGACCATCTGGTTCGCCTCCTGGTAGAGCGGCTCGCGCTCGGCCTGCGTCGACAGCGTCGCCGCGCGGCGTAGCAGCTCGTTCAGCTCGGGGTCGGGCGGCAGCGGGTTGCCCTCGGCGTCGCCGTTGAAGTCGGCCGAGCCGCCGCAGAAGAAGACGCACAGGAAGTTGTCCGGGTCGCCGTTGTCGCCGCCCCAGCCCAGGAGGAAGAGGTGCGCCTTGCCGTTGCGCACGTCGGGCAGGTAGACGCTGCCCCAGTCGGGCGACTGGATCTCGGAGTTGATGCCGAGCCCCGAGAGCGCCGCCTGCACGATCTCGCCCAGCTCCTTGGGCTTCGGGAAGTAGAAGCGCTGCACCGGCGGCACGTAGAAGAGCACCGGGTCGGGCATCGATTCGGTCGCCAGGCACTTGTCGAGCGAGGCCTTGGCGGCGACCATGTCGAACGGGTGGTCCGTGATCGACGTGTTGTAGCCCCACAGGCCCGGCGGCATCATCTCCTTGGCCGCCTCGGCGTCGCCGGCGTACAGCGTGTCGACGATCGACTGCTTGTCGATGGCCTGGGCCACCGCCATCCGGCAGTCCAGGTTGTCCCACGGCTCCTGTGCCTGGTTGAAGCCGAGGTAGCCCACGTTGTTCGCCGGCTCGAGGACGACCTTCACGTTCGGGTCGCCCTCGGCCGTGGCGATGTCCTCGGGGTTCACCTGGTTCATGCCGTCGATCTCGCCCGACTGCAGGGCGAGGAAGCGCGCCGTGCCGTCCGGGATGACGCGAAAGACGATCGTCGGCGTCGCGGGAGGGTCGCCCCAGTAGTCGGGGTAGGCCGCGACCGTGATCTGGTCCTTGGGCACCCACTCCTCGAGCATGTACGGGCCCGTGCCCGCCTCGACCGGGTCGCCGTCGGGCGTGCCGTAGCTCGCGCCGGCCTTCTCGACGGCCGCGGGGCTCGAGAAGGCGAAGTTGCTCATGGCGAGGGTCTGCAGGAGCGGCGCGTTCGGGCGCGACAGGGTGAGCTTGACCGTCGTCGCGTCGACGGCCTCGGCCGAGACGAACACGCTGTCGGCCTCGCCGTCCTCGTCGGAGTCCTGGTCCTTGAAGCCCTGGAACATGCTCGGCCAGTACTCGAAGTCCCAGTTCTCGAAGTGCTGCCGGTGGGCCTCGTCGAACCAGCGGTTGAAGTTCCACACGACGGCGTCGGCGTCGAAGGCCGTGCCGTCGTGGAACGTCACGCCCTCGCGCAGGGTGAAGGTCCACTCGAGCCCGTCGTCGGAGGTCGTCCACGCCGTCGCGAGCGACGGCTCGGGCTCGGTCGTGCCGGGCTTGTAGCGCGTGAGGCCCTCGTAGAGGTGGAGGGTGACGAGCAGGCTCTCGCCGTCGGTGACGTCGGCCGGATCGAGCTTCGTGGCGTCGTCCGGGTGGCCGAAGATGAGCGTCTGGGACTCATCCGGCTCGAGGGGCGCGGCCGTGGGCAGCTGGCCGGCCGTCTGGGCCGTGGGCTGGGCCGGCGCCGGGGTCGGCTCGCCGCCGCAGCCGACGACGAGCACTCCGGCCAACGCGGCGGCGACGAGGGGACGGACGGACAGACGGGGGACGGGCGTCATGGGTTCTCCTCCTGGTCCGGTCGCGGGCGGTGGCCCCGCCGCGATGGGTGCGGCGACTATACCGGGGGCGCCCGGGCCGGTCAAGGGCTCGGGAACTGCCCGTAGCTGACGAGCCAGAGGAAGAAGCTGATGAGCACGAGCGCGAGCACGACGATGCCGCTGTAGACGCGGCTGTCGAACTTGAGATGCATGTAGTACAGAACGACGAAGGCCGCCTTCACGAAGGCCAGCACGAGGAGGCTCACGACGAGGAGCGGCCGGTCGGCGGCCAGCCACGTGGGCATCTGCACTTCGATGGCCGTGAAGACCGCCAGCACGACGCCGATGGCGAGGTAGGTGCGGATGCTCGCGCCGGCGTGCTTCGGCGGTTGGGTCTCGGTCTCGCCGGTCGGTAGGTTCATGACTCCCCGCCTCTCTCGTTGCCAACGTGTAGGGGCGAGGCATGCCTCGCCCGCGCATGCCTCAGATCAGGTACGCGATCGTGAACAGGATGATCCACACGACGTCCACGAAGTGCCAGTAGAGCCCGAAGAGCTCGACCCCTTCGTGGTGCTCGCGCGTGTAGAGCCCCCGCATCGCCTTCACGAGGACGATCGCGAGCGTCAGCACGCCGCCCAGCACGTGCATGCCGTGGAAACCCGTCATCGTGAAGAACGTCGTGGCGAACATCGTGTCCGTGTCGGGGATCGGCGACTTCGTGATCGTCAGGCCGTCGGCGATCAGGTGGACGTACTCGTAGGCCTGGATCGAGAGGAAGATCACCCCGAGGACGAAGGTGACCCCCAGCCACAGCCGCAGGCCCCGCTGGTTGCCGCGCGTGATCGCCTCGAGCGCCAGCACGACGGACACGCTCGACACGATGAGGATGAACGTGTTGATCGCCGTCAGCCCGATGTTCAGCACCTCGGCGATCTCGGGGTGCGTCGGCCAGTCGGGCGAGGTGATGCGCAGCACGATGTAGGCGAAGATCAAGGCCGAGAAGAAGACGATCTCCGAGCCGAGGAACAGCCACACCGCCAGCTTGCGCGAGGGCAGGCGCGGCGCGTCGTGCATCACCTGCGAGGCGGCACCGGGGCGGGTCGTGGACACGTGTCCCCCTTGGCTAGTGAACCACGAGCACGGCGAAGAGGACGAGCCACACGGCCGTCACGAAGTGCCAGTAGATCTCCGCCGCCGACACGGCCAGGTGCCGGCGGGCGCTGAACTGGCCGAGCCGCGCGCGCGCGAGGACGACGCCCAAGAGCACGAGGCCCGCCGTCACGTGCAGGCCGTGCATGCCCGCCAGGACGTCGAAGAGCGTGCGCGACAGGCTCCCCGCCGGCTGCCAGCCGCCCAGGCGGTTGAACTCGACGCCCTGGCCGACGAGGAAGACGAGCCCCAAGAGGGTCGTCGCCACCAGACGCCGCACGAGCGCCCGCCGGTCGTCGCGGCGCAGGGCGCGCACCGCCAGGTGCATCGTCAGGCTGGAGACCAACAGCACCACCGTGTTGCCGAGGAGCAACCAGGCGTCGGGGGCCGGCGCCCCGGGCGGCGGCCAGGTGGGGCTGCTGTGGCGCAGCTCGTGCGCGACGAAGACGAGCCCCAGGAAGAACATCGCCTCGGCCGCCACGAAGAAGAGCGTGCCGAGGGTCCCGTTCGTCGGGTCGCCCCGCAGCCGGCGCTCCGGCAGCGAGGCGTTCACGACTGCCCCCGCGCGAAGTGCCGGATGTCCTCCCGGACGAGCTGGAACAGCGCCGCGCCAAAGAGGAGGAGGCCGACGATCCCGAACAAGGGCAGCTTCAGGGCGCCCACCGGCAGCCGGGGGCCGGCGACGAGCCCGGCCGCGAGGAGCGTCATCCCCAGCGCCAGGACCATGGGCCAGGGCGTCGGGTCCGGAAGGTGCACCGGCGCGCTCACGCCGGGTTCGTCAGGCATGTCGGGCTCCTTCACAGGGGCGCGCCCGCAGGCTCGCCCATCGTGGCGGGGGTCGGTTCGGCGGCCCTGGCCGCCGGAGCGCCGCCAGGCAGCGCCGCCAGGCCGACGGCGGCGGCCCAGAAGGCCGCCCCCAACGCCAGGTGCAGCCCCCGCAGCACCGTCGGCATGCCGAGCACGACCTGGCCGGCGCCCACGGCGAACTGCAGGGCGTAGAGCAGGGCCACGGCTCCCGCCCACCGCCGCCGCCGGCCGTCGCCCGACCGCCGGGCGGGCACGACCGCCGCGGCGACCGCGATGCCCAGGCCGACGACGAGGAGCCGGTGCAGCACGTGCGCCTGCGCCGGCCAGCCCGCCGGCCACCACGCGCCGCCGCACAGCGGCAGATCCGGGCAGGCGAAGCCGCCGTTGGAGGTCTGGACCAGGCTGCCGACGAAAGCCGCCGCCAGCGCGAGGCCGACGAGGATCCGCCCGGTCCACGCCGAGCCGAGCGGGGTTCGATCGGCGTGCGCCCCCACCGATCCCGCGGCTCCCGCCGCCGCGCTGCCGGCGCGCACGGCGACGACCGTCAGCGCGCCGATGATCGCCAGCGCCACGACCAGGTGCGCCGTCACCGTGTCCGCCCGGTTGCGCGTGAGGACCGTCACGGCGCCCAGGCCGATCTGGACCGTGAGCAGGACGAAGGCGGCGGCCGCGGGCGGCCAGACGCCGGGCAACGTCCGGCGCTTGAACCACGCGAGACCGGCCGTGAAGCCGATGAGCGGCGATACCCACATGACGATCACCCGGTGGGCGAACTCGATCCAGGCCGCGACGTCGGCGGGCGGGATCCACTGGCCGAAGCATTTCGGCCAGTCCGGGCAGCCCATGCCGCTGCCCGTCACGCGCACGACGCCTCCCGCGACGATGATCGCCCACGTGGCCACGGCCGCCGCGGCGGCGATGCGCGCCAGGGCGCGGTCGCTCATCAGAAGGGCTCGGTCGCTTGGCCGTCCGGGCCGACTTCGACGATCCCGTGGCGCGCGTCCCAGGCCGGGCGCAGGCTCGTCACGCGCGGCACGTGGTCGAAGTTGTGCGCCGGCGGCGGCGAGCTTGTCAGCCATTCGAGCGTGTTGCCCTCCCAAGGGTCCGCCGGCGCGTCCGCGGGGCGGCGCATCGTCGTCCAGACGTTGTAGAGGAACACGATCACGGCCAGTCCGAGGACGTAGGCCCCGACGGTCTCGACCTGGTTCCAGAAGGTCCAGTCGCGGTCCGGCGCGTAGTCGGCGATGCGCCGGGGCATGCCCTCGACGCCGAGGATGTGCATCGGGAAGAACGTGAGGTTGAAGCCGACGAGCGTGAGCCAGAAGTGGAGCGTTCCGAGCCGCTCGTCAAGCCGCCGCCCGAGCATCTTCGGCCACCAGTAGTACAGCGCGGCGAAGATGCCGAACATGCTGCCGCCGAAGAGCACGTAGTGCAGGTGGGCGACGATGTAGTAGGTGTCGTGCAGCTGCCAGTCGATCGGCACCGAGCCCTGGAAGACGCCGCTGATGCCCCCGATGAGGAACATCGAGAGGAAGCCGACCGCGAACTTCATCGGCGCGGCGAGCCAGATCGAGCCCTCCCACATCGTGGCGATCCAGTTGAAGAACTTGATGCCCGTCGGCACGCCGATGAGCATCGTGCCGAGCATGAAGATCGCCTGCACTGTCGGGTTCATCCCCGAGGAGAACATGTGGTGCGCCCAGACCATGAAGCCGAGCACGCCGATGCCGATCGTGGCGTAGAGGATCGCGTGGTAGCCGAAGATCGGCTTGCGGCTGAAGACCGGCAAGATCTCGGAGATGACCCCGAAGGCGGGCAGGATCATGATATAGACGGCCGGATGCGAGTAGAACCAGAAGACGTGCTGGAAGAGCACCGGGTCGCCCGCGCTCGTGAAGAAGTGCGTGCCCAGCTGCCGGTCGAACAGGAGCAGCACGAGCCCGCCGGTGAGCATCGGGGTGGCGAAGAGCACCATCTGGCTCATGACGAACACGGCCCACACGAAGAGCGGCACCTGGTGCCAGCCCATGCCCGGCGCGCGCAGGTTCCAGATCGTCACGATGAAGTTGATCGCCCCGATGAGCGACGACGTGCCGACGACGAGCAGGCCGACGATCCAGAAGTCGACGCCGATGCCCGGCGAGTATTGGCCGCCGGCCAAGGGCGGGTAGCTCGTCCAGCCCGCGGCCGCCGGCGCGTCCGTCTGGCCGCCGGCGACGAACGAGCTGTACAGAAACAGGCTGCCGAACAGGTACATCCAGTAGCCGAGCGCGTTGAGGCGCGGGAAGGCCATGTCGTAGGCGCCGATCATGAGCGGCGCGAAGTAGTTGCCGAGCCCGGCCATGATCGGGATGACGAAGAGGAACACCATCGTCGTCCCGTGCATCGTGAACACTTCGTTGTACTGGCGCGCAGTGATCAGCTGCATGCCGGGCAGGGCGAGCTCGCTCCGCAGGACGAGGGCGAGCAAGCCGCCCAGTAGGAAGTAGACGAAGGCCGTGCCCATGTACAGGAGGCCGATCTGCTTGTGGTCGACCGTCGCGAGCCAGCTCCGCCAGCCGGTCCGCCACCGGTCGTCGGGCGGTCGATGCGCCGTCACGCTCTGCGTCATCCGGGCCCCCTATTCCAGCGTCTGGAGGTAGCTGACGATGTCGGCGATCTCGTCGGGCGTCAGCTCTAGGCCGGGCATGGTCGTCCCGGGCTTCAGGTCCGTGGGCTCGTCGATCCAGCGCCGGAGGTGCTCGGCGTCGTTGGGGAACATGCCTCCGGCGAGCATCGCGCGGCTGGCCACATGGGTCAGGTTCGGCCCGACCTTGCCGGTCATGGCCTCGACACCCTCGATCGTGTGGCAGGCCTGGCAGCCTTTCGTGCCGACGAGCGCCCGGCCGTGCTCCGCGGCCGTCCCGAACGCGGGTTCGGCCGCCGGCGCGGCCTGCCCGACGAGCCAGTCCTCGTAGTCGGCCGGCGCGAGGGCGATGACGGTGAGGCGCATCCCCGCGTGCTGCTCGCCGCAGAATTCCGCGCACTGGCCCTCGTAGCGGCCGGCGGCCGCGGCGACGAACCACAGGCTGTTCTGGCCGAAGCCCGCGTCGCGCGCGCCGGGCACCGCGTCGACCTTGCCCGCCAGCTGCGGCGCCCAGAAGCTGTGCAGCACGTCGGTGCTCTCGAGGAACAGCCGCACGGGCCGCCCGACGGGCACGACGAGCTCGGTGGCCGTGGCGACGGCGGGCTCGCGGTAGCGGAACTCCCACCACCACTGGTGGCCGATGACATCGATGGCGAGCGCGTCCTCGGGCGCCTGGTAGGTCTCCTGCAGGCGCTGGAAGCTGAGCGCGGTCAGGACGACGACGATCACGGCGGGCGCGATCGTCCAGGCGATCTCGATCGAGGTGTTGCCGTGGACCTGGACCGGCTCGGGGTCGCCCTCACGGCGGCGGAAGGCGACGGCGGCGTAGATGATGAGGCCCTCGACGAGCAGGAAGACCGCCACGGCGATGAAGAAGACGATGTTGTAGAGGTCGGCCAGGGCCTCGGCGTTCGGCGAGGCGGGCCGCAGGATCGAGGGCGACTGGGCGACCGCGAGCGCCGGCAGCGCCGCGAGCGCCAGCGCCGCCGCGACGGCGACGCGCCCGCGCGGGTGCCCGGGCCGCCGCGGCGGCCGGGCCCGGTCACGGCACATCAGTCCCGGTCCCCCGCTGGGGTGTGCGGGTGGAGACGCGCGTAGGCGACGCCCAGCGTGACGCCGTAGGCGATGTGCCCGAGGACGAAGGCGGGCTTCTCCGAGGCGGCCATGACGGGGTTCAGGGTCGGCAGGACGATGTGGGCGACGCCCCAGATGGCCAGCCCGTAGATGGCGCCCATGAGGATGGGCAGGCCGAGCTGGAAGGGCAGCCCGAGGATGCGCCGGTAGAGGATGGCGAAGACGACGCCGAGCCCCGCCGCGACCGCGAAGTGGACGAGCGTGCCGAGGATGACGGGCCCGGCCTCGAAGCCGCGCATCGCCACGCCGGGGCCGTAGAAGGCGCCGGCGACCTGCTTGACGGGTGTCCAGAGGTCGATGTCGCCGCCGTAGGACGCGCCGATGGCCATCGCGAGGGCGCCCATGACGGCCCCGCCGACCAGCCCGGCGCCGCCGGCGGCCCAAATGTCCTCGAAGGTGAACAGCACGGTCCGCCGCCGGATGGGCACGCCGGCTGATGAATCCAACTCGCCTCCTCGGGAATCTGCACGCGGGTCCGCCGTGCCGGCGCGGACGCCGGACGTTTGTAGTGGGGGGGGTGGGGCAGGTCAACCGGAGGGGACCCCACATCGGATTGAGGGAGCGGATACGCGGATGTAGCGGATTGACGCGGATTGGGCTTCGTCAACCGATCGGGGCGGCGCTCGGTACCCACGTGTAGGGGCGAGGCATGCCTCGCCCCTACAGGATGAACGCGGGGCCGGCCGGGGCGCGGCGCTACGCGTGGTTCAGGTCGCGGACGATCTCGTAGTGGGCGTGGAAGCGCCGGGCGAACTCGCCGAAGAGGTCGGCGAGCAGGCTCTCGTCGCGCTCGCTGATCGTGGCCAGCAGGCTGGCCTCGCAGTCGGTGAGGAGCAGGGCGACCTCCTCGGCCTCGCCCTGGATGCGGGCGGCGCGCTCGCGGACGTGGACGAGCTTCTCCTGGACGCTCGGCGCGTCGGCGCGCGTCTCGAGATCGGCGACCTGGTCTTCGAGCCACTGCGCCAGGTGGAGCGAAGACTCGACCTCGGGGATGAGCTGGCGGTACTGGCCGACGAGGGGCTCAGACAGGAGCCGCACGCCCTCGTACGGCAAGAGCGCGACGTTGCGCTCGATGCGCTGCGCAGAGGTCCGGAGCTGCTCGACCGTACGTTGCCTTTCGGGCGACAGGCGCGTGCGCAGCGCGCCCTCCGGCGGCTCCGCTGTCGCGATGTCCGCGCGCCATGGGAAGACGCGCCGCGCGACTCGGCTGACGACGTCGAGGGCGGCCGTGGCGGGTACGGCGACGAGGATGAAGAGCAGGCCCGGGTCGAGGATGTGGACGAGAACAAGGGCCACGGCCAGCGCGGCGAGGACGAGAACGAGCAGCCCGAACGGATCATCCCAGGGCATCGGAGTACCTCCGCCTGAAGCTTCATACTCTCTGACCTACGTCGAAAGGACGTGGGCGTTGCGACGCGCGCCTCACTCGAGCGTCGTTCGGCGCGCGTCCGCCAGAACCGGATTCAGACGCAGGCCGGGGATCCGTGCGAAGTGGCGGCGGTTGCCCGTGACGAGCTCGAGGTCGTGAACGAGCGCAGTCGCACCGATCTGGGCGTCGGCATCCGCCAGTATCTCGCCTCGGGACTCGAGAATCGCCTGGATCTCGCCATATCGTTGGGCAACGGCGATGTCGAAGGGCAAGACGGTAACCACCGGCACGACGCGCGTGCCGATGGTCTCGAGAAGGCGCTCACGGGCTGGCGACCCGTAGGCTCCGCGGTAGAGCTCACCGATCACGATGGCGCTCGTGTACTGCTCCTCGCGAGGTACGGTCACGAGCCACTCCAGGTACTCGGCAACCGGACGCCGCTTGAGAAGCTCCGAGATAGCATCGGTGTCGAAGAGGTAGCCCATCACTCAGACGGCATATCTGGGACAGCCCTTGGCAAGGTGCGCTCCGTGCCGGACAGCGCTTCTACGAGGCTCTCTGATCCCGGCCAGCCACCGGCGAGGCTCGCCAGGCCCGCCTGCGGCCCCGCCGCCCGCAAGCGCCGAAGCTGGGAAATCTCTTCAGCCGGTACGAGTGCCGCGACCGGCTTCCCGTGCCGCGTGATGAGCACGAGGTCGCCCCGCATCACGTGCTGGAGCCACTCCGCAAGCCGCGATTTCGCCTCGGAAGCCGACACTGTGAGCTCGCGCTGATTCTCCATCCGACACCTCC
>Ga0214472_10008435_pt1 | contig 10760 bp, 11 predicted proteins | sample RVTome_6_FD_207662 | JGI IMG/M metagenome (GOLD analysis project Ga0214472, IMG submission 207662) | Soil microbial communities from uranium-contaminated site in the Upper Colorado River Basin, Wyoming, United States - RVT140D175 | ecosystem: Environmental > Terrestrial > Soil > Contaminated >...
GCCCTCGGCCGCCTCAAGGTGTGCCGCAACGAGGGCTGCCGCTGGGCCTTCTACGACACCTCCCGCAACCGCTCGGGGGTGTGGTGCTCGATGGCGATCTGCGGCAACCGGCAGAAGGGACGCGTCTACCGCAGCCGCCACGCCGCCGATCGGTAGAATCGGGGCATGCCCGAACAGCCGTACGAGGCGATTCGCTACGAGCTGGGCGACGGCGTCGCCACGATCACCCTGGCGCGGCCTGAGAGCCTGAACGCCCTGAACGCGACGATGCGCGCCGAGCTGCTGACGGCGCTCAAGGTGGCTGCCCGGGACGATGCGGTCCGGGCGGTGCTGATCACCGGTGAGGGACGTGGCTTCTGCAGCGGGGCGGACCTGCGCGGCGGCAGCAGCGAGCGCGACTACCGGCGGGTGCTGACCGATGAGTACAACCCGCTGATCACCGCCCTCCGCGAGCTTCCCAAGCCGGTGATCGCGGCGGTCAACGGCGTGGCAGCCGGAGCGGGCATGTCTTTGGCGCTCGCCTGCGACCTCGTCTACGCCGCCGATGACGCCCGGTTCATCCTGGCCTTCGGACGGATCGGGCTGGTGCCCGACTCCGGCCTGACGCGGACCCTGGTGCGCGGGCTGGGTCGGCACCGGGCCGCGGCCGTGGTCTTCAGCGGCGAGCCCCTCGGTGCGGCCGAGGCGCAGGCCGCCGGCCTCGTGAATGGCATCGCGCCCGCCGTCCAGCTGGCCGCGACGGCCCACGCCGCGGCTGCCGCGCTGGCCGCGGCGCCGACGAAGGCTATCGCCCTCGCCAAGCGCGCCATCAACCACGCCGAGGATGCGCTCCTCTCCGAGAGCCTGGCCATGGAGGCAGCGCTGCAGGAGGTGGCGGGCCGCAGCGATGACCACGCCGAGGGGATCGCGGCCTTCGGCGAGAAGCGGGAGCCGCGCTTTCTTGGGCGCTGACGGCGCCGCGCTGGAGCCGCTCGAGCGGATCGGCATCCTGGGCGCCGGAACGATGGGCGCCGGCATCGCGCAGGTCGCGGTGGAGGCCGGGGTCGAGGCGGTCGTCCACGACCCGATCGTGGGCGCCTACGAGCGCGCCCACGGGCGGATCGCGGGCTTCCTGACCCGAAGGGTGGAGAAGGGCCAGCTCGACGCCGCTGAGGCCGCGGCCGCACTGGACCGCCTCGTGCCTGCGGCCTCGCTCGAGGAGCTCACCGCGGTGGACCTCGTGGTCGAGGCGATCCCCGAGGAGCTCGAGCTGAAGCGCGACGCCTTCCGGCGCCTCGATGCCGCGGCGGAGCCGGAGACGATCCTGGCCACCAACACGAGCAGCCTCTCGGTGGCGCGCATCGCGTCGGCCGCCGGGCGACCGGAGCGGGTGGTGGGGATGCACTTCTTCAACCCGGTGCCGCTGATGGCGCTGGTCGAGGTCATCGCGGGGCCGCTCACCGCCCCCGCCGTGGCGGAGGCCACCCTCTCCGCGGCCCGTCGCCTTGGCAAGACCCCGGTGCTGGCCGCCGACACGCCGGGGTTCATCGTCAACCGCGTCGCGAGGCCGTACTACCTCGAGGCGATGCGCATCCTGGGCGATGGCTCCGCCGGGATCGAGGAGATCGACGCGGCGATGCGCGAGGCCGGCTTCCGGATGGGTCCCTTCGAGCTGGTCGACACGATCGGCGCCGATGTGAATCTCGCCGTGAGCCAGACGATGTACGACTCCTTCTCCCACGACCCTCGCTACCGTCCGCACCCGCTGCAGGCGAAGCTGGTCGAGGTCGGCCGGCTGGGACGCAAGAGCGGTGCCGGCTTCTACGACTACGGAGCCGATGGCGCCCACGGGGCGCCCTGGGCCGGGCTTGCCGCGCCCGGAACGGCACGCCCGCATCTCAGCGCCGAGGCGATCTCCGCTCGCGTCCTCGCCGCGCTCGTGAACGAGGCCGCCTCGGCCCTGGCGGACGGCGTCGCGGACCCGGCGGCGATCGACACCGCCATGCGGCTGGGTGCCAACTACCCGGCCGGCCCGCTGGAGTGGGGCGAGCGGATCGGGCTTTCGGGGATCGTGCAGACGCTCGACGCGCTCCACGCCGAGGTGCCGGACGGGCGCTACCGGGCTGTGCCGCTCCTCCGCTCGCTGGCGGAGAGCGGCGGGTCGTTCTTCGCGCCGCGCGCGTGAGCCAGCCGCTCCATCGGTTCCGCGCGGTCGTATTCGACATGGACGGCCTGCTGCTCGAGACCGAGCTGCTCTGGCAGCGCGCGGAGGCGCGCCTCTTCGAGCGTCACGGTGCGGAGTTCACCTTCGACGACAAGCTGACCGTGATGGGGACCAGCGCCGCCTTCACCGGAGAGTTCTTCGCTCGACGTCTCGGGATGGAACCCGGCCGTGCCGGCGCCCTGATCCGGGAGGTGACCACTCTGATGCACGAGGAGCTGCAGGCCCGGGTCGATGCCCGCCCCGGCGCCGTCGAGCTGGTGCGGCGGCTGCGCGGCCGCGTCCCGCTGGGGCTGTGCTCGAACTCGCCGCGCTTCCTCGTCGACGCCGCGCTGGCGGGCGCCGGCTTCGGCGATGCCTTCGACGCGGTGATCAGCTCCGACGACGTCGCGCACCACAAGCCCGCCCCCGACCTCTACCTCCTCGTCTGCGAGCGCCTCGGCGTCCCGCCGGCCGAGACACTGGCGCTCGAGGACACTGCCTCGGGCATCGCCTCGGCCAAGGCGGCAGGGCTCACCTGCATCGCCGTCCCGCAGTTCGCCGAGACCGACGTCTCCGCGGCGGACCGGGTCATCGACTCGCTCGAGGAGCTGCTGGTCGAGGCGTGACGGGCGCGCTCGCGCTACCCTCTGCGGCATGTGTCGAAGCATCAAGACCCTCCGAGTCCTCGACGAGCCGGCGCCCGATGACGAGGTCCGTGCCGCGGCCCTGCAGTACGTGCGCAAGGTGAGCGGCTATCGGAAGCCGTCGCCGGCCAACGAGCACGCCTTCAATCATGCCGTCGACGAGATCGCGCGCGCATCGAGCCGGCTGCTGAAGGCCGTCACCGCCACCCATCCCGCTCGCCGCGCGAGCTAGGGCTCACGCATGGCGTGATCGAAGCCGGTTGGCGATCAGGGTGAGGATGATCGTCCCGGTCATCAGCAGGACGGCCATGGCAATCAGCACCGGGATCCGCCCCGCGAAGCGCAGCTGTCCGTAGAGGAAGACCGGGAAGGTGGGGTCGCCGCCGGCGAGGAAGTTGGCGAGGGCGACCTCGTCGAACGAGACGATGAACGAGGTCAGCCAGGCGGAGAGCAGTGACGGCCCGACTAGCGGCAGGATCACGCGCCGCAGGGTGGTGGGATACGAGGCGCCGAGGTCCATCGCCGCGTCCTCGAGGGCCGGATCGAGGCCGATGATGCGCGAGAGCAGGATCAGCGTGGCGTAGGGCAGCGCGACCACGCTGTGCCCCAGGGCGACGGTCAGCAGCGAGCGGGGGACCCCGAGAAGGTTGAACAGCAGGAAGAGCGCGACGCCGAGCACCACGAACGGCACCACTAGCGGGGCGGCGGCCAGGGCGAGGAGGAGGCGACGCCCGGCAAAGCGGAAGCGGAGCACCGCCATACTGACGGCGAAGCCGAGGGCGGTGGCGATCGTGCCCGCGACGGTTGCCACGACCAGGCTGTTGCGGGCGGCCGCCAGCAGGGCGGCGTCGCCAAATGCCCTCCCGTACCACTCCAGCGAGAAGCCCTTGAGCGGGAAGCTGAGCGAGGTGTTCGCACTGAACGAGAAGATGGCGAGCAGCACGATCGGCAGGTAGAGGAAGAGGAGGAGGACGGCGTACGCCGGGCCGAGCGGCAGGCGGGTGTTTCCGACGCCGATCGCGCCGCGCCGGATTCGGCGCGTTCGGGCGGTCATGCCACCGCTCTTCGCAGGTTCACGACGCGGAGCGCAAGCCCTACCAGCGCCACCGTCACGACCAGCATGATCACCGCCAGCGCCGAGCCCAGCGGCCAGTTGCCGGCCCGCGTGAAGAAGTCCTGGATCAGGTTGCCGTACATGATCCCGTCGGTGCCGCCGACCAGGAACGGGGTGACGTACTCGCCGACGGTGGGGATGAACACCATGAAGAAGGTGGCCAGCACGCCCGGCAGGCTCAACGGGATGGTCACCCGCCAGAAGCGCGACCACGGGCCGGAGCCGAGATCGGCGGCGGCCTCCAGGTGGCTCCGGTCGATCCGCTGCAGCGCGCCATAGATCGGCAGCGCCGCGAAGGGGGTCCAGACGTAGATGAGCGTGATCACCACCGCTGCCTGCGAGTAGAGGAGAAGGCCGATCGGCTCCTGGATCAGGCCGGTCCACAGCAGGAACGAGTTGATCGCGCCGCTGCTGCCGAGGAGCAGCTTCCAGGCCATCACCCGCATCAGGAAGCTGGTCGCCGCCGGCACGAGCAGGAGGATGAGGAAGATCGGTGCCCGATGGCGCGCCCGGAACGCCAGGAAGTAGGCGATCGGGAAGGCGAGCATCGTCGCACCGAGCGCGACGATCAGCGCCATGACTCCCGAGATGCCGAGGAGCCGCAGCCATACGGGGGAGTCGACGACCTTCGCGTACTGGAGCGTGGAGAGCTGCAGGAGGCTACCGAAGTCGATCGGGCCGCGCTCGCCGCGGAAGCTGATCAGGATCGCCAGCAGCAGGGGCGCGACGAAGAGGAGGATCAGCCAGGCAAACGGCGGGACGGCGAGGAACCGAAGGCTTCCTCGCCGTCCAAGCATCGGACTACACGCGCGCTGCTAGTCGGCCTTGACGTTTGCCCACATCTCGGTCCACGCCTCCCGCTGTGCGTCGGTGACGGGCGGCGTGAAGTTGGTGCTCTCCAGGATCGATGGATCGTCGATGCCGAACGCCTCGACCAGGACGGGGTCGTCGATCGCGTCCATCACTTCCTGGTTGACGCACCCGTAGTAGAACAGGGTGGGCAGGTTGCCGCAGGTCAGGGTGGCCAGCTTCATGTCCAGGAACTCGAGCGCCAGGTCGTAGTTGGCGGTGTCGGCGTTGATGCCGTACATGCCCACCCACGAGTTGCGCCCCTCCACCGGGTTCGCGTAGGCCACCGCCTGCTCGGCGTAGAGGCGATCCGCGTAGCAGCCCTGCCACGCGTACGCGATCCAGATGTCGCCGGACTCCACGTCCGGGCAGAGATCCGCGTACTCGTCGGTCCAGTAGTGGAAGTTCAGATCCTTCTGGTCCTTCCACTCCTGCTCTGCCTGCGCCAGCTGCGCGTCGGTGATCGCCGTCTCGTCCCAGCCGTGGATGTAGGACGACACCGTCACTGCCGCCGGCCCGTCATCCCACATCGAGATGTGTCCGGCATAGGCCGGATCGAAGAGGACGTCCCAGCTGTCGACGCCGGCGACCTCATCGGTGTTGTAGAGGATCGAGGTGAAGCCCCAGTCCCACGGAACGAAGTACTGCTTTCCGTCGACCTGTCCCAGCTCCTTGAAGCTGTCCGGCACCTTGTCCCAGTTCGTCAGCTTGCTGGTGTCGATCTCCTTCGCCACACCCGCGTCGACGATCAGCTGCTGCCAGCCGGTGTAGAAGTGGAAGACGTCGGCCTGGCTTCCGGCCTCCATCTTGCCGAGGACGTCGGCGTCGGAGCTGCCGATCTCGAAGGTCACCGCGGAGTCGGGATTTGCCGTCTGGAAGTCGGTCCAGAAGTCCGGGTCTTCGTAGCCGCTCCATTCCAGGACGAGCAGCTTGTTGGGTGCCGCGCAGGCGGCGAGCAGCACCATGCTGCCGGCGAGGATGGCAAGGGCCTTGCGGGCAAGACCGAATTGGGCGGGCACGGCGTGGACTCCTCTCGGATTGGATTGGCGGGATGCTACGCCGCGCCCCTCGGCGCGGTCAACGATTTTGGTCTCAATGTCGAAACCGATAGCCGAGCAGGCTCGGCACGCGTGCCACCAGCTGGGTGAGGAGCCCTGGCCGACGACCCGCATCCAACGCGTCGTCCTGGCGGATGAGCGCCTCCCGGATCGCCCGCGCCCCGATCGAGCGGAAGGGCTCGGGGGGCAGGAAGCGCTGCCGCCGGTCGAAGAGCGGCAGCGTGGCGAGCGGGTCGGCGCGACCCGCCAAGCGGGCGGCCAGGATGCGCCCCGCCAGGCGAGCCGGCCCCACGCCGTTGCCGGCGAAACCGTGGGCATACAGGACGCGGCCCCCAAGGTGCGAGCCGATCTCGGGGAAGCGATCCGCGGTGATGTCGATCGGGCCACCCCAGGCATCCTCGAACCTGATGTCAGCCAGCATCGGGAAGAGATGGCGGAAGTTGGCGACCACTCGCTCGATCGCATGACGGTCGTGGGTGAAGACTTGACCGATGCGACCGCCGAAGCCCGCCGCCCCGACGCCAGCCCCGAAGGCGATGCGGCCGTCCTGCGTGGTGCGGAAGTAGCTGATCGTGAAGCGCGAGTCGGCGATTGCCTCGCCACCGGTCCAGCCGAGCGCGGCGAGCCGCTGGGGGATCGGCTCGGTCAGGACGATATAGCTGCCCCAGGCAAGGACGCGGGTGCGGAAGCCCGGCCAACCGGCCGCCCAGGCATTCACCGCCAAAACGCCGCGGTCCGCCGTGACGCTCCCGCGAGCGGTGGCCATCCGGACGCCGCCCGCGTGTCGCTCGATGCGCTGCACGCCGGTTCCCTCGTGGATCTGCACGCCGCGCTCGAGGAGGACCCGTCGCAGGCCGCGCGCCAGGAGCGCCGGCTGAACCGTCGCCGCGCTCGGCATGAGGACGCCGTTGCCGAAGGCTGGCGAGGCGCAGCGTTGCTGCACCGCCTCACGGTCCACGTGGACCAGCTGTCCGGGCGCGCCGAGCCTCTCCAGGTCCGCGATCGAGCCGCCCCAATCATCCGCGACCTTCGGGAAGGCGTTGACGCGCAGGTAGCCCTTCGGCGTGAACCAGGCATCGACGCGGTGACGCTCGCACCACTCCCCGATGCCGCTCACCACCTCGTCCGCGGCCGCGGCGATGCGCAGCCCCTCGGCCGGCCCGTAGCGCTTTGCGAGGTAGGGGAGGTACTCCCACCAACCGTGCAGGAAGCCGCCGTTCCGGCCGCTCGGCCCGCCCCCGCAGATGTCCTCCTCGAGCAGCACGATCCGGGTTCCCGGGGCGATCTCGCCGAGGAAGTAGGCGGTCCACATCCCGGTGTAGCCACCGCCCACGATCGCCACGTCGGCGCTCACGTCCCCGAAGAGGGACGGCGCAAGGGGGCTCGGCTGCTCGGCGGCGAGGGCTTCCCGCAGCCACCAGGCGCGGCGCTGGCCGGGGAAGGGAAGCTCGGGCTGCGCTTGGGCGGTCACGTCGCGCGATCCTAACCCGGTGCTAGCATCCACGCCTGATGCGCCAGCACGATCCCGCCCGCACCCCGGTGGTCGTCGATGGGCTGCGTACCCCGTTCGGCCGGTACGGTGGCGCCCTGCGCGAGGTGCGGCCCGATGACATGGCCGCCCACGTCATCCGAGCGCTCCTCGATCGCAACGGGGTGGACCCCGGCGCCGTCGATGACGTGATCCTGGGCGCCGCCAACCAGGCGGGTGAGGACAACCGCAACGTGGGGCGCATGGCTGCGCTGCTCGCCGGCATGCCCATCGAGGTGGCGGGCCAGACCGTCAATCGGCTCTGCGGGTCGGGGATGCAGGCGGTCATCGGGGCGGCCCACGCGATCGTCGCCGGCGACGGAGACCTCTTCGTGGCGGGTGGCGTCGAGTCGATGACCCGCGCCCCGTTCGTCGTGGCCAAGGCATCCGCCGCCTTCCCGCGTGGCGAGCAGACCCTCTACGACACGACGCTCGGCTGGCGCTTCACCAATCCGCGCCTGGCCGAGGCGTACTACCCGTATTCGATGGGGGAGACGGCGGAGAACGTGGTGGAGCGCTGCGCCGTCTCGCGTGAGGACCAGGACCGATTCGCCCTCACCTCGCACCGGCGCTGGGCGGCTGCGCAGGCGGCCGGTCGCTTCGCCGACGAAGTGGTGCCGATCGAGGCGCCCGCCGCGAAGGGCGCCACGACGACCGTCGACCGCGACGAGCACCCGCGCCCGGAGACGACCCTCGAGCAGCTGGCCGGCCTCAAATCGGCCTTCAAGCGTGACGCCTCCGGATCCGTCACGGCCGGCAACAGCAGCGGCATCAACGACGGCGCCGCCGCGCTCCTCGTAACCTCGGAGACGCGCGCAGCCGAGATGGGCCTGAAGCCGATCGCCCGGCTCCTTTCGAGTGCAGTGGCTGGCGTCGACCCCGCCACCATGGGCCTCGGACCGATCCCCGCCTCCCGCAAGGCGCTGGGGCGCGCCGGGCTCTCCGTCGCCGATATGGACCTCGTCGAGCTCAACGAGGCCTTCGCGGCCCAGGCGCTGCCGGTCATGCGCGACCTCGAGGTCGACCCGGAGAGCGTCAACGTCAACGGCGGCGCGATCGCCATCGGGCATCCCCTCGGCGCATCCGGTGCGCGGCTGGTGGCGACGTTGCTCCATGAGATGCGTCGCAGGGGCGCTCGATACGGACTGGCCACGATGTGCATCGGTGTCGGCCAGGGGATCGCTTCGGTCTGGGAGACGGTCGAGTAGGGACTCAGCCCAGGCGGAGCTGCGGGAGGACCCTCTCGCCGAAGGCCTTGATGAACTCGGCCTGATTGCGGCCCACGTTGTGCAGGTGCACCTCGTCGAAGCCCATGTCGACGAACTTCTGGATATGGGCCGCGTGCTCGTCGAGGTCGGCCGAGATCAGGACCCGGTTGGTGAAGTGCTCAGGGCGCACCAGCATCGCCATGTTGGCGAAGTCCTCGGGGTGGCGAATGTCCTGCTTCGGGAAGGGCATGCCCCCGTTCGGCCACTCGCGGACCGCGTTCGCCTCGGCTACGGCCGCCGTCTCGGCCCACGAGACGTGGATCTGGAGCAGTTTCGGCATCGCATGCGGGTCCCTGCCCGCCTCGAGCGCTCCTTCGCCGAACTTGCCCCACAGCATCTTGATCTTCTCGTCGGCCGCTCCCACCGTGATCATGCCGTCGGCGTGGCGTCCGGTGCGCCTGGCGTTGATCGGGCCGGCGGTGGCGACGTAGACCGGCACCGGCTCGTCGGGACGCGTGTAGAGCCTGGCGCTCTCGAGGGTGAAGTAGTCCCCTGAATGCCGCACCACCTCGCCGGTGAAGAGCTTGTTGATGATCTCGATCGCCTCGAACAGCATTTGGCTGCGAACGCCGATCTCCGGCCACTTGCCGCCGATGACGTGCTCGTTGAGTGCCTCACCCGCTCCCAGTCCGAGCCAGAAGCGGCCCGGATACATCGCACCCATGGTGGCTGCCGCATGCGCGATCACCGCGGGGTGGTAGCGAAAGCCCGGAGCGGTTACGGCGAGGCCGATCGGCAGCGTCGTGCGCTGACCCAACGCCCCCATGAACGTCCAGGCAAAGGCCGCGTTGCCCTGCTCCGGCGTCCATGGCTGGAAGTGCTCGCTGACCATGAAGCCGGCTGAGAATCCTGCGGCCTCGGCCTGCGGGCACCACTCGAGGAGGTCCGTGGGATGGAACTGCTCGAGCATGGCCGCGTAGCCAATCTTTGTCACGGCCACAGCGTACCCGAGTGGGATGCCAATCGAGATGCGAAGGGGCCGCCCCGCGTGATGCGGGACGGCCCCTATGAACGGGGGTCGGGGTCAGCTGGCTGAGGCGTCGTCCGACTCGTCGGCGTCGTCACCCCCGAAGCCGGGGAATCCGAAGTGGCCGCGGCCCGGCTGGAATGCCGGGAAGGCGCCCGAGGCGAGCGCCTCGTCCAACTTCGAGAGGATCTCGTCGGCACGAGCCTGGTCGAGTCCTTCGGCCACGGCCGCGTCGAGCCTGGTCTCCACCGCGTCGTGGATCGCCTGCTTGACGGTGTCGTAGTCCGCTCCCTGCGCGGTCGCGATCTCCTCGAGCGAGTCACCGCTGCGCAGTCCCTGCTTCAGCTCGCCCGGCTCGATGCCCAGCGCCTCGGCCGCCACGCTCAGGAGCGGACCGCCGAAGTGAGCCTTGGGCCCATGGCCGTTTCCGCCGAACGCGTGACCGAAGAACCGGCAGCCGTTCCCCTCGGCCGCCTCGATCTTCTCCTTGAGCGCCGCGGCGCGCTCCTCCGACAGGTCACCTGCCTCGACCGCAGCATCGATGGCCGCGATGCTCGCCGCCTTGGCGGCGGGGAGCAGGTCGTCAACCGACACACCCAGCTCGTTGGCAAAGGCCTCCTGCCAGGCCTCGCAGTACTCGCCCTTGGCCAGGTCGGCGCCTGAAGAGCCGGCGCCGGGCGATGAGGGGGCTGCCAGCGCGGCGCTGATCAAGGTCCCGCCCACGAGCGCCGCGGCGACCAGGCCGCCGGCAATGCCCAGGGTCTTGATGTTCTTCACGTTCATGTCCTCGTTGGCTGTCGCTTGCTGCGACCTCGGTATGGCGGAGCATCGGCCCCCGCGATCAAGAACGCGTCAAGATCGCGCCGATCGGTCTTGACATCCTCTGAATCGGCCTGCCACTAGGATGCGCCAATGGTGCGCGCCAGGATCCTGATCGTCGAGGACGAGCCGCAGCTGCGCGGGCTGCTGCGACTGTACCTCGAACGGGCCGGCTACGCGGTGAGCGATGCCGGGGACGGTGCCGCGGCGCTCACCGCCTTTGCGGCCCATGGAGCGGACCTCGTCGTCCTCGACCTGATGCTGCCCGGGATGCAGGGCGAGGCGGTCCTCGAGGCGCTGCGCCAGGAGGCGGACGTCCCGATCCTCATCA
>Ga0214472_10008436_pt1 | contig 10760 bp, 11 predicted proteins | sample RVTome_6_FD_207662 | JGI IMG/M metagenome (GOLD analysis project Ga0214472, IMG submission 207662) | Soil microbial communities from uranium-contaminated site in the Upper Colorado River Basin, Wyoming, United States - RVT140D175 | ecosystem: Environmental > Terrestrial > Soil > Contaminated >...
TGCCCTTGTGATGCCGTCTCAGCTTGACCGTCACCGTCACCCGCGCCATGTCGTTACCTCCACGGAAAGTTTCAGGCTGTCTGTCACCATACCAAGCCGCGCATCCCACACCGCTCTTCGCGCGCTCCCACAGATAACCTTTGTTGGACTACCTACGCCGCGGGGAGCTCGTCGGCGCCGCCCATGACGAACGTCGCGCCCCAGTGCACGGTGTCGGTCGCTGTCGCGCTCAGATCGGGCGTGACATTGAAGCGGATGTACCGCTTCCGCCCACTGAGATCGATGCTCGCTTCGGTCACGCCGTACTCGGTACTACCGCCGGATGCGCCGGTGTCCGCGACGGTCGACGCGACGACGACTTCTGCCGTGTCCCACGTACTATTGTCGCTCGACTCCTGAAGCTCGGTGGCGAAGGCGATGGTCTTATCCTCAGCCAGCACGGCCTTGTAGGCGACCACCAGCTTGCCCGAGTAGTAGCCGGTGCGGTCGGTAGACTGCCCGGTGACCTTGGTTGCGTCACCGGTGCCGCCGGCCAGCGCCTCGGATGCGCCGACGACCTTGGCCAGGATCGCGGCTCCGATGTTGGTGAATGACCAGTTCATTGTCGTATTCTCCTGCGCTCGGTAGCGCGGTTGGTTACCAGCGCACACCCTTGAGGCGCGCGAAGCTGAGGTCGTGACGGAGCGCGAAGTCGTGCTTCATGAGCAGCTTGATCACCGTCTGATCGCGACTGAGCCCGGAGTACACGACGCCACCGGTCTCGTAGGTGCCATTGGGGACGACGAGCAGCTCCATCGCGAGCGCATCGCCGATGACGGCGTCGGCGAAGTTACCGAAGTAGATCTCGGTGTCGTCGTTGCTGCTCGACACGTTGAGGTTGATCGGGATCTGCGTCGTGTGGCGCAGGCGGTATCCCGCCAGCTCGTCACGCCGGATCTCTTCCTTGTACGGGTAGATGCCCGAATCGCGCAGCTTCGCGATGTACCGCTTGCTACGCGGATTCATGACGAAGGCGCAGTCACTGTCCGTGGGCACGTCCGCGTCCTCCAGCTTACCGATGAGATTGTCCTCCAGGTGCGTCTCCACCTGGCTGAGCGTCGGGGACGCGCCGTCGGTGTCGGTGGTATCGCTCGCGGAGGCGATGAGCGACCCGATGCCGCGCGGCGTGTCCTCGGTGCCGTCGCCGCGAATGAAGGCGAGGTCCTCCCTCAACGCGGCCGCGCGCACCGCGTCGTTGCGCACGATGATGTCCACCTGCGGCGAGGACGTCCGCAGAAGGTCGTTGCTGATGGGGACGAGCACACCCAGCTTGTGTGCGGAGAGCTTGACCTGTCCGAACGTCTGCTGCGACGCCGTGACGACGCTGTTTTCACTGTGATAGTACGCGGTGGCGCCGCCGGTCAGCTTGGGCAGCGTCATGCTGTCCGTAGCCATCGGCAGCATCATCGGATTGAGCGAGCGGATCACCGAACGCGCGGCGAGCAGCTCGATCACCTGCGGCACGAACTCGTCGGGGACGAGCGCACCGCCGTCGGCCAGCGTGCCCGATGCGAGCGCGCGCTGCTCCAGCACGAGCTGGGCCAGATCCTCGCGGCCCAGCTCGTCCGCCGCGTGTTCGAGCGTGATGCCCTTGTAGCTCGCGACGGCCTTGATCTTCAGCCAGCAACCGAAGTCGATGCCGACTCCCTTGAACTTGTCCATCGCGATGACGGACTCCCTGGCCGCCATCACCTTCTGGTGGTGCGTCCGCACGCGGACACGCGCCGGCACGGGCGTAGGCGTGTCGCCGATGCCCACGGCGTGCGTGGTGACGGGCACGCGCTGCGCCGTCTCCACGGCGTCGAGCCGCGCGACGACAGGGCCAAGCCCATCCTCGATGATCTTCTGCATTTCCTGCGGGGTCATTTCGTTCTCCTCTTTTCTTCCGGCCGCGTCTGCGGCGTTAATCCGAGCGGCCGGTAGGTCCCTCGGAGGTTAAACCTGTTACGACGTGATAATCCGCCGCATGGTCGCGGCGAGCGTGGCCTTAACATCATCCGCGGGCACCTGCACCTGCGCTGGCGCGACCGCGCGCCACGTCGCCTCCAGCGTAGTACGCGACACCCAGAACCCCGCGCCGTGCGCATCGTCGAGGAGCTTCTCTGCCCACGCAATCAGCGGCGCGGTGTCGATGCCCTTGGCGCGCGCATCGACCAGCGCCTCCGGGTTCGCGGGAATCGGGACTGCGCTGTACTCCAGCAGCTCCTGTCGAAGGAAGTTGATCGGCATGAACCCGGGACGCGACTCGTCGATGGACCATTCCAGCGGTATGAACCCGACGCTGACGGCGGACAAGAAGCGCTCGCGATACAGCCGGCCGATCATGTGACCGAACGGATTGAGATCTCGGTGAGTGAAGCGGGCCGTGGACATCAGCAGATCGCGCCCTTCTTCCCGCTGCACCCAGATCTTCTCACCGCGCGCTACGGGGACGCCAGTCACGGAGTCATGCGCCCAGAGCACGACAGGGTTGGCGCGCCAGTTGTCTAGCTCCCACCCCGTTGCGTCGATCACATCGCCCATGCGATCAACCACGTCAGACGAGATAATGAAGTCGAGCACCTCACCGTCGCCGTCCTTCGAGCCCTTGGCCCTGGCCTCTTCATTGGGGATCACACGCGCCACGAAGCCAGCGCGCTGAGCGCTCTTCTCAGGGCTCGCTCGGAAGCCGGCGAACGGGTCAGATGTCATCGGTCAACCTCTTCGAGGCGCGCGAGCACCTCAGCTTGTTGGCCGCGGAATCCGCGGCGTAGAGCCCGCTCCATCTTCTCTTCCCACGGTGCGACTGTCAGCATGAATGATCGCCACACAGCGTCCAACTCCTCGTCCGTCGCACCACGACGAACGGCCCACGCGGCCCACTTCGCTTGCTTGTCGTCGTCGTCGATCACTGCGAACGTCGCGCATCGACACTGGCAGTCGAGCCGCGCGACGCCGAATCCACCCGGATGCATCGCACTGTGGCCGTCGATAGTGAACGGCTCACTCACGCGACGCACCTGCTTATGTAACGCAACGTGAACCGAACGCGCACGCCCGTCGAGAGTCGTGAGCCACTGCCGCTTTTCGACCAGCCCACTCAGCTCGTGGCACTGCCACGTACCCCAGTTAGCAGAGCCGACCACCTCAGTCCGCGCGATGTTGTGCGCGCGCGCCGCGGTCGCCTCGCGGAACACGCCCTTGACCCGCTTGGAGAGCTTGCGGATATCTTCGCCAGCCCGCACACCCTCAAGCAACGACGCGCGCAGCTTGCGTCGTGTCGTCGCGTCGACTAGGCCGGCGATCCTCTCGGTGCTCCGCTTTGCAAGGTACTCCACCGCCTTCGGGTTGATGAGACCGAACACGTTGTCCGACGCGCCGAGATCTTCGAGCACCTCGCGCACCCATGATTCCATTTCTTCGGCCATCACCGGGTCGGACGCTTCTGTCATGCGCTCAGGACGAAGCGCTTCCATCACGTCGTCAAGCTCGTGCTGTGATACGGCGCGCATCGCACGCAGCCCGTACGACACGGAGCCGGCAGGCTCGGAGAAGCCGTCCTTACCCTCGATAGGATCTAGCTCGACAAGGTGGCGCACCTCATTGTCGGTGAACGCGGCAGGCCTCTTCTCCATCGCCTGCAAGCGCAGCTCTTTGTCCGCCGGCACAGGCGATTCATAACAGAGCTCCAGCGTCTCCCCTGGACGCCGCAGCATCGGCACGAGGTAAGCATTCAGCGTCTCAGCAAGATCATCGAGCCGCGGCACTAACACAGTCTTCGCGAAGAGAAAAAACGCCGCGCTAATCGTTGCCCTATTGCTATTCTCCAAAATACCGAGAACTTCCGGCGGCACACCGTACACTTGCTGCACCGCATCGCGCAGCATCGTGCGCATCGACACGAGCTGCATGTCCTTGAACGTCGTGTCCAATCGCTGGACCGTCATTTCGTCCTTGGCGTGACCGGTGAAGAAAGTGCGAAAGCTATTCCAGAAACCCTGGTGCTTCGCGCGCCATACCTCTTCCGCAGCCTTCACTTCCTCAGGCGCAGCGCCGGGAATCGAGACAATCACCTCAGGGCTCATACCGTTGTAGAAATACGCCTTGACCCGTCGCGCCGCGTACTCGTCGGTGTCAAGCTCATCGGCCAGCGCCTCGGCGATCCCACGACCACGCCCGTATGGGTTCTCAGGATCGAGGTCGCGAAACCACAACACGTCCACCGCCGGGATCTGCGGTGCCCACGTTCCGAAGCTGAACCGAAACCACGGATTAGAGGCCGTCGCCGTCTCGACCACCCAATGGGGAGGGACCGGCCAGATCTGTGCAGGCACGCCTGCAGCATTGCGCTCCAAGATCCAAAACGCCTCGCCCTTCAGCTCACGATGTATCTGTGACACCTGGAACAGTTGGCGGCGCGTCAGCGTAGCGCACGGCTTGACGAGTAGGTCGAGGAGTGGGTGCTTCTGAACCTCCACACCATTACGCTTCAGCGTCCACGGCACCGCGGCCGTGAACGATGCGATACGCCCCACGACCATCCGCACCCACGGGTGAGTGGAGTACGACCGGATGATCTCGCGTGCGCCCTTGTGCGGAGGCTCCCCGTACGGCGTTAGCCGCGCAAGGAAGCCTGACGACGTAGGCGCGGGCGCCTTGCCGACGAGCGCGCTCCACGCTTTGGAGATCCGTCCCACCTCAATCCACGATCTTCACGGCACGACGCCGCGCGTGCCGATTAGTGTACGTGCCGCGCGCGACAACGCGCGTTTCATAGCGTGGTGCATCGACGACCACGCGACACGCCGGATACATTGCACGCACGCGCGCTACGAGCTTGCCGCTCGCGACGATGATCGTCGAACCGTCGGGCGGCGCGCTGTGTACCGTTGTAGGCGCGCTGGGCGCGCTGTGTACCGTTGTAGGCGCGCTGGGCGCGCTGTGCGCGCTGTGCGCGCTCGTAGGCGCGCTGTGTACCGTCGTAGGCGCGCTGTGTGAGCTGTGTACCGTCGTAGGCGCGCTGTGCGCGCTCGTAGGCGCGCTGTGCGCGCTCGTAGGCGCGCTGTGTGAGCTGTGTACCGTCGTAGGCGCGCTGTGTGAGCTGTGTACCGTCGTAGGCGCGCTGTGTGAGCTGTGTACCGTCGTAGGCGCGCTGTGCGCGCTCGTAGGCGCGCTGTGTGAGCTGTGTACCGTCGTAGGCGCGCTGTGTACCGTTGTAGGCGCGCTGGGCGCGCTGGGCGCGCTGTGCGCACTCGTGGGCGCGCTGGGCGCGCTGTGCGCACTCGTGGGCGCGCTGGGCGCGCTGTGCGCACTCGTGGGCGCGCTGTGTACCGTTGTAGGCGCGCTGGGCGCGCTGTGCGCACTCGTGGGCGCGCTGGGCGCGCTGTGTGAGCTGTGTACCGTCGTAGGCGCGCTGTGCGCACTCGTGGGCGCGCTGGGCGCGCTGTGTGAGCTGTGTGACGACGTAGGCGCGCTGTGCGCACTCGTGGGCGCGCTGTGTGAGCTGTGTGACGACGTAGGCGCGCTGTGCGCACTCGTGGGCGCGCTGGGCGCGCTGTGTGACAACGTAGGCGCGCTGTGCGCACTCGTGGGCGCGCTGTGTGAGCTGTGTACCGTCGTAGGCGCGCTGTGCGCGCTCGTGGGCGCGCTGGGCGCGCTGTGTGACAACGTAGGCGCGCTGTGCGCACTCGTGGGCGCGCTGGGCGCGCTGTGTGACAACGTAGGCGCGCTGTGCGCACTCGTGGGCGCGCTGGGCGCGCTGGGCGCGCTGTGCGCACTCGTGGGCGCGCTGGGCGCGCTCGTAGGCGCGCTGGGCGCGCTCGTAGGCGCGCTGGGCGCGCTCGTAGGCGCGCTGGGCGCGCTGTGCGCGCTGTGCGCGCTGTGCGCGCTCGTGGGCGCGCTGTGTACCGTCGTAGGCGCGCTGTGCGCGCTCGTGGGCGCGCTGTGTACCGTTGTAGGCGCGCTGGGCGCGCTGTGCGCGCTCGTGGGCGCGCTGGGCGCGCTGTGCGCGCTCGTGGGCGCGCTGAGCGCGCTGTGCGCGCTCGTGGGCGCGCTGAGCGCGCTGTGCGCGCTCGTGGGCGCGCTGTGCGCGCTCGTAGGCGCACTGTGTACCGTCGTAGGCGCGCTGTGTACCGTTGTAGGCGCGCTGGGCGCACTGTGTACCGTCGTAGGCATGAGCCCTGCTCTCCTATACAAACGTGAACCGCTTACGTTGCGGTGGCTCGTAGATCGCCAGGCCAAGCGCGTCAGCACGGTCGGGCGATCGGTTGAGCCTCCGTTTCATATCGGCTTTCGGCTCAACCTTGCGCTTGCCGCGCATAGTGAACCTGTACGTCGGCGCAACAAGCTCAGCAGCCAGTCTGTCGTCGTCGACGAGTCGTCCACCAGCGCGCAACCACTCGTCGACCCCGAACCAGATCTGGTCGCGGAGTATCTCCCACCCCGGGTCGTGCTGGTCCACAGGCTCGGCCGTCGGCGCTTCGCTTACATTGACCGCAACCGCCTCGACCTCTGTGCTGTCCTTCAGCGCGTCGAACGCAGACGCGCCGACACCGATGACATCAACCTTGACGCGAGGCACCGCTGTGTCTTCCTTGCGTCTCAACGGCCGCAACCATCCGAGCACCGCGCCCGCGACGCCAGGACCGTCAAGCCCGCGCCACGCCTTTGGCTGAGCCATCCACAAGCCGCGCCGCGCCACGGCTACAGTCTCATCGTCGCCGAACCGCGCAACGTCAAGGCCGATCTCCAGGCGTTCTTTACCGGGATCATTTACCTCATCAGCCACTGCCTCGCGATACCTGACTTGCGCGGCCTCCACCGTGTCGAGCGCGATAACCGCGTTGCTCCCCTGACCAGGGAAGTTACCCAGCACACGCACCGCCCAGAGCGGCGACGTTTCACCCCACTCCTCTCGCTTCTCCTCGACCCACTCCCGCGTCGCGAGCCCCGAGATTACAATACGCCCGGCCCGCACGTTGGGTGAGTCTGTTGACGGTAGGTGTAGCAGATTCCAGAATCCCCGCTTTGAATGGAAGGCGTCGTACATCGTTCCACTCGTGCGGATCGGGTTACCAGTCAGCACGAGCGTCGCACCCGCTGCTCGGTTGCCTTCAATCGCCTCGAATACATCCTCCGGTACGCCCGGCGCCTCGTCGACCAGGAAGAGCAGATCAACGCCGCTGTATCCACCCATCGCCTCAGTGTCCGCGACAGTGAATCCAAGGACGCTGCGCCCGTCATCCCACGTCAACCCGGTCCCAGGATCTATGGCGAGTCGTCCACCAAGCGTGACGCCGGTATGCCGCTCTGCTGCTATGTACCGCGCGCGAAGCTCTTTCCACAAGATCTGCTTCACCTGCCGGGCACCGGCAGATGTCATGATCACCTGGCCTTGCGGTCGAGTAACTACCCACCACAACGCCAGGCACGCGAGCGACGCCGACTTACTGACCTTGTGCCCCGCCCTACAGGCGACACGCCGGTGCGCCACGACTGCGCGCATAAGCTCAGCCTGCCGCGACCAACACCGCATCCCGAGAACCTGGTGGGTGAAGAGTACAGGATCTTCACGCCACCGATCCGCGTGCTTCCGCAGCTTGTCGAGCTTTAGCGAAAGATCCACGCGTGAAGTCAATGTACCGCCGCCGTCGCCTCTTCCTCTTCCTCATCATCGACGAGCCGAAGTGCCGTCGACTCATGCTTGGCGAGCCCAGTCAAAAACTTTGTAAGCGACACCTCTGCCGACAACTCGTGCTTGTGGACGTCAACCTCACGCCAGTTCCCGCGGCACTTCAACCAGAATATCGCCGCGACAACGTTCGGCTTAACTGGATCCGTCGCCTGTCGATACAAACACGCCGCGACTGCCGCGTTGGCCTCAGCGGTACCGAGCTTCAGCTCACGATCGTAGTACTTTGTCAACGTTTTTATGTTGACGCCGAGCGCCTCAGCGATCAACAACTGCTGAACGCCAGCACGCACAAACAATCGCACAGTGCGGCGCGTCAAGTCCGTCGGTACATGCGCGACACACTTGACCCGCACCGGTCGCATTTTATTCCTTTCCGAACGAGCACAGCCCGCGCTCAGATGTACCTGCTTTTCGACACGACCAGCGCCAAGCGCTACGGCAAAATCTATCGTCTATATACGTAGACCAGACACCAAAACGAAAATAACGACACCTGACGAAACTACATGTTAAGCTCAAAGATAATGACGCGTCACACACCGATGTTCGACCTGACTGCTCGTGATCTCAACACGTTGCAGTGGTACCTATGCCGCGATTGGATCGCAGACATGGGAATGCGATCTAACTTCGCGACGATGGCGAGCTTTGCGGAAGCACGGGAACGGTGTAAACCGCCCGACATCAACACCGACTGTCGTTTTCCACCGAAGCAATACATGGCAATCGCCAACGACCACAGTATATTCCCACAAACCCACGACGATACGATTCTTCGCATCGCCCGAAAGCTCCGCATAACAGAGCGCCGTTGGCGGTGGATAGGAACACAGCACAACGGTCGTCAACACCAGACAATACTCGCAATCCGCGCCATCGCCCCGCGTGCGTTGCCCGAATGGGGTCACCTCGGCTCTATCGTTTTACGATCACGCGTCGCGCACACTATCTACACAGCGTCGTCAACCACAAAGTCCTTCGAAGCGTGGTTAGCTCGGTTACCATCACTTCAAGTATCCGAGGAGTACACCGTAATCAACCACCACGTTGAAACCGTCGTCGCGTCCGCGGTACGCGCTTGGGAGACATCATGGAGAGAACGCGACTGACGTGCCACGAGCGACGCAAGCAGCTCACCCATTCAAACCTACGCCTACGCGCTTCCCCCGCGCTCTACAGGCCGCTACCGCTCGTCACAGCGCGATCCAGGAGCCGTCATGGGTAAGAAGCACGCACCAAAGCGCTTCTCAGTCAAGGCGTCGTACTCTGTAGCCGAGCTGGCAAAGTGGGCCGGCATGTCGCGTTGCGTTACGCTGACCCTCTTAAAAAGTGAAGGCGTAACGTTCGCGCGTCGCGGGAGGGTGATCGTCGTATATCTAGCCGATGTCCGCAGGAACGCGCCCGACTTGTGGCAGTCCGTATTGGACCGCCATCACTTGATTCGTCTAGCGGAGGGACGATAATGTGGGCCGCTACACGGTACAGAAAAAACGGCCTCCTACTTATATATACGTTTCTTATTAATATTAATCTCTTTTCTCTTATTACAATAAGATACGATAGTGTATTCTGTAGCAGCGTAAAATACTCCCGTATTCCACATGATGATCGTCGCGATCATCGAAAAAACAAGCTAATCGCTGCGTGGGGAAACCTTTTGACCGCCAGTAACTTCGTTCGCGAGCTCCAGTGCCCGAGTTCGATAATCCCAGTACCAGTTTCGACGAGGGTCTCAGCTGGTGCCAGCAGCCAGCCGCGCGTATACTCTATCGGTGTAGATCTAAAATGGGTGCTGTTACCATGAAAAAGTCTCCAACGAGGAAACAAGCCATCGAAGCGCTTGAAACACTCCCGCCGTCCGATGCCGTCGAAGTGCTACGCGCATTCTTTTCCCGCTCAATGCCGGTGCCCCGTGGACGGCTTGTCGCGCGGTGGCGTGCGTCCAAAGAGGTACGTGTGTTGAAGACCTATGAAGAAGCCGGTGATCTGCTCGATATCTCTCCGCGGTCAGTTGCGGTAAGCCTCTCCGCGTCGAATGGGGTGCTATACCGAACCGTCGATGATGACGTCATCGTCCTCACCAAGGAGCCAAGATGATCGACAAGACGACCCGCGAGCTCGCCCACGCAAAGCTCGCGTCGTCAGGTTTGACGATCGCTGATGCGAAGCTGCTCCATATCGATCTGCTCGGCCCGACTGCGCCGCCCAAGCTACACGCGTCGTTTCGCGCCCTGCGTGCCCTGCGCTTCGGTTATTACGGCGTCGACGGTAAGCCGTTGACAGACTGGCCGACCGCGGGACCGTTCTTTCGCCTTCGTTATCTTGAGCAGTCAAACGACTTCAGCGCTCAATCAAAGCACGGCGGGCTGCGCTACGTCCAAGCGCCCGGTACGGCGCCCGTCGCGTACTACCCACAGAACCAAGCCGGCTGGTCGAAGTTAGCGACCGACCCCACCGTGGCGCTCGTCGTCACAGAGGGCGAGCTGAAGGCCGCAGCCGGGTGTAAAGCCGGCTTCCCCACTATCGGCCTCGGCGGTGTGTACGCGTGGCGCAGCCACAAGCTCGGCCTGTCGTGGCTCCCATCGCTCAACTTTGTGACATGGACACGACGAAACGTGTACCTCGCCTTTGACTCCGACTATCGGACTAACCCGTCGGTCTGCGTGGCGCTCGCACGGTTCGCGGACGCGTTGTACGAGCACGGTGCGTGCGTTCATATCGTCACGCTACCGTCCATCGAAGGACTTGACAAGGTAGGCCTCGATGACTTCCTCGTCCACGCCGGCGAGCACGGACCCGACCGGCTGCGTGAGCTTCTGCATGTCGCCGAGCCTTTAGGCCTTTCCAAGCCGCTCTTCGATCTAAACGCCAAGTACGTTTACGTCCGTGATCCCGGTTTGATCTTGAACGTAGCCGTATTGTCGAAGACGTCGCCGACGGCGTTCGTCACACACCTCGAGGCGCCGTTATCCTACCAAGCGCGAAAGCTGCGCTCCGACGGCACGCTCATTTATGAGCCCGCGCCGGCTGCAGCCGCCTGGCTGCGTTA
>Ga0214472_10008437_pt1 | contig 10760 bp, 12 predicted proteins | sample RVTome_6_FD_207662 | JGI IMG/M metagenome (GOLD analysis project Ga0214472, IMG submission 207662) | Soil microbial communities from uranium-contaminated site in the Upper Colorado River Basin, Wyoming, United States - RVT140D175 | ecosystem: Environmental > Terrestrial > Soil > Contaminated >...
AGGAAGCGGTATATCTCGCCCATCCACTGCGAGTCGCGCGTGGCCAGGTAGTCGTTCACCGTGATGACATGCACGCCCCTGCCATCGAGCGCGTTCAGGTAAACAGGCATGGTGGCCACGAGCGTCTTTCCCTCGCCGGTTTTCATCTCGGATATCTTGCCGGTATGGAGCACGTAGCCGCCGATTATCTGGACGTCGAAGTGGCGCATGCCGAGCACGCGCTTCCCCGCCTCCCTGACTACGGCAAAAGCTTCCGGGAGCAGGTCGTCAAGGGTCTCGCCGTTTGCGAGCCTGCCCTTGAACTCGTCCGTCTTTGCGCGTAGCGACTCGTCCGAAAGCGCCGAGACCAAGGGCTCGAACGCATTGACCTTCTCCACCACCGGGTATATCTTTTTGAGCTCCCGGTCGTTTTTCGTGCCTATAATCCTGCCTATCAGCGCATTTATCATGTTGTCGTCAGCCGTCCGTCGTTATAGCCCCGTAATGCCCGAATCCACGGGCCTGCCCAAATGTGTCATTATACATTAACGGGAAATGAAACTCCATATCTTTTTAGAAATTTATGCGGGCGGGATACCGTACCGGAACGGAGGATGCATGTGCGCCGGCAGACAAAAAAACCCGGCCGGGTAGTCCTCTGGCCGGGTGTTGCGGGTATTCGTTTTTACCGCCTCTAAGACGGCAGGTGTTTACAGGTATCTCTTCGGGTTGCTTGGCACTCCGTTCACGCGCACCTCGTAGTGCAGGTGCGGGCCGGTGGAACTGCCGGTGTTCCCGACGTTACCTATGACCTCGCCCCTCTTTATGCGCTGGCCGGGCTTGACGGCCTGTTTGGACAGGTGCCCGTATACCGTTACGATACCGAAGCCGTGCTGTATCTTTATGTACCTGCCGTACCCGGTCTGGTACCCTACATCCGCCACTGTCCCGTTTGCCGGGGCGACCACCGGTGCGCCTATCCTGTTGGCGATGTCGAGGCCCTCATGGAACTGGTTCTTGCCGGAAATGGGGGACGTACGGTAACCGAATGTGGATGTCAGGAACCCCCTTACAGGCCAGATGCTCGGCGTTGCCGCAAGCACAGAGTTCCTTTTTTCAAAGTACTCGGTGAGTTTCATCATGCTCTTTTCCTGCTCGGAAGCGTCCTCGGCGAGCACGTCGAGCTCGCTGCGCATCTGCTCCATAACGTCGTCGTGCGACTTGCTGCCAAGGTCGTCGAGCGACAAGGAGGAGCCTTCACTCGAACCGCCCATCCCTGGAAGCTGTCTGGTTTTCTTGCCGTCCGACAGGTGCGCTATCTGGCGGAGCTTCATGTCGAGCTCCTTGATGCGGTCCATCTTGCCCTGCATGTCAACGATGCTGCCCGCGAAGGCCTTAAGCTGTTCCCTGTGCTGGGCCGTTTCGGCACGCAGGTCATCGAGTTCTCCGACCTGGCTCTGCATATAGAAATAATTGACAAACATGGCGGATGCGACGATGAAAGCTACCGCTATGGATATGGCCACGTTCTTGATGAAGGGCTTGGAAATACTGTACTTGCGGACACGAGAATTCGGACCCGGAAGGATCATTATCGTGAAGTACTCGACTTTTTTCTTGGTACTCTTGTCTTTATTCCGGAACCACTCGAACAAAACCGCCTCCACTTTTAGAATTGTCGAGTGTTTATCTAACACACAAAATAGCTCGTGTCAAGTTGAAACTGGCTTATTTAATCCGATTTAATTCATATAGTAAGAACAATTAATGAGAGCTGCTACTAACTTCAGTGAGCACCTTGCCGTAAATACCTTTGAAACCGGAAGGAAGCGCGGACGGGTCGACAGGCTTACCGTCAAGTATGCTCGCGAACGCCATGACAAGCGCCCTCGGGCCCTTTTCCTCCTCGGGGATCGCCGCGTGCACCTCACGGAGCTTGCCGGCAAGCGCTTTCTTGTCCTCGACCGTGCCTTTCTTGCCCACCATTACCACCGACGCGGCCAGTTGGGTCAGAAACTCCTTCATCTGGAGGTCCTCCTCCTCGGAGTGCGGGCTTTCGTGTCCGTCGCCTGAGTGGCCGTGCTCGTCGTGGTGGGCGCGGCCCGCGAATACGGTTTCGAGTATGTGCGTGTATATCCCCAGGTACGGCTCGACCAGCCCAGTTGGCGGCGTCGGCTCACCGACCAGCAGGCCGACAAGGGATATGAGGAACTCCTTGGCGTTGACGTTCTCCGCCGGCTCGGAGGGCATGCCCGCGTTCATCTGCTCCAGCGCGCCGATGAGCCTTTTCCTGTCCTCGGGGGTCCCCTTCTTTATCGCGTGTATCACCGCGTTGGAAAGTTCCGTGAAGAAATGCGCTATCTTGTCGTGGTTATCTGGCATCTTTATTCCTTTAATTTAATTCCCCTTTCCTCGCGGGAGAGGGGACACAGGGGTTAGGGGATACCTATCTTTTTCCTTCCACCAACAGGCACAGATCGCACCTGCCAGCCTTCTTGAGGCAGCGGTCTTTTGCGAGCCTTACTATGAGCGCGTGGTACTCGTTGTAAAGCTGGACGTCCGTGGGCAGGTTGTCCATGAAGAACCTCCGCACATCGTGGTAGTCCGCGTCTTCTGCGAAGAAGCCGTGGCGGGAGAAGATGCGCTTCGTGTACGCGTCCACAACGAACGTCGGGCAGCCGAGCGCGTAGAGCAGTATCGAGTCCGCCGTCTCCGGCCCGACACCGTTCACGGCCAGTACTTCTTTGCGGAGCCTTTCGCAGCCCGCGCCCTTCATCCTGGCGACGCTCCCGCCGTACGATTCGATGAAGTACGCGATGAATGCCTTCAACCTCTTTGCCTTTATATTGTAGTAGCCGGACGGGCGTATAAGCTCCGCGAGTTCCGGTTCCGGCATCCCATGTATGGCCTTCGCGGAGAGCGCGCCTGCCGCCTTAAGGTTGGCTATGGCCTTCTCCACGTTTCCCCAGTTGGTGTTCTGGGTGAGAATCGCGCCGGCCATCACCTCGAACGGGGTATCGCCCGGCCACCAGCGCTGCGGCCCGTAATGCGAGTAAAGGGCGTTGTAGATGTCTAACAGAGTAAGCGAATTATCGGCGCGCCGGTGGCGTCGCGCCCTACTCTCATTCCTGATCCCCTCGCCCTCCGGGAGAGGGGCTGGGGTGAGGGCTTTCGACTCCTGCTCCACCCGCACCCTGTTTACCAGTATGTGCGCCCTGCGCGTGGACTCCGGGAGACGGTACCCTCCGCCGCAGCCGAGCACAAGCTCGACAGCACGGCCTATAGATACCCTGTGGCCCGGCGACACAAAGACCGGCTTTACATTATCGCGTGTCCGGAGGGCCATGCCGACGGTACCGCCCTTGTATACGAGCGGAGAGGCGGCGCCACGCTCCCTCCCCGGCTCTTCGTACTCACCCACGAGAACAGACTTTGCGCATCCGATGGAATGGATGTCGAGGAGCAGCCCGATGTGCGACGCGAGCCCGAACCCTCTGGGGTGGGCGACCCCCTGCCCGTCTAACATTATGACGTCCGGGGTGTGCTTGAGCTTACGGAACGCGGCGAGCGTTATCGGCCCCTCGCGGAAACTCAGCAGGCCGGGGATGTACGGAAACGACGGCTTGCCGGACGCCCACGCCTCCTCTACAACCTCGAGGCCGGGGTAGGCCATGACGACCACGCCCGCGTAGTAGGTGTCGCTCCCCTTGGAGTACGACACGTCCGCGCCCGCGACCAGCCTGACTTCCGCCGGCCCGCCGCCTATGACGAGCCTGCCACGGAGCTTTTCCTGGAGGGCGACCGCCTCCCTGTACCCGGATGGCCAGGGGTGGACGGACTTCGGCCTAACCAAGGAGCGTGCTCTCCTCCATCCAGGCGAGGTACGGCTCGTAGCCGCTCACAATGGGGAGCGCTACTATCTCCGGCAGCTCGTAACTGTGCAGTTCGAGCACGCGTGCTTCGAGCATCTGGAAGTTAGGAGCCGCAGTCTTCACTACCATCATGCATTCCAGGTCGTCCGTAACCTTGCCCTTCCACCTGTATACCGACCGGACGGATGGCATGATATTGACACACGCCGCAAGCCGCTCCTCGACGAGGATTTTGGCGATGATTACCGCCTCTTCCTCGTTTCTGGTTGCTATCAGTACGACTATCTTGTCCATGATACACCCCGTATGGAGTTGCTGAAAGCACGTATAATCATGCCGCCGGCCGGGAATGAAGCGGCCCGGACGACCGCCCGGTTACTGCTCCCTTATCTCGGCGCCGAGTTTATCCCGGAGCGCGTTCATCACGCTCAGGTGCACCTCGTTCACCTCGTCGTCCGTAAGCGTACGGTTGGGCGAACGGTACTTTATCGTATACGCGAGGCTCTTCCTGCCTTCCGGTATCGGTTTGCCTGCATAGTAGTCGAAAAGCCTGATGTCCTCCATAAGGTCGACCTTCATCGACTCTATTGTCTTCTGCACCCTCTGCGCGGGCACGTCTTCCGATATTATTACCGCGACGTCGCGCTCGACCGCCGGGTATTTAGGGAGCGGCTTGTACTTCGGGTTTGCGGAGGACAGCCCCATCAGTTCCTGAAGGTTAAGCTCGAATACATAAGGGTCGGCCTGCAGGTCGAATGCGGCCGTGATGTCCGGGTGCAGCTGTCCGAGGAATCCGGCCTCTTTTCCGCCGAACATTACCCATGCGGATTTTCCCGGGTGCAGGAACGGGTCTTCCGAGGGTTTGAACGCGGTGCCCTCGACCCTGAGCGCGTCCAGCAAGTCCTCGACAATGCCCTTTACGTCGAAGAAGTCCACCTTCCCGTCCCTGCCGTCCCAGAGCCCGCCTGTGCGGCTCCCGACAGCGAGACCCGACACGCGGAGCTGTTCGTCCGGAAGCCCTGGCCCGGAAGATATGAACACCTTGGACGTCTCGAATATCTTGATGTCCCTGACCCCGCGGCTCATGTTCCAGTCCATGTTACGAAGGAGGCTCGGTATGAGGGTCGTCCTCATGACCGACTGCTCCTCCGTAAGCGGGTTCCGTAGTTTTATAAGGCTCCGCCTGATGTCGTTCTCGTCGAGGCCGAGCCTTTCTATGTCCTTCGGGTCGATGAAGCTGTAGTTGACGACCTCGCTGTATCCCGAGTCTATCAGGAGGCCCTTTATCATGGCGGACGGGCCCCTGCCCGGGTCGACCGTCCTCGGCAGAATTGTGGCGGCGGGCAGCGCGCTCTTTATCCTGGCGAAACCATAAATGCGCGCGACCTCCTCTATCATGTCGGCCTCACGCGTAAGGTCCGGCCTGAATGTAGGGGCCTTGGCGGTGTATACGCCTTCCCCTTTTTCCGATACGTTAACCTGAAGTCTCTGGAGGATGTCGAGTACTTCCGCGCCCGCAAGCCCGGTGCCCAGAAGGTTGTTCGCGGCGGCCAACCTGACCTCCACGTCCGGCATCACAACCGGCGTGGGATACTCGTCGGCCCTGCCTGTCGCGACCTTGCCGCCCGCTATCTCTTCGATCATCTTCGCCGCCCTGTCGAGCGCGGCTATCAACCCCTCCGGGTCAGTACCGCGTTCGAACCTGTGCGAGGCCTCGGTGTGGAGCCCGACGCTCTTGGACGTACGCCTTATCGAGGACGGGTCGAAATACGCCGCCTCCAGGAACACGTCTTTTGTGGCGGGGCCGACCTCGGAGTTCTGCCCGCCCATGACGCCCGCGAGCGCGACCGGACGTTTGCCGTCGCATATCAGGAGCATGCCGGACGACAGCTTGCGCTCTACCCCGTCGAGGGTGGTGAAAAGCTCGCCTTCAGCGGCGCTGCGGACTATTATTTTTTTGTCCTCGATGAGGCCGTAGTCGAACGCGTGCAGCGGGTGGCCCATCTCCATCAGTACGTAGTTGGTCACGTCCACAATGTTGTTTATCGAGCGTACGCCGACCGACTGGAGCCTCCTCCTGAGCCAGAACGGCGACGGGCCGGCCTTCACGCCCCTTATCAGCCTCCCGGCGTAACGCGGACAGAGTCTCGCGTCCTCTACCTCGACGTTTATCAGTCCCTTTATCGACTCGCCGGTCTCTTTTACCGCTACGTCCTGGGCCTTTAGCGTGCCCCGCACTATCGCTGCCAGGTCTCTCGCTATGCCGTATATGCTGAGGCAGTCGGAGCGGTTCGGGGTGACGTTCACCTCCATTACCCAGTCGTCAAGCCCTGCCGCCCTGACGATGTCCGAGCCCACCTCCACATCTTCCGGAAGTATCAGAAGGCCGGACGACTGCTCCGCCATCCCGAGCTCTTTTTCGGAGCAGAGCATGCCGAGCGAAGTCACTCCGCGAAGCTTGGCCTTCTTTATCTTCATGCCGCCAGGGAGCGACGCGCCTACCATAGCGAGCGGCACCTTGTCGCCGGGCTTCATGTTCTTCGCGCCGCATACTATCGGCAGGACTTCGGAGCCTGTGTCCACGCTGCATACCGTCAGCTTCTCCGCGTCCGGGTGCGGGCCGATGGACTCTATCCGCCCGACAATAACGCCTTCTATCCCGCAGCCGGCGCATGTGAGCGACTCCACCTCAAGGCCGGCCATCGTAAGCCTGTCGGCAACCTGTTGCGGCGAAAGGCCGGGGTCCACGAACTCCTTCAACCAGTTGTAGCTGATGATCATTATTTAGTCACCTTATAGTCCGGGCTGGCACTCAAGCTTTATGCCCTTCTTCTTCAGAAACTTCAGGAATTCGTCCTTGATATTGTCTTTGTAACCGACCATGTACATGGGCACCATGTTCGTCTTGTGCGCACCGTTCGGCAGGATATAATGGAGTATCAGGTACTCCTTCACAACGCCCTTCTTCTCATCGAGCTCCTTGAAGCACACGTATTCGAGCTTTTCCCACAGGCAGGACTCCCTGTTGAACGGAGATATCCCGTATACTACGAACCCGCGGTCTCCGCACTCGAAGATCGGGAGCTTCGTAAACCTGTACACCGCGACAAGCGCGGCGATGTTCAGAAGGTACAGGACCGCCAGCGGCAGGACAGTACCCCCGCCGTTGTACCTGTCAAGCAAATACCCGAGCGCTATGTCGGTTACAATCGTGTACAGTATCAGACGGTGTACGTAACTCTGGTTCAGGAACATGCGTATCGGGCTCATCAGAACTGCCCCAAAAACCGCAGGTCGTTCTCGTAGAACAGCCTGATGTCGTCTATCCCGTATTTCAGCATGGCGATGCGCTCCATGCCGAGGCCGAACGCGAACCCCGAATATATGTCGGTATCGTATCCGACCCCCTTGAAGACCGCCGGGTCCACCATCCCCGCGCCAAGCACCTCGAGCCAGCCTGTGTCCTTGCAGACCCGGCACCCGGAGCCGCCGCATATTACGCACTGTATGTCAATCTCGGCGGAAGGTTCGGTGAACGGGAAGAAGCTCGGGCGGAACCTTGTCGCGGTGCCAGCGCCGAACATCCTTTCGACGAACGTTTCGAGCACCGCCTTCAGGTTCCCGAAGTTTATCCCCTTGTCCACCATCAGCCCTTCGACCTGGTGGAACATGGGCGTATGCGATACGTCCGCGTCGCAGCGGTACACCTTACCCGGCGCGACTATCTGGACCGGGGGCTTGGTGTCCTTCATCACCCTCACCTGTACCGGGGAGGTGTGCGTCCTCAAAAGTACCTCGTCGGTGATGTAGAAGGTGTCCTGCATGTCACGGGCAGGGTGGTCCTTTGGCATGTTCAGGGTCTCGAAGTTGTAGTAGTCGAGCTCTACCTCCGGGCCGACCGCGACGCTGAAACCCATGCTCTGGAATATCCCCACGACCTCCTCGGTAACGGTTGCTATCGGGTGTGACCGCCCGAGTTCCCTCCTCCTGCCCGGGAGCGTGACGTCCACCCGCTCCCTTTCGAGCCGCGCCTTTTTCTCAAGCGCGGTAAGCACGCCGCCGACCTTGTCCATCTCCCCGGTATAGAGCGCGGCAAGCTCGTTTAGCGCCTGCCCGGCCTCTTTCCGCTTCTCCGGCGCGACCGTGCCCATCTTCTTCCTGAGCATGGAGACCAGACCCTTCTTGCCGAAAAGCTCTACGTCGAGCGCCTTCAGGCCGTCTGTGTCCTTCACCGCCCCTGCAATGCTGTCCTCGGCCTTGAGGCCGCTTCTCACCTGGGATATCGCATCCTCAAGCGATGCGACACCCTCGACGGCGTCTTTCGCCGCCCTGATGTTTTCTATAAGCTCGTTTATTTCCATTTTGTTCCCGGTGATATGGTTATGGTACGGCAGACAAAAATGCCGGAGGTAGTATATAACAACGCCCGGCAGTTTTCAAACTATAAGTTCTGGCGCGATGTTACCCGCACAAACGAGAGAGAACCATTTTTCATAACTCCCCCTACCCCTCTTATCTTAAGAGGGGTGATAACTTCCCCCCTTAGGTTAAGGGGGGAACGAGGGGGGTTACTTAAAACATTATCTCCTCTATGCTCTTCCTGGGCCTGGGCTCCGGCGTCTCGTCCGCGTAACCGGCCGGCATAAGCGTTACCGGGACGAGCCACGGCGGGAGGCCGAATATCTCCGCGATTTTCTGCTTGTCGAACAGGTGTACCCAGCAGGTGCCCAGCCCAAGCTCCGCCGCCATAAGCGCCATATGCTCGGTTGCAATCGCGGTGTTGAACGACGCGGACACGGTGAACCGCTCAAGCTCCTTCTTTTCGTCGTCGGTGATGAGCGTCCCAAGTCCCATGTTGTTCAGGTCGTCCTGGCTGATGACTCCGTTATCAAGCAGGTCCTTGAACCGGGCCTTCAGCCCCCTGTGGTACGAGAGCGTGTCCGCGCATATGACTATCACTGCGGGCGCCTGGTCGATATGGTGCTGGTTCCTGGACGCCTCGTAAACCTTCTTCTTCTCGGCCTGGTCCGTGACCACCCTGAACTTCCACGGCTGGGAGTTTACGCCGGACGGCGCGAGACGCGCCGCTTCGAGTATACGGTCGAAGTGTCCCGGCGGCACCGCGTCAGGCTTGAACTTCCGTATCGCGCGGCGGTTTTTTATCGCGTCCATGAGTTCCATGCTTATCTCCAGGTATGGCGTGTTAATCGGCATCCTTCGCGAGCAGCTCTTTCTTGAACCCTGCGAAAGCCGCTTCTTCTATGTCAAGCCTTTCCTGGATGATGTGCTTGAGCCAGTCATCCAAGTTTGCCTCCCGGTGCAGACGCGCAAAGAACGCGGCGCGGGCGGCCAATGCGAAAGGAAGCGTCACGGAGGTCGACTTTGGCCTCCGCACCTTCACGGCTTTTTCCCAAGCGGACTCGTCATCCGCATGCGCGACCACAGCGCGGTCAATTTCTTCTTCTGTCATAACCTTGCGTTTTGTACTCATATGCCCCACCCCGTTATTAGCCGGGCTATGCTGCCCGGCTTGAGTTGAAAGATGATTTTGAGCCTGCGCCCTCCTATCGTTTTCCCGATAAGCATATAACGGTCTTTGTATGTTTTATTCCTTCTGACCTCGTAGTCCGAAAAAAAACACTCGACGGCCTCCTCAAATGTCACATTATGGGCGCTTAGCTTGTCGCTGTCAAAGTCGTATTCGAAATCCTCCGGTCTAAACCGGTTCCAGTTCACCATGAATATTATACTCCGTCAACTTGTGCTTTCACGATGTGCGGCGTTTCCTTATCGCGTCCATGAGTTCCATAGGGGGCTCCTTTTTAATAGCTATCGATAGGTCTGGAAAGTTCAATCCCTTGACTTTTTTATTATGGTATTTTGCATAGTATTTCAGTTTATCAAGAATGGCGTTGTTAGTACAATTGCTCTCTATATTAAGTGTAATGCCCTTCTTTATGTCAGTTAGTGTTAATAAACTCAGTTCTTCCCCTAATATATCAAACGCAGCATAAATATCAAAACAGCAACGACCATCCTCATCCCTAAAAAAGTATTTACCCATAGGGTAGGATATCGTATCTAAATACGAACGCAGTGTGTCGTCAAGAAGTATTCTAGGGTATTTGGCGTCTGATTCAAGACGTACTGCATTATTGTGGGCATCACTAAAAATAAATAGGTACCTGTCTCGTTCAGATTCGTAATGTGAGCCTATAGAAATTCCTCCCCGAAGTAAGGTCCCCATTTTACCTATAAAAAATGTTGAAAACAGCGCGATTGAAGAAAAGAAAAGCTCAATGCAATCTATGGATGATATACCTTCGTCATTTTCATGCGAATCAAACTCTAGTTCAGAAAGTGGTAGTGAGAAAATGACGTTGTCATAAATGAATCTAACCTTTACGCTATCCACAACTCTTTCTAAATAACTAACCTCTTGCGTTGTAAGTTCAGGTCGCTTCATGCTAATAAGCAGCTGGTTTTTGCAGCCTACTGTTATCGAATACATCATGTCATCGAAACGCTTGATAAAATCGGAGTCGTTAATCTTTTTCTGCACTATTGCCTCATATCCTAAAATATCGATGAAGGCAACAATAGCGTCATCAGCCATTTAATTTCCCCTGCCTCATAAGCCGCTCTTTTACGGACGCAAGAGACTCCCTCGATTCCCCTGCCCTTTGTTTCGCAAGCAGGCCGTCACATATGTCTTCCCTTCGCGCGGCATCGTTGTCTGTCTGTGCAATCACGGCACGGTCTATTTCTTCTTCGTTCATTATAGTCCCACCTTCAGTAGTGTCCGGTAAAAGTTAAAAAGGCATGGCCATTAACCTTGATTTGTTGGATAATGGAGTTTGCGCAAACCATTCGCCAACAAGGAGGTGTAGGCCATGCCCAGGCTTGGAA
>Ga0214472_10008438_pt1 | contig 10759 bp, 11 predicted proteins | sample RVTome_6_FD_207662 | JGI IMG/M metagenome (GOLD analysis project Ga0214472, IMG submission 207662) | Soil microbial communities from uranium-contaminated site in the Upper Colorado River Basin, Wyoming, United States - RVT140D175 | ecosystem: Environmental > Terrestrial > Soil > Contaminated >...
CACCGGGGCACACCCGCATCGTCTTCGATGAGGGCCATCACCTGTTCGATGCCGCCGACAGCGCCTTTTCCGGCCATCTGACCGGTCTTGAGACGGCCGAGTTGAGGCGCTGGATCAGGGGCCCGGAAGGGCGCGGGCGGCGCGGGCGCGGTCTGGCCGAACGCCTGGGCGACCTCATTGCCGGCGACGAGGCGGCCGAAGACAACCTCCACAAGGTGCTGGACAAGTCGCTGGCCCTGCCGGGGCCGGGCTGGATGAGCCGTATCGGGGCCGGCCAGCCCCAGGGGGCGGCCGAGGCCTTCCTGGCGCTGGTCGGCCAGCAGGTCCATGCCCGTGCCGAATCGAAGGGACCGCATGGCGCCGAGACCGACTGCCGGCCGTTCGTCGCCGGCCTCGCGGAGGCGGCAGGCAGCCTTGCCGGCCTGCTGATCGATCTCAAGCGCCCGATGAGCGCGCTGGCCCGGTGCCTGGCGAAAAAACTCGACGCCGATGCCGCCGAACTCGACAGCGCCGAACGGGCCCGCATCGAGGCCCTGTCGCGGTCCCTTTTGCGGCGCAGCGAACTGATGATCGGCGGTTTCGTCGACATGCTCGCCCGGCTGCTGGAGGAACCCGATCCGCGTTTCGTCGAGTGGTTCGGTCTCGAGCGCCAGTTCGGCCGCGAGGCCGATGTCGGCCTCCACAGCCACTGGCTCGACCCCACCGAGCCGCTGGCCGCCACGGTGCTGGCCCGTGCCGACGGCGTCATCATCACCTCGGCCACCCTCAAGGACCGCCCGCCCGAGGCGCCCGAGGACTGGCGCCATGCCGAGATGCGCACCGGGGTGGTGCATCTGCCCTATGCGGTGCGCCGCACCACCCACGATTCGCCCTTCGACTATCCGGCCGCGGCCCGCGTGCTGGCGGTCAACGACGTGGCCCGCGACGACATCGACCAGGTGGCGGCCGCCTATCGCGAGCTGTTCCTGGCGGCGGGCGGCGGGGGCCTGGGCCTGTTCACCGCCATCGCCCGCCTGCGCCAGGTGCATGCCCGCATCGTGCGGCCGCTGGCCCGCGCCGGCCTGACGCTCTATGCCCAGCATGTCGATCCCATGGACCCCGGCACCCTGGTCGACATGTTCCGCGCCGACGAACATGCCTGCCTGCTCGGCACCGATGCCATGCGCGATGGCGTCGACGTGCCGGGCTCGTCGCTGCGGCTGATCGTGCTGGAGCGGGTGCCGTGGCCGCAGCCGACCATTCTGGAGCGCGCCCGGCGCGGCGTCTTCGGCGGCAATGCCTATCAGGACATGGTTGTGCGCCTGCGCCTCAGGCAGGGTTTCGGGCGCCTCATCCGCCGGGCCGGCGACCGCGGCGTCTTCGTTATCCTCGATCCGCGCCTGGCCTCGCGCTTCCAGGCCGCCTTTCCCGACGGCGTCGCCATCGCCCGCGTCGGCCTCATCGAGGCCATCGATACAGTGGCAGATTTCCTGGCGCCCTTGCACAAGTGATCCCCGGCATCCTATCTAGAGCATGTTCGGAGAATACAGAGCCATTTGATGGCGCCAAATCAGCCCATCGGCGTCGTTGATGAGCTTGCCCGATGCCCCGCATCGCGCGGCGCTCATCGCCTAGCTGAGTGAGCTGATTTGGCGCCATCAAATGGCTCTGTATTCTCCGAATATGCTCTAGCCCCAGCATCGCAACCGGAGACGAATTTTCATGGCCAAGACCATCAGCCCCGAACAGGCCCTCATCTACGTCATGGTGACCATGACGGCGGTCGATGGACGCATGGGCGACAAGGAGATGATGCGGGTGGGCCGGCTGGTGCAGGGGCTGCCGGTGTTCAGGCACTTCGATCCCGAGCGGCTCACCCACGTGGCCCAGGAATGCGGCGACATCCTGCAGGAAGAAGACGGTCTCGATGCCCTTCTCGGGCTGGTGGCCGAGGCGCTGGACGGGCGCCTGCGCGAGACCGCCTATGCCCTGGCGGTCGAGATCGCGGTGGCCGATCTGGCGGTGGGCGGCGAGGAGATGCGCTTCATGGCCCGTCTGCGCGATGCCCTTGGCCTCGACAAGCTGGTCACCGCCGCCATCGAGCGGGCCGCCGCGGCCCGTTTTCAGACCCTCGATTGAAGCCGCGTCATGAACCCGGCAATGGCGCTTGCCGCGGCGGCGATGTTACCGGCCAGACTGGCGCCCGAACTCTTGCGTGGTTTGAAGGCGTGATCGCCGTCGGCAAGCCAGTGAAGGCTGATCCGCGGCGACAGGGACATGGCCTCCACTTCGCCGCGCGTGCCGAAGGGATCGCGCTCGCCCTGCACGATGAGGGTCGGCGCCACCATGCGCTCCAAATGGACGCTGCGCAGGCCTTGTAGCCGTCCGCGCGGGTGGAAGGGATAGCTGAGGCACACCAACCCCGGGCCGGCATCGCCCTGCCTCAGGCCATCGACGATGCGGCTCGCCACCCGGCCGCCCAGCGACTTGCCGCCGATGGCCGCAACGCCAGGGGCAAACTGCGCCAGAAAGGCGCGATACTCGTCCTCCAGACGGGCAATGGGCGGCGGCGGCGCCCGTTTGCCGCCCTGCCGCCGGGCTGCCATATAGGCGAATTCGAACCGCGCCACGGCGATGCCATGACCGGCGAGAGCCCCGGCCAATGCGGTCATGATGGGCGAATCCATACCTGAGCCGGCCCCGTGGGCCAGCACCAGATAAGGGCCATGCGCCGGCCCGCTGAGCAGTTGCGGCTTCACCATGGGCTCAAGGGAAAGTAGCGCCGGAAGATGTCGGCATAGACGCCATTTTCCTGAACCCGGTCGAGGCCGTAGTCAAGACTCTCCAGCAGTTGGCGATTGCCGCGCCTGACGGCGATGGTCATGGCCGGGCTGAAGCGGTTCTCATCCACATAGGCGCCATCGGCCAGCCGGCAGCACTGGCGCGCGCCCGGTCCCACGAGCCAGAACATCAAGCGCACGGCATCGTCGAACAGGGCATCGATCTGCCCGGTTCTCAGGGCCTCGAAGGCCTCCGGCTGGCCGGCGAAGGGGCGGATGTTGGAATGGGCAAAGGTCGCCTGGAGCCAGGCCTCATGGGCCGAGCCCTGCATCACGCCGATGCGCTTGCCGGCCAGGCTGCGCCCATAGGGCTGTTTGAGGTTGAACTGGGTGCGCACGGCAAACCGCGCCAGCGGGCGGTAGAAGGGCCGGGTGAAGTCGAGCCTTTCGGCAGTGTCCGGCGTCATCTTGATGCCGGCGATGACGGCATCGGCCTGGCCGCTGGCGAGCGCCGCGCCGACTTCGCCCCACGGCTTGATGGCGAATTCGCAAACCAGGCGCAGTTCCCGGCACACGGCATCGGCCAGCTCGACATTGAAACCGGACAGCGCGCCTTTGGCGTCGATATAGCTGAACGGAGGGAAATCGCCGTCGGCCACAAAGCGCACCGGCGCGAGATTGCGCACATCGGGCATGGGGGCATCGGTAACGACCTCGCGGAACAGCGGCACCCCATAGGCGGCAGCCCTGGCGGGTTCCGTCGCCCCGGCGGCCGGCGCGGCAATCCAGGCGAGGGCGAACAGGCCGATAACGGCAAACCGACAGATGGGCGATAACCGCCGCATGCCTGGTTCCTTCATTTTCTCCGCCGCCCGCAGCGTTGTCCTAACCCATAGTCGGAACAAATGGAATCACCGGGTGGCGCCGGCGGGCATGATACACGTCAAAATTGCAATATATATTTATCGCAACTATTGCGAAGTGTCTTCGATTGAATGTCGCTGTCTTCGCTGGGTTATTTTGCCGCACGATTCAAAAAATTGATGAAAAACAAGAATTCAACCTTTACTTGTCCGGAATTTGTGTTCAAATAAGTGCACCAACGCTGATTAACAACTCAATATTGTGGGAATGGGCTGGCTTATGCTGCCTGTGAGCGGGATGTTATTTGAATTATGCCGCAGCGTAAGAATTGAGTGAGGGTCAAGGCTGCGCTTTTACATGCTGGTGTCAGGGCGCAGTCGCGGGGAGGGGCGGTTCGGCTCTTGGCGCGAGCATCGGCAATACCGGACGCGGCCGGGCCGCTTGCCTGGGGCCTTGGTGACGCGCGCCACCCAGTGCGGGTCGGGCGCCAGGACCTGTGCGCGGCGCTTGCGCGTTTGACCCCTGAAGAGGCGGCTGAGGCGCTGAAATACCGTTATCTGCCCATCGCCTGGCAGCCCGGTCTGGCGCTTTATGTGGCTGGCGATGCGGCCGCCGGGCATGAGGCGGCAAGGCGCGGCCTGCCGGTGATCGCCGAGGTGCCGCCCGGCGAGTTCGCCGCCGCATTGGAGCGTGCCTATGGCCGGGCCATTGTCGAGGAGGCGTCCTGGGGGCTTGCCCAGACCAGCCCGCATTTGTCCGCTGTCCGGCGCCTGACGCCGACCCAGGCCATGGGCCTTGCCGCCATGCTGGTGATGCTGGCCATGGCGGGCCTTGTGGACCCCGGTGCTGCCGGGCTGGCGTTGTCCTTGCTGTGCGCCCTGTTCTTTCTGGCCGTCATCGGCCTCAGGGTCATGAGCCTGGTGGCACCGGGGCGCAAAAACGCGATCCGGCCGGCCCGCCTTGGGCCTGACGACCTGCCGGTCTATACCGTGCTGGTGCCGCTCTACCGCGAGACCAACATCGTGCGCCAGCTCATCGCCGGGCTCGAGGCGATCCGCTACCCGCGCCACAAGCTCGACATCAAGCTCATCCTGGAGGAGAGCGACATCTACATGCGTCGTGCCGTGGCCCGTCTCGACCTCAAGGCCCCCTTCGAGGTGCTGACCGTGCCGTGCCTGGGGCCGCAGACCAAGCCCAAGGCGCTCAACTATGGGCTCGCCTTCGCGCGCGGCGATCTCGTCACCATCTACGATGCCGAGGATATCCCCGAGCCGCGGCAATTGCTGCATGCCGCCGCGCTGTTTGCCGCAGCGCCCCCCGAGGTCGCCTGCCTGCAGGCCAGCCTTGCCTTTTACAACCCGGGCGAGAACTGGCTGACCCGCCAGTTCGCGGCCGAATACGCCATGCTGTTCGATTTGCTGTTGCCGGTGCTGGCCGGCCTCGGGATGCCGCTGCCGCTGGGCGGCACCTCCAACCATTTCCGCCGCCGGGCGCTGGAACGCATAGGGGGGTGGGATCCGCACAATGTCACCGAGGACGCCGATCTCGGCATCCGCCTGGCGCGTCTGGGTTATGAGGCGGCCACCTTCGGCTCGACCACCAACGAGGAAGCCAATTGCGACCTCGCCAACTGGCTGTCCCAGCGCGCCCGCTGGCTGAAGGGCTGGCTGCAGACCTGGCTGGTGCACATGCGCCGGCCGGTCGTCTTGTGGCAGGAGGTGGGGGCGGCCGGTTTTGTGGTGATCCAGACGCTGATGCTGGGCACCCTGGTTTCGGCCCTGGCCCATCCGCTGTTCCTGGGCTGGACGGTGTGGCGCCTGGCGTCCGGCCGCTTCTTTCCGCCGCTCACCGATACGGTCTCCTTCGTCATGACGGCCCTCGCCCTGGCGGTGCTGGTGGCCGGCTATGCCGTCACCATGCTCGCCGGCCTTGTGGCGCTCGAATGCCGCGGCCTTGGCCGCCTGTGGCCGGCGGTATTGACCATGCCGGTCTACTGGCTGGTCTTGTCGCTCGGCGGCTGGCTGGCGGTCTGGCAGTTCATCTGCGCCCCGTTCCACTGGAACAAGACCCGCCATGGCCTGACCCGCCATGGGCCCACCGGCATAGGTCGCCGAGACGTCGGGGCCGGTCATTGCTGAGCGATAGCGGCCCCCACCCGCGACGGCGCGGGCGCCCTCACCTTCCTGGTCCGGCTTCCGCCTGCCCGTGACCTGCTACGGTCAGTCGCGGTACTATCATGGTCTCCGGGGCCCTGCGTCCTGGGGAATCGCATTTGAAAAAGCTATTGCAACTGAGGGGGTAGAAGGATTCTACGGAGTGGCACCGATTTGGATAGGAGCGGTGCCATGGAGGACTGTGAGGGGTTTTTCGAGGGTGTAGATGACCCGCGCACTGGCAATGCGAAGCTGCATTCACTTCACGAGGTCCTGGTGATTGCGCTGTGCACGGTACTTTGTGGCGGTGAGACCTGCGCGGACATGGCGCTGTTCGGCCGGTCGAAGGAAGAATTCCTGCGGCAGTTTCTGCGCCTGGAACCCGGCATTGCGAGCCACGACACGTTCAGCCGCTTGTTCCGGCTGCTGGACCGCGAGCGGTTCCACGCCTGGTTCATCGCCTTCATGAAACGATTTGCCGAGACCTGTCAGGGCGTTATTGCCATCGATGGGAAGACGATGCGCCGTTCGTTCGATCGGGCGAGCGCGGCTTCGCCGCTGCATCTGGTGAGCGCCTTTGCGGCCGATCGGCGCCTGGTTCTGGGCCAAATCGCGGTCGACGGCAAATCGAATGAAATCATCGCCGTTCCGAAGCTTCTGGAGCTCTTGTCGCTGAAGGGCAGGACCGTGACCGCCGACGCGATGAGTTGCCAGCGCAAAATCGCGCAGCAGGCGATCGATCAGGGCGGCAGCTATGTGCTGGCGCTGAAAGGAAACCACGAGACGCTGCACGCCGACGTGCGTCTGTTTCTTGACGACCCGCAAACCCCGCTCGCGAGCGCGGTGGACACGGATAAGGGCCATGGCCGCATCGAATTCCGAACCGCTAGCCTCAGCACCGATATCGCTTGGCTGCGGGAGAGCCACGATTGGCCGGGGCTCAAGGCGGTTGGCAAGATCACGGCCAGCCGCGAGATCGGTGGCCGAACCAGCCTGGAGACACGCTGCTATTTGCTCAGCGAGCCTCTCACGCCCGAGAACTTCAACGCCGCCGTCCGCAGCCATTGGAGCATCGAGAACCGGCTGCATTGGATGCTCGATGTCGTCATGGATGAGGATCAGGCAAGAAACCGCAAAGACAATGGACCCGAAAACCTCGCACTCTTGCGCAAGCTCGCCCTCAACCTCGCCGAGATCGAGCCTTCAAAAGGCTCCATGCGCGGAAAGCTCAGGCGCGCAGGCTGGGATAACGCCTTCCTTGCTCAAATCCTCACCCAGTTCGCTAAATTCCAAATGCGATAGCCCTGGCGCGGCTCGTCTAGGTGCTGTCTTGGTGCTGTCTTGGTGCTGTCTTGGTGCTTGCCAGGCAGCGGCGGATCACCTATAACCCGCCCGGTTTCGGATAGGCTAAGGATTGCCGGCATCGTCAAACCGCACCTGCCCGATGGTAGGCCCAGGTAGCTCAGATGGTAGAGCAGCGGACTGAAAATCCGCGTGTCGGTGGTTCGATTCCGCCCCTGGGCACCAACAAAACCCCCAAAAACTCAGACATTCGACCACCGGACATTTAGGACAACCCGGAACGAACAGCGTCTATCGGACGCTCAAAATCCGGCACAGTTTCAGGCGGCGGCTCGGGGGTGAGCGGCGGGCCAGGATCAGACGATGAAAGGTGATTGAGACCATGAAAGAGCCAGTCGATCACATCTTGCGTCCTCGCCTGCCGTGGCGCGGCGATGAGGCGGCAATCACGGAATGCGGCTTCAATGCCGCGAAGGTAAAGACGTTGACGCGAGCCGAGTTTTTTGCACGGCGAAAGGAGCTTGGTAGTCAACGGATGGCCATGCTCACTTGCATGACGTGCTCCGATACGGCGGGACGGTGGGGCACTTGGGAGGACGACCCGCGCCGCGCATTGGAGCGCGAGATCATTTGGGAGTGGGGTGGCGGCTACCGGGCGCGTCAAGACCGAGGCGAACGGCTCAAGGACGAACTGCTGGCTATTGCCGCACTCATCAAAGCGCATCGAGATGAATTCGATGCTGCCGTGACCGGTATCGAGCAGCGCCGCGAATGGCTTGAGAAGAAATCGGTGCTCGACCAAAAGCGGGGTCGATCTACACCGTGATGCGCCCGGCCCGCTTCACCGCTCGGGCGGAGAACTCTAGCCCAGCGCCAGCATCGCCATTATGCCCAGCGCCACCGCCGCCATGAGGATCAGGACGGCGAGAGCGGCTTGGCCGGCGGCGGTCATTGTCCCGCCCTGGCATATGATCGGCGCAGCGCCTGCCAGGCGGCCCGGCCTCTGGTCAGCCGGCCGTTGGCCTGCCCCAGCGCCCCGGCATAGGCGGCGGCGGCCCCCTTGGCGCTCTGGCCGGCGGCGATCGCCGGCACCGGCACCGGCGCCAGATAGGCCGGCGGGCCGGGCAGATCAGCGCCGAGCGGCCCCGGCGCCGGAAATGTCGCGCAGCCGCTCAAGATCAGCATCGTCAAGGCGGCAACCGTCGGGCTGGTTGGCAAGCTGGTCCTCATAGGCTTTGACCTTTTCCATGGTGGTGTTGAGCGCGGCGGCCAGTTCGGCGTCGTCGGCGGCCTCGCGCGCCCGCTGTTCCTTCTCGGCGCGCAGGTCGAGTTCCAGCGCGGCGATCTTCGCAGCGGCGGCGGCGGCGTTGCAGCGGGCAGCGGCGGCCTTGCCGCCCTTATGCTGGCCGGTCCAGTAGGCCAGGCCGACGACGATCAGCAGCGCCGGCCACACGGCGGGATTGAGAATGGGCTTGACCATCTCCCAGACGATGCCGAGCGCCGAGAGGATGGGGCCGGCGCCGGGGATGGCGAACGAACCCAGCCGGGCGATGAGGCTAGCGCCCCACATTGGCCCCGCTCCGATGATCGTCGAGCCGTGCCCGCTTGATGGCGCCGGCCGCCCGCCACACGGCGAAGCACGCCGCCACGACGATGACGATGCCGAGATGATCGAGGCCCCATTGCCACACCTCCAGCGCCATCTCGCTCAGGCCCTTGATCGAGGTCGCCTTGTCGGCGATCTCGCCCGCCCTGGCGAGCGGATCATCGACGCCCTGGACGACCCCGGCCGCGGCGGCGACGGGCGCTGACACGCTGGCGAGGTCGGCCGCCTGCACGGTGCGGGTGCCGGTGGCGCGCAGATCGGCCATGGACGCCGCAGAGCGGGCCGCCGAGAGGGTTTTGGGCTGGGCGCTGTCCAATGCCGCCAGCGTCCGTTCCCCCGCCACGCCGTCCGTCACAAGCCCGGCGTCAGCCTGGAAAGCCATGACCGCGGTGCGGGTGAGCGGGCCGGAATCGCTCCCACCAGTCCTTCGGCCGTGCGGCAAAGCTGAGGCCGGGCTTCTGGATGTGCTGCAGCATCGCATTGAATGGCGCAATGTGGCGGAGCCTTACGGTGAACTCCAGCAGTTCCTTGATCGCTTGGGCCGAGTCGTAGAGCTTTGTGTCAGCAATCAGCTGATCGACGAGGGCACGATCGCGTTCTTCCTCGGCCTCGTCTGCTGCCTGAAACAAATTCTTCTCAGGCTCCTCAACTGGGTTGGTCGGGAGTGTATCGGGAAAGAAGTCTTCCTGACTGTCATCCAACCCTTTGGGGCGAGGGCGCTTGGGGGCGATCCATCCCTGTGGCGTGCGCTCCGTCATCTCACATCCCCATCACCGTGAATTCGCCCTCGGCCTCCATCCGGTCCCAGGCGGCGAGGACGAGGCGGCCGGTGCGGCATTCGCCGTGTTGGCGGATTGCCGCCAATGAACTCGACGATAGCGAGGATGCAGGTGCTGGGTGGTATCGGCGGTAGTGCCGCCGCCTTCCTGCCGTTCATAGAGGATCATCATGCCGCCCATTCTGCCGACAAGGCCTCAACCTGTTGCAACACATTCTGCACCGCCGCATCCTGCAAGTCTCGCGGATAACCTATAGGCCGTGGCAAATTGGTGAGTGGGACAGGGACAATCCTCGGTTATGATGCCCGCGATGCACAGCTGCTGTTGGAATCTTCGTGACAACTGACCCAAACCCTAAAGAGCTGTTTACGCTGAGCCAATCGCCAGACGCCCCACCGGCAGGCGAAGTGGAGCGTGAAGCCGTCGCGTCACTCACGGGCTACGCCTACCAGGTCATTGTAGCGACATTGGCATGGCTCGATTTGGATGAGCGCGGAAGGCTCTATCTCGAAGTCGCCGAAGATTATGCGACTGTTGCAGAGCAATCTCTAAGAGCGGTCCAGATCAAAGACACAGCCGGATCAGGCTCTATCACGCTGAATACAAAAGCCGTTAAGGATGCTGTTGCAGCGTTCGTTAACCCTGTAGAAAATAACAAGGATCGAGAAGTCGTCCTTCGATACTTTACGACCTCGCCAATTGGGGCGGAACTAAAGGTCGCTGACCGGCCCGGAGGTGAACCGGGCCTCCTTTACTGGCGAAAGGCGGCGGCGGGCGCCGATCTCGAACCGCTGCGCACCAAACTGACCAGTGGCGAGTTCGGAGCGGAGGTTGTCGCCTTCGTTAAGCTGCGAGATGACGTGAAGCTTCGGCGCGACCTCTTGCAGAAGATCCATTGGGACGCTGGTCAAGCGGACATTGCTGGTGTGACCAGGGAACTCGAAGAACGTCTAATCGTGCTCGGTCGTGACAAATTCAGTCTTACCGCGCAGGACGCTCGGCGCCTCACGGACTTGCTGATCTATCAGGTGTTGAGGGCAAGCATTCTCAAAAACAGAGCCGAACGAGTTCTTGTGCGCGCCGATTTGTACACCGCAATCGATTCAGCGACACAAGTTGTCATTTCTCGGCATGCGGCGACTGCAATGGCGCAATTGGGTCCAGTACTCGCTGCAACGCTCACAGGAGATCAACGGACGCCAAGCGTGTTCGCGGTCGCCGACACGAGCTGGTTGGTTGCTGGTAGCGAGTTGCCGACACCGCGCGCAATTGTCCCGCGGCAGAGTCTGGCCTCGA
>Ga0214472_10008439_pt1 | contig 10759 bp, 8 predicted proteins | sample RVTome_6_FD_207662 | JGI IMG/M metagenome (GOLD analysis project Ga0214472, IMG submission 207662) | Soil microbial communities from uranium-contaminated site in the Upper Colorado River Basin, Wyoming, United States - RVT140D175 | ecosystem: Environmental > Terrestrial > Soil > Contaminated >...
TGGCACTGCGTGACCGCGTACTGAATCATATTCATGACATCGAAAAAATCCGGCGTATTCACAATGAGATTTCGATCGCCGAACCGACCGCATTCAAAATCCGCAGCAATGACACCTGGATCACAACCAAGGCGAAGAGCACCCTGCTTGGCGCCAAGGGACTGGAAGCTACACACGTAAAGGTCGTTACTGAAAATGGTGTTGTCTATCTGATGGGTCTGGTGACCCACAAGGATGGCGATACCGCGGCCAAGACAGTGCAGCAGGTTAAGGGGGTGCAAAGGGTGGTCAAGGTTTTTGAATACCTTGACTAGTGTCCTGTCACACGTCTAATGACGCCGGAAATTCTGACAACACTTGCAGGGATTGCCGGTGAAAAAAATCTTTTGAGTGACCCGGCGGATTGCTGGCCTTACGGTTACGACAATTCACGTCAACACAGTTTGCCAGAAGCGGTTGTGTTTCCATCTACACATCAACAGGTCATTGAAATCGTCAGATTGTGCAACTCCAGCAAGGTTCCCATCGTCGCGCGCGGCCGCGGTACCGGCACGACCGGGGCAACGGTGCCCCTCTTTGGCGGGTTGGTGCTATCATTTGAACGCATGGACCGTATTATCGATATCGACCCCGATAACCGGGTTGCGGTTGTCGAACCTGGTGTTACCAATCAAAATCTTCAAGATGCCGTTGCTGAATATGGCTTTTTTTGGCCGCCTGACCCCACCAGTGCCGCCTATTGTACCGTCGGTGGTAATCTTGCCTATAACTCGGCCGGACCCAGGGCCGTCAAATACGGCACGCCACGTGAAAACACCCTCGGTTTGCACGCGGTCACCGGCAGCGGCGGCGACATCACTACCGGTGTCTATACTACAAAAGGCGTGGTGGGTTATGACCTGACCAGGCTGATCATAGGCTCCGAGGGTACCTTGGCCGTAATTACTCAAGCCACACTGAAATTAACGCCGCTACAGGAAACAAAGCGTACCATGCAAGCCATCTATAACACGATCAATGATGCCGCCAGGGCAGTGGCACAGATTATGGCGCAGCCGGTGACCCCGTGTGCACTCGAGTTTATGGATGCCAAGGCAATAGAAATGATCCGGAACTATTCAAAAATAGACCTGCCGGATAACGCCGGCGCCATGTTGATGATCGAGATTGATGGCAGCGAAGTCTCTATGGACACGGCGGTTTCACGTATTCACCACGCTGCCCAAACGACCGGATTGGTAGAATTTAAAATCGCAACCACGGCAGATGAGGTCAAACGATTATGGGCAACGCGCAAGGCTTTATCTCCGGCATTACGCACCATTGCACCAAAAAAAATCAATGAAGATGTTGTTGTGCCGGTATCGAAGATTCCCGACCTGATCAACGGGCTCCAAACCCTGGGGACCCGATTCGGAATCACAATAGTAAATTTCGGACACGCCGGGAATGGTAATATTCATGTTAACCTGCTTGTCGACCCCGATGACCCAAACCAAATGATAAATGCCGGCACATGTCTCGACGAAGTGTTTAGCCTGGTATTACGCCTAAAGGGCACTCTGTCCGGCGAACATGGCATTGGAATTGAAAAACGCGGCTTTATCAGCCGAGAAATTGATCCTGTTACATTGAAGCTGATGAGGCAAATAAAACTGCAATTTGACCCGAACGGGATCTTGAATCCCGGCAAGATATTCCCCGATCAGGAAAACACCGGGTAACCCAGCGGTTGGTACATCTATTTCACCAGCGTGAGGTGAGGCTTTGCTATTTTTTCCGGAGGAGGCTCATGCGGCGGAGGGGTTCCATTATGCTCATCGAGCACCATACCCTGTCCGTTTTCTTTTGCATAGATGGCCATTACCGCCTGTATTGGAATATTTACATTCATCGGTTTGCCATCAAAACGGGCGCTGAAATTTATCCGGTCATTTTCCAATTTTAATTCACGCACGGCACGATAACTGATATTGAGAATGATCTTGCCGTTTTCGATATAACGCTCGGGTATTTTCATTGCGGGCATCTGGGCATTAACCAGAATATAAGGAGTCAACTGATTGTCCGTAATCCATTCATGGATTGCACGCACAAGATACGGACGTGTGGATGTCATCTTCATGGCATAAGAGGTGTCAATGATATAAATCGCAATATCAGATTCATTAATGTCTAATTTCTTTCTCAAATTCCGACAGACTGGATTTAAACGCCTCCCTTGCAAAGAGGCGTTCGGCATACTGATGTACCGATTTGGCTTGTTCGGGCAGTTCTATGCCATATAAAGGCAAACGCCATAACAAAGGCGCCAGGCTGGCATCAACCAGGGTAAACTCGTCACTCATGAAATAAGGTTTCTTGACAAAAATAGGCGCGATAACGGTCAGTCCGTCACGGACGGTTTTCTTGCCTTTTGCCGACCTGGCGGCGTCATTACTGTTGATATCACCCAGCATGCTGTACCAATCCCGATCGATACGGTAGAGCATGATCCTTGAGCGTGCCCGTGATACCGGATCGACGGGCATTAATGGCGGATGCGGGAATCGTTCATCCAGATACTCCATAATGATTTGTGAATCATATAGCACCAAATCCCGGTCAACCAGTGTGGGCGCCGAGTTATAGGGATTCAAATCAATCAGATCTTCGGGTAAATCGTTGGTATTAACGCCGATAATATCTGCCGTGATACTCTTTTCTGCAAGGACGATACGAACCCGATGGCTCAGTGGACAATTATCAGCCGAATAAAGTGTCATTACAGGTCTTCTGGTGGCAATCGTAGCCATTAATTATTCTCCGTCTTCTTTTTTTGTCAGATATGGACGCAATAACGGTTTACCGAATTGCCGTCAAAAACATTAACACCGCTAGATACTACCATATCCCTATCTGCTTCGTCATAAAATCGCTCTTAAGTCCATCATAAGATTACAATTATTAACAAGGCTCACGGCAGTAGTCAGCAGTGAAAACAGGCAAATCAAGATGGCCGTTGGATTTATATCCCGCGCGCTTTTTTTATCAGATCATAGGCCGACTTTATTTCATGCGTTTTCGCGGCAGCCAGTTTCATCATCTCCTCAGGCAGTCCTTTGGCCACCAGTTTATCCGGATGATGCTGGTTCATTAAGCGGCGATAGGCCTTTTTAACTTCATCATCACCGGCATCCGGGGAGATGTTGAGAATTTTATAGGCCTGCTTTAGCGTATTGCTGCCGGGAGAGACCTGATGCCCGGCGCTTCCCGTGGTTCGGTAATACCCCCCGCCTTTGACCAAGGTCTCGAGAAAATCAAATTCGGCACGGGTGAATCCGAGGTGATCGCAGATATGTAATAAAATTTTCTTTTCCGCAGAGTGCAATACTCCGTCCGCATAGGCCGCCTGCAGCAAAATCTCGATAAAGACCCGCAATAAGTTATGACTGTGATGGCATTCGCGTTTGAACTGTGCAAGTACATCATCCAGTACAAAATGCGCCTGCTTTCCCTCCGTAAACAGCCGCTGCGCCAACTTCTTTAACCGCGGATTCAGTTGCATCTGATCCATAACCGCCTGGGCCATACGTATTTCATCGCTGGAAACCTGGCCGTCTGCCTTGGCGATATGGCCCATTACCGAGAAGGTTGCGGTAAAAAAGGCGGTTTGAACACGCTCCCGGTCAACCGTATTTCCCCCGGCCGTGGAAAACTTATTCAGTTTTGCATCGAAATTATGTCCCAGCGCAGCACCGATCAATGCGCCGAGCGGCCCTCCGAGCATATAGCCGAATGTTCCACCGAGAAGTTTTCCCCACCAACTCATAAATTATCTAATGCAATACCTTGCGCACTCCCAGCAGTCTTTTCCGTTCCAGCGCAGCAAGCAATTTATCATACGGCTCAATAAATTTTTCCACGCCTTCCATTTCCAGCCGGGCTGCAACATCGGCCGGATCAATGCCCAAAACCAGAAGCTCATCATGCAATGTCCGTGCTTGATCCACGTCTTGCTCCAGTTGTAATGCTGGATGACCGTGTTCACGGTAGGCCTCCAGTGTTTGCGGCGGCAGGGTATTCACGGTATCCGGTCCAATCAGTGCCTCGACATATTTTATATCACTGTAGCTTGGCTCTTTCGTCGACGTCGATGCCCATAATAATCTCTGGCTGCGCGCCCCGTGTTGCGCCAGTGCCTGCCAACGCGGACCCGCGATTATTTCCTTATATGATTGATATGCCAATCGGGCGCAAGCGATCGCCGTCCCGCCACGCAGTTTACCTGCCGTCTTGTTACCAGCCCCCATGTTATCCAGCATCCGGTCGACAAGTGTATCGATACGGCTCAAAAAGAAGCTCGCTACAGAGGTAAGCCGATCAATCGTTTGACCTGACGAGAGACGCTGCTCAAGTCCTGACATATAGGCATCTGCAACCTGTTGGTATCTATCTATACCGAATAACAGCGTGGCATTTATATTGACACCCGCAGTAATCAGCGATCGTATCGCCGGTATGCCTTCCTGAGTCGCAGGAACTTTTATCATGATATTGGGTCTTGCAAGCAGACCCCATAGCCGCATGCCTTCACGTATCGTGGCATCGGTATCATGTGCCAGATGTGGTGATACCTCTATGCTGACGTATCCATCAAGTCCATTTGTGCGGTCATACACGTACCGGAACAAATCTGCCGCCTGTCCGGCATCATCAAGTATTAACGATTCATATATCGTCCGGACATCTGCATGCTGATTGATCAACTTCGAAATTGCCTGATCATAATCATGATGGTTATTGATGGCTTTTTCGAAAATTGCAGGATTCGATGTAATGCCGGCCAGACCATCATCGTCGATCATCCGTTTGATATCACCATTGACAAGCATGTCACGCTGGATGTAGTCCAGCCAGATACTTTGACCCAACGACTTCAGTTTCAATAACGGATTCGTCATGGTGAATCCCACGTCCAATCGCGTATCTCGGGCATATCCTGACCATGTCTGGTGATATATTGCTTGTGTTCAATACGTTTATCTCGAATGATCTGTTTCAGATAGGCCGCGGTATATCCCAGCTTGGGTACACGATCGATAACATCCGCAACCAAGTGAAACCTGTCAAGATCATTGCGCACCACCATATCAAATGGCGTTGTCGTCGTGCCTTCTTCTTTATATCCCCTGACATGGAGATTTTTGTGATTGGTGCGGCGATAGGTAAGCCGGTGAATCAGCCACGGATAACCATGGTAGGCAAAGATTACCGGTTTATCGGTCGTAAACAGCGTATCGAAATCCTTGTCTGATAAGCCATGGGGATGTTCCTCTTTCGGTTGCAAGGTCATCAGATCAACCACATTCACTACCCTGACTTTGAGTTGTGGCAAATGTTTATGTATCAGATCGACCGCCGCCAACGTCTCCAGTGTTGGCACATCACCGGCACATGCCAGGACAACGTCGGGTTCACTGCCCTGGTCATTACTTGCCCATTCCCAGATACCGATGCCCGCCGTGCAATGTTTGATCGCCGCATCCATATCCAACCACTGAGGCTGGGGCTGTTTGCCGGCCACAATGACATTGATAAAGTCACGACTGCGCAGGCACTTATCCGTGATGTATAGAAGTGTATTGGCATCCGGCGGTAAATAGACGCGGATGATATCCGCCTTCTTGTTGACCACATGATCGATGAACCCAGGGTCCTGATGGGAAAACCCGTTATGATCCTGACGCCAGACATGAGATGTCAGCAAATAGTTCAGCGAAGCTATCGGCCTGCGCCACGGAATTTCCTTGCTCGTCACCTTTAACCATTTGGCATGCTGGTTAAACATCGAATCGATGATATGAATAAAGGCCTCATAACACGAAAACAGGCCATGCCGCCCCGTCAACAGATAACCTTCGAGCCAGCCCTGGCAGGTATGTTCACTGAGGATCTCCATGACCCTGCCATCGGGCGCCAGATGATCATCTTCCGGGATGGTTTCCGCCATCCAGGCCCTATCGGTAACCTCAAACAGGGCGCCAAGACGGTTCGAGGCCGTTTCATCCGGACCCATGACACGAAAATTCCGGTTTTTATTATTGAGTTTCATGATATCGCGCAACAAACTTCCCATAACGCGTGTCGATTCTGCATTTACAGAGCCTGGTTTCGGTACGTTGACCGCATAGTCACGAAAATCAGGCATCCTCAAATCCTTGAGCAAACATCCACCGTTGGCATGAGGATTTGCCCCCATACGGCGAATGCCTTGCGGTGCCAGCTCAGCAAGCTCGATGATTAATGTACCGTTGCCGTCAAACAACTCTGCAGGCCGGTAGCCCTGCATCCACTGTTCCAGCAGCTTAAGGTGCGCCGGCTTGGCCGTAAGTTCGGCAAAGGGTACCTGGTGGGAACGCCATGAATCCTCGGTTTTCTTGCCATCTACTTCTTTGGGTCCTGTCCAACCTTTGGGCGTACGCAGCACCATCATCGGCCAGATGGGACGCTTCAGGTTGCCTTTGCTGCGGGCATTCTGTTGTATCGATTGGATTTCATCGATCACCGTGTCCAGTGTCGACGCCATCAGTTGGTGCATCATTTCCGGATCTGATCCTTCGACAAAATACGGTTTATAGCCATAGCCTATAAATAAATTTTCCAGTTCCCGCCGGCTGATACGCGCCAACACCGTGGGATTGGCAATTTTATAGCCGTTCAAATGCAGGATAGGCAGCACTGCGCCATCATTGACAGGATTCAGAAACTTGTTGGAATGCCAGGCGGTGGCAAGCGGCCCGGTTTCAGCCTCACCATCACCCACCACACAGCAGGCGATAAGATCAGGATTGTCGAATACGGCACCAAATGCGTGGCTCAGTGCGTAACCGAGTTCACCGCCTTCATGAATGGAACCCGGAGTCTCCGGCGCAACATGGCTGGGAATACCGCCGGGAAATGAAAACTGCCGGAACAGCTTTTTCATGCCCTCGGTATCTTGCGTAATATTGGGATAGAACTCGCTGTAAGTCCCTTCAAGATAGGTATTGGCCACCAGCCCCGGACCGCCATGGCCGGGACCGGCAATATATATCACATTCAGATCACGGGCCTTGATGACACGATTGAAATGCACATAGATAAAATTCAGGCCCGGAGTAGTGCCCCAATGTCCGAGTAATCTGGGTTTCACATGATCGAGTGTCAATGGTTCGCGGAGTAGTGGATTATCGAGTAAATATATCTGTCCGACGGACAGATAATTGGCCGCCCTCCAATAGGCATCGATCTTCTTCAGGTCGTCTGCCGCCAGGTAGTTCCCCGTTATATTGTGAATTGATGTTACAGTGCTCATCACATCCTCCTTTCTAGCCGCGCTCTTTAAAAAAAGCTGCTGCTTCGCGTGCCAATACCAAGGCCTCATCGACCGGTATCACCCAAATTTCACATCTGCTCTGTGGCGCATGCATGGATAATGGTTGAACATTTTCTGTTTGATTGGCGGATTCATCGATGCCAATCCCGCACCATTCAAGACGCTCTAATATTTTTGCCCTGATTGCTGGACTGTTTTCTCCGATACCACCGCCGATCAATATCGCATCACAGCCGCCCAATACAGCCAGATAGGCGCCCAGGTATTTGCGGATGCGATAACAAAATATTTCCACTGCAAGTTGCGATGCCGGATCATTCGCATCAAGCAGCTTGCGCATGTCGCCACTACTCCCGGATATACCCAATAATCCTGACTCCCGGTTCAACATGTGGTCAAGCTCATCCAATGTAATACCACATTCACGTTGCAGATAGATAATCAATCCGGGATCAATATCTCCGGCCCGCGTCGCCATCACCAAACCTTCCAAAGGCGTAAAGCCCATCGAGGTATCGATGGCCGTGCCGCGGTCGATAGCCGTGATCGAACAGCCGGAACCCAATTGCATGGTAATAACCTTGCCGCCGGCGCTTAATCCCGGTTTTAATGCACACCAATCAGACCACATGGCGCGATGCGCCAAGCCATGGAACCCGTACCTGCGTATGTTATATTGCCGGCATAACGCCTGCGGCAACGCATATGTGGATGCCGCACGGGGCATGCCGCTATAAAAGGCAGTATCGAAAACGGCTAACTGGGTGACATCACGGCGCAACACTTCCCGGCAATAGCGGATCAAAGTCAGAGATGTCCTGTTGTGTAAAGGGGCAAGGGGTATCAGCCGTTCGATCCCGGATTCGACTCGATCATCTACTCTACAGGTAGATATCAGTTTATCACCTCCATGAACTATGCGGTGAATTACAGCATCGGCGTCAAGGGCGCCCAGCTCGCCTAACAAATGCCCAAACTGATCGCTATCAGCAACATCAGCAACAGCATAATGTCCACCCTTCACAAGCCGTAACTCATGATCGCCATTGTAAAACACGGACAAACGCAGTGACGAACTCCCTGCATTTACTGTAATCAGTTTCATTAAGATATTTTTTAAATAAATAGTTAATTAAGGAAACGCTGAATAATTCATCCATGAATTCTTCAGCGGCGAAAAGCAAAAAACGCGGTTTTTGCTTTTCTACATATTTCAATATCCCGGGAGATTGAAATATGGCGATACAGAACAGCGCTAACTGTACGGAAAGATCAGCGCAGGTAGGCTTCGGTAGCGTAACGCCGCATCATACGATGACTGTTAAAAAACGAGGCATTCTTGGTAATTGCACCTTTCATCACCCGAACCCAGCCGGGCCGATCCTGATAATAGAGAGGTAAAACTGTCTGCTCCAGCTTGTCGTAGAGTGCCTTGGCATCATCGCCATTTGCAGATTCCTTACTATCGCCGATGGCCCAGCCGGTAATCCCTTCTATACACCCTTCGATCCACCAGCCATCAAGCACACTGAGGCTGGGGACTCCATTAAAGCACGCCTTCATGCCACTGGTCCCCGAGGCCTCCAACGGGCGCAATGGCGTATTCACCCAGACATCAACACCACTGACCATAGCAAGTGCAATATCCATGTCATAGTCCGGAATATATGCCATGGGAACAACCTCGCCAAGCTGTCGTATGTGTTGATGCAGTGTTTGTATCAATTGTTTGCCGGAATAATCTTTCGGATGCGCCTTGCCGGATAACACAATCTGAAAAGGCCATTGCTGAGCAATGGATTTGAGGCGTTCAAGATCGGAAAACAGCAGATCAGGCCGCTTATAGGCTGTCATCCTGCGGGCAAATCCAAAAATCGGGACTTTCGATTTCAGTTTTATGCCGGTGAGCGTGGCAACCTTCTCTATCAAACGGCGTTTTTCCTGCTCATGGGCGTCCCAGACCGAGGCATCCGAGATACAACAATCGGCCCGTACCAATAATTCTGGCTCATGACACCACCCCGGCATATGTTGATCATAGAGTTTTGCAAAACCTGGGCTTGCCCAGGTTTGAGGGTGCACGCCATTGGTGATTGCCCGCACCCGGTAACCGGGAAACATCTTGCGCGACACTTCGGCATGACGCTTGGCCACACCGTTAATATGTTCACTGAGATTGAGTGCCAGGCGGGTCATGTTGAGATTATCCTGGCCGGCAAGCCGCTTTAAGGTTGTAATGTCAATAAAATCACCAATAATCGGCTGTACAATATTATATGAAAAACGATCATGACCAGCCTCAACCGGCGTATGCGTGGTAAAGCAGCATAATTCACGTACCCGGGGGATATCATAAGGCGATTCACCTGACTGCATGTCTTCCCGGGGATAGGCATAACGGCGTAATAACTCGACCGCAAGCAGGGCCGAATGCCCTTCATTCATATGATACTGGCGTACATCGAAACCCAATGCCTGTAACAAGCGCACACCGCCGACACCCAGAATAAATTCCTGTTTAAAACGGTAGGTCTCATCACCGCCATAAAGAAAATGTGTCAGCTGGCGATCCTCTTCCTGGTTTTCGGGGAGGTCTGTATCAAGCAGAATAACCGGTTGCCGGCCATTTATATGGCCTTTTAATGTATAAAGCCACGCACTGATCCACACCGTTCTATCACCCAGGATCACCGCTATCTTGGCGCCCAGCCGGGAAGCCCATTGTGATGGATCCCATGATGCAACATGCTCCAATTGCCGGCCTTGCGCATCAATCTCCTGAACAAAATAACCGGCACGGCTTACCAGACTGACAGCAACAATAGGCAGCTCCAGATCGGCCGCGGAGCGAATTGTGTCACCCGCCAGCACGCCTAAACCACCGCTATAGGTGGGAATCTCGTTGCGTAATGCAATTTCCATGGAAAAATAGGCGATACGAGGTTCGTGAATAAATTCAGACAGCATCTCTTTCCTCGAAATAAAAATGAACTAGAACCTATCGCATCATACCACGCGGTCGCGACCGTGGCGCTTTTGGCTCAGGGCGTGACGCGGTGAGCGTGATGTAGCCAAGCTACATGAGCGAGCCGCAACAAAGCCCTGGGCCAAAAGCGCCCGGTCCCCAAGGGGTTACGTCCGAAATACGCGCCTGCGGCGTGACACCGCTTGCCCGTACCACGAGTACTGTACGGCGCGATGCGCCTTGCAGGCCCGTATTTCGGGCAGTAACGCGGCTCGCGCGGTATTATGAGATAGGTTCTATATATTTATCTTGCGCAAACGCAATGCATTGGTAATTACAGACACTGAACTCAAGCTCATAGCAGCGGCGGCAATCATTGGCGATAGCAACAGGCCAAAGAAAGGATAGAGTATGCCGGCAGCAAGCGGAACTCCAAG
>Ga0214472_10008441_pt1 | contig 10758 bp, 6 predicted proteins | sample RVTome_6_FD_207662 | JGI IMG/M metagenome (GOLD analysis project Ga0214472, IMG submission 207662) | Soil microbial communities from uranium-contaminated site in the Upper Colorado River Basin, Wyoming, United States - RVT140D175 | ecosystem: Environmental > Terrestrial > Soil > Contaminated >...
GCGAGCAGCTCGGCCGGGTCGAGTTTGCCACGTCGTGCCGGGGCGTCGAGGCGGAGTTCAACCGGGCGGTCGCGCTCCTCCATTCCTTCTCGTTCTCGACGGCGAACGACGCGTTCCAGGGGGTCCTCGCGAAGGCCCCGGCCTGCGCCATCGCCTACTGGGGCCAGGCGCTCGGGCACTGGGGCAACCCGTACGGCGGCGTGCGGTCGGCGGCCGCGATCGTCCGCGGCCAGACGGCGGTCGAGAAAGGGCTCGCGACCGGCACGCCCACCCCCCGCGAGCTGGCCTACCTCCGGGCGGTGGCCGCGCTCTACAAGGATGCCGGCACGGTCGATCAGCGGACGCGGATCCTGGCCTACGAACGAGCCATGGCCGATGTCGCGCGGGCGTACCCGGACGACATGGAAGCGGCGATCTTCCACGCCCTGGCGATCGACCAGACGGCGCTTCCGACCGACAAGACGTTCGCGCAGAAGCTCCGGGCCGCCGCAATCCTGGAGCCGATCTTCGCGAAGCATCCCGATCATCCAGGGCTCGCGCACTACATCATTCACGCGAATGACGCGCCGCCGCTCGCCCCGCGCGCGCTCGAGGCGGCGCGGCGCTACGCGACGATTGCGCCGTCGGCGCCGCACGCGCTGCACATGCCGTCGCACACGTTCACGCGCGTCGGACGCTGGCAGGAGTCGGTGGACACGAACATCCTGTCGGCGGCCGCGGCCGTGCGCGACGGCGTCCACGCCGAGGCGCTCCACGCCATGGATTACCAGGTGTACGCCTACCTGCAGATGGGCATGGATCGGGACGCGCGCCGGCTCGTGGACGACGCGCCCGGCATCCTCGCCGGACTGGACACGAGCGCCGTCGGCGGCGCGGCCCCGCCGCTGGCGGGCTTCTATGCGGCCGCCGCGATTCCGGCCCGCTACGTCATGGAGCGAGGCGCCTGGCAGGACGCTGCGGCGCTCGTCACACCGGCCACCGGCACCCCTCAGGCCGACGCGCTCACGCACTTCGCGCGCGCGATTGGCGCGGCGCGCGCGGGCGCTCCCGCCCGCGGGCGGGCCGACCTCGACCAGCTCGAGATGCTCCGCGCGAGACTCGTGGAGCTGAACGACGCCTACTGGGCCGAGCAGGTCCGCATCCAGAGAGAGGCCGCCGCGGCCTGGATCGCGTTTGCCGATGGTGAACGAACCGGCGCGGTCGCGCGCCTCACCCAGGCGGCCGACGCCGAGGACGCCACCGACAAGTCCGCCGTGTCACCCGGGCCGCTGGCGCCCGCGCGCGAGCAACTCGGCGAAATGCTGCTCGCGCTCGATCGCCCGGCCGACGCGCTCGCAGCCTTCGAAGCCGTGATGAAGAAGGAGCCGGGCCGGTTCCGTGCCGTCTACGGGGCGGCGCGGGCCGCCTCGCTCTTTGGCGACCGCGCGAAGGCGCGCGCGCGCTACCAGGAGCTGCTCGGCATTGCCCGGACCGCCGATGCGCCGGGCCGGCCCGAGCTCGACGAAGCCCGCGCCTACGTCAGGTAAACGCGGCCCGGTCATCGGACCGGAATCTTGATTCCGATCGCAATCGGGTCTATGATTCCGATTCTCACGCCGTGCTGGTTCGCGTCCTCCTCGCCGTCGATCCCCCCCTGGTGCGCCGCCGGCTGGCGCGGCTGGTCAAGGCACCCGGCGTCGAAGTCGCCGAAATCTCGGTCCGCTCCCGTCTCTGGGAGCAGCTCACGCACCAGGACGCCGACGTCGTCGTCCTCGGGTCCGGCAGCGAGGAGCCGTCGGCCAGCCTGATCGAAGGCGTCCGTGGACTGCCCGACCGGCCGGAAGTGGTGGTCGTGCGCGCGCACGAAGACGCGGCGGAGCGCGCGCGCCTGCTCGCGTCCGGCTGTCTCGCCGTGCTCTGGCTCGGCCTGTCCGACGACATGCTGGCGCAGACGCTCAGAGTCGTGGTCACGCGCCGTCGGGACGACGGGCTGCGGCGGCTGCGGGCCGATCGGCCCGGCGAACGACAGAGCCTGAGCGATTTCGTCTACGCGAGCCCGGCCATGCAGCGGTTCGTCGCGATGGCCCGGCGCGTGGTGTCGTCCGACAGCGCGCTGCTCATCCTCGGCGAGACCGGCGTCGGCAAAGAGCGGCTGGCGCGGGCGATCCACTCCGACAGCCCGAGGGCCGAGGGACCGTTCCTCGCGGTCAACTGCGGAGCGCTGCCGGAAAGCCTGCTCGAGTCCGAGCTTTTCGGCCACGAGGAGGGCGCGTTCACCGGCGCGACGCGGGCGCATCGCGGCTACTTCGAGATGGCGCATCGGGGCACGATCTTCCTCGATGAAATCGGGGACCTGCCGGCGCACGTGCAGGTGAAGCTCTTGCGTGTGCTCGAGGACCGGCAGGTCCGGCGCGTGGGCGGCGAGCGGTCCGTGCGCGTGGACGTGCGCGTGATGGCTGCAACCAACCGGGACCTGGACGCCGAGCTGAAGGCGAAGCGGTTCAGGTCCGATCTCTACTTCCGCTTGGCCGTCGTCACCCTGACGGTGCCGCCGCTGCGGGATCGCCGCGAGGACATTCCGCCGCTCGTCCGCCACTACCTCGACCACTTCAGGGCGTCGCTCGGGCGGCCCGTGACCGGCATCTCGGCCGAGGCGATCGCCGCGCTCGTCGCCTACGACTGGCCCGGCAACGTCCGCGAGCTCATCAACGTGCTCGAGCGGGCGGTGCTGCTGAGCCATGGGACCGAGCTCGACCTGGCCGACCTGCCCTCGTCGGTGACCGGACGGGCGGCCGCCGGCCAGGCCGACGCGCCCGATCGGCCTGTCTTCGACCCGGCCTGGCTCGACCGTCCCCTGCTCGACGCGCGGGCCAGCGTGCTCGCCGAATTCGAGCGGCGCTACCTCGCGCGGTTGCTCGGCTCGAACGGGGGCCGGATCGCGGCGACGGCGGAGAAGGCCGGCGTCAATCCCCGGACGCTGTTCGACCTGCTGCGTCGCCACCGCCTCGACAAGCGTGTGTATAAACGACCGTGACGATCGGGCCGACCGACCCGAACTTACACACCGGCCAGGCACGCATCCGGGGTTGGCTGAACCGCTAAGTTGTTGCCTTTCAGTGGCATAATACGAGCCGGCCGCCGCCCTGGGCGGTGGCAACCGTCTTGCTATCTCAGGGAGATGTCGGACGATGCCGCACCCGGACGCGGTGTGCCGACCAGGCGATGCCCGGGACGGGCCGTCTGAACCGGTCCTCATTTACCGAGAAGAGAGAGCAGACATGCGCCATCGATTGTTTCTTGTTGCTGTCCTGATTGGGATGGTTTCGCTCGTCGCCGCGTGCGCCCAGGTGCCGCAGGCCGACGTCGACGCGGCCAAGGCCGCCGTCGAGCAGGCCACCATGGCCGGCGCGGCCGACTACGCGGAAGAGTCGTATCGTACGGTGCAGGACGCCCAGACCGCGCTCGACGCCGAGCTGGCCGCGCAGGCCGACAAGTTCTCGCTGACCCGTTCGTACGGCAAGACGACCGAGCTGGCGGCGGCGCTGAAAGCGGCGGCGGAGAAGGCGGCGGCTGACGCCGTGGCTGGCCGCGAGGCGGCGAAGAATGAGGCGATGACCGTCATTGCCGACGCGAAGGTGGCGCTGACCCAGGCTCAGGAGATGCTGGCGAAGGCGCCGCGCGGCAAGGGCACCGAGCAGGATCTCGCGGCCCTCAAGGCCGACCTGGACGGCGCGGCGACGGCGATCACCGAGGCCGAGACGGCCTTTGCGACCGACAACTACAAGGACGCGCTCGCCAAGGCTGAATCGGCGAAGGCGACGGCTGGCAACGTGACCGCGGCCGTCGAGCAGGCGATCGCTGCCCGTCGAGGCCGCCTCTAACCGATGCGTCGCCGGCGAGTTCCTGCGTTCACTCGCCGGCTCCGGACCCGGGCCACGGTTGCGGTCGTGACGACCGCCGCCGTGGCCCTCGTTTTTGTGTGGTGGTCGGCCGCCCGCACCAGCGCCGCGTCAACCGCGGCCGGCCGCGCGGCCGCGGCCGTCGCGGCGGCGCGGGCCGCCAGGGCGGGCGCGTGGGCCAGCGTCGAGCTGGCCGACGCGGAGCGCGCCATGCGCGAAGCCGAAATCGAACGGCGCCGCCAGCAGGTGCGCTGGTGGATCCCGAACTACGCGACTGCCCTCGAACGATGGCAGGAGGCCGAGACGGCCGCCGGCGCCGCGGCCACGCTCGCGGCCGGTCGCCGCCGCGACGCCGAACGAACGGCCGCCGAGAGCATCGCCGCGGCCGAGTCGGCCATCGCCGCGCGCACCGGGCAGGCCCGCTTCGTCTATCCCGGCGCCGAGCCGCTTGCGTGGCTCTCGCTCGCGCGGGTCCGCGTCGGGGAGGCGCGGGTGCATCAGCGCCTCGGGAACTTGACGCAGGCGGCGGCGACCGCGGACCTGGCGTTCGCGCTCACGCAGCGCACCGACCTCCACACGGCCGCCGTCCTTGCGCGCTATGCCGACCGCGCGCTGCAGGCCGCCTGGCAGAAGTGGAAGCGCGACACCATCGAATGGTCGCGCGCCCGGAAGCGTCCGGCCATCGTCGTGGCCAAGGAAGAGCACCGGGTCACGCTCTATGTGAACGGCAACGTCCACAAGGTCTACGGCGCGGATCTCGGGTTCAACTGGGTGGCCGACAAACGGCTGTCGGGCGACGGGGCGACGCCGGAGGGGCGGTATCGCGTGGTGGCCGAGAAGCGAGGCGGCGCGACGTTGTACTACAAGGCGCTGCTGCTCGACTACCCGAACGCCGAGGATCGCCGTGATTTCACCAAGGGCCGGCGGGCCGGATCGATTCCCCGTGGCGCGGCCATCGGCGGCCTGATCGAGATCCACGGCGAGGGCGGCCGGGGCGTGGACTGGACGAAAGGCTGCGTCGCGCTCACCAACCGGGACATGGACGAGCTCATGCGAATCGTGCGCAATGGCACGCCCGTGACGATCATCGGCAGCGACGGCGCGGGCGCGCTGGCAGCGCTGGCGGCGGAAGCCGCGGCCGGGCGGGCGCGATGATCCGATCGCTCGTCGCGCGCGTCGTCTTCGCCTGGCAGGCCGCCCGCCTGTGGCTCGGCGCGTCGCGCCGCCGCCAGGTCGCCGTGCTGTCGGGTGTGGCGATCCTGCTCCTGTTCATGGCCGGCACCGGCTACGGATACGAGCCGTTCGATCCGGCGGTCGTTGACGTCGCGATGGCGCCGGCGGGTCCGGACGAGGAGCTGCCGACCGAGGCCAGGCTCAAGTCGCGGCAGCGCCAGCTGCGCGCCCGCCTCACCCAGGCCGCGCCGCGCGGGCGCTACATCGTCGTGGACCAGACCAACAACCGGCTCTACCTCCGCGAGGACGACGCAGTCCTCCTCGAGGCCGTCTGCTCGGCCGGCTCCGGCTTCGTGCTCAAGGAGAAGGACGGCCGCGAGCGCGAGTGGACGTTCGACACGCCACGCGGCAGGTTCCAGGTGCTGACGCGGATCAAGGATCCAATCTGGCGGAAGCCCGACTGGGCGTTCGTCGAGGAAGGCCAGCCGATCCCGAAGAACGTCGCCGATCGGCTCGAGCCCGGCACGCTCGGCGAGTACGCGCTCTACTTCGGCAACGGGTTCATGATTCACGGCACGCTGTACGAGCGGCTGCTCGGACGAAGCGTGACACACGGCTGCATCCGGCTCGGCCGGGACGACCTCCGCCTGCTCTGGGCCAAGGTGCCCGTCGGCACCCCGATCTACATCTTCTGATTCTGAGCATGACATCCGGACGGCGGCGTGGGACGCTGACGGCGCGCGTGGCCGCGGCGGCCGTGGTCGTGGCGGCCGTGCTGCCGGCGCTTGCCGGCGTCGGACACGCCCGGCAGGACGAGGCGGCCGCCCTCGACGCGCGCCGCGCGCTGGCGACCGAGAACGCGCGGCTCGAAGCCCTGGCCGAGCTGGCGAAGACGCCCGACTTCTATCTCGTCCTCGACGCGAACGCCGGCACGCTGCGGCTGATGCTGCACGGCGCCGAGCTGCGAACGTTCCCGGTGCTCGAAGTCCAGGTCGGATCGCCGCGCATCGGGTTCTTCCGTCGCGCGGCTCCAACGCCGTGGCAGGGAGTCGTGTGGACGGACGGCGCGCTCGATCCGCCGCGCGAGATGGAGCGCGTGGAGCTTGCCGTGCCTCCGCCGGGCGCTGAAGAAGCCCCGCCCGCGACGATTCCGCCAACGCCCGAAGAGGCGTTTCCGACACCCCTCCGTTTTCATCTGTCATTCCCCGGGGGTCCCGCGATCGAGGTCCGGCCGCTCGATGCCGATGACGCCGCGGGGCTGTTCTCGCGAATGGCCGCCGCGTGGGTGTCCTACTGGGGCGACCTGTGGGCCGCGCTCGCGACCCCGCCCGACGAGCGCGTCCGTCTCCGCCTCACCCTGAGCCCAGACGAGGCCGGCATGCTCTACCGATCGCTCCCGCCGAACGTCAGTCTCATCGTGTTGTGATCCGCGCGGGCTGAAGCCCGCCCCTCCGGGGGAATCGCGGACCGGGCACGACGGAGCTAGAGCGTTTTCGAGAAGCGTGTAGCCCGTTCCGGCCTCCAGCCGCACGCTCGCGCGCCCTCCGCGCGTCACGTACATCGGGCGCGCTGCGGCAACGTCGGCCGGCAACGGACTACACGTTTCTCGAACACGCTCTAATCCAAGCCCCAAGCCCCAAGCCCTACGCCCTGGGAGCGTGTTCGAGTTCGGTGGCGCGTCGTTCCGACCGTCCGACGTTGCGAGCGGCGCGGCCCGGGCCCGATCACGCCGGGTCGCGCCAGGCGTGCGAGCCGGAGGACGGACGGAACGACGCGCCACCGAACTCGAACACGCTTCTAACCGCGCGGGCGGGGCCGCCAGGTCTGCAGCGTCCGTACGTAGTTGCCGCGCTCGAACGCCTCGGGCTCGGGGCAGCGCTCGAGGCTCATGCTGCCGAGCGCCTGGCCGAGCGAGTCGTATTCGGCCTCTTCCAGCCATCGCGCCAGCTCCCGGCGGACGACGGCCAGCTGCTTCGGCCCGTGGTGGAGGAGCGCCGCCACCATCTGGACGGCGCTTGCGCCCGCCATGATCGCCTTGAGCGCGTCCTGGCTCGTGTGGACGCCGCCGCTGGCCGCGAGCGACGCGCGCACGCGGCCGTGCAGGATGGCGAGCCAGCGCACGCGGAGCAGCAGCTCGTCCGACGTGGACAGGTGCAGGCGCGGCACGGCTTCCAGCATCTCGGGGTCGATGTCGGGCTGGTAGAAGCGGTTGAAGAGCACGAGCCCGTCCGCGCCGGCGTGCACGAGGTCGCGCGCGAGCCGCGGCAGCGACGTGAAGAACGGCGACAGCTTCACCGCGATCGGAATCGTGACCCGGCCCCGGACGTCGCGCACGATCTCGACGAGGCGGCCCTCGATCTCGGCGCCGCTCTCTTCCGGATCGGTCGCGACGTAGTAAAAGTTCAGCTCCAACGCGTCGGCACCGGCCTCCTGGATGAGCGACGCGTAGCTCAGCCACCCCTCGGCCGTCGTGCCGTTGAGCGACCCGATCACGGGCACGCCCACGGCTGCCTTGATGGCGCGCACCTGCTCCAGGTACCGGCCGGGCCCCAGGTGGTAGTCGGCCGGCCGCGGAAAGTAGGAGAGCGCCTCGCCGTGCGAGTACTCGTGGGCCTCGACGAAGGCCTCCCGCCCGAGCGCCTCCGCGTCGAGTTGCTCCTCGAACAGCGAGTGCATGACGATGGCCGAGGCCCCGGCATCTTCGAGCTCCCGGACGGTGTCGAGGTCGTCGACCAGCGGCGACGCGCCCGGCATCAGCGGGTGGTCGAGTGCGAGGCCCAGGTACGTGGTCGTGAGATCCATCGCCGCCCTCCTTGCGCCTTACGCGTCGCTTCTGCGCGCCATGGCCTCATAGCGCGCGTGCCGCTCGTCAACGACAACCTGCGCCGCCTCGAGCAGCGCCTTGAACCGCTCCGGGTTCGCCTGCTCCACCATCCGGTAGCGCGATTCATTCCGGACGTACTTCCCGAGCGGCACCTTGGGCGCCCCCGAGTCGAGCGCGAGCGCGGGCTCACCGGCTGCCTGCCGGCGCGGGTCGAAGCGGAAGAGCGGCCAGTGCCCCGAGTCCACCGCCAGCTTCTGCTGCGACAGGCCGTCGGCCATGTCGTACCCGTGCGCGATGCAGTGGCTGTAGGCGATGATGAGCGACGTCCCGGGGTACGACTCGGCTTCCACGAACGCCTTGACCGTCTGCGCGTCGCGCGCGCCGAACGCCACCCGCGCGACGTACGCGCTGCCGTACGCCATCGCCATCATGCCCAGGTCCTTCTTGGCCGTCGCCTTGCCCGCCGCCGCGAACTTGGCCGCGGCGCCGAGCGGCGTCGCCTTCGACTGCTGCCCGCCCGTGTTCGAGTACACCTCCGTGTCGAGCACGAGGATGTTGACGTTGCGACCGAGCGACAGCACGTGGTCGAGCCCGCCGAACCCGATGTCGTACGCCCAGCCGTCGCCGCCGACGATCCACACGCTCCTCGTGACGAGGTAATCGGCCAGCATCGACAGGCGCGCCGCGTCGCCGTCCTCCCGGCCGGCCAGCGCGGCGCGCAGCTCACCGACGCGCGCCCGCACCACGGCGAGACCGGCTTCGGTGCACTGATCGGACTCGACGAGCGCCGCCGCGAGCCCCTCGCCGACGATGCCCCGGGCGGCGAGCGAGCGGACGAGCGACCGGGCCAGCTCGGCCTGCTGGTCCACGGCCAGCCGGATGCCCAGGCCGAACTCCGCGTTGTCCTCGAAGAGCGAGTTCGACCAGGCCGGCCCGCGCCCGTCGCGGTTGGCCGTCCACGGCGTCGTCGGCAGGTTGCCGCCGTAGATCGACGAGCAGCCGGTCGCATTCGCAACGAGCGCGCGGTCGCCGAAGAGCTGGGTCAGCAGCTTGAGGTACGGCGTCTCGCCGCAGCCCGAGCACGCGCCCGAGTACTCGAACAGCGGCTCGAGGAACTGCACGTGCTTGATGTCGGGCTTGACGGTGGCCCGGTCCACTTCCGGAAGGTCGAGGAAGAACGCGTAGTTCTCGCGTTCGGGGTCGCGGAGCGGCCGCTGCGGGTGCATGTCGAGCGCCCGGTGGCGCGGGTTGGCCTTGTCCTTGGCGGGGCAGACGACCGCGCAGAGCGTGCAGCCGGTGCAGTCCTCGGGCGCGACCTGAATCGTGTACGTCATGCCGGCGTGCTCGGCGCCCTTGAAATCGATCGCTTTGAAGGTCGGCGGCCGGTCGGCGAGCGCGTCGGGGCTGTAGACCTTCGCGCGGATCGCGGCGTGCGGGCACACCATCGCGCACTTGTTGCACTGGATGCACAAGGCCTCGTCCCACACCGGGATGTCGGGCGCGATGTTCCGCTTCTCCCACTTCGCCGTGCCCACCGGCCACGTGCCGTCCACCGGAAACGCGCTCACCGGCAGCCGGTCGCCCTGGTTGGCCAGCATCACGGCCGTCACGCGCCGCACGAAGTCGGGCGCCTCGGCCGCGACCGCGGGCGGCCGGCTCCGCGTCGCCGTGACGGCCTCCGGCACCGCGATCCGGTGCAGGTTGGCGAGCGTACCTTCCACGGCCGCGAAGTTGGCCTGGACGACGTGCTCGCCCCGCTTGCCGTAGGTCTTGCGAATGGCCTGCTTGATCCGATCGATGGCCTCCTCACGCGGCAGCACGCGGGAGATCGCGAAGAAGCACGTCTGCATGATCGTGTTGATCCGCGTCCCCATGCCGACATCGCGCGCCACCTTCGACGCGTCGATCGTGTACACCTCGAGCCCTTTCTCGAGGATCGCGCCCTGCACTTCGGCGGGCAGACGATCCCAGAGCTCGTCGGGGGCAAACGGGGCGTTGAGCAGCACGATCCCGCCCGGCTCGGCCAGGTCCAGCACGTCGTAGCGGTCGAGGAAGTCGAACTGGTGACAGGCCACGAACGTCGCGCGGCGGATGAGGTACGGCGACCGGATGGGCCTCGGGCCGAATCGCAGGTGCGAGATGGTCATGGCGCCCGACTTCTTCGAGTCGTACACGAAGAAGCCCTGCGCGTGGTTGCCCGTCTCCTCGCCGATAATCTTGATCGAGTTCTTGTTCGCGCCGACCGTGCCGTCGGCGCCGAGGCCGAAGAACACCGCGCGCACGACGTCGGGCCGCGTGGCGTCCAGGTCGAAGTCCTCGTCCACAACCAGCGACTGCCGCGTGACGTCGTCCACGATGCCGACCGTGAAGTGGGCCTTCGGCCGCGCCTTGGCGGCCTCGTCGAACACGGCCTTCACCATCGCCGGCGTGAACTCCTTCGATGCCAGCCCGTAGCGGCCGCCGATCACCCGGGGCGTGAACGACTCGTCCACCGCGCCGCTCGCCCGCGCCTCGGCAAGCGACGCGACGACGTCCTGGTAGAGCGGCTCGCCGACCGAGCCCGGTTCCTTGGTGCGATCGAGCACCGCGATCGTGCGGGTGGTCGGCGGCAGCACGCCCGCGAGGACGTCGCCCGCGAACGGCCGGTACAGCCGGACTCGGAGCACGCCCACCCGCTCGCCACGCGCGACGAGCCAGGCGACCGTCTCGGCGACGGTCTCGCCCCCGGACCCGATGATGACGATGACCCGGTCGGGATCGGGGTGGCCGGCGTAGTCGAACAGGCGATACTGCCGGCCCGTGAGACGCGCGAAGTCGTCCATCGTGTCCTGCACGATGCCGGGGCACGCGGCGTAGAACGGGTTGCAGGCCTCGCGCGCCTGA
>Ga0214472_10008443_pt1 | contig 10757 bp, 9 predicted proteins | sample RVTome_6_FD_207662 | JGI IMG/M metagenome (GOLD analysis project Ga0214472, IMG submission 207662) | Soil microbial communities from uranium-contaminated site in the Upper Colorado River Basin, Wyoming, United States - RVT140D175 | ecosystem: Environmental > Terrestrial > Soil > Contaminated >...
ACTGTACAGGGTGAGCAACGGCTGGCCGCGCCGGACCGCGATTCCCGTGGCAGCCACGAACACCTGCTCCACGAACCCGTCAATTTTGGTCGTGATATCCGCCAGGTTGGGCTCGGCGGGCACGACCTGCCCGACCGTGCGGACCGAGCGGGCGAGCGGACCGCGCTGCACGACCGTGAACGTCACGCCAACCGCGCGTGCCTGCTCCGGCGTGAGGTGCACGGGCGCTCGGCCCGCCATCCCTGAATCGCTGGACGCGGTGTCGCTCATGTCCATGCCGGCCATGTCGTCCGCCTTGGCCTTGCCACGACACGCGGCGGCCGCCAGCACTGCGGCGGCGAGCACCATCAATCGAGTCTTCATGGCTGCACCTCTCGACCCACCAGGGCCTCCAGTTCGCCCACGGCCTGGGAATAGTCGGCCAAGAGCCGATACGTCTCCGTTTCATAGCGATTCACGGTCATTTGATTGTCCACGAGGGTCATGAAAGTGACGCGGCCGACGCGATAGCTCGACAGCGATGCCTGCACCGCGGCGCGGGCTTGCGGCACGACGCTGCCGCGGTAGAGGCGGATCAGGTTCTTGTCCTGTAGCGCGCGCGCGCGGGTCTCGAAGATCCGGGCGACCGTCTCGTTCTGCAGATTGGCCAGCTCGGCAGTCGCCATGTCGCGCATCGCCGCCATCTCCCGGCGCATGGGCAGCTGCCTCGCTCCTGCGAAGATGGGCACGTTGAAGCCGAGCATCACGCTGACCATTGTCGGAAACTGGGGGCGTTGCTGGTATTGAACGCCGATCGTGAAGTCGGGAAACAACTCACGCCGGGCGGCAGACAGGGACGCGTCCGCGGCCGCGACCCGCTCGCTCCCCGCGACGAGGGCGGGACGCTGCGCCAACGCCCACGCGATGAGTGAGTCCACCGGGGGTAGCTCGGAGCCGCTCGCGTCGGGCAGCGCGAGAGCGGGTATCTGGCTCAGCGCCGATCGGCCCAGCAAGGCGTTGAGCCGGGCAGCCATCGCCACGCGCTCCTGACCCATCCGGGTGATCTCTTCGCCCATCCGTGCGACTTCGACCTGCGCGCGCAGCACGTCCTGCTGCACGGCCGAGCCGACGGCGTACATGGTGGTGCTCACGTCGAGGAAGCTCCGGAGCAGACCGCGTGTGCGTTCCATCACCTCGAGGGCGCGGTCGGCATACGCCGTCTGGTAGTAGGCCATCCGGACCTGGGCCGCGAGCATGCGCTCCTGTTCGTCCGCCTCGGCGCCGGCGGCCGCCGCTCTGTGGCGCGCCGCCCGCTTCGCGCCGCCGAGCTTACCGGGCCAGGGCAGCATCTGCATCAACTGCACCTGGTTCATGGTCATCGGGTCCATCGTGTTGCCGAAGTCCGACACCATGCGATTCATCAGCCCGAACTGCAGCTGCGGATCCGGCAGCGACCCGGCGGGACCGATTCGCTCTTCGGCCGCGGTCGCCGACGCACGCGCGGCGCGAAGCATTGGATTCGCCTCGCGCGCGATGCGCAATGCCTCGGCCACGGTGAGCGTGTCCGTGGCAGCGGTCTGGGCGGCCACACCGGTCGCGATGACCAGCATGGCCGCGATCAGAGGGACGATGAATCGCATCACGCCGCCGTCTTGGTGAATCGGTTGTAGACGGCGCCGACGACACCGCCCAGCAGCGCGCCGACCAAGCCAAGCTCGACGATACCGATCACCCAGCCCAGGGCCGTGGGGCCGCTGCCAATGAAGAGCGCCATCCACGGATCAGGGCGGCCGGCGAGTGCGTAGATCGTGAAGCACACGAGCGTGAGGACCGCGCTCGCGATGGCTCCCGCAAAAGCGAGGGCCTTGGTGTTCAGTTGCGTGTTCATCTGATCCTCCAGCGCCCGGCGTTGAGCGCCAGGCAACACGTAGAGACTCACCCCAGCAATGTGCCGGAGCGCGTGCACGTCGCCGTCAGGCGACGAGGATCAGATCTGGTTCGGCGGAGGAGTCGGCGGACCGGTCCGGTACAGATCTCCGTGACGCGGAGCCGGGGGTGCGCCGAGGACGATCAGGTTGGTCGGAACAACGAGCACCACTTCCAACGCGCGCATGGCTGGAGCAGCGGTGACGCAGCCAAGTGTGGACACGCAAGGCACGGCATCAGTGTGCTCGCACGCACCGTCATCCACCCCTGCGAGGAGCACCGGGGCACCGCTTTTCGTCGGCGCGAGCGGGCAAGCGAGGGACGCAGAGCCGCCGGCCAGCAGCGGCGTGGCATACGACAGCGCCAGCCCAGCAAGTATGACGCTCGCGAGCAGCCGGCGAATCGGTCTGTGCGTGACAGTCATCATGGTGGCGATGCGAGAATCGTACTACTCGCGACCCTTTCCCTCTCTAAAGTTCTTGTGAAGGAACACTCATAACCTAGCCCAAGACGCCTTCAAGGCGAACTCCCCCTCGTTTCACGCTGGGCGGGCGATCGTCCAGCACAACCTTTGACCAATGGAGATCGCCATGAGACTCGCTTTCCTCCCGCTGCTCGCCCTGGCGGTGGCGGTACCGGCCCAGGCCCAACAGCCGATGATGCAGCAGAACCACACGATGCGCATGCAGCGAATGCAAGAAACGATGATCCAGATGGACCGCCTGATGCAGAATGTGCGCGCCCTGAATCAGATGATGGTGCAGCAACGCGCGCAGCAAGGGCTCCAGCAGATGGGACAGAACATGGAGCAAGCGTGCGAGCGGCTACAGGCCATGCTGCGGCAGACGGAGCAGCTGCAGAAGGACCCCGCGATGCGGCGCGACCAGGACCGGATGCGGCAGATGGACCAGCTGCATGACCGCCTGCGCGACATGCTGCAGGAAATGGATCAGGCACGGGACGCGTTGCACAAGATTGCTACGCCATGAACGCCCGCTGGGCCTCGCTTCTCGTGACGCTCGTCCCCCTCCCCGGCACAACCGGGGCGCAAGGACTCGCGTACGAAGGCGGCCTCAGCCTCGCCACCGGCGAGTACATCTTCACCGCCCGCACGACGAGCTGGACGCTGTCCAGCGGCCTGAGCGTGCGGGCGGGGCGCTTCACCGTGCGCGCCACCGCTCCGCTGTTCGTCCAGAACACGACCCTGCTCACCGGGTCCGGCGCCGGCATCATGCCCAGCGGCGGACCGTCGAGCGGCATGGTGCAGGATTCGGGAACTGGTGGCGGGGGCATGATGGGCAGCGGCGGAGGGCGGCGACGGATCACGATGCCGGCATCCGCCGTTACAGGCTACCGGGTCGTGATGGGAGATCCTGTTCTCCATCTCGCCTGGAACATCCTGGATGACGCGACCGCACTGACCGCTGGGGTGGCCACCAAGTTCCCGCTCACGGACACGACGGCGTTCGGCACCGGGGCATGGGACGTGGGCGGGACGGTGGCCTTCACCCGCCACATCGGGACGGCCGGTTTTGTCGGACTCGATGCCGCGTACTGGCACTTCGGGGACCTTCCCGAGCTCGATTTCCGCGACGTGGTCCTCGGCACGGCGAGTGCGGGCCGGTCGGTCGGCACGGGATGGGCCGCATCGCTGTTCGTGTCGGGTGGTACGGCCGCGCTGCGCGGCTACGATGCCCCGGCCTCGGTCGGGTTCACCGTTGCTCGCCTCGGAGCGCCGGGACTGTGGGGGTTCACGGGCGCGATCGGGCTGTCCCGGACGGTCCCCGATGTCGCCCTCAGTCTGAGCTGGCGCGTGCGACGACGTTGATGCAGCCGATGGCAGCGCGTTCAGCGCGCGCTCGAGCCGCGTCCGCGCTTCCGTCGCGAGGGCCGTGATGTCATCGCGGCCGGTAATCCCGAGTTGCACGATGGGATCGAGCACGGCCACCCTGCTCTGCGCCGGTCCGTTTTCATAGACAATCACGTTGCACGGCAAGAGCAGCCCGATATCAGGCTCCGCTTGGAATCCTTGCCAGGCGAGCGCCGGATTGCAGGCGCCGAGGATGATGTATTTCTTGAAGTCGACGTCGAGCTTTTTCTTGAGCGTCGCCCTGACATCGATCTCGGTGAGCACCCCAAAACCCTGCTGCTGGAGTGCGGCGGGTCTGCTCAATCGCCTCCTCGTACGGCAGCGGCACGAGCTTCCCGATTCCGTAGTGCCTTCGCTTGCTTCTCATAATGGTGGTCTCCTGCCAGGTCAATATCAGCCAATCGGGACGAGGTGAATGTGAACTGAACAGCAAGGTTGCTTCACGCGGACCTTCCGCTCCGCATAGGGCGGCGCCACTTTCGGAAGCTTGACGACGCTCGAGCAATGGATCGAACCGCACATCGCGGCGAACGGAGAACAGTCCGGCTTCCGGCTCTTGGCCAACGGGCTCGACGCGTTCGTGGCGCGCGCCATTCTCATCGAGCTGGCCGAGCGCACGCTCGACCTGCAGTACTACATCTTTCGCCCCGATCAGACGGGCTCGCTCGTCATTGACCGCCTCATCGCCGCGGCCGACCGGGGGGTTTGGGTGCGGCTGTTGCTGGATGATTGGGGCACGCTGGAAAAGGACGACGCCGCGGTCGCGGCCCTGGACGCGCATCCGAACATCGAGATCCGCCTGTTCAATCCGTCCGTCCAGCGTAAAGGGTTGGGGCGCCTGGTCGAGCTGGTGCTCCGGTTCGCGCGCGTCAACCGGCGCATGCACAACAAACTGCTCATTGCCGACAACGCGAGCGTGGTGCTCGGCGGCCGCAACATCGGCGACGAATACTGCAGTCTCGGGGAGCTCGACTTTCAGGACTTGGACGTGCTGACAGCCGGTCCCATCGCGACGCAGGCCACCAAGAGCTTCGAGGCCTATTGGAACAGCGAATTCGCGATTCCGGTGGATCGCATCGGCACGTTTACTCGACCCGATCCGACGAAGTCGGCGGCGGCCCGAACGAGCCTGAGCGAACGGTGCGAGCGGCTGACCGATTCGGCATACGGTCGTGCCCTCGCCGGGTCCGGGCTGGCCACTGACCTGCGATCGCATGCTCTGAATCTCCACTGGGCCGACGCCAAGATCATCGCCGATCCTCCGCAAAAGCTGAGGCAGCCCGCCGGCACGCGCAGCGACAAATCCCTCGGTGGCCAGATCTCGCCGTCTCTTCGCGCCGTGCGATCGGACCTGCTGGTTGTCTCCCCGTATTTCGTGCCGGGGAAAGCAGGCGTCGCATTCTTCGGCGAACAGCGGCGGGGCGGCGTCACCGTTCGGGTGCTGACCAATTCCCTCGCCGCGACCGACGTGTGGCTGGTCCACTCCGGGTACATGAAGTACCGCCGGCCCCTGTTCGACCGCTGGGCAAGCCCGGCGCTGGCGTACGAGGTTACGCGCGGCAAGCATGGCGGGCTGGAGTGGACCGGGGGCTTCACCAGGGAGCCGGGTGCTGGATTCTGGCGCCCGCTTGGCGCGAGATTCTTTTCGCTCCTGCCCATCGACTCACTGCTCTAAACGGAGACTCATGCTGCCCCTCATCCTTCTACTTCAAGCCGGTGCACCACCTCAGCTGACGCAGTTCCTGCAGCAAGGCATCAGGCTCGACGCGACACAGCTCGCGGCGGTCGAGCGTGGGGAGCCGGTCGCGAAGGTGCTCGAGTCCCGCGATCGCCGCGACGTCGCATTGTTCGGCATCGTCACGGTGCCGGTGACGCGGGATGCGTACGTGCGGGCGGCCCGCGACTTCCCGGCGTCGCTGCGCACCCCCAATCGGACGCAGCTGGGGATCTTCAGTACTCCCGCCGCGGAGCGCGACGTTGCGGCGGTGATGATCAACAGCCGCGACGTGGCGGAGATGAAGGACTGCAAGCCCGGCGACTGCGTCGTGAAGCTCCCCGCGACGGACATGCAGCGCATCCGCGAGCAGATGAATTGGTCCGCGCCGCCCGCCGATCTCCAGGCGCAGCTGAGCGCGTACGCGCGACGGCGCCTCGTGGAATACGTGACCGACTATCGGACGCGTGGGGACTCGGCCCTGGCGGTGTACGACGATCGCGGCAACCTCAACGTCCGTTCCAGCGAAGCGTTCGCCGCGCAGCTCGCCGAGTCGCCTTACGTCTACCAGAACGTGCCGTCATTGCAACGATATCTGTCAGGATATCCTCACGATTCCCTCCCCGGCGCCACGGAGATCCTGTTCTGGTCGGAGGACGCGCTGCCGCGCCTGCGCCCGATTCTCAGCGTCACGCATCTCGTCCTCTACACGCCTCCAGAGCTACCTGGCCTCACGCTGGTCGCCGCCAAACAGATCTACGCCAACCATTACTTCGAGACCGCCCTCGATCTGACGGCCGCGGTGGATCGCGACCCCGGCATCTATCTGCTCGTGCTGCGGCGCTATCGCTTCGACAATCTGCCCGGGGGCATCCTCAACATCCGCGGCCGCGCGATCAACGCGCTGCGCGATCAGCTCGTGCTCGATTTGCGCCGCCATCAGACGGCGCCCCCCCCCCAGTCCCGGTGAAAGACCAGGCGGCGATTGTTTCCCCATTCGTCGACGCGCTGTGCACGGGCGGCCTCTCGCTGCTCGTGCTGGTGCCGCTGTTGGTGGTCGGCCGGACCGACCTGCTGCTGGTCAGCGTCGGCGTGCAGGCCTGGGTCGGCGCGCTCGTCAACATGCCGCACTTTCTCGCGTCCTACCGCATGGTGTATCGCACCGGCACGAGTTTTCGGGCCCATCCCTGGGCCGCGATTTACGTCCCGAGCATCCTGCTGCTCGCGTGCGTCGCCGCCGTCTACGCGAGCCGTTGGACCGATGTGCCTATCTCGGTGCTGCTCACGATTTCGAGCACGTACCTCGCCTGGCACTACACGAGCCAGGCATGGGGCATGGCCGCCACCTTCACCTATCTCGACGGCAACTCGTTCAACCAGCTCGAACGGCGCCTGATCCGTGGATCGCTGTTCATTCTCACCGCCTGGCACATCGTCTGGTTCTTCTACCTCGGCTACGCGCAGTACGTCGATCTCACGCCGCTCTACATCGGGCTCAGCGCTCTCACGGCGGTCGCGTTGGTCATGGGTCTGGTGGGGTTCTCGCTGCACCGCAAGCGCACGGGGCGCTTCGCGCCGCTGCGCGCCTGGATTCCCTGGATCGCGATTTTTGTGTGGTATGCGACGATGGCCCGCGTGGGATTGCCCGCGCTCTTCGTCGTGCAGATCGCGCACGCGATTCAGTACCTCATCTTTCCGTTCCGCGTCGAGGTGAACCGCACCAAGCGGACATTGAGCGCCGCGCCGCCGCAGCTGATCACGCTGTACATGGCGGTGTACGTGGTGGCGTTGCTCGCGGGATCGGTCCTGGCAGGGATCGCACTGCCCTTGGGGGCGATGGCCGTCGTCACCGACTGGATCGGGTCACGGCCGGGTCAGGTCGCGGGGTTTGCGATCAACGCGTTCTTCAACATCCACCACTACTTCACCGACGGTGTGGTGTGGAAGCTGCGTGATCCCGCGGTGCGGGCGGACCTGTTCGGTCATCTAGGCCAGCCCGTACCGGTCCTCGCGAAAGCCCCCTCCCGGAGTCGCTGATCCCCTCCCCCCGCGTGCGCGTTCACCTGCTCGACGGGACGTACGAGCTGTTCCGGCATTTCTACGCCATGCCGCGCCAGCAGGACCGCGCCGGACGCGAGGTGGCGGCGATCGTGGGCGTGCTGGGCTCGGTGCTTGGCATGCTGGAAGGCGGGACCACGCACATCGGCGTCGCCACCGATCACGTCATCGAGTCGTTCCGCAACGATCTGTGGCCCGGCTACAAGACCAGTGACGGGATCGAACCAGAGCTGCTCGCCCAATTCCATCCGCTCGAGGACGCGCTGCGCGCGATGGGCGTCATGGTCTGGGCCATGGAAGAGTTCGAGGCCGACGACGCCTTAGCGGCCGCCGCGCGCCTCGCGGCCGAGTCCGCAGAAGTCGAGCAAGTGATCATTTGTACGCCGGACAAGGACTTGAGCCAGTGCGTCACGGGCGAACGGGTCGTGCAGTTCGACCGTCGCAAGCGCGAGCTCCGCAATGAGCGGGGCGTCGTGGCGCGTTTCGGCGTCGGCCCTAAATCAATTCCCGACTACCTCGCGCTGGTTGGCGACTCAGCCGACGGGTTTCCAGGCGTTCCCGGCTGGGGGGAAAAGGCATCGGGCACGGTGCTGGGGCGCTACCAGCATCTGGAACGGATTCCCGCGACCGCATCCCAATGGGAAGTCCCGGTGCGCGGCGCCGCGCGTTTGGCCGCCGCCCTGGAAGAGCATCGGTCCCTGGCGCTGCTGTTTCGCACCCTGGCGACACTCAGAACCGATGTGCCGGTCTTTTCGAGCATCGCCGAGCTACGCTGGCACGGCCCTACCCCCGAGTTCGAGCGCGTCGCACAACAGCTGGCGATGCCGGGCCTCTGGGACCGCGCGCGCCGCATCCCTACCGACTAGGGCGCGGAGGAACCTTAGGCCGCGCGCGGGGCTTTATGATGCACCATCTCCTCCGCGACAGGCCCATGACGCATTTTCGCTATCTCATTATCGGCGGCGGCATGACGGCTGACGCCGCCGCGCGCGCCATCCGCGAAACCGACCCCGCCGGCAGCATCGGCATGATCTCCGCGGACGCGCATCCCCCCTACAATCGCCCGCCGCTGTCGAAGGGGTTATGGAAGGGCGACCCCGAGGAAAAGGTCTGGCGCGGCACGGAGACCGCCGGTGTGGATCTGCGTTTGGGCCGGCGCGCTGCCGCGATCGACCAACGGCAGAAGACCGTCACGGATGATCGGGGCACGGTGGTGTCGTACGACAAACTCCTGCTCGCTACGGGCGGCACGCCGCGCCGCCTCCAGCTGGAAACCGATCAGATCATCTACTTCCGCACCTACGACGACTACCGCCGCCTGCGTGCGCTGGCGAACGAGAACCTCAAGTTTCTGGTGCTCGGCGGTGGCTTTATCGGCTCGGAGATCGCGGCGGCGCTCAGGATGGTCGGCCGCGACGTGACGATGCTGATCCCGGAAGACGGCATCGGCGCGCGCGTATTCCCGGCCGATCTGTCCCGCTTCCTGGTCGACTACTACCGCGAGCAAGGCGTCGACGTGCGAACTGGCGAAGGGCTGGCCAGCCTCCAGCAAGGCGCGGGCAAAGTGATCGTGCACACGACGCCCGGCAAACAGATTCCCGTCGACGTCATCGTGGCGGGGCTGGGCATCCAGCCCAACGTGGATCTCGCCGAGCAGGCGGGACTGCAGGTCGAGAACGGCGTAGTGGTGGACGAGATGTTGCGGACGAGCGCGCCCGACGTGTTCGCGGCCGGCGACGTCGCCAACTTCTACAATCCCGCGCTGGGCACTCGGCTGCGCGTCGAGCACGAAGACAACGCGAACGCGATGGGCGCCGCCGCGGGACGCTCGATGGCCGGCACAGGCACCCCCTACACCCACCTTCCCTTCTTCTACTCGGACCTATTCCAGCTCGGATACGAGGCCGTCGGCGAGCTCGATCCCCGCCTCGAAGTCGAAAGCGACTGGAAGGAGCGGTTCCGCGAAGGCGTGGTCTACTATCTCAAGGACGGGCGCGTGCGGGGCGTGTTGCTGTGGAACACCTGGGGCCAGGTGGACAACGCGCGCGAGCTCATCGGGAAGGCTGGACACCTAGTGAGCTGATTCGCCGATGCTCACTTTGATGTGCCGCCATTTCCCCTGATTGAACCGCACCACGCTGAGCACGCAGCGCGTCACGTGGCCGGCCAGAATCGCGAGCCAGATGTCGATCGCGTCCAGCTTCCCCGTCTGTTGAATCACGAAGCAGATCCCCAGCGGCACGATGATCTGTGACACAATGGAGATGTACAGCGGGCTCTTCGTATCGCCCGTGCCCTGCAATGCGCCCGTGTACGCCAACGCGGTCGTGATGAACAGTCCCGACACGCTCAGTACGCGCAGCAGCTGCACGCCGATGTCCACGGCGACAGGATCGTCCATCCCGAACACCGCCAGGAGCTGGCGCGGGAAGAACACGAAGAACAGTCCGACGAACGCGGCGCCCGACAGTCCGTAGCGCGCCGCGACATGGACCGCCTGGTCCGCGCGGTCGGGATGCCCAGCGCCGAGGTTCTGTCCCGCGATAGTGGCCGCCGCCCCCATCAGGCCGACGGATGTCCAGGTGATGAGCGAGAACAGCTGGCCGTAAGACACGGCGAACGCCGCCTGCGCCGCATCGCCCTGCGCCAGCGACCCGATGAACGCGAGCATCAACACGCCGCCGATATTCATGGCGATGCCCTGGATGCCGGTCGGCAGGCCGAATCGGAACAGCGCCCGGATGATTTCCCAATCCGGTCCGAACCCGCGCCCCCGCGGGATCGACACGACCCATCCCCCATGCCACAGTTTCCAGAGCGCGTACGCGGCCAGCAGCCCCGAAGCCAGACAGGTGCCGATCGCGGCTCCGACCGTGCCCAGGCGCGGCACCGGCCCCAGGCCGGGGATCAGAATCACGTTCAAGACGAGGTTCAATACGGTCAACGCGATGCCGAGCATCATGGGGGTCCGGGCATCGCCCGCGGCGCGCAGCGCGCCGCTCAGCATGAAGAAGATCATCATGCCGCTCGAGCCAAGGAACATGACCCGCAGGAACGGGAGGGCTTCCGCCTGCACGCCCGGAGCGGCGTTGACGAGGTTCAGCAGCCAGGGCGACAGGAAGTAGCCGATCGGCGCCATGATCCCCAGCGAAATCCCCATCGCCGTCAGAAACGACTGATAGACGACGCGGTCCACCTTTTCATGGTCGG